>SDBS01007896.1_pt1 | contig 10317 bp, 16 predicted proteins | sample 2277091 | NCBI WGS metagenome assembly SDBS01 (sample SAMN10404972, study PRJNA504765) | marine sediment metagenome | isolation source: marine sediment core GS10_PC15, 163 cmbsf | place: Arctic Ocean: Southern Knipovich Ridge | collected 2010 | reverse complement strand
GTTATCTGCGGGCTATGGTGAACCCGTCCTGCGAATTTCACGTTCATACACGTACCTTTGTCAAGTTTCCGTTTACGTCTGTCCTCGTGCTGTTGCCATAATTCACATTCTCTACAGGTCATTTTCTTTTCCCCTTATTCTGATAAACTATCACTAAATTTTCGTAGAGCTTTAGATTCTTTTGCTTCACGATTTATCCATTGCTGGTATTTTTCTAAATCTAAAAATTTGAGTATTCCTTTTTCCGCAATATCCATTAAAATTTCAGGTTCTAAAGCATCAAGTTCCCAACTTTTATTTCCATATTTTCTAAGATACCATTTTGCACGAGGGTCTGTAATTTTTGCAGGATTTGGCGGTGGATTATATTGTTTTATCTGTTCTTGATTTAACGCAAGTTGGAGAGTTGTAAAAAAATCATTATCTTCGTTAAGTCTTAGAAATTCACATACCCTTGTATGAATATCTCTTACCATATCAAGACCGGATGGGTCGTGGTCGCCAAGATACAGGATAATAGCTGTTTTATTTTCATCTGTTATCTTCTTATCTATTCTTTTTGCTAAAGCATACATAGTAGAAGCACTTGAATACCCTTTATTAACACCGAAATAAATATGATATTTTTGAGTTATTGGAGAAAGTATACTTTCCATCGCTTGTTTTTCACAGTATAATTCTACGTAATATTTTTGGTTTTGCCATCGAGGAAGGCGATAAGCATATAACGCAGAATCTATAAGTTCCTGTATATTATCCCATTCAGAAGGTTTAGTTGGTACTCGTCCCCTATCCTCAATAGCTTTCCAGTCAATCAACCCCACATACCTTAAATCTGTTAAAAAACTGCACATCCTCACATATATTTCTTGGGCATTAGGAATAATATCCCTTGAAACAAGCTGATAATATAATTGTCTAACTGTAAGCATAATATTTTGGCTCATATAAACGGCTATAATATTTCTGATTTCATCAAGTAATTCAGACTGATTTTTCTCCCATATACTTTTATCTCCAAAATTGTCGGTATAATTTATTCTAATATTTTTACGGAACTGTTTATTTCTAAATTGCTCAATCATTTCTTTTTCCTATTAAAATGGTTCTTAATAATCGGCTGGTCTTTCCTACCGATATGTAAATGTCGGTAAGCATGGAGTCCACCAGTTGCCGGCGTGCTCGTCCAGCTTGGTCTGGACAACGATTTTTTACTGTTGAAGTTTAGTTTCGGTATCATTCTTTAACTCCTCGGCCGTACAATATTGATAGTTACATTTTCAGTCGATTCAAAAGCGTCAAGACCCTGCTTGATAAATTGTTCCAGATAATCTTCGTGGAATACCGGAACATTATTTTCATCGTGTTCGTATGCTAAATAATCTGCCAGATATTTTTCAAGTTTCATTACATTTTCCCTTTCTTAATTTATAATTGCGTGGGAGTGTAGCATCCGTTCTTTATGTCGATATTCCCTGATAGACACACTCCCATACTTTAATTCCGGTCGCTGATTAAATCAAATCTACCCTGCACTTTACCATCATCTGCCAATTCGTAGCAGAAACAGGTATCAAACTCACCATTAAATCCATCCATTTCCAATAGGTAATTATATGCGTCTAACGCATTTTTAGCTTCCACTACGTTGGCTATTTGTTGGCAGTTTGCTACCAATTTTCCGACACTATCTCTGTTTCGACCATCAACCGTTAAAAATATATATCGTTTCATTTTACCCTTTTCCTTTCTTGCCTTTTAGACGCACCAGACTATTGCGGCGTTTCTGCCGTCTACGTGCCTTGCGGTCTTTTTTATTGCCTTGTAGTATTTTACCATGTTTCATTTTATCTCCCGTCTGACCTCAAATCAGCCAGTATTTGTTGACGTTCCTGTTCGCATTTATTTAGGTCAATCTTGAAAAAGTCGGCTAATAGTTGTTCGATAGTACTGCGAGTTTGACATAACCTATTTCCACAATCATAACAAGAATTATCATGGTCATATTCACAAATCACAAGTGATTGTTCGCCAAGCCATTGTAAAAACTTACCTATTGCTTGACTTTTTTCTTTCACGGCTAATATTTTGTCTAATTCTGGTGTTTTAGTTTTCATTATTTAATTCCCTCTCTGCCTGTTGCGTCTGTGTTTGCCATTATTTACCTAAAGCGTGTTCCGGTGAATTAGCCTGAAAAGCCATAAAACATTCACGGCACGTTACTATTGTATTAATTTCAATTTCCTGATTATGTTTTTCGCAATTAGGGCAAATCCATTCATACCCACTTACAATAATATCAACGCAATCAATTCCCTTGATTTTAACCCGTAGCTCACAGTCCCGCTTTAATATACAGTTAGAGCATTGGCCGAGACATTGGTCGTACTGCTGCTGCTCTTTTTTAGTTAGTTTTGGCATTGTTCGTCCTTTAATTAACCCACACAAAATTAACCCCTATTTTTTGTAATTGTTCAATTTCATTAGGGGCAAAGCAATTTTTAGGTAATGCCGATGTGCACCACCATTCTTTACTGGGATTTTCTTCAATCAATTTTATAAAAAATCGACTATAGTAATCTATAAGACGATAATTATTTTGCCCCATAACATCAAAACCGCCATAATCAAATAATACAACATCTGCACCTAATACCCAATTTGGAATTTCGAGTATTATTTGATTATGAGATTTTCCGCATTGTAGAGAATAAAAGTGATAGTTTAAATCTTTAAATTCCAATTTATGGGATGAACAAATTTTAGCTTCAATAAAACTTTTTGCCAAACCAGAAGTATCGTCTAATTCATCCGCAATATAAATTACTTTCATTTTCTATTCTTCCTTAAAAATGGGCAGGGTACAGCCGGAGGAGTTTTTGCTGTACCCTGCCTGTGATGAAGTAAGAAGCGATTATATCGGGTATTTTTCATTCAAATTTGCCTTGCTTGCTCTGATTATTTCAAGGATTTTTTGTGCTACTGATTTAGCACCATCAATACCAAACGCAGCTATTAAATTCGCTGCCAGTTTTTTAGCCGTGTAGCTGTTTTCAAATGTTTTCTTATTTTTGCTGCCTTTTGGCCTGCCACGTTTTTGTTTTGGTTCTAATCCCATATTTAAAGTATACCACATTTTAATATCAAAGTCAAGTCTTTTTTGAAATTTTTTTCAGATTTTCTAAATGGGTTTGAAGTAAATTTACTCGATATGACTTTCTGTGTCGAGCTTCAATTGCCAGTTTTTCATATTTCTCTATTTCTTTTTTAGCGTCAAGTTTCAGCATATTATTGCTTTTCCCCTTATCGGACGGAAAACGGCTTTCGAGGTTCGCCTGTGCTGGCCGTAATCCGTCCGGTCGATAGTAAACTACCCTGTTTTCGCTGGCTGACAAACGCCGGAGTCAATCAATGCTTTTGCTGTTCTACTGAACCAACCTTGCAAAGTCCAGCACATCCCCTGGTTTTAAACTGTTTCATTTTTAGCTCCAATAGTCTCTTAATTTTTCACTGAAAATATCTGGTTCGCCGGTACAAAACGCTTGAAAACGTAAGTCCTTTAAGTCCCGCAATCTAATTTCTTCTTTATTATACTCAAAACAACCACTGCAAACTTGGTAATAACCCAAATCAACTAATTCTATTGCTGTTTTATCATCAGTGTAATCTTGACCCATACCAGTAACCATACCATCTTCATCGCCCCAATGTAATTTAGTATCGCCGACATACTCATTGCAGCAATCGCAGGTTCCCGTAGATAGACATTCAGCACAAACAATAGTGCTATTGTCTATAACTGCTTGATATTCATAGTAATCAGCAGTATTACTACAGCCGCAACCAGTACAGACTATTTCAAGAGCATAATTATAGTTTTCATTTAACTCTTGGGCGATATGCAATACCAGACCGGCGTTATTGTCCTGTTGAAATTGCTTAAAACGGTCGGGGTCAGCCAAATCGACTAACTCCGCACTATGCTTTAATGTTTCAGCAATTTTCAATGCTGCCTGTTCTGTTTCCGCACCACTACAACCGCTTGCGAATAGGTTATGCCATACACCATCACCGTCCCAAAAACAGAAATTCCATTCCCAAATACATCCACCATAACCACCACCTTGATAATACAACAATTGATTTTTCATTTTAGTCCCCTTATCTGTCAAAAGTTTTACATTCTATCCATAATACAATAGCTAACGCAAATATAAGTAGTCCAGTTATCATTTTAAAATACCTATTAGTCGTGATGTAGTTACACAAAAGTCAATTAGTACTGGTTCACCCTGTTTTGTTATACCCCAATTATGGTTAAGTTCGCCAGCTTCACTATTAAATTCAACACAGTACTTTTTAATTTTATCTTTTAGCTCGGCTAATAAAATCAGATACTCCTTAGGGGGTAAATTATTTGGCGAGTATACATATTCAACAAAAAACCCATAATGCTTAATATCAATTGAAAAACCAGCAGCATCATATTCAATTATTTCACCATATAACTGTGGTGCAAGACCTTTTTCAGCGAATAGTCTGTGTTGTTCCCATATTTGCTGAACATCGCCATAATCTAAATCGGTGTTATAATATAGCTTGAACACAATATCAGGGTCTTGTGTTTTATAGACATCACAAGCACAACCAGCACCGATTATCGTATCTGTTATACCGTATTGAGTTTTTGCGTTAACTGTAACTACGTTCATTATCTCTGGTTCTCCGGCAATCCACGTATCGGTCGAAAACTGTTCTTAACCTGTTCTTGACCACGTATACAAGTGTAAAGTGCATAAACTTCATTAGTGCGTAATACCTTATTGACTTTGCGTATCTGTTCTACTGATAAATGGTCGTTACATTCTACAGCGATACGCTCCGTCCTGACATTGACACGAACCCCGCCGTCTTTGCAGATAAATTGAGTCAGGCTGATATGCAGTTTAAGCAGGCACGTCTGTTCGTGAGTACCGCCTGATATGCAATCGATTGTTTTTCCATCACGTTTTATCAGTATGTCGTTCATAAACCCCTGTACTGGACTCGAACCAGTTTTACCCGCAGGGGTAAAAGGTTATTCTACTAAATAAAAACTTACAAATCCCAAATGCACACACTTTGTATTATGGGCATTGCCAAATCTAAACGCCCAAAAAGTGTGGATGGAAATAAAAACCTTGTCAAACACAGTTACTCGCAGGATATTCATTTTTAGTCCCCCTATAACATCGCCAACCAACACCAAATCGTTAGCTTGATTAAAAACTTTATTTCAGCGTTCATATTATTTTTACCTTATACTGGTCTATCCGTTTGGCTGGCTGTTGTGGTCGTGATGGTAGTAGTCCCCAAACTATGATAGATAACCAAACTGTTAAAATCGCATACTCCATATGTAAAGTATAACACACTGGCAGGAATAATGCAAGGGGTAATTTGGGGTATTTGTGGTCTGGGGTATAATTGTTGGTGGGTTGTAGTGATTACAACGATTGGGCGGGTGGGTTTTTAAGGTATGCAAGAGCTTTTTCAATGAACCATTTGCTATCGAATCCTGATAGTCTGGTATTGCACGTCCGGCACAGATAACCCCTGGCTTTATTAGTTTGGTGATTGTGGTCTAATTGTGGAGCTTTTAGCCTATCTCTACAAATAGCACAGCGATAACCTTGTTGACGTAATAGTTGTTTTTGTTGGTCGGCTGATAAACCATATTTGTTATAGGTCTTTTTATGACGTGGTACATAACGTTGTGGCGGCTTAGGTTGATATTGACATCTTGATTTGAACATCGGACAACAGCCTATCCGATATTGCTTGTAATGGGCACAATCATTATGAAAACACAGCATATTTATTAGTCCCCTCTATATTACGCTGATATACTCGCTTTATAAACCAAATTGGGGTATAATTCTGTAGTTTATTTTAATAAACTGTTATGATTGTGGGGTTTATGAGTATGGTCTATGTATGGTCTGGGATAACCTATGTAGAGTATTTATGTAACTTGTTATAGTGTATGGTGTTATGGTTGTGGTCTATGTATAGGTATATATTAGTAGTACTATAGAATAAAAAAGAGCGTATTAAGGGTATAGTGTATATAGTGTGCAATATCTGTATGGGGATGGAGTGAGCCGGTAATCATAGGCCAGCATAGGACAGTAGTATAAGTCTTTATGTAATATAGTGTTATATTAATTATACGCTGGGTTGTGTGTGTCCAGTGCATAGGACAGTAAGTATAGCTTATAATAGCAGTAGTGGGGCTGATTTGGCTCGGTCTGGGACGCACCCGCCAGCCACGATAACGGCACAGCGTTAATCGGACGTAGCCAAACATAGGCCATACCGACCCCCCACGTACCACCCTTCGGTTATCGGACGTAGGAGTCCCGTACCACCCTTTTCGGAAAATCCAGACACCCCAATTTCGCTGTTAGATAAACACCTAACAAACCCGACATGTTACATACAAAATAGCGATGTAACACAGACATATGCACTCCCTCAGAAAAAAATATAATATTTTTCAGAATTTTCCCCCTAAAGTGTTTAAAAACCAGGTAATTCCCCGGTATATAGAGAGCACTCTTTATGCGTAAACCTAAACTCACTCTAAAACACGTCTTAACGACCAGTCTGGGCATCTTGGACCAATCTCCGGGCGGTAATGACCCTGAATCCTGGGAAAATCTCCGAATATGCCTCAAATGCCTTCTCCATGACCGGGAATCACTCCACAGAGAGAAGAAGGCCCTCGAAACCATGCTAAGGAACCAGAGATAATATGCAATGGCTCATAAACCTTATAGATAAGCTCACATGCGGGATTCCTCGAATTTGGATTGTGGAACCAGATGAAAGCGGAATACGAACAACTCTCGGAAGGCATATTAACCCCACTCCCGCAGGTTGGTATATTTTTTGGCCGCTTATTCAATCTGTGATTAAAATCACGATTACGCCACAGATAATCGATTTGCGAGAACAGAGCCTTACGACCCTCGATGGGAAGAAACAAGTTATCTCTGGGGCTGTGGAGTATGACATACGGGATGCGATGAAAGCGATACTGCATGTGCAGGATTATGACAAGAATCTCCCAACCCTGTGTCTGGGCAAAATATCGGATTATGTGGAAGCACACCCGGCCAGCGAATGCAGGTCGGCCCTGATTAAAGCGGAATTACGGAAAGAGATCCGGGAACACGTTAATAAGTGGGGAATCCGCATACTTAATATATTCATTACAGATAATGTATCTGCTGAAACTATCAGAGTCATGCTACACGCTACAACTGGTTCAATTCGACTTATACAGGAGTTAGCGGAATGATATATGATAATTACACAGGCAGACAAGTTATAGTGGGGATTGCCCGGCGACTCTATTTATTTGGTGTTATTTCAGGTTTAATTCTAAGCGGGCTAATATATCTGGTATTAAAGGTTATATTTTAAAATGAAAAGAGCAGACGGTTGGACAGAGGTAATTGAAACCCGGGCTACGTGTCCCCATTGTTTTCGAGAGGTAAAACTTTCTGGGGTGGATCATCGTATGGAAGATGAGATTGTCGGTTGTCCTGGATGTGGAGAGGAATTTGAATTAGGGGAACCAGCATGACAGACGAACAGATCAGACAGATGTATAATAGATTTCCAGAAGGGCAAACTATGTCTTTTGAAAATTTTAAAAAAGAGATAAAGAGCATGGATGATCCTGTTAAAATGCAAGAGGATCTGGCAGAAATTCAAATGCAGAAAGCCATATTTAGAACAAACAAAATTCGAGCAGACAGAGCAATAAAAAATAATAACTAACCATATTCAACGATATAGGAGAAATAAAATGGGAATTCCGAGTTATGGAGTCGATTACGAAGGCCAGTATGACTGGTTACAGATTGGTACACTTACAGTCGCAAATGGAGTATTGGCTGTAACTGGACGTGATAATGCCTCAGTGGACGATTTGGCAGATGCTAATAAAGTTATTTGGCGACCTGATAATGGGACCGCCGCCGCACTTATTAGATTTCGTGTAGGTGCTGTTGCAAGTGATGGTGATACAAATGTTATAGAGGTATATGCCGCAAAGGGGGCAGACTATTATACCCGAATAGGTACACTGACGACAGCGGTGGGTGCTCAGGATTGGTCAAGTGGTCATTTCATTGATGAGATTGCAATTACTAATGAAAAATGGTCGCATGGTATTAGGGTTGAAAATGTAACTGATGAAATAGGTCGTGTGTATCTTAATACTGGTGGATTCGATAGATTCTTGTTTGTTGCATCCACTTTAGCAACACCATGTACGCTCTATATTGATATAGTCCGATTGGATAAGCAAATTCCTCTGGAAGCAGAGATCCTTAGTGCCATTGTTAATATTACAGGTGGTCCACTTGTAACAGTTGATCTTAGTGATGTTGTGTCAACCATCAGTAATATGCACACTGATCTTGAAAATCAGAATAGTTCGATACTTACTTCACTTGATACTTTAGAAGATGCAATATCAGATGGTATTAGTAATATTGTCGATCAGAATAGTTCGATGCTCACTGATCTTACTGGTTTGGCTAATCAGAACAGTTCATTACTTACTTCGCTTGATGTTTTAGAGGATGCAATATCCGATGGTATCAGCGATCTCGTTGACCAGAACAGTTCAATCATGACTGATATTGGAACATTAGAAACAGCCGTATCCGCAGGCATTAGTGATCTTGTCGATCAACTTAGTTCACTAATGACAGATACAGAAGCTGTTGATGCAGCAGTTGATCTTGTAACAGTTGAAGTATCTGATGCAGCAAGTCAGTTAAAATCGGTACTTAAAGAGACACTTGATTTTAGCAATGCAACTTCCGCTTATAATGTAGTTGAAGAAGTAAGTGGTATCCATTCACAAGCAGTTTTGAATGTGGCAGCAGTCGCAGCAGTAGAGGGAGAAGTCAAGAGTGCAGCAGATTCTATTATATCTACTCTTGTTTTACATGAGGCGGGAGTAAGATCCGGTATCAGGTCAGTTATGACTGATAATGAAACTGCAATGAGATCCGGTGTTACATCTGCATTATCCAATGTAGTAAGTGAGCTAATAGTAAATGACGATCTTATTGAAGTAGGAATTAGATCTGGTGTTAAGTCAGCTTTAGTTGTTAATGAAGCTGGAATAAGATCTGGTGTCGAATCAGCATTGAGTACTCTTATTGCAACTACTAATACAACAGTTAATCTTGCAACAGCAGCAATAGAAGATGATGTTGAATCTGTCCATTCAATAATTAAACGAACACAAATGTCAGCTACAAATTCTGATTTATGGATAGAAGATATTGCATCAGCAACAGATGGTACGAGGCTTGAAGTATCAAATGCTATTAGCAATTTAAAAGATGCAGTTGATCTTACTACGACTGAAGTTTCAGATGCAGCCAGCGGAATAAGTGCACAGAATAGTTCCATAATGACAGCTATTCAAGCAGCAGACGCTACTTTGACTATTATGGCTATGGACTCAGCACAAAGTGGGATGTTTAGTACATTGGAAGATGATGTTGAACTTGTTCAATCAGCAGTTGATTCTGTTCATTCAGTGTTATTGGCGGGAACCACTGTAGTAAGTTCTGGTGGTGGGACTGAAAAAATAACCATTCCGGCAGATCCATTTCAGGTAGCAGGAGCGGCCCAGGCATGTCGAGAAGTAATTATTTACTGTCCAAGTGGTAATGTTGGTATTACCTATCTGCAAATTGGTGCTGTTGCTGATGCTGATGATTTACCATTACATGAAGATGTATGGCTTTCGATTCCAATAAACAATACTAATCTTTTGAATTTCTTTGGTACAGCAGCTGACAAAGTATATCTACTTTGGAGAAACTAAGATGGAAATGGGATCACTTAGTAATGGCAGTAAATATGTAAAAAGAGATGATGTAAGTGCTGATGATTTTCTCATTGGAGATTTGACGGTTGATGGTCAATTCCATAAATTAGATTTATCTGGAATAGTTCCAGAAGCAGCAGCAGATAATTTGGTACATTTTAAAGTTGTATTAGCAAATACATTAGTAACTGCTTTTATAGTTTTTCAAGAAAATGGATATGTAAATGGAATTAATTTTGAGGCAGTTAGAATACAAGCAGCAAATATACCGATATATGGACATATTCGGGTGGAAATGGATGCAAATCGTAAAATTCAATATAAAATACAAAATGTTGGAACTTATTCATATATTAAGATTGTAATAAGAGGATGGTTTGAAAAAGTAGGGGGGGGGGGGGGGGATATTT
>SDBS01007895.1_pt1 | contig 10317 bp, 5 predicted proteins | sample 2277091 | NCBI WGS metagenome assembly SDBS01 (sample SAMN10404972, study PRJNA504765) | marine sediment metagenome | isolation source: marine sediment core GS10_PC15, 163 cmbsf | place: Arctic Ocean: Southern Knipovich Ridge | collected 2010 | reverse complement strand
TGAGTGTTACATTATTCGAAAAAGTTCATATTTTACAACTAGTTACGAACTCGCGAAAATTGATTCACGACAATGAATCTTGTAACCAATTAAATTTATTCGACTTATAACCGGACACTACTGTTTTGAAGTATTTAATATTAAGAGGGTAATATGAATAAAATATTAGCAATACTAATATCATTTACGTTTTCTCACCATTTATTCTGCGCAAATTGGTATGTAGATAATAATGCTACAGGAAGCAATGCTGGAACCTCTTGGACTAATGCATGGGAATCATTTACTGATATTTCGGGAATAAATTCAGGAGATATTGTCTCGATTAGCGGTGGTTCAACTACTAAGACCTATTTCGAGTCATTAATTTGCGTAAATGGTGTAAGGTATCAAGTTGGACAAGATGCAGGTCATAATGGACAGGTTATTATTGATGCTCAAAATACAAGAAATAATTGTATTACTCTTGCGCCAAATGTCACATTATCAGGTTATGGTTCAACTGTTACAACATTAGGGGCAAAGGGAATTTACCACGCAATCGGCATCGCTGTTACAGGTGCTATTGGAGGGGCTATTGTTGCTACTTACGAAAACGCTAATAATACAATATTAGAATATTTAAAGATATATGAAACCGGTTCAAAAAATGAAGATGAATCAAATGGAGTAGATACGGGGCATGGTATGCATCTTAATGGTGCTACAGGCGTAACGATACGATATTGTATTTTCAATCAAGTATATCAAGATGGTATTAATGCAGCGGGAAGAAACCCTTCGGGCTGGGGAAATAATACTTTACATCATTGTTTAATAACTCAAATTTGTGATGATGGATTGGGAACTGGTCAGGGTTGGGATATATACGAAAATGAAGTAGGAGAAATACATTCAATAGTGTCACGTAATACGCATTGCGTTGGTGCGGCAGGACACCCGGATGGGATGCAATTACAGGGAAGTTACTACAGAGTTTGGAATAATGTATTTTATAATGCTTCTACCTTCCACATTTGGTGGGGAACGCTACAATCAGGAACGGCAAGAGGATTTCGATTTTTGAATAATATTATTTATATGACTGAGCATGAAGGATTTGGTCATGTTGCTCATGCGTTAGCAGTTGCCAGGGATGCGTCAGGTGTTGCGACTATTGCAGATATTATAGTTGCTAATAATACTATAGTAGAGGTTGAGGGAGCGCGTGATGGTACGAATAGTGGTTGGGGAATTAGGTTTTTTGATGACATAGGCAATGGAAATGCAAATGTAGATGATGCTAAATTTCTTAATAACATAATAATTAATATCCCTGCTCATGCAATCAGTGATGAATGGGCAGAGCCAAATGATGTTGTTTGGGATTACAACATTATAGTTGCTGGCAATTATGGAACAACCAATGTGGACTATGGAGGCGGTGAACCAAGTATTAGTTATTCAACTTGGCAAGGATTAGGATATAATATTAACGGCAGTACAACAATGCCTTCATTTATCAATTATACACAAAACAATATAAATGGTTATGAAGATTTCCAACTTTCATCTGATGATTTAGTAGCCTTGGATTCAGGGGTTGCTGTTGTAGGGGATAATATGCCACCTGGATGGCCTTTTGATTTTAATGGTGTGTCACGACCTCAAGGCAATGGATGGGATATAGGTGCATATGAAGGTAGTTCCATTAATATAATTCCCGGTATACCACAAAATCTACAAATCAAAAAATGATGGTTAGTACAGAAAATTAACAATTTTCATAATTACAGATGGATTACTTATTGCTGAATTAAAATCAAGGAATATTCATTTATTTAATAATCCATAATTATATTTATTAGATATAAATTTTAAGTGAATTATATGTATTATCTCACATTCCAAAATATATAACGACTTACTTAAACTTAATAAACTTCGTTTTAGGTTATGAAAATGATAAGAATTAGCTTACTTGGTGCTACCTTTTCTACAAATAATTTAGGTGTGAATGCGCTATCTTTAGGTGCAATTGAGTCTTTTTTAAATATAGATTCAAAGGTAGAAATTACTTTAATAGACTACAATAAACAGGATGAAATAAATTTTGACATAATGATCTCAAATAAGCTTATTCGAGTAAAACAGCTAAATATGCGTTTTTCAAAATTGATTCTCCAGAAAAATCATATAATTAGATTATTATTTACTGCAGTAGCTTTAAATATATGCACAACCGCTTCTTTTAGAGAGAGAATATTTTCTAAAAATAAAATACTAGATCAATTATCCAATTCTCAGATAATTTGTTCAATTGCAGGTGGGGATAGTTTTAGTGATATATATAGTTATAAAAGACTCGCATATATTGTTTTACCTCAGACTTTAGCAATTTTTTTGAGAAAAAAACTTGTTCTTTTACCTCAAACAATTGGTCCCTTTAAAAGTAGTTTAAGTAAATTAATTTCAAAATATATTTTAAAAAATGCATCTTTAACATATTCAAGAGATAATCAAGGACTTGAAGAAATTCAGAAAAATTATAAATATAGATTTGATCTGGATAAATTTAAATTTTGTTATGACATGGGTTTTGTTATTGAACCGCATAATGTAGATAATAATGATACAAAATCGATTATAAATTTAAAAAATACATCTACTTTGGTTGGTTTAAATGTTAGTGGTTTATTATACATTGGTGGTTATACAAAGGAGAATATGTTTGGTTTAAACTTAAATTATCAGAAATTAATAAAGATTGTGATAAAACATCTTATTACTGATATGGGGTTGAAAGTTATATTGGTCCCACATGTTCTCGGAAAGGGTCAGAACGAAGAGAGTGATGATTCGGCAATATCATTAATTTTCAATGATATGTGTAAAACTTTTCCCGAGGAAATCATTACCTTAGACGCTGACTATGATCAAAATCAAATAAAATATATCATTAGCATGTGTGATATTTTTATTGGGTCTAGAATGCACTCCTGTATAGCTGCTGTTTCTCAATCTGTACCTGCGGTATCACTCGCATATAGTAAGAAATTTATTGGTGTTATGCAGAGTCTTGGCATGAGTGAACTTGTTGCCGATTTAAGGGTGTTGAGCATTGAACAGATATTGGCCGTTATAGATAATACTTATAATACTCAGAAAAAAATTAAAAGAGAACTTAATCAGATCATACCAGAAGTAAATTCATATATCCAAAATGAATTCAAATATATGTTAAATCTGTAATAAATCCTGTATAAAAAGGTTAAGCATTCTTACATCGAACTCACGTTATATTAGTACTTTTTGCTGTTACTTGCCTATATTATTTATTTGAAAGCATTGCGTTCTATTAATTTGTTACAATTAAATACGGTTATTTTAAAATAAGCTTATCATGAAAATAATCACTCAAAATGAGAAGTCTCAATATATTTATGAGAAGAATTAAAAATGTAGAAGATGTTGTTAAATGGAGGATGTGTATAGGTTGTGGTGCCTGTGTGTATGCCTGTCCAGAGGACAACATCAAAATGACTAATATAGAAAATGACGGAATTCGTCCATTCTTTTTAGATGGAGATTGTGAAGAATGCACCGAGTGTTTAAAAGTATGTCCAGGGTATGAAATTGATGCAACAGTCTCAACGCCAACAAATAGCTACTTGAATCAGATTTATACTGAATGGGGTCCTGTATTGGAAGTATGGGAAGGTTATTCAGCAGAAGATCAGGTTCGATATAGCGGCTCTTCCGCTGGTTTGGCCACAATATTGGCAGTTTATTGCTTAGAAAAAAAAAATATGCAAGGAGTACTTCATATTGGAGCAAATAATGAGAATCCGTTGGATAATAAAACATATTTTAGCAAAAATCGAAATGAAATTATATCCAAAACAGGATCCAGATATTCTCCAGCTTCACCATGCGATAGTTTGGATAAAATAGAGCAAATGGAAGGGCCTTGTGTATTTATTGGAAAACCCTGTGATGTTAGGGGGTTAAGAAAAGCTCAAGACCTGAAAAAATCGCTTTCAAAGAATGTAGGTATTACCATTTCAATTTTTTGTGCCGGTACACCCTCATTGAAAGGTACCAAAGATCTCTTAATAAAAGAGGGAATAAATGTAAAGGAAGTAAAAAGTTTAAGATATAGAGGAAATGGTTGGCCCGGAAAATTTATTGCAGTAATGGATAATGGGACGGATATTGAATTATCGTACCAAGAGTCATGGGGGTTTTTACAAGCATATCGCCCTTTTAGATGCCACTTATGTCCAGAAGGTACTGGTGATGCAGCTGATGTCGCCTGTGGAGATCCCTGGTACAAAGATGTTAAAGAAAATGATAGAGGTTCTTCATTAATTTTAGTTAGAAGTGAGATAGGACGTAAAATTTTGTATAATGCAATTAAAGACGGTTATATTGTAGCTCAAAAGGTTGAGCCAAGCAAAATTACAAAATCACAATATAATTTACTTTCCAGAAAGATGGCTATATGGGGACGCTTATTAGCATTTAAAATTATAGGTATCCCTTCACCAAAATTTAAAGGTTTCTATCTTCTGAGGAATTGGATGTCAAATTCTCTTGTAGGAAAGATGAAAAGCATTTTAGGCACTTTTAAAAGAATATTAATGCGGAGATACTATAGACCATTTGAATATCGATAAATCTATAAGAATCTGATAATTATACTTTAGCTACTCTGTGTGTAATTCAATTTATGATTTGGCTTAAATAGAATCTACTTATCCAGATAGCAAAAGAGATACTTTCAGTGAAGATTATAGTAACTATTATGCTATTGTTAAAGCATTTACGTAAGATGGCGGTCGAGTAAATGATCATGGAGAAATTACCGCGAAGGAGTTAAATTCTGTATAATCCAATGCAATGGAAAAAAATAAATAATTATGGTGTTTTCTAATTTAGAATTTGAAAAATTATTAGATAATGATGGAGTAGTGTATAAATGAAATATTCACTTTGTATAATAGCTATCTTCTTTTTTCTGCAAAATGTTTTACTCGCTCAGGGTTATCTTAGAAATGACGATGTTACAAATCACCTTAGTGGAATTACTATAAACGAAGTTTCTGCTTTTTCCTATCCGATTGACTACAATGCGAATGGTGTTGTAGAAGGTGGTGACAAAGATGAGTTTATCGAAATCGTTAACAGTTCTGATATAGCATTAAATATAAACGGCTGGACGCTTGCATCTGGAAGAGAAGATGATATGGATCTTTTTGTATTTCCAGATACATCAATTTTACCAGGTAAATCACTTGTTTTTTTCTGTCGAAATTCCGATATATCAAATTTTGATCCTGGATCCGGAAATATGGTTTTTGCTGGCACGAGTAATTTATTTCGACTTGCAAATAATAATCCTGATGCAGTTGGATTAAGGAATACTAATGATTTATACATATCTGTTCACTGGAATAAAGCGGGCGTTGTAAATTCAGGATTTTTAACCGGTTCATCAACTCTTGTTGGGGAGGATGTGGAAATATATAGTGTTTGGATCGCTGGCCAATCACAGTCTCGTAATCCGGAATATACTGGGACATGGAGTCAACATCCAACAATCTCGGGAACTGTTAACTGGTCTCAAAACAATCCCACGAGAACAATTTTCGAGCCCAAAGCTTCTCCAGGTAGGTACTATGATGAGTTTCCAGTTAATTCCGCACCGCAAATTATCTCAGCTGCAATAACTTCGACATTAGAAGATGTATTATATGAATACCAAGTAGTAGCGATTGATCCGGATGTAGGAGATGTATTAACCTATAATTTGAGTGTCGCTCCGAGTTGGTTAAGTATCAATTCAAGTTCGGGTTTAATCAGTGGTACTCCTGTGAATGCCAATGTTGGAGATACTACAGTTGCTGTAGTAGTCGCCGACTTAAGTGGATCAGCAGATAGTCAGATATATACATTAGCAGTAAACAATACAAATGATCCGCCGGAAATTACCTCCACAGCAATTACCCAAGCCACAGAGGATGTGTTATATGAATACCAGGTAGTAGTGACTGATCCGGATGTTGGAGATGTATTGACATATAGTTTTAGTATTGCCCCGAGTTGGTTAAGTATCAATTCAAGTTCGGGTTTAATCAGTGGTACTCCTGTGAACGCCAATGTTGGAGATACTACAGTAACGGTATTAGTAGATGATGGCAATGGTACTGAAGCCACGGATAGTCAAACGTACACCTTAACAGTTAATAATGTAAATGACCCACCGGTAATTACAGGTCAATTACCTTTAAGCACCCCAGAGGAAACGACTCTGGAGGTCACCATTGCCAATGTTACGATAGATGATCCGGATAATACCTATCCGGAAGATTTCACATTAAGTGTTCAGGATGGAGATAATTATACGCATGATGGTAATACGATTACGCCGATTGCTGATTTTAATGGTGATTTAACGGTACCTGTGACGGTGAATGATGGAGAATCTGATAGTGGAGTATTTAATTTGACAGTAACTGTGACAGATGAAAATGATCCTCCGCTGATTACAGGTCAATCACCTTTAAGCACCGCGGAGGAGACTGCTCTTGAGATCACCATTGTAAATGTTACTATAGATGATCCGGATAATACCTATCCGGAAGATTTTACATTGAGTGTTCAGGACGGCTCAAATTATACCCATGCAAACAACACGATTACACCGGCTGTTGATTTTAATGGTGATCTGACTGTACCGGTCATTGTCAATGATGGCGAAGATGATAGTGAGTCTTTTGATTTGACGGTATCTGTTACAGCAGAGAATGATGTGCCGGTTATTACCGCTCACTCAGTATTGAATATTCCGGAAGAAACGCCATTGGAAATTACACTTGCCAATCTGACCGTTACTGATCCGGATAATACCTATCCTGATGATTTTACATTGAGTGTTCAGGATGGCGATAATTACACCCGTTCAGGCAATACAATCACACCGGTTGCGAATTTTAACGGTGCCCTGACTGTTCCGGTTACGGTCAATGATGGTGTGGCAACCAGTGAGGCATTTAATGTAAACGTTTCGGTATCGTCAGAAAATGACGTTCCGGTAATCACTGCGCAGGCTACTTTAACTACACCTGAAGAAACTGCCCTTGAGATTACTCTGACAGATCTGACCGTTACTGATCCTGACAACACCTATCCTGATGATTTTACCTTGACTGTCCGGGATGGAGAAAACTATACACGTACGGATAATACGATCACCCCTGTAACCGATTTTAGTGGTGATTTGACGGTGGCAGTTTCAGTCAATGACGGCCTTGCCGACAGTGAAGATTTTGATCTTACTGTATCTGTCACAGCAATTAACGATGTGCCAGTTATTGCCGATCAAGTCGCATTGAATACAGCGGAAGAGACCGCTCTTGAAATTACCCTGACGACTCTGACTGTTACCGATCCTGATAATACCTATCCTGATGATTTCACCTTAAGTGCTCAGGATGGAGAAAACTATACGCGTTTAGACAATTCAATTACCCCGATTGAGAACTTTGTAGGAAATCTATCAGTGCCGGTGACTGTAAATGATGGTAGTGCTGATAGTGAAGTCTTTAATCTGGTTGTATCTGTTGACGGAGTTAACGATCCTCCGGTAATTAGTGATCTACCTGAAATGACTTTTAAAGAAGATAGTTCTCTTGCTTTTACGGTCGCTGAGTTATTAGGATATGTTGATGATCCTGAAAGTTCTGATGAGGAGTTGTTAATTGTGCCTGTCGTGGGTGAAAATGTAACCATCGCTCTTGAGGGAGACACTCTGGTTGTCTTCGGTGCTCCGGAAAACTGGAACGGCTTTGATACGCTTTCAGTAATCGTCAGTGATGGCGAGTTATCTGATACAGCATCTGTATTTGTAGAAGTCACGCCGCTCAATGATGCACCATTCTTTACTGATATGCTGCCGGATACGGTTGAGATCTATCTGATGGCGGACGAGGATATGAACCTTGAGGAATTCGCAGATGATGCTGATTTCGATATGCCAAAAGATAGTCTGAGATGGCAGGTGAGTGTCAGTGACGATACACTGAAATTTGATTTTGATCCTGAGACAAAGGATTTAACCCTTACTGCCCCGGAATATATGGATGTATTTACAGTGACGATCACGGTGACGGATGATAGTGGTGCAGTGGCAGAAGGAATGTTCTATGTAAATGTAACTGTAGATCCTACTGCAATTGAAGACAACTTAGAATATGGTATTCCGACGGAGTATGTCTTAAAGCAGAACTATCCCAATCCATTTAATCCGACGACCAATATAAAATTTGGAATGCCACAGGCTAGTGATGTGGTACTGGAAGTTTATAACCTACTGGGCCAGAAAATAGTCACTCTGTTTGAAGGATATAAAGCAGCGGGTTATCATGTGGTTGATTTTGACGCAAGTAACTTACCGACTGGAATGTATTTTTATCGAATTCAATCCGAAAAATTCCAGAGTGTAAAGAAAATGATGCTAGTTAAATGAGTGGGCTACAAAGCCCTGTTAACCCTGTTCTTTTGAATTTTCCAAAGGTCAACATAATGAGGTGTATATTAGTCTGTTTCATTATTTTTGTTTTATTTTGCAGCGCCTGTAAAGATGAGACAAGGCACTCTAATATAAAGGAATACAAAATGGAAAAATTTTCCGAGAAAGACATTGATGCACTGTCCCGAACTAGCATCTTTTTTGGTCATATGTCGGTGGGATTTAATATTATTTCCGGGATTGAAGAACTCAAAGAAGAAAATAATCGATTGGATAAAATTTATATTCAAGATTTAGATAAACAATATAACTTTAACAAATCTGGAATATATCATGCTAAGAACGGAAAAAATGGAATCCCAATTAGTAAATGTGAAGCATTTAAAAATAGGCTAAGGAAGGATGATTTGGGTAAAGACCTGGATATTGCATTCTTCAAATTTTGTTATGTTGATTTTAATGAAAATACAGATATTGATAAAGTCTTCAATTACTATGTCGATACGATCAACGAGTTGAAAGAAGAATTTCCTCGTTTACAATTTGTGCATGTAACAACTCCTCTCTACGCTCATTTATGGGGTATCAAAGGAAAAATAAAAAATATATTGATGGGTGATGCCTCAAATGTTAAACGTAACGAGTACAATAACTTATTATTATCCAAGTATTATGATAATGAACCAGTCTTCGATCTTGCAAGAATAGAATCAACATATCCGGATAGTAGTAGAGAGAGTTTTAGACAAAAAGATTTAACGTATTATAGTTTAATAAATGAATATACATATGATGGCGGGCATTTAAATGAATTTGGCAAAAAAATAGTCGCTCATGAGTTGTTATCATTATTGACAAAATTATTGCCAAAATTGTCGAAGATAAATAATTAATTCTATTTAATAAATTTTAAGCTGCTCATCAGTTAGATTTCATAAATTAATACTTTTCTTGCACCTTTTCTATCTTTCCATTCCTTTCATCAATAAACGCTCGCGAATAGTTATATCTCAAAATTTTAGGTGATATAATGTATTCGCACCTAAAGGCAATAGTCAATCCATTTATTAATTTTTATATTTTCTTTATAAATCGTGACAAAAAGATTGCTTAGAAATTGTTAATTCGATCACAATTCTACTTAAGTATAATACTTATTATAAAAATATCTAAATACTTTAATTCTATATATTAAATAATAATCAAAAACTTTTTTAGGAGATGTTTATTATGAAAAGTGCGAAAATTGTATTCTATTCAACTTTAATTTTGATAATATGGGCTGTGACAGCTTTCGGTCAGTTGTCGGATACATACTATATTGATCAAAATGCCAGTGGGGGGCAGTTATTTGCAAATGGAGGAAGATATTTCAATTCATTTAGCGAATCAGTTGATGCTTTATATGATGAAGGTGTATCGGGCGCGGTTACTTTTGAAGTGGCCGGTGGACAAGTATTTACAGAACAAGTACAATTTGATGGGGAAATTACAGGTGTCAGCGCCACAAATAGTCTTACCTATATCTATCAAGGCTCAAACAAACCGACACTGCAGCCTGCCGTTGCTAGTGCATTTGAAGGTGTAATTGATATCATATATGAGCATGACTATCATTTAACAATTGATGGAATTAAAGTAAGTGCCAGTAATGGAATGATCTCCTCAGCTAGAGCGATCCGAGTAGCAGGAGGACCAGATTATGTGACAATCCGAAATTGTGAGGTCTATGATTTCCTTTCCACCGGTATTGCAATGATGTGGGCGTTTTCTCATCCAGACAGTGTCTCGGAAAATTGTGTTAT
>SDBS01007894.1_pt1 | contig 10317 bp, 19 predicted proteins | sample 2277091 | NCBI WGS metagenome assembly SDBS01 (sample SAMN10404972, study PRJNA504765) | marine sediment metagenome | isolation source: marine sediment core GS10_PC15, 163 cmbsf | place: Arctic Ocean: Southern Knipovich Ridge | collected 2010 | reverse complement strand
TTTTCCTATTTTAAGTGTTTTTCCATCAAAAGTACATTTATGAATCTTTCCCCATCCATGATATGCCTTTGCTAAAACTATTCCATCTATATCTGGAGCAGATGCTCTAATATCTCCACAATCATCTAATAATACATAACCTAAACTTTGTGTTACAAATGCTTCATACCAATATTTACTCATTTTTCTTTCTCCTTTTTTCAAATCTTTCGTTTCTTTTCTTAAAATAATCTTTCTCACTTAAAATAATACAATCTCTACATTCCCAACTTGCACTAACTGTATTTGCTAATTGTTCGTGAAACCAAAAATCTTCAAGGTTTTGTTTATTATATTTTTCTATAAACTTTTCTTCGTCAAGATGGGAAAATGAATTATCATGTTTTTTATCCAATATTTTGTATCTTTTCTCTTCTGCTTTTGAAAGAAGTTTTATATCAATGGTATACATATCCTTCATAATTTCTTTTTTCCAGTTTAATTGTGGTATCTTTTGTTTGTTGTAAAGTGTATTATATTCTTTTTTTTCATCTTTAGTTAATTTTCTACCTTTTATCATCATGCCCTTAACTTTCCATTTAGTTTGTTTTGGAGACATAGACCTAAATATTTTAACAAGTAAAGCACCATTAAAATCTCCAACTAAAGGGTCTCCTGCTTTTCCAAATGGTTTCATATCTTTTCTTCCACATACTTCACAAGCCCTATCTTGTGGAGGAGGATTAATATGTATCTTCATTTTCTTTTTCATCTTCAAACCTTTTGTGAATAAATCCTTTTGAGATTATCCTTTAAATTTACTTTAGTGAATTTTTCTAATTCTTTTATTAATTGTTCTATCTTTTCTTTTGATGGTTCTGGAAGATTATGTCCCATTGAATCTGCTCCTATATTTACAAATTCTGGTTCAACATTTTTAATCCATCGAACAAACTGTTTTAAATCAAAATCCATAATAGGTTCTATTGTAATCATCCTTCTTGCATTAATTTTAGATAACCAGATTAATCTTTCTTTAACAAAAGGTGCTTTAGAAACTTTTGAATTTCTATTAGTTTCTGCTGTTGTCCCTAAAATAAAATGTGTTGGAACATCCATATTTAAATCAACAAATCTTTTTGTATTTTTTGTTTGAAAAAGATAAGTGTTTTTAGGATATTTATCAGTGTGATTAAATATTCTATCTATCCAACTATCTGGAACATCATCAGCAAACATATCACAAGAACTTCCAATAAAGATGAAATTTCCTTCTCCTAAATTTGTTTTTAATTCTTTTTCATCAAATCTTAAGTCTCCTTGAGGAAATCTTTTCATATAACAATAAGAACAATCATGTGAACATTTTCCTTTAATAGCATTCCATGTATGAGTGCAAAAAGAATACATATTTCCCTTAACTTTATTTAACATTTTTCTTATTTGATGTACTCGGCGAATTTAATTTTCTTTAATTTGTTCTTCAACTTCTTTTTTATCTGTTGATTCAATTAAATCCATTACATAATCAATTTCTTTTATACAAAACTTTGCAAACTCTTCTTTACTTTCAAATTTAATGATGTCTTGGAATCCTTCTAATCTATCTTTAATAAAAGATTCAATTCTTTGTTCTTCTGTTAATTTTGGTAGTACCATTTTATTTTTCCTCCCCTTTCGGTTTTTGTTCTTTTTGTGAATTTAATTCTTTATCAAACTTCTCATCACATTTCCAACATCTATCTTTGCCTTTATAATAAATACAACTTCCTTGAACTTCTTTTCCACAATCATCACATTTCATTCTCCTTCCTCCGTAGAAGTCTTGTTCTGCGTATCTTCTTCAATTTTATCAAAAGTAGCAATCTGACATAAAATATTATTACAACAAACATAATCTGCATGGATTATTCCAAAATTATCTCTTGTTACTTTTTCTCCACACTCACAACATACTTTATCTTTCCAATCCAAACAACTTGCTAAAACATCAAACATTTCTTTTGTCATTTCTTTATATTCCATTTTCAAACCTTTTGTGAAAATCTCCCTTTTAATGCTTCATAATATTTTCTTATTGTTTGTTTCTGAAATCCGTCCTTTTCTAAAATCTCAACTATTCTTTTTTTATCATATCCAACTATTCCTAGTCTTATTACTTCTCTTCTTAATTCATCTTTTTGTTGATTATTCATTTTTCTATACTTTGGCGTCAAGCGGAGAGCCGTTATCTTTAAATTGTATGGATACCTTTAACAACAAAACCTCTAAAAAATCTTGTTGATAGTATGAGGCACATCAAAGTTTTAACTCTCCAATTTCCTCCACATTTTTATTTTTACTTGACTATTATTTTGTTCCATTTTTAAACCTATTGCGAAACCCCCTTATATATTTCTTCAAGTCTTTTAATATCAAAACTATGGTTATCCTTTTCAAACTCTTTATCAAAAATATCTATAATACATAACTCAACAACTTTATTTCTACTTCCAGTTAGAGATTCAGATTTCTTTTTATCATTAATTATCTTTTCCATAAACTCTTTACAAAATGTAGGTATAAAATTAATTATTTCCTTATAATTCTTTGGAGGAGGAACTTCTTTATCTTCTATGTAATTAACACAAGCCATACTTCTTAAAACATAAACATATTTCTTTAAATTAGCTTTATCTCCAATGTTTCTAATATATTTCTCAAAGTTCTGTCTACACATAGAAACATAATGTTTTTTTAAATCATGTTTGCTAAATGAACTTTCAAATATATCTTTTAATCTTACTCTTAATGAACTTTCTTCATAAATAATATCTGAACTTAACCATTCCCAGCATGAAGGGTTTGATTTAATAAACAATCTCATAAACTTTTCAACACTCCATAACTCAATGTCTAATTCTCCAATTATCTTATTTATTTGTTCTTTATGGTCAAATAATGTTTTTTCTTTAATAAAAACTCCCCTAACATCATAATCACTATCTTCACTTGCCCAACCCCAAGCTCTACTACCACTTTCAATAGCAAATATTATTTTAATATTTTCTTCTTTTTCTATGTCCTTTAAAGTTTCTTTTATTTTTTCTTTCATTTTTTATTTCTTATTTAACTTTTCAATCTCTTTATTTAATTCCCAAGCTTCTTCTACTCCTTCTTTTGTTAAACTTAACTTTGCCTTTCTTCCATACCCTTTTCCATTAGTCCAAACAAAAGTTATTGTTCTTTGTCCTTCCATATAAGGCATAACTCCTTTCTTACCTTCTTTACAATCTTTAAAATATTCTTCTAATATTGTTTCTTTATCTTTCATTTTAATATAAATATTTCCTCCTTACCAACTCTAGCATCTCCTTTTCCTTTAGCAATTAAATTATTAATAGAATTACATGAAGAACACAATATCTCATTAGTTTGTGGTGTTATAAATTTACCTATTCTCTTACACATTACACATTTAAATTTACTTTCTTGGTTTTCTATTTTTTCATTCATTTTTCTTTACCATTATACGAACTTTAATCTTCTTATCTTATAATAAATTTATTCAAATGTTTCGTATAATAGTATAAAAGGCGAAGTATTTAAATCTTTCCCACCACTAAAAAGTAGTAACATCTATATTATTTTTTAACTAACAAGTTTAATATAGTATCTTTCTCTAAATTTTCCGGAGACAAATCTATTTCAGAAGTTTCTTTCTTCTTAACAAACTTAGCACCAGCTTTTTCCAAAATATCTTTCAAACTAATTGTATCTTTATAGAAATCAAATAAATATTTTCTTGTATTATCTATAAATTCAGAACCAGAAGAAGTTATAGATTTCCCAATAGAAGTTTCAGCAAAATAAAACTTACATCCACTTGTTGTTGGAACTATTAATCCAAGAACTTTTTGTTTTTGGTTTAACTTTGATTTAGCAATAGACAAAACATTGTTTGGATTAACCATATAATTAAGTTTAAAATCACTTACTTCTTCTTTTGCCACTACTATTTTAAATGGAACTTCTATACTTTCATCATAATTATAATAATTCACAAGCATAATATATGGATTTAATAATTGTCTTTTTATATAAAATAACTCACTTGCACCATTTGGCATAAAAGCATCTGTTACATCTCCAGAAAATAATATACTTCTATCTTCGGTTCTATATGAAGAATCCCACCCAATTTTTCCATCTGAACTTAATATTGATAAATCTAAATCTATTCTGTTTGATTTAACATTTTCCCAATGAATTCCAACAACCATATCTTTTGGAATTGACACATAACTTCCAGATGGTAAATTTCCTGTAAATTGCTTTTCTGTTGCAGGCAAAGTATATATTATATATTCTGGAATGTATATTTTCTTTCCTTTAATATTTTTGCTTATATCCTTAACTATCGAATCTAAAACAATATCTAATATATTTTTTGCTACTTTTTGATTTTCAAAATTAAATTCTTCTGCATATCCTTTACCATTCCTAATCCTATATAAAATAGACTCAGTATTTTTGGTTCTATACTTTAAAGCATAAGCTAATCTAACCTTTCTAAAGATGTTTACTTTATTTAACTCTGTTTCTAATTCTTTTTTATCAATTTTTCCATCATTTTTTATCTTAGAAGTTATAGAATTTAAATAATCTTCTGGCATTGGTTTATGATATTTAACGGCAAGCTTTCTTATTTTATTTACGATTGAACAAAGTCTTTTATCATTTTCTTTAAATGCTAAAAAAAGAGGTTTAAATCTATAAAATATTTCAGCTAATCTACTTAATTCATAGTCTTTTTTATAATGATTAAACAATTTATAACTATTATTATCAACTCCTTCTTTAATTGCTTCTATTAAATCTTTATTTTTAATAAGTAAAGTTTTGCCTGTTGTTTTATAAATTAAATATCTTAAAAATTCAGCAGGATTTTCTGGTATTACATTTAGAGAATCATATAACATTATTTTAACCTCTCTATTTTTTATAGTTTCAATTTCTTTTTCGTTTAGTTCTACAAATAAAACAACATCAACTATATCCTTTATTGTATCTTCTTTTAAAGCAATTCCAGAATTAAGTAAAACTAATAACTTTTCTTTTAGTTCTTCCTTTGTATATCCTTTAATTAATGTTAGTTTAATATCTTCGTTTAGTTTTGGTATCTCTAATTTTTCATTAGGGACATAAACTGAATTTTCATCATAAATCCCTAATCTTTCAAAACCATAAGTAGTAAAATAATGGATAAGTTGTTCAAATACTAATTGTTCTATGCTCGCATCTTTTATTTTTCCCCAAGATTTATGAAAAGAATTATTTAATTGTTCTCCAGTTAATCCAATTTCTTCTTCTACTAATTTAATTAGTTCATCATAATTAGAATAATTGTAAACAACTTCAGGAGAAAATATAAATCCTCGTTTGATTGTTTTTTCTAATAATTCTTTAGATGGATTCTTCTTCCTTTTTAATTTTATTGGAAGTGCTTTGAATAATTTAATTGTTGATATTGCTTTCATTTTTATTTTTTTTCTTTGGATTTTATAGTTACTTTATTAATACTTTTAGGTTGTACTGCTTTTGCAAAGATTATAGCATCATCAAAGTTATCAAACTTAGCTCTTTCACTTCCATCCATCCTATTAAAAGTTATTGTTATAGTGTGCTTTTTCATTTTTTCTCCTTAGTGAATTTATGTAAATTAAAGATATTTTTCCATTAATTCTTTTTCTGTTATGTTGAAATATTCAAACAAATCAGATAATTCAATTGTTGTTTTATCTGGATTGTATTTTTCTTCAATGAATTTTATAAATTCTTTTCTCACAATATCAAATTCTCTCAAACCCATTTTGTTTTTCCAACAAACTTCTTTAAATGTTTCCATTATTCATTAGCCCCCCTTTTCTTATTTGAGGATTTCTTTTTAGGTTTAAGTGCATCATATAATTTAGAATTTCTATTAAATTGTTCTGACCATAAATCTTCTTGCTCAATACAATCTTTTATTATTTCTTCTTTCTTTTTGTTATCTAATGAAGATAGTGTATATTTTGCCCAATGAGTTAATCTTTTATAATATTTTAAAGTATATTCTAATCCTTCTATATCTGTTTGTTGTTTAATGTGACCGAAGAACCAGTCTCTTTGTAATTTATCTTGTTCTTTTTTTGATTTTTTAGAGTCTCTTATTATATCAAATCCAGTTTTTAATAAATCAAAATACATTTTATTAAAATATGCACCACCTGTACAACAGTCGATAAAAGCATGTCTTGTGATTGCTTTTACATATCTATCTAAAGCAGTTTTCTCAGATTTTATTTGTGATTTTAACATATCAATTTTAAATTTTTCATCTGATTTAAGTTTTGGTTTTTTTGTTTTCATTTTTTAATTTTTTTGGATTAACCTCTTATCTAAATATTCTTTTAATTTCTTATTAGAATTTTCAAGAACAATATTCATTATCTTTTCTATGGCTCTTCCATCTGAGATTAAATTTTTATCTACTCTAATTAAAACTTCTGCAACTTTTTCTAATGTTTTATTATCTTCTTCTGTCATTTTGATTATAAGCCGAGAGGATTAGGTACGCTTACCTCTCTATACATCCTACGTTGCCTCACAACAACATAGGGGAATATATTAGCCCAAATGTTCGTACCCAACATATATGGGGTGAGTGTGATTATAACGGGCGGGGAGTAAATTAACATCAATTGTAGTTTTTGTAGGAACTCCCTATGCCTTAAATATTATAGGATATTAGCCTTTATAAACCTTTCTATTAACTTAATAGTAGTTACAAAATCCTTTATTTCTCTTTTAATATATAAAATGCTAAAATATATTTATCTCTCATGTTTCCATTTTTCAAATCTAATAAATTGTGTTTTAAATCTGCTATTTTAACTTTTGTAGCAATTTCATCTTCTTTAATTTGTAAAATATAATCTTTATAATTTTGGTCTCTTTCTCTTGTCAAATAATCAATAGATTGTACTAAGTGATAAGGAATTCCTTTTGCGATTAAATCTTCAAATGTTAAATCACAATCTTCCAACACATCATGTAACCATGCAACTATTTGAAGTTCAACATCTTCTCCAACTAATTCAGCAACTGCTTCTGGATGTGTTATATAATCTGCTTTTCCAATGGGTCTTTTTTGTCCTTTATGAAATTCTCTTGCAATTTGTTTGGCTATTTTTAATTCTTTTTTCATTTTATCCTTTGATAACCCCAAGTGGTTCTAACTTAACTAAAATCTTAACTAAGTCTTTTTGATTATCCATTACAACATCAATATCTTTATATGCTCCAGACGCTTCATCTAAGTCTTGTACATTTCTAATTGAATGTACTATTCCTTTCAATTTAGCTTTTTCTTCTTCTAAATTTAATTGTCTTTGAGCTTCTTTTCTTCCCATTTTTCTTCCAGCACCATGAGAACAAGATTTAAAACTTTCCTCATTATCTAGTCCTTCAACAATATAGCTAGATGTTCCTTGACTGCCTGGAATGATTCCTTTCAGTCCTTTAGTAGCTTTAGTAGCTCCTTTTCTATGAACCATTACATTTTCTCCAAAATGATTTTCCATTACAGCATAATTATGTACTATGTTAATCATTTCAGAAAAATTTATATCAATTAAATTATTATCTTTAAATATATTTTTAATATCTTCCATCATTTTATTTCTATTAGCTAAAGCAAAATCAACACAATAGTTCATTTCCTCAAGATAATCTTTTCCTTCCTGACTATCTAAAGGAAGAAATGCTAAATCATGAGAAAGTGGAATACTTGAATTCCATTTTTTATTTAAGTCTTTAGCTAAGTCATTATAATATTTAGCAACTTTAAAACCAATATTTCTACTTCCTGAATGAATCATAATCCATATAAATCCATCATCTCCTTTTTGTATTTCAATAAAATGATTTCCTCCTCCAAGAGTTCCTAATTGTTTTCTTGCAGATTCGTATTGATTTCCAACTATTTGTAAATCTCTTCTACTATCAATTTCTGGCATTTCTGAAACATCACATACTTCTGCATGATGATTAAAACCAACAGGAATAGTTTTTCTTATTTCTCCCATAATTGTTTTAAGAGTAATAGTATCAAAGTCTTCACTTTTAATAGATGTTTTAACAGCACACATACCGCAACCAATATCTACTCCAACAGCATTTGGAACTACTACATTTTTAGTAGCCATTACTCCTCCAATAGGCATTCCAAATCCTTGATGTGAATCGGGCATTAATGCTATATGCTTAAATGCGAAAGGTAAATTAGATAAATTTTTAGCTTGTTCTAATGCTCCATCTTCTAAGTCAGTTACCCAACTTTTAATAGGAATTCTTTGTTCTTCTTTTTCGTATATTATTTGTTTCATTTTATCAATATTTTAAAATGTTAATACTTTATAAATCTTTCTATTAACTTTTTGGTGGTGACAAATTACTTATTTTTCATCGTCCTTCTTCATTTGGATTTAATTTTCTTGCGAAATCACTTAAAACATATTCCTCTGTATCTATATTAAATAAACATAATCTTCCATTCCACCCAGCCCCACAATCAACTTTTATAAGTTTAGCAAACTTTCCTTCATGATAATCTATAATACTTGGTTTAGAGTCAATATTCTCAGTTGTAGTGTGTCCTACAAATATCTTTTTCCATTCTTTAATCTTTAAACCATTTAACATTCTTTCTATTAATTCTCTATCCCAAGTTAAATCATAAACATCACAATCTTTTGGGTGTTTTGGATAATCAAATCCTCCATGAACAAATAACATTTCATCCACCTCATACCAATAAACTCCACTATTAAAGAAATCTTTATGTTCTTCAGGCAACTTTTTATAATTATATCCATGTGATTCATAAGATTCTCTTGTTGCTCTTCCACCCTGCATTAACCAAAGTTCATCTGCCCAACCATTAGCCATATGATTCATCCACCAAACATCATGGTTACCTATAATAAAAATCTTGTTTTTAATCTTTAATAATTCTTCTACAACTTCAAATGAACAACTATAACCATCCACCACATCTCCGATTATAATAATTTCATCTTTTTCGTAATCAAACTTAGCTCTTTTAAAAACTTGTTTTAATGCTTTGTAATTTGCGTGGATATCTCCTACTACATATCTTTTCATTTTTTATTTTTTCCTTCTTCAGTATAACAATTTAATTTACCTTTTCCTAATACCCATTTTAGAGTACAAATTTCATTTGCTACAGCCAATGCTTTAAGTCCTTTTTCTAACTCCTTAAAACTGATTAATGGTTTTTTATAATTAATTTTTTGTTCTTTAGCAAATTTCTTACTATCTTCAATTGCTTTGATTATTTCTTTTTTATCCCTCATATTGACTCCTTTGGTTTAGAATATCCCCTATGTCTTTTACCCTTAAACCAATCAAACATATCACATCTAAGTTTTGCCATTCTTCCATCTGGATGAGTGAATACAATCCCTTCTACAAATCCTTCCCTATCTCCTTTCATCGAAGAGTATAAAGGTAATAATTCTTTAAACCATTCTGAGATTGTTTTGAAATTTTTTGGATATTTCCCCCAACTTTTATATTTTAAATGTTTTTGTGCAAAAGTTTCAAAAGGTATCCATAAATGTTCATCTAATTTATAAGGGTTTCCATTAACTTTTGGTCCAATTAATTCCCCAAAATGTTGCCCATCCCCCAATAAATCTATGTAACCCCTTTCAAAAGAGTTTAAAAGACCCTCCATTAAATGTTTTTTTCCTCTGCTAAAAAAAGGAATCCTTTGAGACCGATTAAAAAACATTGTGATAATGCCATTTTCCACTATGATACTTACATTTGTTCCGTGGAGTTTCTCGATAGCCATCACAGAATCATCTTCAAATACCCATTCATATCCTTCTGCAATTTCATCTATTAAGACATATTCTCCATTAATCTCTTTTCTAACAAATGGGCTTTCTATTTTTGGCATATCCTTTATTTTCATTTTATTAACTCCTCATCACAAACTCAATAAATTCGTTTGATGGTTTAAATTTATGTTCTGTGATGTAATGAAAAATCATCTTTGGAAAGAGATATTTTATTTTATTTTCTCTATCTGTTAATTCTTTTTCTGAACTACTTGTTGCTTTATTATCTCCTTCACAAAATTCACAAACATGACATCCTGCACTTCCTAACGCCAATCCTTCATTCCAAAGAACTTTTAATTTTGTTAAAAAACTTGTAGAAACCTCACCTTTTTCAAATTCTTCATCTATACTTAAATATCCAATAGCAACAAATTTATAATCTTCA
>SDBS01007893.1_pt1 | contig 10319 bp, 10 predicted proteins | sample 2277091 | NCBI WGS metagenome assembly SDBS01 (sample SAMN10404972, study PRJNA504765) | marine sediment metagenome | isolation source: marine sediment core GS10_PC15, 163 cmbsf | place: Arctic Ocean: Southern Knipovich Ridge | collected 2010 | reverse complement strand
TATTCTCTGAAAAATATTGTTTTTGATTTCTACTGGTTTTGCTGGTATGCGGGGTATAATTTCGTTTTTTGCTATGAAGCAGTCGGGGCAGAGGCCTGAGTTGATCACATCCTGTCTACGTGTCGTGAATCTGTTCTTGCAAACATTACAGATTAGGTTTAGTTTTTCTGTTAAACTCATTTTTTTTCACGCTCCATATTTTTTTAAAAACATTTCGTCTGCTCAATTGCAGCTAGGTTGTTTTACACCTCCTCCAGAAAAACCGGAGGCTTTTTTCATTGTTAACAGTACTGCTTTGGGATGTGCCCATGTCTGCTACTTATTCTATTCAGTGATCTATTTCGATGAAACTTTTAAATTTCCATTTTTTCATATGAGATCTCCTGTCTACTTCCTTTTTTTGAGCATAGCAGCGAATCTTCTCCTACCAACCATAACCTCTAAAGCATCTCCAAGATTTGCAACGTAATATTTTTTTAATCCTCCTTCCACCACCATGATTTTGACAGTTTGCTTGTTCTTGTCAGCCATTAAATAACCACACCTAACCCAAGACGATTTTCCCATACTAAATCCTATTCCTCCATGATGAGAGAGTTTAGAATGGTGGACCCTTAGCCACGTAGCAGAGCTGCAGAAGGGTCTTAATCAGCGGAGATTTAGGTTCAAGCTGGTAAGGGTTATGGTTTGCTCTAATTCTCTCTAGAAGAGGTTGGAACGGCTTTATTTTATGAATTAAGCTCATAATATGAGTTTGCTGTGCTAAATGTGCTATGATCTGCCTTCTCTTCTGACGTAGCCAGTTAAGAGTATGAGTCATACACCTTAACCCATTCGCGATTGCCCATAATCCTCTCTTCTCTATTAGATTAGTTATATATAGTAGAGTGGCTGTTAGTGATCCCCTCCAGGAACTTAGCTTACTTTTTAGATGGAATGATCCTATCATGGCTTTTATGCGGTCTTCGATGAACCCGGTTATCACCTTCAGAATGTTCATCACAGCTATCTCCGGGGTTTTAGCCCAGAAGGGACATGCTCTGATCTTGGGAACAATCCCTGGAGTTGTTAAATAGTAGTCTCTGAGTACCCATTCCTCTTTCTTTTTAAGGCCTTCTCTCACTCTTTTCTTGTCTTGGCGCCATCTGGCTTTATTCCTTGGGGATCCTTCTTTCCAGATATAGATTAAGGTTTCAGAGTCCATCTTTCCAGCTGCGCCACCCCTATTATAGGCTCTTGGGTGTGAGACACGGTGGTCATATCGGAGTTGCTTCACTTTCTCCTTAAAGTCTTCCCGATCTCCCTGGGCGACGATTATCCATGCTATGCGGTAGAATTTCATGTTTAGGTCTAGGCTCCTAAAGGTTGGGATCCAAATTTCCCCGCGGCTCTCCATAAAGTTGCTACTGTAGTAATTTTTTTTCATCCTGGAGAAGACGGAATTATGCCAGTACTGTTTGAATACTTTTGCGTACATTGGGCTGAACGTTGTGGCCATGTACTCCATTATTCGGTCACTGAATCTGGCGAATGGTGCTGGTCTTAGAGCTCCCACTGAACCATCAAACGTGCGAGGTCTTCCAGGAGGCATTTTCTTAATAGAAACCTTTTTTAGATTAAACGTACTAGAATAAGCTTGCACGGTTTATCCTCCTTTCTCCAGCTTTTCCAGCTTTGGCGATTTTGGATGCTCTGTGCCGTAAATACCTAATACGGAGGGGACTTAGGGGTCCCCTCATTTTTTTAATAATTATGTTTTCACGCCCTGCACTACTTTTGTAATGTTGTCGTATACTTCTTCGGCATGGTTTGGGTTAACAATCCGGATATCCCGGGTGGCTACCATGAGCAATTTCAGCTTTTCGTCTTCGCTTGGAACAATCTCGTAGATTTTAAGCCATTCTTTCGGAAGTAAGATATAGTATGATTGGCCTATTTTATGCACGCGTTGATGTTTGATGAATGTTATTCCTTGACTCAAATTTTTTATTCAACCTTTTTAAATTAATTTTAATTAAACCCATAGTAGAGAAGCTCACAAATAAGTGGAGGGAAAGCACATTTCGATATATAGTCCCGTATAAAGGTGAGAGGGGGGGGAACTTTCATATATAGTCCCTTATAAAGGGGGGGTAGATTTCAAAAATTCAGATATATTCCCGTATGAAGAAGGGAAGGTTTATGAAACATTGACATAGAAATGTCTATAATTATTCACGATGAAAGGTGATAAATTTGATTTACAACGCTTCCATGGAAAAGTTTGAGAGGAAACTTAGAAAAGCTTTTCCTAAATTTAAAATATTCAGCCTAACCCAGGCTAAGAAAGAAACTGGAGCTAAACATATTCAACTCAACAAGTGGCTACCTGAACTTGTGCGACGGAAGAAACTTAAAACAACGGATTGGACACTCTACTTCTTCTATTATCTCTCTGAGGAGAGAATTGAAGAAAACGTAACTGAGTTAAAGAAGATCAACAGTTCAGCTGTTAATGAAAATGAGGAATTAAAGCGTAAGATGAGGAATATGGAGAGGGATCTCAACAATTGGAAGATGACCGTGGAGGACTTCGATGAAATAATTCAACAATTAATCTCAAAAAAGGAAATAGTTGCCTCCTAGAATCGTCGCAGTGTAGATTGAGAACTTCAGTTGCGGAACCAGAACTTCTCTTAGACTCCGTTGACGGCTGAAGAAGAAAGTCGATGTCGTACTTGTACCGTAATATTTATAAGGGGCAGATGTACTAAAATAAGTGGTTGAATCTTCCTCAAAGCCTTAAAAATTTGAAACTCAAAAAATATGTTAAAAGATCTAAAAACGAAGGAGAGTCTCGACCTCTATCTTCTCGCACTTGCTTAAATCTTAAGAAAATAACCTCAGAACTTGATACTAATTCCATCTAGAGTTCGATTGGCTAGTTGATCAACTATCTGAATGTAATAGTTTGTTCTAGGAATATAAAAGAACGAAACTTTCTGAAACTTCTCCTTTAACTCCTGCATCTTTACCCATAACTCCCTTAGTTTGAAATTTCTGACTCTATACTCACCATTTAGTTGCTTGACAACAAGTTCGCTATCCAAGTAGCAGATCGCTTCTTGACTATTAAACTCAGAAGCTGATTCAAGAGCAGAAATAAGAGCCTCATACTCCGCTTGATTATTTGTCTTGATCCCCACATATTTTGAGTATTTCTTTAGTATTTTATCATCTTCATTCAGAATTAGAAAAGCTATCGCTGAACGCCCAGGATTCCCTCTTGAAGCACCATCAGAATAACTAATTAACTTCATCTTTTTAGAGCAACAAACTTTCTAATTAATTGTTTTTTTTTAAAGATTAATTTCTAAGGAAGAGATTTCCATATTTTAGGTATTGTCTCTTTGAAAAGAGAGTTCCATTCTTCATTTTTTGTCAATTCCTTGCCATATATTAAGGATAACAATATTGCCGTTGTACTCAAAGTCATCAAAAGTAGACGAAGCGTAGATCTATTTCTTTCTTCATTATACTCACCCAAGATAGCTTTTAATCCATCCATTTCTCTTTCAGTAAAAGCAAGTGTACTCTTAAAACTTGAATGAATAAATTCAGACATTTCTCTATAAAGAGAATCGCTTGAATAGCTAACATTCTTTCTTAGGAACGATGCTTTGAATATTTTGCCGAAAAACCAAAGTTTAGCTTCCTTCTCGTTTTTTGAAAGATAGTTCATAAGAAGATGATTCTCGTAAGCTATTCTTAGCAATGCCAAACTTACATCATAATAACCTTCAAGAGATAATTTTAAAGTACAACGACAAATTCTAAATATTCTATAAGAAATTCGAAAACAAGCATCTTCACTATAGCTAAATGCTTGAACATTTAGATTACCTATGATTTCGAAGGTTTTTAGAAATAACTCTGAAGTTTCTTTAACAAAAGTTAATTCCGTCTTGAACTCTTTGTTACTTTTCTTAGCAGTCTTTAATTCATCCTGTATTAATAGCAAGAGTTTTTCATTCAATTAAGCGACCTCATATTACAATTATACAGAAACAATACCAGTTTAATAATAACCTACTAAAAATATCCTCCTGAGCAGGAAACAGGCTAAGCAATATCCGAAAGATCTCAGAAAAAAAACTCTAAATATTCACTCAAGCTGTTTTATTTTCTTGGATAGTTGTTTTAATTTATCTTCGTCAACTTTTCCTTCACAATAACCAAGAATCATTTTCAAATTAGGTTCAGCTTTATAAGAAAAGTGTATTTGATTGTTAGAATTCGAAGCATCTATAACTTGATTCAGTTGTTCTGATGTTAAATATTTTAGGAAAGGTAATATCATCTCAGTATTTAGTCCACCATCATGAAATGTTCGACTATTTTCTAATTCAGAGATTATTTTATCAACATATTCTTTATGTAGAATCCAGTTTCTAATTGATTTAATCTTAACAATTTCTGCGAGAACTGAAAGTAATTTGCTCTGTACATAAAAAGAAGGCGCTGGAAAACATGAATTAAGAAACAAATCGAATAAGTTTATCCTATCAGCGTCTCTTTCTATGATAGCATACATAACAAAATCATACAATCTTTTATTCTCTTCAACTTCAGACCAGTTTGAAATTATACAGAACTCATCGAATATTTTTTTCATAATTATTAACAATTGATCTGAGGGCATATCCTTTAGAACATTCATAATTTCTGCCTTAGTTAGGAATTTTATTGATTGTACATTATCAAATTCAGTTCCAGATCTTACAAAAAGTTCATTGATTAAAGCTCGAGTATTATATAAAATACTCTCTGCTTCTACTTCTGAAACTCTATATTTATGACCTTCATGAAGCAATTTAGAGCGGATATGACGGTAGGATCTAGATATCGATAATAAAATTAAAGGAAGATCCAATTTTTGATCTTTATAAGCTTGTTCTAATTTCTTTGAAAGTTCCTGAAAATCGCTTTCACTACAGCTTATACCAAATTCATCCAATTTTTTCTTGATCGCAATTTCTTGAGAAGATAATGCAATAACCGCAAGAATCCAAGTTGGAGCAAGATCAATACTTCTAAGAATATCAGACAACTCAAATAACCTATCAATAAGCTTATCCTTATATTCCCTATTCACGAGTAAATCCTCCAGAATTATCTAGTGCATCTTTATAGATAAAAACCATCCTGTAAAGTCTATTTTATCTATTCGTTAAGTTTTTTTTTTTGAAAAGTATATACAACTTGTAATTATGAAATAGATCAGTAGGAACTGGTACATCTTACTGCTAGGAGATACCGCAGTATATACCAAGCGTTGCTATTAAGAGGTTTGAAAGTTTGCTTTATATATCCATCAAGATGGACGAAGTATAGAGATAGATATTCATAGGAATAGGTCAAAACAGGTCATTTGTAATTCAAAAAAGAAAATTATTCTACTTCACATTCTTCTTAGTCGTTAATGTTCACCATTTATCCATAATACAAATTTACAACGATTTGATCTATTTGATACCGATCTCTAATAGGCTCCGCCTCTATTCGTGTTCCTCTAGGTCTATCAGAAGGTAAAAAGATAGGATCTTCAAAGATACCTATAATTAATCTTTTTATTTTAATATTTTTTAGAAAAAACCCAATTTTTTTATTATCTTTACAAGATTTTAATGAAAAATGTAAAGTTGAAGTCGTATTATCTAAACAACGTTTTCCTTGAATAATACCCGTTTCAAAAGGAAGCTCCATAAGTCCTAATTTTGGTCTATGAAACTGATCTCTAGTGAAGATAAAATCAGATAAGAAAGTATTCCTATCAGGTACAAAAACATAACTATTGTCACTAAATTCAACCTTTGTATCAAAGAATCCATTTGTAATATTTCCTGAAAAAGAAACCAATATTTGAATTTCATCATGTCCAGTAATATCATAATTTATTTCTCTATCTTTTTGAAGAAAATACGTATTATTAATTCGTCGAACCCATAGATTTCCTGATCCCTTTTTAGGTATACTCACTTTCTCTATTTGCCTTATAAAAGCCATATGAATTAATAGAAGAACTGTTAAAAGGCTAAGTCCTGAATAGAAAACGAAAACTGGAAGATCCATATACCCCATATTTAAAATATTTCCACTAATATCTTTCAGATTCGACGAACCAGAAATTAAAGGTGTCATTACAAAAAGAAAGAAGGTAATCAAATAGAAGTAGAAAAAAGATTTTGAAATGTCAAAAATCTTTATCGACTCTCTAATCCATGCTTTAATCGCATCATCATACATCTTCTTTAAAACGCTATCCAAATTCAATTGTTCTTTCCATTTCCTCACACGATCTATAAAGCTTTCTAGTGTTCTTTTCTTTATATGCAGTCTTGTTTGTTGTTTGCTTAAAAAAAGCGTTTGTTGAAGACCTATAAAAGCTATAGTGCCCGTTGCTAAAGATCCAGAAATACGAACTAGATCAGTATTAAGTTCAGAGGAATAATATACTCCAAAAATAATATATAGAAAACCTATAAAAAAACCACCAAATATGTTTTTTAATAGTTCTATAATTGAAAATTTTGTACGATAATCCATCAGTTACAGTTTCTCCTATAATTCCAAGAATCTGGAACTCGAAAGAATATCGAAATTCCCCTAATTCTTTATCTTGTGTTAACTCTGATTATCATTAGATCCTTTTCTTATATTATCGAAATTCATGTAAATTCATATTAATAGATTCTACAATTTCTTAAAATCCAACCTAAGATATAAGATTTGACAGATCCTTTTTTGTTAAACAGTTCTATTTATACCGATTTATCTTATATAGAATTATATAAGGTTGTTTAGAGAAATGGCTAAGAAAGTTATCTCAACCATTTATATTGATCAAGCACTTCTAAAGAAAGCGAAAGGCAACTAAATAACGTTTGATTCTTGAACTCATTAAAGAGTTTCTGGCTTAAACTCATAAAGTTAAGAAAAAGGGATATCGGTCAAGATAAGATAACTTCCGTCTTGTATAAGAATTCTATGTAAAGAAGTATATAGCTCACTTGGAGATTGGATATCTTACTGCTAGAAGATACCGTGGTATATACTAAGTGATGTTCCCATCCGATTCAAGATTATGCTTGAGATACTGATCAAGATAGACCGCTAGATAGTAGTTCATTAGAGACAGATTTTATAAGTACAGGTCAAAACATGTCATTTAAGAAAGAAGAATTCACACGCTTCTTGATAATCAGCACAGATAAAAAAAAAGAGGGAAATTAAAGGCCTAGCGGGTTATAGTCGTTTGCTGGAACTAGTTTTGGAAATGGATCTGGGAACTCAAGAGCTGTTGTTGGTGGTGTTGGAGTCCATCTATATATACTAAAGCCTACTAACCACGCACCCATAGTTTCATCCCATACGGCGTTTGCAGTGTTTGTACCTTCTAGAGTCGCATCTTCTGGTGCAAACAAATAAACCCATTGATAGGCTACACCGCTGACGAAAGTACTTGTGCTTGGATCGAGTTCATCGAAGTCAAGATATCCACGGAAATAATTCACTGCTGGAAAAGATCCATAACCAGGTTCATATATGTAGCTTACTGTTCCTTCCTTTTCTATCCAAAGACCACTTTGTTTGTTATATACATATATTGTGGATTCTCCAGTTAAATCAACCACTACAGGAGAATAACTCCAAGATGTGTGTAATGTCTTTCCTTTAAGAACAAATTCTTCCGATGTAGCAGAGTCTAAGTAACTATAACCAGGTGTCCAATCTCCAAAAACTGATGTTCCACGCCATTGGTCTTGAGCTTGATTAAAGTTTACAGTGAAGGTTAGAGGCGCCGCAAAGACAGGAATTGTTAAAGTTATAGCGAAAATCATCAACGTTAGTACTACAGAAGTTTCTTTAATTTTCATGTTTTTTCTTTCCTTTATTTTTTTGTGCTAGTTCAGATCATCAATTACGTAATAATAAGTAATATGACGTTCTTATCCATCAATATATACCTAATTACATTTAATAATTTAGAAAGATAGTTACGAATTAGTACCGTTTTAAGCCAATTATTATAAGTAGATTACAGTCAGGACTACTGTTAACATTTCTTAAACTGACATAAGTTGTAAGAAGATAAAATAAGCGTTGATGTCTAAACATTTTAACTTTCTTAATATTTAGAGAGGTAAGAGATACAATGACACAGGAAAAATTTCTCTCTTAATGGTTATCTCACCCTTGATAAAGTTAAAGATGTTAAGAAGTTAAAACGATATTAAAATGTCCTCCTGAGCAGGCAAATGGCTAAGCAAGATCTGGAAAGTCTCAGAAAAAATTCATTGAGCACTAATTCTTGATCAAGCTGGTGAAACTAGAAATAAAGTTGTTTGAACTGTAAAGATGGAACTCTATGTTCTTGATGTATCCTTGAATCTCTCTTTGTATAAGCTCGCTATTAGGGAATTCCTTTTTTGTTATCAGAATTAATTTTGGTTTGTATCTTAGCTTCATTTGTTTTATTGCTATATCAGTTAAGATGGCAATACCCACAATTTTCTTGTAGTTTTTCTGGGATTCTACTTCAAATATGTAAGCTGGAACAGAATCTTCTTTCTTAGCCAACAAAATATCTGGATTAGATAGTATATCCCTTCGTTTTATTTTCTTCCAATTTGGAAGATAGAGTTTTTCTCTATTCGAATTCCTTATCTTATACTTCTTTTTTAACAAAGGTTGACTATGAAATTCTTCTTCAATAGATTCAAGGAATTGCCAATGCCAATTTTTTTTACTCACGCACTACTTCCTCCTCTCATGTTAAGAATTTAACTTCTCAGAAGTAAAGCAAACGACCAACTCATCTTTATCTCAAATAAGATAAATCTATTCTTCCCTTATGTTAAATACTATTCAAAAAGATGACACAAGTTATGTATCGAAAAAAAGGTATATTAGTCGCTTTTCTGATCTCCGATAACGTCAGGAGTATATGTGTCTGAGTTTGGGATAATTTTTATTCACCATTCTCAGGATCATTCTGCTGATGCTCTGGGTTGAATCGAGAAAGTAATAATTTTTTCACTATTTTATAATTGATATTTAAAAGTATTCTTCTATATAGATTCTGTTACCAAGGTCCTCCTGAGCAGGAAACAGACTAAGCACGATCTATAAGATCTGAGAAAAAAATCTGGAAGACAACCATCTAATTAGAAAGAATTTTGGTGATTATCAAGAAAGAGAGAGGAATCTTCTAGTACATTGGTTTCTAGTTCAAAAATTAGTAGACAAATAAAGAGACACTTTCTTTTAATATGAAAAATTTATTTACTATTCTGATAAAGTATACTAAATTATTTATTAAATGAAAATTTCTATTGGGAAGATGGTACATAATAATAATATTATCTAAAGATAACAATAAAATATATTAACTTATCAAGAAGATATCTTTAGAAATAATTATTACCTTTCTCGATTCAATCCAGAGCATCAGCAAAATTATCCTAAGAATGACCACTACAAAAAAGACAAGTTATAATTAAGAATACTTAAAGGAAAACTAATACTATGCTGAGGTGTAAGACAGAGAACGATTAACAAGAGATATTACAATAAACACAAGTTTTCAATAACAAACGTTTTAACGATAAAAATTACTCACTGAATCCAAAAGAAAAACTAGAGAAATATTAGTGTGCACTAATGTTTAGTTCTTCTGATCTCCCAGAGGTATCTTCAATGTGAATGTGCTACCTTTACCCACTTTCGATTTAACAGTAATCTCTCCATTGTGAGCATCTATGATCCGCTTACAGACTGGTAAACCGAATCCCTGACCCTTCGACTTAGTCGTGAATAATGGTTGAAAGAGCTTTGACAGGTCCTCTTTACGTATACCGATGCCTGTATCTTTCACGCTTATGAGCAATTCTTCTCTTTTCTTAGAAGCTTTAATCATCAATTTACCTCCATCCGCCATAGCCTGCACAGAATTTGTAATCAAATTAATGAGGACTCGTCTCATCAACACTGGATCAACCTTCAGCGTCATCTTCTTCGGAACCACTACGGAGACCTCAATTGTTTCAGGAATCTCCAAAGATAAGAGCGTACTTTGAATCAGCTGATGCATACTGATTTCAGTGAGATCAGGATGAATTGGTCTCGCGTAGTCTAGGAGGTCGGAGACAATCTTATTCATATAATTCACCTGCCGCTCCACCGTATTCAAATATACCTTCAATTCTCCTTTCTCCGTTGCTTCATCTGGTAATGATTTCACTTTCATATTTGCCAAGTAAATCGTATTAACTATCGCC
>SDBS01007892.1_pt1 | contig 10320 bp, 10 predicted proteins | sample 2277091 | NCBI WGS metagenome assembly SDBS01 (sample SAMN10404972, study PRJNA504765) | marine sediment metagenome | isolation source: marine sediment core GS10_PC15, 163 cmbsf | place: Arctic Ocean: Southern Knipovich Ridge | collected 2010 | reverse complement strand
GAAACCACGGCCGGGTTGACCGTGTGATCTAACGTCATACTGCCGCCGCCCGTTGTCTTTTGAATCGACGTATTCTTTGCTCCCGACGTGTCGAAATCAAAGTGCGTGTCGGGAACAGTAACGTCTCCATGACAATTATCAGTATTAAACGTGTGAATATGGCTAGGATGTGGGTCAACGGTAACCGTCGCCGTAACAGTAACCTCGTCGTCATCAGTTGTCGACGATGCCTCGCTTCTACCAAAGGCCGTATTCGTCACGGCAGACGTCGAACTTGTTCCACGCGGGAAATAATTCCGCATGTCGACGCCGCTGCCAGGACTCGCATTACTGCTGCCGTCCATCCAAGCCCAGTCTGTGTCAGCCGCTCCGTCGCGGTCAATGTATCTTTTGCCACCGGAGATAATGGGGGCCTTACCACTCTCGATTCTCGTACCAACCGGCAATCCCTCGCTACCGGTTTCTGGGTGGAAAATCAATTCGATTGTGCTGCTACTGCCCCTTATCTCGATGTATGGATCAGCGGCCGGAGAGCCGGACATGTTTGTCGAGACGATCTCGATTCGGTTGCGTGTTCCGTCACTGACGTTAATACATGAGCTACCAGTTTGACCGCTTCCGGACAAAAGGAATTTCTGCAATACGCTCTGGTCAACACTGACTTCAAGTGTATCCGTGGCCACGCCCGTAACGATTACTCCCCTATCAGCTCGTGCCGCGGCAGCCGTTAGATTGCTACCCTCGATCGTGAGCGTATTTCCGTCCGTGATTGTTTGCGTCGAACCCTTGTCACCAGCCGCGATGAAATCGTATTTGTCCCGCTCGTGGAGGACAAAGCTAATTCCACCGATCCCGTCACCAACTAAACCAATCCATCCACTCGCACCTTCATCGGGAACGGCCGACGTGCAAGACGACACAAAATCGAATCTATTCCGCGTGCCGGCCGACGCTTGAATCAGACTCGTTCCGGTCGTCCCCGTTCCGGTCACGTTGATTTCTTGGGTAACAGTCTCATCTATGCTGATCTGAATTATGTCCGTTGCGACGCCCGTTGAAATTACGCCCCGGCGAGCCTGAACCGATGCAGCTGTCAGATTCGAGCCAGCAAAATTGAGAGTATTCGTGTCGGTTAAAATCTGCGTTACGCCCTTGTCACCGGATGCGCAGAACGAGTATCCGCCTGACACTTGCTCGTGAAGAATCAGCTCAAGGCTTCCTGTTCCACCGACGATTTGAACCCAGCCTTTACTTCCGGCCTCCTCGACCGTCGTCGCCGAACCGCCTGAAATTAAGCTGACTTCATTCCGCGTCCCTGCGCTCACTAGTACCGGATCCGTACCCGATGTACCCGTTCCGGAAAGATTGAATTTTTGCAATACACTCTGATCGATTGACAGCGTGATTATGTCCGTCGCGCTGGCCACGCTGACGATTCCCCTATCGGCCTGAGCGCCAGCGGGTGTCAGATTGCTCCCGAGAATCTGAAGCAAATTGGTGTCGACGATTTCCTGCACCGGACCCTGGTCGCCATCGACGCAGAAACTAAAGCCGGCCGGCGTCTGCTCGTGAAGTATCAACTCGATACACCCACTGCCGTCTCCAACGATTGAAACCCAGCCGGTTGAGCCCCCCTCTTGAACCGTTGTGGCCGAACCGCCTGAAACCAGCGTGAGTTGATTGCGTGTTCCGTCTGAAACCAACACGGGCGTTGTGCCCGATGTTCCCGCGCCGCTCAACGCTGCCGATTGCAATACAGTCTGATCTACGCTGAGCGTGATTATGTCCCCGCTCGACGCGACACTAACCACACCTCTATCAGCTTGCGCGGCTGCCGCTGTTAGATTCGAACCAAGTATTTCAACCGTGTCTGTGTCATTAACTACCTCAACCGTACCCTGGTCAGCGGACACGCAGAACGAGTAGCCGGTCGTTGTCTGCTCGTGAAGAATTAGTTCAATAGTGCCGGCGCCACCGACGACCTGAATCCAGCCTTTCGATGCGCCCTCTTCGACCGTGCTCGCCGTATTTGAAATGATCTGTATTTGATTGCGCGTTCCGGCGCTCACAAGAACTGGATCTGTTCCGGACGTTGCCGTTCCGCTCAAGTCGACCGATTGCAATACCGTCTGATCGACTGACAGCGTGAGCGTATCGCCACTTGACGCGACACTAACAACTCCCCTATCAGCTTGCGCCGCAGCGGCCGTGAGGTTGCTCCCGATAATCTCAACCGTGTCCGTATCATTGACTACCTCAACCGTGCCTTGGTCCGCAGATACGCAGAAAGAAAACCCGCTCGTTGTCTGTTCATGGAGGATCAGTTCAATGGTGCCAGTGCCGCCAACGACCTGAATCCAGCCTTTCGATGCGCCCTCTTCGACCGTCGAGGCAGTATTCGAGATTATTTGTAATTGATTGCGAGTTCCGGCGGAGACTAACACAGGGTCCGTGCCCGATGTTGCCGTTCCGCTGAGATCGACCGATTGCAATACACTGGCATCGACGCTAAAGACCATTACGTCCGTGGCAGTGCCGACAGTCGTTACACCGCGATCACCGGCTGACGCAGCAGCAGCACCCCCTGAACCAGTCAGCGTGAGCGTATCGCCACCGGTGATCGTTTGATTGGCTCCAGAGTCACCCGCGGCCGTCCAGGCACTCGCTGCACCCGGCGCGATCCACTTTAAAACATTGGTATCGAGCGAGAGGTGAAGCTCGCCGCTAGCGGAATAGCCCGTGATGTCAGAACTGTTGATAAAGCCGCGCAGCTGTTCCGATCCTGGTGTGGTCGGATCTGTTTGGAATTCGACGAGTGGATCCTGCGCCGACGCGTACCGATCACCATCTCCATCGGTAATGTGATCCAAGAAATTGTCTTCAAGGAAGTCGCTCGCATCACCCGATCGAACCTTGACTTTCCCATCGGCCGCACTACCTGCAACTGCGACTGTGATAGTGCTGGAAATCTTCGAGACAACCGCATTGGTGAACTCGATTGTGTCGCCGCCTTCATAGCTCACTGAGCCCGCGGCGTCATCTATGATTGTTCCGAGATCGCCAAATTCGAGAGTGATTATGGGATTAGAGCCAGACCCTGGCGTCAGAACAAAGTTGGCGAATGAGACGTCCGTGAGCATTTCCAAGCAATTGCCCAATCCAATTGGCTCTTGTGCCCCCGCGTCATCGACAACGAAAAACAAATCTCCCTGGGCGCTAATCTTGGTGCCGACAACATCCCCGGCTTTGCTGACCTGTACGTCAATTATGTTTCCGACAACTACCGCCTGATCGCGATCGCCCCAGATCTGCCAATCGTCATATGGAAAAAGGAGTTCTTCGCCGTCAATTGCCTTGTTGAATCCATGGATCAGATTAACTCCAGGTGCGTCGATCATCCACCGATCGTTACCCGCCTCCTGGTGAATGAGAATAAACTCATCAACTGGTATTGCGTGGGTTGCGGAATTATAGGCCGTCACGGTAATGAGCGTGTCAGCAATCACGCCGTTTGTGAATTCCCAAATCTCAACCGTCCCAACGCCAGGCGTGAAGCTAAATTCGTCAAGAAATGGGATTTCTGCGGGGCCTTTAACGCGAGCTATCTTCGTCGTGCTCGTACCGGTCCCTTGCAGGTCAGCTGGAATGTTAAGCAGACCAGATCGATCCATGACTGCAAACGGAACGTCGGTATTTGGTCCGATATAATCAGTTGGCCCTAGGTCAGCTTGTAAGTCTAATGGGTTATCGTTCTGCACCTCCAGAACGCCTCCACCTTGCAACTCCATTGCAACATCATTCGACAAAAACTCTTTTGTGGAGTAGTTGTAGACTGTTTTCCAAATCGCATTACCATCCAGGTCAAGCCTTGGTTCAATCTCTCCACCGGTGGCAATCTTGAATAGGTACGCAGTGCCAACGCCCGGCGTGAATAAATCAGAACCAGCCTGCACCGTCCGAGTTACGGCGGGGATTGTCGTGCGAGGTACAATTGCGGTTCCGAAGTCAGTGCCGGGTGTAATTGCAACCCAACACCCGCCCGGCAGTTCCGATGATCCACTGTCTTCTACACTGCAACGGATCAGAGACAGGTTATCCAGTTCGTCTAACGTCCCGCCAGTTAGGTTGACGAAGTCATACGCAACAGAAGAGTCACGCGTGAGATGCTTGAACGCAGTATTCTGACTGGCTGTCGGGTCGTCCTTCTGCGCCTCAGTGGCCTCACGGACCATCTCCTCGCCAACAGCACCCGTACCCTTCATGGGGTTGCAGCGACCACGTCCGCCAGACCAAACGGTAGAGCCTTCGACGACGCGAGCAATTAGCGGCGTCCAAGTGTTACCGTTCTGGGGCGTTGTGTTGCGGTCAATAGCGCCTTCGACTTTATGCACGACTTGGCCAAGCCTTGCATCCTGCCGTGGCGTAAGTCCTCGGAGGTCACTAACCATCTATCAATAGCCCCACCTTTTTACTGCTAGGCATGTTGAATGGCTGTAACCCGGAAGTTCAGATCAAGCTGAGTTGCTGTAGCAGCTGTTCCTATGCGACTTACAAATTCGGTCGTCGCTAGATCTGTTTCGGGTGCTATTCCTCCAGCCGTAGCAGATACTACGTAGGGCTCACCAATGGCCATTGTTGTGCCAACCAGAATAATAGAACCGCTTGTAGCGATGATTCCATATCCGCCATCTACCCCTGGGGTCATCGTTATTCCTACGATGACTGCCGTCGCCTGCGCGCTTGCATCCGCTTGTTTGTGTTCACTGTCGGCAGCGTCTTTGTAAACAGGTTCGCCGGCGGGTATCGTGGCTCCATAAACCACTCTGGCAGTTTGTGTATCTGCGGTAGGTCTCACTGCCGTGATTCCAGCTAGATCAGCCATTGTATGTTCCTTCCAGTTATGCCCTCAATTGCTAAATCCTAGTGGGTCGTAGTCGACAGGCTTGTGAAGCAGCCACTCTAATACCTCGTTCGCTTCCTCTTCAGTAGTAGGCGCAATGCCGGCCCCGAATATGGGTCCGTTCGGAGCAAACGTACCGTCTGAATTGATGTGTGATTTGGGCAAATTAGTTTCCCACACTTTAACCGAAGTGTGCGGCCTGCGATCGTAAAACGGTACGCGTCCAATTGCCACACGAACTTGCATCCGATAGAAGCTGAAATTATCCTCAAATAACTGCTGGCTTGTCTCGGCTCTAACGAAGAGACCATGATGCGCCGCGACATCAAGCCCACGTGCATTCCATGTCTTCGAATTTACCGTATCTTCAAAATCGTTATTGATTGCCAATCCATCTAGATCGCTCGATACGTTTTTCTGGCAGACAATGATTGGCAATAGTCTTTGAGACGGCACGGTAAACTTTTCACCCGCACCGTTTTGTAGCGGCTTCAATTCGCCAGCCGCAAAAGTTACCGGAGCCAATCCTGGCAACAATGCAACATTCAGAGGACTCACTACGTACCCCTCAGCGTGGACCGTTTCCAAAGAGCTGTATTCGATCCAATATTCCGGTGGTCTGAGCAGTGGCGGAAGTGTAATAGTACCTGGCTGTTCGTCTTGCCCTGGCTCTGGTGGCCGCCATGTGACACTTACCTCCCAAAGATTCGCGCCTTCCTCGACTCGGAACTTTGGGGTAGCACGAAAGTCCAACGCAAATGCGCCGGAATCATTAAACGTCTCGGAAATAGACCCCCAGCTCAAGGCTTCGCCCCGCAGTGGTATGCGATGCGAGCCAGTATCCAACTGAGCTAGTTCGATCGCCTTCTTACCTGGCACATAGTCATCAACCTCGACCAGCCAAGTAGCCTCATAGCGTCCTCCCTGCGAACCACTCCTGTTATAGTCTGGTGCGCTGATCTTTACGGTCCGGACGAGTGAAGCAGGCATTAGAAAGTCTCCGCTGCTCTAAAGCGTTCGAGTTCCGCCTGGCGGTTGATAAAGGCATTGTTGAACTTGCGAAACTCAATGACTTGCTGCTTGTTTTGTAGAAGGGTATCTTCAGCTACCTTTAATTGCTTTTCAGCAATCCGCTTTTTGTCCGCCTCGGTTCGGGGGAACGGATTTCTAGATCTTCCAGATACACCCATCACGGTAGCAGGTTGAAGCCCGCGGGGATCACCTCCAAGAGGCATCGTCCCGGTAACACGGGCAATTCTCCGCAGCCTCCGTCCAAGTGCAAACAGTTCCCTTTCATTAGATGTGCTTTGCATACCCATGGCACCAGACACCACCTCTCGACCCATGCGACCAAATTCAGCTATTTCTGGGGCGACTCCCGCATCGCGAGACTGCTCGAAGAATTTCTGTCTGGCGGTGGGTGGTGGAATCGGCCGATCAAGTATGGTGCCCTGTGGCATTTTGAATGGCGGACCCCTCCTCTCACCAAGTTCAAATCGTTGCTTAAATGTCGATCCTGTCTTCCGTACTCGCGTCTGTGTACCTGGTATGAATTCGTCAATCGCATCAAAGCTTGGGGTCTTGCGCTCCCTGATAAGGAATTCAATCACCTTGGTTAGAGCTGGAGAAACATCAATCACGATTTTTTCAAGTGCCGAGCCACTCACTTGCCTAAGATTCGTCATCGCATTCACGAAGTTTGTCGCCTGGGCCAGTCCCTGCTTAGTCTGAGCACCACCTAGCCTCTTGAATTCCGACCGAAGCTCAGCAACGTTCTCGCCCAGCAACTGAACAAGCGATACACCCTCTGAATCAAACAGTTTGAAAAAGACTCGCAGCTGTTCGTTTTGGTTTGTGATACCTCGCGTTGCTTCAATGATTTGTTCAAACTGCATATGGGGCGCTAGCTTGATAAACTCCTTTGCGTCAATGTTCAGATCATTCAATGCGCCTTGTGCCTCTCCCAACCCCACAGCGGCTTCGCCTAGTCTCCTTTCCATCCGCTGGATGGCCATCGTCAAAGTGCGTTGCTCAATACCTGCACGCTTCGATGCGAACTGCCAGAACTGCAACTGTTCGACGTTGAATCCAAGTCTCCTACCCATTTTGGCAAGCTCATCAGATGCTTGCGATGTTCTCACAATCATTCGGCCTATGATCGCCGGCCCAAGAACCGCAAGCAGATTTCTTGAAAGGGCAGCCAGAGAAGTCGATGTCTGCTTCGTCGACTTGTCAAATCCCTTGAGGGACTTTCGGGCGCGCGTGATCCCCTTTTCGAACTTGTCAGTTTTCGCGAGAATGTTTACCGCCAAAGTACCAGCAATTGCCACATCAATTTCCTTTGTTGATCAGCCGATACGCCGCCACTCGCTCGGCATATTCGGACATCTCAAATTGCAACACATCCGCAACATCTCTCCCGCTTGCGAATCCAACACGATAGGCATCCAGCAACACGGGATTCTCAATTAGTTTTTTGCCGCGGCTTCGATTAGGTCTTCGGCGGTAAGCTTCAAACAGTGTTCGTTAGCAATTGCGATCAGGGTTGTGAAGACCTTCCCGTCGAACTTATCCGACCGCATGAAGTCCAGGGCTTCGGAATCAACCCAGCGGTGACCGTCAGAATTGACCATGGACACGCATAGGATATGATCCTCGTCCTTGGCCGCCGATACATCTTGCATCACGATAAACTCGCCGGCCGTCATCGAGCGGAATCGAGCGGTCCCGAAGTTCTCCACCGGAACCTCGATGAACCGAACGGGGTTCTTCGCCGCCTGAGTGTTGCGTAATGCCTCCGGGCTCCCCACAACTTCTCCATTTCCTTCACTCATGACATCGCCTTTCTTAACAGGTAGCTCTCGGGTATTCGTGGCGGCGGGTCGACAAAGAACAAATGGCGTTGGCCATCCAGTTCAAAAACCTTTTTTGCGATCGCATGCCGCACTGCTTCGGTAGCCTGCTCACATAACACGACCGGCGGAACAGGAAGGTTCTTGGTGATGGACCCGACAATTCCAACACGTGTTCCGTCAACCCAAATGTGTCGGATTTCAAAACAACGCATGTCCCGCTTTATTTCAATTTTCATACGGTCGCTTTAACAGGTCTGTTAGTTCCCGTCCCGCCTTCCCACGTCCACGTCCCGCTACCTCGTATAACCTCGTCATCGTTCAGGTCGCCCGTAGTCCACTCAGTGAACCAGCCATTGCCAACTCTGGTCGAGGTCGTGCCTGGATAGGTGATCGTTGCGGCAATCGCTGACCCGCCTACAACCGGTTCGATTGCCGCTTGCGGATCGTAAAAGAATTGGAGTTCAATGCTCCCAGCATCCTTTCTCTCGGATGCGATCTTCGTCCGAAAAGACGTTGCCCCATTGGCTAAGTCGATAGGCGTGATGTCCTCCACCGCGCAGGTTTCGCTGAACCCTCCCACACTGATGTAGCTGGCTGTGAATCCACTCGCCAACGCGAAGTTTCCAGTGTTGCCAAATGCTATGGCCATGTTAATTAGCTCCCGCCGGCACAACCCGAGGAGCGCCGATCATATAAGAGATGATGTAGTGATATGTCCAGTTGTCCTGGGCGTCTTTTGGATCAAGCGGCGACGGAAAAGGTTCTGATTCCTGTGATATTGTCTGGACTGTTTGATCACCGAACTCGCCTGAAAACTGTGGTAATAGGTCCTTCAGCGCGTCATATACGTCCTCGATAGATTCCGAGCCGCCTTTGTCGTTTGTGTCCTTAGCGAAGATGTGCAAGTCAACAATGGGTGCTTCGATCGCTGCTGGTAAATCAATCGCCGAATGGACAATACCACCGGATCTTGAGATCGTAAGGCAAACAGGCCCCGCACCACGTGGACGTCGCCCATGGTAGATCTCTGACGCAACATACTCACGCAACCGCTCGCGACCACCTTGGCGGACGTCATCTGTCAATTCATCATCCGAAGTCAGGAAATCGTAAAACGCACGGAGGATCATTTCTTGGCATTCCTTGCGATCTCAAGGACTCCGTTAATCATGGCACGCCGAGATGATGACAATACCTGTTCGCTGCTATTCCAAAGTGCCTGCCTGATATATCCCTGCTCGTCTTGCGACACAGTCCCGAACTCGACAAAATGACCGTAATGTGGGTCGATATCACCCGTAGTACGATGTGTCACCATGTGGCCAAACTCTTTACCTCGCTTCAGCTTCCGCAGATACTTGCCACTCTCATCAACGACACGACTTGCCACTCTCACTGTCAATGTTGAATCCAGATCACCAGAAACGTGGGGAACATTCGATTTGGCTTTCGACAACACCACTTTAGCCCCCGCTCGAGTGCCTTTCCGAATCGGCCCCCTTTGCAACTTGTCTTCCAGAGTAGCCAGCATATTGTCTACATCCGGGAAGCCGGTTGTTATGATGTTCTTGGTCTTAACGTTCCCTACAGCCATCAGTTCCTAACTACCCCCATCTTGAGCCGCCACACGCGATCCTTGAGCACCTTCATCGACTTGACACCATAGACATCACTCAGTGTGTCGGTGATTCTCAGGGCGCGTTTCTGCTGCCAGGCGCGGTGCGTCGGCTCGTGGTACAGAATCGTTATGTCCTCATCGAATACCGGCACCATCTGATCACCGCTGCGGGTCAATCGGCCGGTCTTGGTAACCCGTCGGCCGCGAGCGTCTGTTACGCTGCCGGATATCTCAGCGTGGATGTTCTCGCACAGCGGCTCCCACGTCGGGTTGGCTCGTCCGAAGTCGGAATTATCTTTGGACTTCGCCTCAATTGTGATTTGTTCGCTAGGTCTCATGCGTAATGCCCAAATGCGATTGAGCCGAGAGATTGCTTCGCACGTCGCAGGTTGTTTTCGTTTGCCTCACCGTAGTAGTCGTCCCACACGAATATTTTCACTGCTCGCTTAGCTACCTCTGGAATAGCAGCCTGGGTAACGTAGCCTGTGGTGTATGTAATCTGGATTCGATCAGTCCGCCGATCGTATAAAATCGGGTGGCTAAAAAACGTGTCGAAGTCGATGTAGCTGACACCTTCTTGCTCGTCTCCCGTTGTCACCGCAGGGACCTTTTCATAGTTCGATTCATCAACAGTGGTAAGCACATTTGAAGCGTTGTAGTACTTAACGGTGATCGCTGGCGTTGTGTGTAATGGCGGATTCGAAAACTCGAATCTATTAAACCAATGAGTTAGAAGATCGACGCGTGTTACCGATTCGCGTAGAGTCCGATGGGTGATGCGCTCCGCCTCCATGCGGGAGGCCGCAATCATGCCGTTGATCTCCGCGTCTTCGTCGTCGATGTTATCCGGTATCCTCAGATACCTCTTCACTTCGCCGACTTCGAGTATTTCGCCGCTTGTGGCTGTGATGGTCTGCGGCATGTTTCTCTGCCTTCTTTGCTAATAC
>SDBS01007891.1_pt1 | contig 10320 bp, 7 predicted proteins | sample 2277091 | NCBI WGS metagenome assembly SDBS01 (sample SAMN10404972, study PRJNA504765) | marine sediment metagenome | isolation source: marine sediment core GS10_PC15, 163 cmbsf | place: Arctic Ocean: Southern Knipovich Ridge | collected 2010 | reverse complement strand
GAATCGGGTCTGAGCTCTGACCTCCTTAGTATGGATATCAGGCAGGTTCTACATTTCCTGGGAGAAATCACCGGCGAAATTACCACCGACGAGATACTTGGCAATATTTTTTCAAAGTTTTGTATCGGAAAGTGAGTGAGACTCAAATTTTGCTCCGCAAAATTTGTTAGTCGAACTCATCCCGATACCGAACCCAAGAAGCAGCTTATTAGCAATTTGCGATTTTAAGTGTACGATTTAGCTGTCTCATTATCTTTGTGATATATTTGTTTATTAATTAGCCCCAAGGGGGCGTTAATCAACAGCCCCGAGCGCAGCTCGGGGATTATGTAATATGATATAATATAAGCACCACAGGTGCGTAATCAATAATTTTACACATGCCACAATCATTGGTAAAGAACTATATTCACATTACCTTCAGCACAAAGAACAGATATCCATTCCTGGATAAAAATATCAATGAAGAGTTATTCTGTTATCTTGGAGGAATATGTAAAAATCTGGAGTGTAATCCGTTAATTGTTGGAGGACATAAAGATCATGTTCATATTCTTTGTTTATTATCAAGAAAGATAGCATTAATGAAACTAATCGAAAAATTAAAAACCCATTCATCAAAATGGATAAAAACCAAGGGACACCAATATCAAAAGTTCTATTGGCAACACGGGTATGGAGGATTTTCTATTCACCCAACACAAATTGATGTGGTAAAAGATTATATTTCGACACAAGATGAACATCATGTGAAAAGGTCATTTAAAGATGAATATCGTGCCTTACTGATGGAATATAATATCAATTATGATGAAAAATATGTATGGGATTAGTGATTACGCAGCTTTGGCGCTTGTATCATGATGCTTTATTTAAACCCCCGAGCTGCGCTCGGGGCTGTTGCTCACGCTCCTTTGGAGCTTATCTGATTTTTCCTTTGATTAGTAATAACTTCCCATTACTTCTCAATACAAAGGATTCAAAAAATCAGCACCATGCTTCCTGCCTACCGGCAGGCAAGGCAGCATGGTGTAAATGCATGCAAACAAAAAGTCTTCAGTGCGCTTTAGCGTACTTTTTAACCAGAATATAAAGCCAGATTTATCTTTGGTGCCGGGCTTGAAATAGGAAAGCTCATGGCTTTGCCCCGCAAATAGTCATTATATCTTCTATTACTCCATAGGCCGTATCATACAGGCCAGGTGATTCCTGGAAAATCAACAAGGGACTCATAAGGTCGGTTTCAATCCTTAAACAGGCACCTGTTCCTTCTACTCTTGAGAAAAGATTTGTTGCAGCAATCTCCTCCAGGCCGACCTTTGCAAATACCTGGTTATTTTCACGCCAGGCCTTGCATATAAGTTTTAGATTCCTGCCTTTCTTTATCGTTTCATTTACCGTTTCAATTGAAATATCTGATATTCCACTTCTTGTAACATCGAAAGGCGTAATCTCCGCGCTCATCATAACATTGGCAAGGGCTGCTATCTTGGCTGCTGAATCCCATCCCTCTATATCATGAGATGGATCAGCCTCTGCAAATCCCTCTTTTTGTGCAATATTCAGTGCTGACCGGAATGATTCGCCCTTTTCCATCCGTGACAGGATAAAGTTGCTTGTTGAATTAAGTATCCCTGATAATCCTGTTACTTTGCACCCCTTCAATGTTCTTTCAACAAGCTTGAATACAGGTGCAGCATCCATAACTGTAGCCTCATGTAGAAAGTGGCTCTTATTCCTACGGGCAATTCCTTTCAGCTCTTTATATGCAAAAGCTACAGGACCTTTATTTGCCGAAACAACATGCTTTCCTGATTTTAATGCATCGCAGATGTATGAAACAGCCGGCTCACCACGGTTTGTAACAGATAATGTTGAGAGTTCAACAAGGATATCATATTCTACTTCCTGGATTGCCTCCCGCACACTCATATCTGTCCACTGAGGATTAGCAGTATTAAACTTCCCATATTTCCAGAATTCATGCAAGGCTACCGGTATATTAACCCCGGTTGGATCAGCCAGTGCTCCACTTGTTCTGGTGAATATTCCTGTTATAGTCAGGTCATCTAAAGAGAGATTGGGATATTTTTTTTTCTCAATGAATAAAATTTCTGCAATTTTTCTTCCAACATTGCCGAATCCAATAAAAAGAGCTCTCATAACTGTAATGATTCGTGTTTTTTCACTCTGGTAGTTCTTATCAAAGTTACAAAAGTCCGGGATATAAAAACACCAGGCCTTCAACTTCAAAGCCACAATCTCTATAAAAGGCAATTAAGTATTACTTATAAAAAACAATCTGAATTTCAGAGGGATTCAACTATTAATAACCACCAGGTATTTTAATTGATTTCGCAGCTTTGGCGCTTATATTGTGTGTAGTGTATTTAAACCCCCGAGCTGCGCTCGGGGCTAATGATCTACGCAGCCTGACGATAAATGTCAGGATCTTAGACCTTGGGTGCTGAAAATATTAAAATTATTGATTGATTATTTTTCTGATATTTTGTCCGGAGAACAAGAAGCAGCTTATTAGTAATTTGAGATTTTAAGTGTACGATTTAGCTGTCCCATTATCTTTGTGATATATTTGTTTATTAATTAGGGGCTGTTGGGGGACGTTCTCTGGCCAATAAAAGAAAGATAAACGCGGCGATAATTGAAATAACACCATAAATATAAAGCATTCCATTTATACCATTTCCTTTAGTAAGAATAGGTGTTAGCAACATCGCAATTAAAATACCGAGGTACATTGCCAGGGTTCCGAGACCCGATGCAGTGGCTCTTTCTTCAATGGGAAACCAGCGGGCAGCAAGTTTGGTAATAGCATTGAGAAGAAATGGCTGACCTATAGCAATACCAATTTGTGACAAGAGCAAAAGGTCATAATTGGTGGCTACCAATCCGCGCGACAACCCGAATACTCCAGTAAGTACTGCGCCTATTCCCACCCCTGTTCGAATCCCATAGGTGTCGATAACCCATGATGCAGGGAATGATACAACAATGTATATGATCATGAAACTCATCGAGAGAACACCAATCTGAAGATCTGTAACACCATAATACCCAGTCGCATCAGTAGTTATAGGGGCAAAAGTGATCCATAGTAGTTGGTAACAGCTACAATAAACATATACACACAAAGCATCAACCAACGATATTTGTATACCTTAAAATTTATTGATTTCATCTGATGAAGTTTTTCATTTTTTTTAAGTTAATAGCCTAATAAATTTGTAGTATCCATGTAATTACAATTTTCTTTCCGAAAAGAATATGCAAATTTATTGAGCTTTGAACACTTGAATTTACTAAAGCATATTCTTTGAAAGTAATCATAAAATAATTCATAATCGAAGTTTCCGATTTTATCAATTATGGTATATCTAAATCTATTTATTACGTTTTGGAGAGGATGGAATTTGCAGATTTGTTGAAGAAAGATGATTTTATTTAATCGTATATACCTTATTGCCCATAACTTCAAAGTTGCTCCTGAAAAACATCGAGGCTATTTACCCTGGAGGTAATTAAAAGATGGTCAGGTCTTAAATTATGGCCCTTTTATAAAACCCTTCCACCTCAGAGCCACGATCTTTTCCAATCCAATTCAATGTTTTTTCATAACTTGTGTATGAAATTCTTATTACCAATTAATTATCAAAACTCAAAACAGGAGGACATAGTTATGAAAATCAATGTTAAAGCATTTGCACTCTCTTCTGGAATTGTTATAGGGTTCGGCTTCTATCGAAAAACAGGATCTTTAAATTAATGCATTACCCAACTCATCAATACATGTAGCTGGGGCAGACCTTAATCCTTCTTCATTCCCTCCAGTACCCGTTTAGGGGTCATCGGCAAACGGAAAACACGCGCACCCGTAGCATTGAAAATGGCATTAGCTACACAGCCACCCATGCATATGATCGCTGGTTCACCACCACCCTGAGGAGGATCATTTTTTGCATCAATGAATACTGATTCAATCTTTGGGATCCATGAAAATTTCGGTAGCTCGTAAGTGTCAAAATTACGGGTGTGTATATTTCCTCCTTCAAACTCAATGTCTTCACTCAGGGCATATCCCATCCCCATAGTGACACATCCCTCAATCTGTAGTTTTGCCCCTTCAGGGTTAACAACGAAGCCCATATCCTGGACACAAACAACTCTCAAGACATTTACTGCACCTGTACTTTTATCTACATGAACCTCAGCCATAAGAGCCACGTATGTTCCCGCATCAATTCCGCAGGCTAATCCAACACCGTGACCTTCAGGGAGCTTGTCGGTATTGCCGAACTTTCTGCCAATAGTTTCCAGCACCCTGATCATCTTCCTGTCCTTCAGGTTCATCAGTCGAAAGTTTAGGGGTTCTATCCCGGCTTCATGAGCCATGATATCAATCTGCGATTCACGGGCAAAGGAATTGGTATTATTTGCCGGGGCCCGCCATGCTCCAACAGCAAATGGATGCGACTTTGACGAACCTCTCCAGCCTGGACCATGTACCTTCGTAACATGATGAGGGAAATCATAAAATTGCCTGGAGCCTCTTTCACCGGCACAAAAAACACTGTAATCCCATAATTTTAGTTTACCCGACTTCGTGAAACCGGATCTTATTTTTACAACACCGGCTGGTCGGTAAGTGTCATAGAAGAATTCTTCCTCCCTTGTCCAGGCAACCTGGACAGGCTTACCGGTCAGTTTAGCCAGGCGGGCAGCCTCTATTGCCTGTTGGCTGGAACTTTTTCCCCCAAAGCCTCCTCCAACAAAAATAGGTTTAATGCGTACATTCTCTGAAGGGAAATCCAGGACATCGGCTATCTCTTCTTTGACCCTGAATGGTGTTTGGGTTGATGCCCATACTGTAGCCTTTTTGTTTTCAACAGTTACGGTTGCAGTGTGTGGTTCAATAGGGGCATGGGCTACATAACCATCCCAATATTCCTGTTCAATTATAATATCAGATTCCTCGATACCCGTCTCTAGTTTTCCATTACTGGCAACGACTTCTCCCTCGGGGGCCGTTTTGAGCAGATGCTCAAATATTGATTCTTCATTTATTTCTGATCCGGGGGTGTCAAATTCGGCATTTACCCTGGCTATTGCTTCAGCGGCAATATCAGGTGATTCGTGCAATACAGCGATCAGGTCACCATCCCGGACAACTTCAAGGCCTTCTATATCCTTTAGAGATGATAAATCAACAGCTTTTAATTTCGAGTCGTGCGAAGGTGGTCTTAAAAGCCTTGCATACAACATGCCCGGAAGCTGGATGTCGCCTGCATACCTGGCTTTCCCGCTTACTTTATCATATGCATCTGTTCGAAGGGCTTCAGTTCCTGATACCTTCAGTTCGGCAGGAGATTTAACAGGTACTTTAGCATCGAGGATCTTAGCGATTTTCTTTCCCTTTGTTATTTCCGCGTAGCCAATACTGTTTTTTTCATTCTCAATATCATAGATAATGCCTTCCCTAACCTCAAGCTGATTTTTCGGCAACTGCATTTTTTTTGCAGCAAGTTCTATCAGTGTTGCTCTCGCTTCTGCTCCGGCTGCTCTCAGAAGGGGACCGAAAAACCGGGTCGACATTGATCCGAATGTGCCCATATCCCACGGACAAAGATCAGTATCACCCATTATCATTTCGACTTTTTCAAGGGACACATCCAGTTCGTCGGCCAGCATTTGTGCCAGTGAAGTAATAACACCCTGCCCCATCTCAATCTTACCGGTAAAACACTTTACATTACCATCCTCTTCAATTAACAAATATGCATTAAAATCCGACGGCGCCCTCCTCTGGGCAAGCAGTCCATATTCACCTACCGTAAAAGCGATAACGATACCACCACCAAGGTATTTCAGAAAATCACGCCTGTCAAGGTTGCCAGGTGATTTAATATCCTTAAAATCTTTCTTCAGGTATCTGTCTTTTTTCATAACTTTTTCCCTCCTTTCAATTCTTCTGAGGCTGTCTGGATGGCCATAATTATTCTTAAATGTGATCCGCACCTGCACAGGTTTTCTTCCATTCCTTCTATGATCTCATCGTAGGTAGGTTCCGGGTTTTTCAAAAGAAGTCCATAAGCATTCATTATCATACCGGGAGTACAGTATCCGCATTGCAGGGCATCATGTTTGACAAATGCTTTCTGCAGGAGATGCAGCGAGCCATTGTGAGATAATCCTTCTATGGTAATGATTTTTTTTCCATCAACATAACTGATAGGTATCTGGCAGGTGCGTACCGGTTCATTATCCAGCAGGGCGGTGCATGATCCACAAAATCCCAGGCCGCAGCCAAACTTGCTGCCTGTCAGCCCAAAATTGGTACGCAGGACCCACAACAACATCATGTCGGTTTCGAAAGAAAAGTTTTTCGATTTCCCGTTAAGTTCAAATTTGATGGTTTCTATCATAATTACCTCCTGTAATTAAGTTCTTTATTGTAATCTTCAATCGTATCAATATCCCGGTGTATTTCAGGACTACCAGTTTCAACCTCCAGAATTTCATCCTGATGGTCATTTAAAAAGTCATGAAGGCTTTTTTCAGAGGCCATCTTCTCAATTTCAGAAACGTAATTGACATTAAACAGTACCGGGTGGCCTTTCTTATTTTCATGTACGGCCACTGCAATGCCCTTCCCGGAATGTTGAAAGGCATCGATGAGCAAGTCTATCATGGTGGTACTGATCATTGGCTGGTCTCCCAGCAGTATCATAACACTGCCGGTCTGATTGTGTATTTTCTTTAATCCCTGCTGCAGGGATGATAGCATGCCTTTTTTATAGTCCCTGTTCCTGGCTATTGTTAGCGGGTATTTGCTGATCCTTGTAAAAATTTCATCGAAATGTGAACCCAGGACAACAATGGTTTGAGCTATGGCAGATTTTCCGACATTTTGTATAACAGTTTCTATAATGCTTGAATCACCGAAAGGCAATAATTGCTTTGGACTGCCCATTCTTTTGGATTCACCAGCTGCAAGAACCACAGCATCTACAAAAGACTTATTCTCTGATTGCTGCTTCTGCTGCCTGACCAGAACCAGCTGAGCGGCTATACTGATGGCAATTTCTTGAATCGTTTTCGACTGAATATCAAGACCAATGGGAGCATACAATCTTTCCAACTGTGCAGGGGTGGCCCATCCCTTATCAATAAATTGCCTACGCATAAGGGCAATCTTTGTTCTGCTACCTATCATGCCGAGGTAAGCTATCCCCGAAGCGATACAATTCCTGAGGACTGCCGCATCATTCCGGTGACCTCGTGTCACAATGACAATATAAGTGTCTTTAGTTTTCGGATCCAACCTGATAGCTTCCCCGATTTCACCGATGACCAGGTGATCAGCATCTGGAATGTTTTCCTTATTACAAAACTCCGGCCTGTCATCAATGACTGTCACTTCAAATTCGAGTAAGTTTCCCAGGTTGGCAAGTGCTTTTCCAATATGTCCGGCTCCTGCAATGATTAGCCGTGGTAAGGGGACAACGGCCTGAATGAATACAGCCAGATCTTTATCCTCAAAATAAACAATCGAATTCCCTGCCAGACAATTTCTGATTTCATTTGTATACGACAGGAGATCCCCCGGAAATTCCTCTTTATCGATATGTCCGGAACCAACCCATATTTTGCTTATCATGGTTTTTTGTTTAGAGGAAGCTGTGATAAGTGTAACAAGTACTCCCGGTATACGTTTATCCAGGGAGTCCGCGAGATCCTGAAACACCTGTTGCTTGCCCTCATCACAGATTTCCAACAGGATCATTGCCGACCCACCACAAATAGCCCCCTCCCCAGATTTTATATCGGAATCCAGCTTGAATTCATAAATAACAGACTCCATTCTGATCAATGCAGTGCCTGCTCTTATCTGCGCATCTCCTTCAAGGATGCCTCCTCCCAGGGTTCCGTCAATCAAGCCTTCCGGTGAAAAAACTGCAGACGCTCCCTGTACCTGAGGTGTGGATCCCCTTGTTTTAATGATTGTGGCCAGAACCAGTGAGTCACGATTCCTCAGATTATCAGACAGGGTTGTAAATGTATTTTTCATCTTTCATCAGCCATTAAAAGCTATGTTCCAGGCTGCAAAGGCAATCCAATTCAGTTGGGTCATGAAAAACTCATTGGTACCAGCATCCTGAAAAGGAATACCAAAGCAAGACAAACAACCAGTGTGGTAGGTGAGATGAGATAACTTATTGCCTTACCTCTGAAAATCAAGCTGAAGCCGGTTGAATCTTCAGTGATACGCTCAGCCACGTAAAATCCCAGTGGAACAGTAATTGCTGAAAAAATGATGGCCACAGGGGAAAACATAATTGAGAGAGGCACCGAAGTACCCGGGTATACACAGGCCGGAATAGTAGTGGCAAACTTTACCAGAGGAAACATGCTAACCGCGATTAGCGCAGATCCCCCGCCAAGCCATATGCGGCCATATCTTTTACGGAATCCCTGCCGGCCGAATACCGCGACCAGCAGGATGAATGCGAAAACTTCCATCCAAAAGGCAAAGACCGGATTAGCAATGGCTCCATGAATAACCGGTAATGCCAGGATCAAGGCATCAAACAGCTTGAAGAAGGAAGCGATCAGAACGATTAGAACCGGAACAAACCAACGCTTGGTGGCAGCCCATCCAGCTGCGATAAAAAACAGGGCAACACCTGTCATCACTGAGCCTGACAAACTTGCCGCACAGGCTCGGAGTCCCATGCCCAGGGCTACTTCTGATAGCCCCCAAATAGAACCCATAATAATTGCTAATCCTAACTGAAACTTTAAGGTAGTTTTTTCCATGCATGTTGAGTTGTTGAGAAAAAAAACATATTACAGATTAATGCACTGATTGCCAAACAAAAGCTTTACACAATTTATCTCATATAAGATATTGAAAAGCCGGCAGGCTATTTAGTCGATCTAAACTATTATAATTCATATACTTGGACCCAATTTAGATACATTCTTTTTTGCACTATCGGGTAATTATTATGTCACCTCCAAAGGACATGAAAAAGATGCTATGCAAAGTTACCCTGGACTATCCGGACGGACATCGGATGTAAGTCTCCATTAAAGGTATTTAACAATTACTGAACCATAGATAGTGGATAAATTGGGTGTTATGTAGTAGTATTGGAGTATGATTTCATAAGGAAGATTTAGTTTTAATAACACAATAAAATGTTGTATGCTATATTGTCGATTTTGTCAATACACAGGCCGGGTACCAAGTTTGGTTGTTTTCATTTTTACAAGTTGCTTAATGAGCTTCATTTTTAACTTGAAACCCGAAAACTCAACCATACCAATAGCCTCTTTGCTCATATTATCTGTTTTGTGAACAATATCAGCGACAGCACCGGCTATTTTTGGAAGCCTCTCTTGCATTACCCAATCAAAATCGTCCTCTTCATTTAGGAGGTATACCGGATTTGAAATAATATTTACAAGAGGCACTCCTGCTTCATACCAATCACCACCATCCGTAGGAGGGTAATCTCCTAATGGTCCTTCAGGGGGAAGTAAGAAAACACGATCAACAGAATTCTTCTTAACACTTTCTAATACAGCATCAACCATTCCCTTATTTAAAGGAATAAATATCCCGGTTCCTTCAGGCTGACCGCTAAAAACGAGTTCACCTTCAGCGTTTTCCACAGCTTCTTTTGCAATGTGCTCTATGGTTATTTCAAGAGCTACTTTTGGTACAATATCCTTCAGATGCTCCTTTATAAAAGTTCGGGTTCCAATGGAACCATAAAAGTGACCCGCGGTAAAAAGAATTAAAATTTTTCTTTTATTATCTCTCTGCTTTGCAAAGTGTTTTGCTAAAGCTAATACAACAGCACATCCTGATGCGTCTTCTACCGGAGATTTGAAGGGTGAATCATGATGGCAATGCAGGATTACTATTTCATCATTCTGACCGGTTATTTCCCCGACTATGTTATTAGTAATTCCAGGCTCATGCACTCCGGTATGTGTCATTTTTACCAGGGTTGCACCTTTTTTTGCCAACTCGCGGAGTCTTGAACCATCATTTCGGCTTACCCAAAAACCCGGCAGTGGTTTGTCCAAAATATCTTTTTCTTTGAAACCATATGGTGCATACATCCGGTAAGAACCACCAGGTTGATCTTTTAAAATGCCAATAAAACCAATCGCTCCTTTGTTAAATGCTTTTTTATAAAAATGCCAGTTTAGCCTTACCCAGGTAGCCGGATGCTTAATATCATATAGTGTACCTTCCGGATCGTATTGGCCCAGTGAAAATTTTGATAT
>SDBS01007888.1_pt1 | contig 10321 bp, 4 predicted proteins | sample 2277091 | NCBI WGS metagenome assembly SDBS01 (sample SAMN10404972, study PRJNA504765) | marine sediment metagenome | isolation source: marine sediment core GS10_PC15, 163 cmbsf | place: Arctic Ocean: Southern Knipovich Ridge | collected 2010 | reverse complement strand
GATGATCTTTCTACTATCCTGGGACTGCATAAAAATGAAGTAAACAAGTATCTTGATGTTCTTGAAGCTGAAAATAAAGTAAAAGTAGCACGCCAGGAGAGAGGACTGTTTTACAGGATTCAACAGTAGACTGATCCCCAGGACAGATGCTGAACCGAGTTCAGCATGACGGCTAGCAGAGGCAAAGTGCCAAAGTCATCCTGTCCGCCAGCCGGCGGATCAGGATATTATTGAATTGACACAGATGCTGAAATAAATTCAGCATGACAGCTGCCAGGGGTTAAGTGCCAGTCATCCCGAACTAGTTTCGGGATCTTTTAGGAATAATATTTATCTTGTATTATATTTCCGAATATACTATTAATGAAACCCGGGTTCGTTTATATAATGAGTAATTTTAGCAAAACAACTTTTTACATTGGCGTAACAGGCAAGCTTGAACAACGAATTGCAGAGCATAAAATAGGAGAAGGATCGGTGTTTGCTCAAAAGTACAAGTTAAAATATTTGGTTTATTTTGAAGAACATCCTGATATGGATCAGGCAATTAATCGGGAAAAGCAACTGAAAAACTGGCATAGGGATTGGAAAATTAATTTGATCAAATCAATAAATCCAAGCATGAGGGATCTTTCCACTGATTTGCATTTATAAAAGATGCTGAAACGAGTTCAGCATGACGGCTGGCAGAGGCAAAGTGCCAAAGTCATCCTGTCCGCCAGCCGGTGGATCAGGATCTTCATCTATGCTAAATCATAAAAATTTATCTTTACGAAATAATCATAATAATAAAACACAGACAATGAAAAAAATGAATTCCATTTTCACACTATTCCTGCTGATCCTTGTTTCTACAACTGGCTTTTCTCAAAGAAAATCAAAAACTCCGGTCAGCAGTACTCCTGATATCATGTCAGAAGAAACTTTCAAGGGGCTTAAACTCAGGAATATAGGTCCGGCATTTATGAGTGGGCGAATTGGAGACATTGCCATTCATCCAGAAGATGATAATATATGGTATGTAGGAGTGGCATCGGGAGGGGTGTGGAAAACCACCAATGCCGGAACCACCTGGGAACCCATCTTTGATGACCAGCCGGTTTATTCTATTGGATGTTTGAGCATCGATCCTTCCAATCCGCATATCGTTTGGGTGGGCACTGGTGAAAATGTAGGAGGACGGCATATGAGTTATGGAGATGGTATTTATAGAAGTGAGGACGGTGGGAAGAACTGGAAAAATATGGGCCTCACAAAAACCCAACATATTTCAAAGATCATTATTCATCCAGAGAATTCTAACATTCTATGGGTGGCTGCACAGGGGCCACTATGGTTAAAAGGGGAGGAGCGTGGTTTGTATAAAACCACAGATGGAGGAAAAACATGGAAGAAAACACTTGGAGATGGAGAGTGGGTTGGAGTTACTGATATTGTTATTGATCCCCGAGATCCTAACCTGCTCTATGCTGCAAGTTGGCAGAGGCATCGCAATGTTGCTGCCTATATGGGTGGCGGTCCCGGTACGGGAATTTATCGCAGTGAGGATGGCGGCGAAAGCTGGTCAAAACTCACGCAGGGCTTGCCCAAAGAAAATATGGCAAAAACAGGCCTTGCTATTTCACCACAGCAACCCGATATTGTATATGCTGCAATTGAATTAAAAAGAAGAACAGGTGGGGTTTATCGCTCAGCCGACAGGGGAGCCACCTGGAAAAAAATGTCGGATGCAGTGGCAGGAGCCACAGGTCCACATTATTACCAGGAACTTTATGCTTCCCCGCATCAGTTTGAACGACTTTACCTGGTGGATGCCTGGATGCAGGTTTCAGATGACGGGGGGAAAACATTTACCCGGCTGAATAATCAGCATAAACATGGGGATAATCATGCCATTGCTTTTCGTAAGGATGATTCTGATTACCTTTTGGTTGGAACAGATGGAGGTGTTTATGAAAGCTTTGACCTGGCTAAGAACTGGAGATATATGGAGAACATGCCGGTCACACAGTTTTACAAAGTGGCACTGGATGATGCAGAGCCCTTCTATAATATATATGGAGGTACTCAGGATAACAGTACCCAGGGAGGACCATCGCGTACCGATAATATTCATGGCATACAAAACTCCGACTGGAGTGTGGTGCTTAACTGGGACGGGCACCAGCCAGCTACAGAACCCGGAAACCCGGATATTATTTATGCCGAAAGGCAGGAGGGAAATCTGGCCAGGATAGACATGACTACCGGTGAAGTTGTGGACATTCAGCCCCAGCCGGGTGCCAATGAAGACTATGAACGATTCAACTGGGATTCTCCTATTCTAGTCAGTCCGCATTCTCCGACACGTATTTATTTTGCTTCACAAAGGGTATGGCGCTCAGAAAACAGGGGTGATAAGTGGACAGCTATTTCCGGCGACCTTACCAGGAACCAGGAAAGGCTGAACCTGCCCATTATGGGTAGTACACAAGGCTGGGATGAAGCCTGGGATGTTAGTGCTATGTCGAACTACAATACCATTACTTCACTTGCAGAATCGCCCATTAAAGAAGGTCTTCTGTATGCAGGAACAGATGATGGCTTGCTCCAGCTTACCGAAAATGGGGGTGAAAGCTGGAGGAAGATTGAGGTTGGCAGTATGCCCGGTGTACCTGCTACAGCTTTCATTAATGATGTGAAAGCCGACCTTTATGACGAAAATACAGTATATGTGGCACTGGACAACCATAAATTTGGTGATTTCAAGCCTTATATTATGAAAAGCACAGACCTTGGAAAAAGCTGGCATTCCATCAGTGGCAATATTCCCAATGGAACTATGGTATGGAGGATAGTTCAGGATCATATAAAACCTGAACTAATGTTTGCTGCCACTGAGTTTGGTATATATTTTACCATTAACGGAGGTGCAAAATGGATTAAACTTAAGGGAGGTGTGCCAACAATATCATTCCGCGACCTTGCAATACAAAAACGCGAAAACGACCTTGTAGGAGCTTCTTTTGGCCGGGGATTCTTTGTGTTTGATGATTATAGCGTTTTAAGAGAGGTATCTGAAGATCAGATGAAACAGGAAGCAACTCTGTTTTCAAGCCGGAAAGCGTGGTGGTACGTGCCAAGGTCTCATCTTGGTTTTGATGAGGGCAAAGGAAGCCAGGGAGCTTTTCATTATATGGCACCGAATCCTGAATTTGGTGCAGTATTTACATATTACCTGAAGGATGGGCTGAAAACTAAGGAAGAAGTTCGTCAGGAAACTGAGAAAAAACTAAAGAAACAGGGTAAAGCACTAAAGTTTCCCGGATGGGATGCAGTGGAGGCTGAACGTATGCAGCAAAATCCAAAAATCTGGATTGCAGTAAAGACACAGGAGGGAGAATTGGTAAGAAGAATTGAGGGACCAGTAAAAAAAGGATTTCACAGGATTGCCTGGGATTTAAAATATCCTGCACCGGATGCACTTAGTTTACAAAAAACTGTTTCACCTTTTGGAGAGCCCCGTGGTTTGCTTTCAGCCCCCGGCTTATATGTGGCAACATTATATAAGGAGGTGGATGGGGTTACTACAAAGTTGTCTGAAAGCATAAGCTTTGAAGTGGTACAACTCAGAAAAGGTGCCCTGGAAGGAGCTACAACAGAAGAAACAACAGCATTCTGGAGAAGCTATGAGGAAATAGCAGGAATAGCATCAGCAGTTCAGTTGAAGCTTTCAAAATCCTTAGAAAAAGTATTGCTGATGCAAAAAGCTCTGTCTATGTCCAATGCTGCACCAGGGAATCTGGATATGGAACTTTATCAGCTAAGACAAGATCTTTTGTTACTGGATACCAGACTTAATGGAAACAGGTCTAAGCAGCAGGTAGGAGAGAAGTCCAGGCCAACTATTGGAGATCGTCTGTTTGCAGTAAACAGGGGAATTTCATTATCCACCTACGGACCTACTGAGACTCATAAAATGAGCCTTGAAATTGCGAAAAAAGAAGTTTCTGAAATACAAAAGGAGCTTAATGGGAAATTGTCTGAAATGAAGGAACTGGAAAAGGCTCTTTATGATGCCGGAGCTCCCTGGGTGGAAGGTGGGGAATTGCCGGAGTTGAAGTGATACTTGTGTATAACGAAGCTCCGGTTCGTTAATCGATCCGGGAGGATCGATCTACTAAAAGATATGCTATTATAAAACATAAGACTGTATTTGCTGAGGCTGGAAAATAATAATACTTTTATTGCTTCTTGATTGAATAATTAACAAAACCAATAAACCTTAATCTTATGAAGAAAGTATTATTTTCCTCCGTGCTGGTGCTGAGTTTCATTCTCACTTCTGTTTCTGCCCAGCAAGCACCAATTGACAAAGCTAACTATGATCTTGCAGCAAGGTTCTCACCAACGAAATTAAAAGCCATGGTGTTCAGTACAGCAGTGGATGCCCACTGGCTGAAAAACAGTACCCGTTTTTGGTATGCATATGAAACCAGTGAGGGGAAAATCTATTACATTGCAGACCCGGCCCGAAGTACGAAGAAGGTACTTTTTGATAATAACTACATGGCTTCGCAAGTATCTCTTCTTACTCATGACCCCTTTGATGCAAAGCATCTTCCCATCGAAAAAATAAAATTCATTAAGAATGAAAGCACCCTGCAATTCCAGATAAAAAGTAAACTGGTAGATGAAGAGCTTGATGAAGATGAAGAGGAAAAGGAAAATGATATGGAGGAAGAAAATGACCAAAAGAAAAAAAGTGATAAAGCTAAAAAGTCCGGAAAGAAAACTTTTTACTTTGAGTATGAACTTGCTACAAAAAAACTGAGGTTGTTGGATGATTATGAAAAGCCCAAAGAGCGTCCCGACTGGGCAAACATTTCTCCAGATGAAAATAAGGTGGTTTTTGCCCGCAATCATAATCTCTTTTGGATGGATAAAGATAATTATGAATTAGCCCTGGAGGATGAAAAAGACACCAACATTGTAGAACATCAATTAACCACCGATGGGGAAGAGTATTACAGCTATGGTTCAGGAAGCCGGGGAGAGGATAATGTGAAGAAAGAAAAAAATAAGGACAAGCGTAAATCTGCCTGGGTACTTTGGTCGCCTGACTCCAAAAACATTGCACTTACCCGTGATGACAGTCGAAAGGTAAAGGAACTCTGGGTTATAAATAACACAGCTAAACCAAGGCCCAGTCTGGAAACCTATAAGTATCAGATGCCAGGCGACAAGAATTCACCTATCAATGAACTTCAGCTTATCAATATGGAAAGTGGTGAAGCAAAGAAAATAGAGACCGATCGCTTCAAGGACCAGAATCTTTCAGTTCTTTCAGCACCCAGGAAGCAGCGAGACAGGGACAATGACTACAACCCACGTATATGGCTGTCACCGAGTTCAAGCAAAATCTATTTTAGCCGAACCTCGCGTGATTTGAAACGAATAGATCTTTGTGTAGCTGATGTAGAGAGCGGAGAGGTGAAGGTTCTTATAGAAGAAAGACTCAATACCTATGTGGAATTTCAATCACCCGGACTGGTTAATGGAGGTAAAGAGCTGGTACACTGGTCTGAACGGGATGGATGGGCACATTTCTACCTCTATGATGAGCAGGGAAATATGAAAAACCGTATTACTTCAGGCCCATTTCATTGTGAGCGTATTGTGGGTGTTGATTCTAAAAACAGGGTTCTCTACTTTACGGCCAATGCCAGGGAAAAGGGAGAGGATCCATATTATCAACATTTTTACCGGATAAACCTTAATGGAACCGGCTTAAAGCTCCTCAATAAAGGAAATTATGATAATAGGGTCTCCATGTCTGATGATCATACATACTTTGTGAATAATTATTCAAGGGTAAATACTAACCCTGCTTCAGTTTTGATGGATAAGCAAGGAAACCGCATAATCAAGCTTGAAAAGGCTGATCTTAACCAGTTGTTTAAGGCAGGTTACGAATTTCCTGAGCCCTACAAAGTAAAAGCTGCCGATGGAATTACAGACATATATGGTGTTATGTACAAGCCCTTTGATTTTGATTCCACCCGCTTATATCCCATCATTGAATATGTATATCCTGGACCACAGACAGAGGCTGTGAACAAATCCTTTTCGACAAGAATGGATAGACTCGACAGGCTGGCTCAGTTTGGTTTTATAGTAGTGACCATAGGTAACAGGGGAGGGCATCCTGCACGTTCCAAGTGGTATCATAACTATGGTTATGGAAATTTGCGTGACTATGGACTGGCAGATAAAAAAGCAGCTGCTGAACAGTTGGCTGACAGGCATGCCTATATTGATCTCAGTAAAGTAGGGATCTTTGGTCATTCCGGCGGGGGATTTATGTCAACTGCAGCCTTGCTGTTGTATCCCGATTTCTTTAAAGTTGCGGTTTCTTCTTCGGGAAACCACCAGAACAATATATACAATCGCTGGTGGAGTGAAAAGCACCATGGAGTGAAGGAGGTAACCGATACTGCCGGGAATGTGAGTTTTGAATATGATATTGCCAAAAATGCAGATCTTGCAAAAAACCTGAAAGGGCACCTGCTTATTACCACAGGTGATATGGACAATAATGTGCATCCGGCCAATACCATCACCATGGCCAAAGCACTCATCAAAGCAAACAAGCGTTTTGATTACTTTGTTTTTCCCGGACAGAGGCACGGTTATGGCGATATGACTGAATATTTCTTCTGGCTAAGGAGTGATTATTTTTGCAAACACCTTATTGGAGACTTTTCATGGAATGTAGATATCACGGAAATGAATAATGAAGTAGAAAAGAAGCATTAAAATTTGGAATGTGAGAAAGGCGCCAAGCGGTTTAAAACCGCTTGGCGCCTAAGAATTTCATTATTCAATAAGAGCAATTTTTCTGATTTATTGACTACGTAGTATACCAGGTATTTTTTTAGATTTAAAATATTGCCATGTAATTTGTAAATACTCGTCTGACCACTGAGAGTGGTCTGAGGAGCTGAAACAAAGTTTAATCTCCATAGGAGTCGCATAAATTCCTTTCACAACAATCCTCGATTCAATTATGGAATCAGCTTGATTGATAAGAGATGAAAAAGCTTTTTATATGCTTATCGCATTTTTAGCTTATCTTCGCCACAAACTTCATAATTAAAATATACATTATGCAAAGCTTAGATCAATTAAGTTTTCCTGAAATATTACCGGATGTAGTTTCTAAATATGCAGCTAATAAGGCATTAGGATTTGTTGACGAAGAATACCTGACATATGCCCAAATGGGAAGCCGTATTGCTTCAGTAATGAAATTTATTGAGGCATTTGACATTGAGCCGGGTGACAAGGTTGTAATTTACAGTCAAAATATGCCTAACTGGGGGATTGTGTATTTTGCCTTGCTGTGTATGGGTGTTGTGGCCGTTCCGGTACTTCCTGATTTTAATAAACATGAATTACAAAATGTGCTGAATCATTCGGAAGCAAAAATTATTTTTATTTCAGAAAGCCTTGAATACAAACTAAGCGATATTAAAAAGAATTTTGTAAAGGCAATTGTCCGTATCGATAATTATAAAGTTTTAGAAGGAAAAAAACAGGCTATTGTTTTTACGGAAAATGAACAATTAACCTGTTCTTACAGGCCTGAGGAAGATGCTTTGGCTATTTTGCTTTATACATCAGGTACTACCGGCGACTCAAAAGGAGTGATGTTGTCGCAGAAGAACGTAATCACCAATGCCTTTCAGGCCAACAGTGTACAAGAGGTTCTGGAATCTGACAAATATCTTTCCGTATTGCCTTTGTCTCATACTTATGAGAACACCCTCGGGCTTATCTTACCTGTTTTAAAAGGTGCCAGTGTCAGCTATCTGCGTAAGCCTCCTACTGCCAGTGTGCTGGTTCCGGCAATGCAAAAGCTTAAACCTGAAATTATGCTCACTGTGCCAATGATTATAGAAAAAGTTTATAAAAACGGTATCCTTCCCACAATACAAAAGAAAGCTGTTACACGCACTTTGCATAAGTTCAAACCTACTCGTAAGCTCCTGTATTATCTGGCCGGAAAGAAATTGTACCAGACCTTTGGGGGCAGATTGAAGTTTTTTGGTATTGGGGGTGCTAAACTAGATCCGCAGGTTGAACAGTTTTTGAGAGATGCCAGATTCCCCTATGCAATTGGCTATGGCCTGACCGAGACATCTCCCCTGGCAGCCGGTTCTAATGCTTCTATGACGAAGTTCCAGGCAATTGGGCCCGAAGTGAGTCAGTGTGAGGTAAAAATCAATAAACCCGATCCTGTAACAGGAGAGGGAGAAATCTGGACCAGGGGACCGAATATCATGTTGGGTTATTACAAAAATGAAGAAAAAACCCGCGAAGTGATGACAGGCGATGGTTGGTTTAAAACCGGTGACCTGGGAGTTTTTGACAAACAAGGCTGGCTCAGTCATAAGGGAAGATTGAAAAACCTTATAGTTGGATCTAATGGAGAAAATATATACCCTGAGGAGATAGAATCCCTGATCAATAACTTCCGTCATGTGGTTGAATCCATAGTACTGGAGAAAAAAGGTAAGCTTGTTGCCATGGTGCACTTTAACCGTGAAGAGCTGGAAGAAAAGGTGAGGGCTATGAAGACAGATTTCACCCATAAAATGGATGAAAAAATAGAGGAATTCACTCAAAAAGTTGAAGAAAGTATGAATGAGCTTGCTACAGAGCTTCAGCATTATATCAACTCCAGGGTAAACAAAATTTCCCGAATTCAATTGCTTATAGTTCAGCCTGAACCATTCCAGAAGACAGCAACTCTAAAGATTAAAAGGTACTTGTATTACTAAAGGAATATAGTTGTATTAGTCAGAGGGAAAAAATATTAATCACTATTCCCATAATCACCTGGAGGAACCCCAAAAGCTTCCTTAAAGGAGCGATAAAAATAGGAACGGTTGTTGAAGCCGGTTTCGTAGAAGATTTCAGAGACCGTTTTTTCACTCTCTTTCAATTCATTTGCTGCTTTTTTCAGGCGAAGGTATTTTATCAAACCATGGGGAGTTAAGCCTGTCAATGCTTTGATTTTCCGGTAGAGCTGGGTTTTACTCATGCTTATCTGTACGGAAAGATGATCAGCATTTAGGGTAGAATCCTGTATATTCTCTTCGATATAATCAATAAGTCCGGTGAGGAGTTTCTGGTCGACAGGAGTGAGCCCTTCGAGCAGTTCTGACCTGGGTTGTGGTGTAATATATTCTCTGAATGATTTACGAAAACGCTCATTACTGGCAATCAGTTTTTCAATTCTTACCATAAGATGGCGCGGATTGAAAGGTTTTGGAATATAAGAATCAGCTCCTACTTCCAGCCCTTCTATTCGATGCTCCATTTCAGCCTTAGCAGTAAGAAGGATTACGGGTATATGACTGGTATTGATATCGGTTTTGATCAAACTTGTAAGCTCGAGTCCATCCATCTCTGGCATTAGTACATCGCTGATCACCAGGTCAATGGATTCACGGTTTAAGGTTTCCAGTGCGGTTTTTCCGTCGTAGGCCTTGTAAATTACATACTTATCGATCAAAAGGCTTTCCACCAGGTTACATACCTCGTAACTATCGTCAACCACAAGCAGTGAGTATTCCCTGTTGTCGTCTTCCGGTTTTATCAACTCCTTATTAGCAGTAAACACGTTGGCTGCCAAAAACTCTTCTTCTACTTTCAGTGCAATTTTCTCATTACTGGGTTTTTGTAGATCATCTACCAATTCCTGTTCATAGTCTTCCCTCCGGTTGGGAATCATTACACGGAATTCACTTCCTCCTTCTGGCAGATTACTGGCACTGATTGTACCCTTATGAAGTTCAACCAGACTCTTGGTAAGGGACAATCCGATACCACCACTTTCCTGCGACATATCATCTCTGTGAAAATTACTTTTTCGATGATAAAACCGATCGAAAATCTTATCCAGGAATTCCGGAGAGATACCAATACCAGTATCTCGTACCAGCAATATTATATGTTTATTTTCCCCTATCAACCCTATCTCTACTTTTCCACCAGGTGGTGTGAACTTAATGGCATTACCAACCAGGTTTAGCAAGATTTTCTCAAATTTCTCCATGTCTATCCAAGCATGTATTTCCTGTTTGGAAGGCAAAAACCGGAGCGATAAATTGTTAAGTCTGGCATATACCTCAAAAGCTTTTGTTAACTTGGTGATATATTGAACCAGTTCGCACCTTCCAACTGATAATTTCATGTTTTTGGTTTCTACTTTCCTGAATTCAATTAGTTGGCTGATCAATCTTTGAAGCCTGTTCGCATTCTGGAAAATAGA
>SDBS01007887.1_pt1 | contig 10321 bp, 7 predicted proteins | sample 2277091 | NCBI WGS metagenome assembly SDBS01 (sample SAMN10404972, study PRJNA504765) | marine sediment metagenome | isolation source: marine sediment core GS10_PC15, 163 cmbsf | place: Arctic Ocean: Southern Knipovich Ridge | collected 2010 | reverse complement strand
ACAATCCAGGCAACACCAGTTTGCCAGCGTAATGCCCGTACATCATACCCAATGTGATAAATCATCCACACCAGCAGTGGCGCCAGAAAAAAATGAAAAAATGATAACGCGCGCACAAAAAATGGCACGGACTTTTCAAACATATATGCAGTGGCACCGATACCCAGAAAGTCACTGCCACTAACAGCGCGCGCAACGTAATCAGCCACCCACAGGATATCCGGCATCAGGGTAACCAGCACCGCCATGCTGGCCACAAGGACTGAACGGCGCCAGAGCGCATACAGGGTCATGAACAAGGCGATATCGCAAGCCCAGAGAAAATTCTGGGGGCCGAGATAGACCCAGTACACGGGTACCAGGATAACGAGAAAAATTGTATACGGTATCGTTACCCACAAGGTAAACGGGGCAGATGATAGCAAAGGTGAGACTGTATTGACCGGGGACATCGTCTGCATGGGTAACATGCAAACAAGGTGGATACAAGCCGGGCAAGACGTACCCGGGCATACCATGGTAAATACTTACTCCATTAACGGGAACGGCTACCAAAGTTACATGAATCAAACTGTTGCATCGCTGCGCACTAAGCGAGCAGGAAAGCGCATGTTAGAAGATTCTTTGCTTGTTAATTTAACGTGGTTCACGCAACAGCAATATCCCGGTACCTGCCATCCAGGACCGCGGCCAGGAACTGGGCCACTATCCCCGGTGTCAAAAGTGCAACATCAGTGAGATATTGAAATAGTACGGTAACGCTGGATTTGAATTTCGTCAGACCAGAAATCGGCTGGCAATCCGGCCTTTTGTTTTAAATGTCGCAAAAATTTGCCCGGGTCGGGCAAGGTTTTCCAGACCGAGGGCAGAAAGGTGCCACGCTGGCGCCCCAGCGAAAGAATCACTCCATCAATATCAGGTTGCAATTGCTCGATCAGGTTCTGTTCTGACTTGAATGTGACGGGTAAAGCTGGGGTCAGCACCGAGATATGAATCTCGATCCGGGAAAACTCACTGGCGGTCAATGGCGAGAATCGCCGATCATGGAAGGCAGCAGAGTTGGCATTGTTGGCAACATCGACAACCAGCGGTTGATGCGCCTCCAGTGTGCCGACACACCCTCGCAACCGCCCATCACAGTTCAACGTTACAAAGCTGGCGCCCTGTTCAGCCAGCACACCGCTATACTCATCTAAACTGGGCTGGTGTGTTTTTCCGGCGAGGCCTTGCTCAATGGCTGTCAATGCCAGACTCAGCAAGGTTTCCTGCTCGGCTGCGGCAAATTTATTTACGCTAGTGGATGACATAGGCCCCGTAGCCTACCACCTGGTTCCGCGATCCCGCAGTATCTCCCGAGTTGCGTAAATCGATAGTCTTGCTTTGCAGTCCCTTGCGTCGCGCGACCAGCAACAATCCACTCACCGGCGCGCGACCACAGGCCTGCTCACGTTGTATATCCTCGAACGCCAGTCTCTCTATGGCATCAGAAGTGGCGCGATCCATCTCTTGTGCCGTTTGATAGTCGTGATAATGGCTGAGGTCGGAACTGATGACGATCAGCGTTTCATCGCCGCCCCAAAGTGTTTCCAGCACTTCGGCCACCTCTTCAGCACTGGTTTCACCTACCACCAGCGGTACCAGCTGAAACGATTCCAGCACCAGTTGTAAAAATGGCAGATGTACCTCGAGACTGTGCTCCCCGGTGTGAGCGTCGTCGAATACACTTACTTGCGACAGATCACGCACAGTTTCAATGGCATTATGGTCAAGTGCAACCTTGCCAATAGGTGTGGAAAATTCATCGACTGCGGGCAGCGCCAGACCATGGAACGGGACTCGATGGGCTGGGCCAAGTAACACAACGCGTCGAATTACCGAGCGAATCGGGGACAATCGGACATAGGCACTGGCGGCAATAGGACCGGAATAGATGTAACCCGCGTGGGGCACAATCAGGGCCTTGGGTATGTCATCAGCCTTTGCAGGTGCTGGCGCCTCGACCAGCAGTTTTTCAACCATTTGCCTCAATTCCGCCACATCGGCGGGATAAAACATGCCGGCAACGGCCGGCGCTCTGACTCGGGACATAATACCAATCCTCGGCATTTTGATTGCCGCTACTATAATAAATGCTGCGCCGGAATGCCGATTTCAAGCCGTAAAGGCGCCCTTATAAAATATTCTGATTATTGATTTGTCGGCCCTTCGGCCACACTTACAACTTAGACAATACCGCACGTAATGTGCCCGGCACCATGGCCGAGACCGATCTGAAAACAGTTGTCCCGACAAAATACTGGCATGCGCTGGATGACGGTCGTGTGCAGTGTGACCTGTGCCCACGCCATTGCAAGATGCGCGAGAGGCAACAGGGGCTCTGCTACGTACGCGAGAACCGCGGTGGCGCCGTGGTGCTGACGACCTACGGGCGCTCCAGTGGTTATTGCATCGACCCCATTGAGAAAAAACCGCTCAATCATTTTCTGCCCGGCACACCAGTACTGTCTTTTGGCACCGCCGGTTGCAATCTTGCTTGCAAGTTCTGCCAGAACTGGGACATCAGTAAATCACGTGAAATGGACACGCTGGCCGATGAGGCTGCACCGGAAACCATCGCCCGTGCGGCAAAGGCGCTCGGCGCCCGCAGTGTCGCCTACACCTACAATGATCCCGTCGTTTTTCATGAATACGCCATTGACGTGGCCGCGGCCTGCCGTGCCATTGGCGTGAAATCGGTGGCTGTTTCTGCCGGTTACATCGACCCCAAACCGCGGGCAGAATTCTACGCGCAAATGGATGCCGCCAATATTGATCTCAAAGGATTTACAGAAGAGTTTTATTTCAAGCTCACCGGCGCCCATCTCCAGCCGGTGCTGGATACACTTAAATATATTCAGCACGAAACCGATGTGTGGCTGGAAATTACCACGTTGCTTATCCCCGGTCGCAATGACTCCGACGATGAACTCGATGCCATGACCCGGTGGGTGGTAGAAAATCTTGGTTCCGAAGTACCGCTACATTTCTCCGCCTTCCACCCGGACTGGAAGATGATGGACGTGCCGCATACACCCCCGTCAACACTTACGCGAGCACGTGACATTGCCATTAAAAATGGTGTGCGCTACGCCTATGTCGGCAACGTTCACAATCCGGATGCGGACAGCACCTGGTGCTACCACTGCGGCGAGAAACTCATTGGCCGGGACTGGTATGTCTTAAGCGACTGGAACATCACCAAGGAGGGTAACTGCATGTTCTGCCAGACGCCGGTCGCAGGGGTGTTCGAGGAAAAACCCGGTAACTGGGGCGCCCGACGCCAGGCGGTGCGGTTGCAAAACTTTGCCGTCGAATCTGCAAGGACGCAATGCACAACGTGATGGGTAGGGCGCAGGCATGCGTCTGCAACACAACATGGTGGTGCAGTAAGGTATAGTTAGGACAGGGTTGACGGGAAAACAGCGTGGAAGATTCCAGTTTCCAAACTGATGTCTCTCGAGTCATCTGGGAGACCAAATATCGCTATCGCGGCGCCGATGTCATTCACGATCAGACCATCGACGATACCTGGCAGCGTATCGCCCATTCGCTGGCATCCGCAGAATCAGTAAATAGCGAATTCTGGGAACAGGCCTTCTACAGCATCCTCAAGGAATTCCGCTTCCTGCCCGCCGGGCGCATACAGGCTGGTGCAGGCACGGACCGTGAGGTTACACTGTTCAACTGCTTTGTCATGGGGCGTATTGATGATTCCATGGACGGCATCTTCACTGCACTCAAGGAAGGCGCGATTACCATGCAGCAGGGAGGCGGGGTGGGTTATGACTTCTCCACCTTGCGCCCTCGAGGCACACCCGCACGTCGAATGGGGTCTGTCGCCTCAGGCCCTGTATCGTTTATGCAGATATGGGATTCGATGTGCGCCACACTGCTTTCTACCGGCGCGCGCCGTGGCGCCATGATGGCAACACTGCGTTGCGACCACCCCGACATTGAGGAATTCATCGACGCCAAGCGGGACAGTTCGGCGCTACGCAATTTCAATCTCTCTGTTCTAATCACCGATGCATTCATGCAAGCCGTAAAGGGCGATACAGACTGGCCACTGGTCTTTCCAACCGACAACGTGGCGTCCATTGGCGACGGACAGGTAACTCGACATTGGCCCGGTTATGACGATGTGGTGGATTGCCGTGTATTGCGGCAGATTCCGGCACGCCAACTCTGGAACAAGCTAATGCGCGCTACTTACGACTACGCAGAGCCTGGCGTGCTGTTTGTCGATCACATCAATCGCGCCAATAATCTCTACTACCGCGAGCAAATATCGGCAACCAATCCCTGTGGCGAGGTACCCCTGCCACCTTATGGTGCCTGCAATCTTGGTTCCATCAATTTGACACAGTTTATCAACAAACCATTTACTCACAATGCAAGCGTGGACGCGATCGCCATTGCCGCAACCGTCACTCTCGCGGTCAGACTAATGGACAATATTATATCGACTTCGCGATTCCCCCTGGCACAACAACAGCAACAAGCTCAGGACTCCCGTCGCATCGGGCTTGGTGTGACAGGACTCGCTGATGCTCTCATCATGCTGGGACTGCGTTACGATACAGACGACGGTCGCAGGCAGGCGGCAAACATCATGCGCGTGATTTGCCAACACGCCTATCGCGCCTCCACTGATCTTGCCATTGAACGGGGCAGCTTTTCCACATTCGATTCTGACGCCTATCTCGCCAGTGAATTTATTCGGTCCCTTCCCGATGACATGCGGGCAGCCATCAAAAAACAGGGAATCCGCAACAGCCACCTGATTGCGATCGCTCCCGCCGGCACCATCAGCTTGCTGGCCAATAACGTCTCCAGCGGCATTGAACCGCTGTATGACTTTTCTTATTCGCGCAAGATTAGACAGGCGGATGGTGAGGAGACAAGTTATCACTTGGTCGACTATGCCTGTCAGCAATGGCGACAACGCAAAAACACCGAACCTTTTCCGGAAACCTTCGTACGCGCCTGGGATGTCTCCCCCCAGGCCCACCTGCAAATGCAGGCCGCAATACAGCCCTATGTTGATAGTGCGATTTCCAAGACCATCAACATCCCGGTCGATTATCCGTTCAATAGATTCCAGTCACTGTATGAGAATGCTTTTTCCATGGGCCTCAAAGGTTGCACCACCTTTCGCCCCAACCCGGTAACCGGTGAAGTTCTGTCTGCCTCCGCCGAACTTACGCCGGAAAATCCGGCCCACCACTGCTGCACCATTGAGCGGGAAATTGACTAGCAATATCCCTTGTCTAATTTGTATGATCTGGCGGCTACCACTTTTGCGATTAATGCTACTCTACAACTCGTTTCAGGATCTGATTTATCAAGAGGACTATCGTGGCGGCAAGAAGAGTAATATTAGGCAAGGTCATCCCTGACCTTTACGTGACCACTACCGGCGACAAACAATTCAAGCTCTCGGAATTCGGTGGCCAAAATGTGGTTATTTATTTTTACCCGAAAGATAGCACGTCAGGCTGTACCACTGAGGGGCTGGATTTCAAGGCCAGTAACACCAAATTCAAAAAGCAGAATACAGTCATACTGGGTGTTTCCCGCGACTCGCTGAAATCCCACGAGAATTTCAAATCTAAATTCAAGTTCCCTTTCGACCTTATCAGTGATGAAGACGAGAAATTGTGCAAAGTATTTGATGTTATAAAGGAGAAGAATATGTATGGAAAAAAAGTGCTTGGCATTGAGCGAAGTACTTTTATAATAGATACGAATGGTGTTTTACGACGAGAATTCCGCAAAGTGAAGGTCGCTGGACACGTTGATGAAGTACTCGACGCCATGATCGATATCGTTAGGGAACTCTGAACCGGATCTGTCTGACTTATTGAAATCTCCCGGCCGCAAGAAAATATTTGTGCTCGACACTAACGTGTTGATGCACGATCCTGTAGCAATTTTCCGTTTCCAGGAACACGACATTTACCTTCCCATGGTGGTGCTCGAAGAGCTCGATCGTGGCAAGAAAGGAATGTCCGAAGTGGCGCGCAACGTGCGCCAGGTCAGCCGCTATCTGGATGACCTGATCGAAAAGGCCGAGGGCGATATCGCCAATGGCATTGCGCTACCTGCCAGCGAGAAACAGGTCGCTGGCCACCTGTATTTTTATCTCGATCCCGTCAAACATCCGATGCCCCACGGTCTGCCGCTGGACACGACCGATAACACATTACTGGGTATCACTATCGATCTCGGTCGGGAGCATCTGGATTGCGATGTGGCGCTGGTATCCAAGGATATCAACTTACGCATCAAGGCGCGTGCACTTGGCATCCATGCCGAAGACTACACCAGCGATCAGGTACTGGACGATACGCAACTGCTGTACACCGGCTTGTCCGAGTTTGATGACAGCTTCTGGGGCGACAGCAGTAACCTTGAATCGTGGACAAACGACAGAGGCCGTGCCTGTTATAGGCTCAAAAATGTGCCTGCCAACGGCTGGTATTACAACCAGTTTATCCATATCGACGGTGATACCTCCTTCGATGCCATCGTGCGCGAGTATGACAATGGTTCGCTGGTGCTGGAGGCGATTCGCGATTACACCGGCGAGGCCGCGGCCGTATGGGGCATTCAGGCGCGCAACCGCGAGCAAAGTTATGCCCTGAACCTGTTGATGGAGCCCGAAATCGATTTTGTCACCATTTTGGGTCAAGCAGGAACCGGCAAGACCCTGCTGACGCTCGCGGCGGCACTCACACAAACACTGGATGATCAGCGTTACAGTGAAATCATTTTTACGCGCATTACCGTGCCCGTGGGTGAAGACATCGGTTTCCTGCCCGGAACCGAAGAAGAGAAAATGAATCCCTGGATGGGGGCTCTGGATGACAACCTCGAAGTACTACATGAAACCAGCGTAGAACACGGTGAATGGGGAAAGGCCGCTACCAGGGATTTTCTTTACAGCAAAATTCGAGTTAAATCGCTGAACTTTATGCGTGGTCGCACCTTCCTGCGGAAATTCCTTATTATTGATGAAGCGCAGAACCTGACACCGCATCAACTTAAAACACTGATTACCCGCGCCGGACCCGGCAGTAAGGTCATATGCCTGGGCAATCTGACGCAAATTGACACGCCCTATTTAACCGAGACAACATCCGGACTCACCTATGTCGTCGATCGCTTCAAAACCTGGCAGCACAGCGGTCACGTTACTTTACATCGTGGTGAGCGTTCACGTCTGGCAGACTTTGCCAGCGATATTCTTTAATCTACGCCGGTAAACTTTCCCCGGCCGGATTAGAAATCGGGTTTCCGAAAATCAAAGACAATGGACGATTCTCAATTCACAAATAATATCGACCAGAACCATATCTGGCATGCCTACAGTGCCATGAATTCCAATCTGCCGATCTATGAAGTCGCCTCTGCAAGCGGGGTGCGCCTCAAGTTAAAGGATGGTCGCGAATTAATTGATGGTATGTCGTCCTGGTGGTGTGTCATTCACGGTTACAACCACTCGACCATGAACGTGGCCCTGGAACAGCAACTGAGGAAAATGGCCCACGTTATGTTTGGTGGGCTGACCCATGCCCCTGCGATTGAGCTCACTCGCCAACTCATCGGCATCACGCCAGGCGACTTGCAATCGGTTTTTTACTCCGACTCCGGTTCGGTTGCTGTTGAAGTGGCAATGAAAATGGCGATTCAGTACTGGCAGGCCAAGGGGCAGCCACATCGGCAACGATTTATCAGCTTTCGCGGCGCTTATCATGGAGATACCTTCGGCGCCATGTCGGTCTGCGATCCCGTCACCGGTATGCACAACCTGTTCAGTGACGTTTTACCGATAAATATTTTTGTCGATCAACCGGCCTGCCGCTTTGGCGAAACGTGCAATGATGAAGACATCGCGCCACTCGCAAACGCATTGAAAGAACACGCCAAAGAAATCGCCGCCGTCATCATGGAACCCATTGTCCAGGGTGCCGGCGGAATGTGGTTTTATTCAGCGGAATATTTGAAACGTGCACGTGAACTCTGTGATCAACATGGCGTATTACTCATCCTCGATGAAATCGCCACCGGTTTCGGTCGCACCGGAAAACTCTTTGCCTGTGAACACGCAGACATCGCCCCGGACATCATGTGTGTCGGCAAAGCGCTCACCGGCGGTTACCTCACCCTCGCGGCAACACTGACGACAAAAGAGATTTCTGACACCATTGATCAGGGTGATCCCGGTGTCTTTATGCATGGCCCTACTTTTATGGCCAATCCCCTTGCCTGCACTGCCGCACTTACCAGTATCAAATTACTACTTGGCTCTCAGTGGCAGGAAAATATCAAACGCATTGAACGGGGACTGGAAAAAGGACTGGCACCCTGTCGCGATATGGACCACGTCAATGACGTGCGTGTGCTCGGCGCCATTGGTGTCGTCGAAATGAAACAGGCCGTTGATATGGAAACCATCACTGAGGCGTTTGTTAATGCCCGTGTCTGGATCCGACCCTTCGACAAACTTGTGTACCTGATGCCACCCTTTGTCATCAACAATGAAGATTTGGCGATTTTAACTTCCGCAGTAGTCAGTGTATTAGCAGGCCGAACGATTTAATTAAGTACGTTCGCACGAAAACTGTAAAGTGATGTGGGCTCTTTAACTCGTATTTGAATAAATGGTTAGCCGGAATATCTATCTACAGCCATCCGTACGGCGTGACACTCTTGTAGCCCCGCCAGGTGAAGACAGTAATGGCAAAGACCAGCGTGACCGTCACCCACCGTGGGAACGCAGCCCAAACCTGCACCCCCAACATGGAAACGGTCAACACCACGAACATGCAGATGGATGCGTTTGCGGCACAGGCGCAGGGTACCAATTTGAGACACTACATCAGCTGCGTCGCTGGCTGTCACTTTGCCCAGATATGCGCAGTTGACTCGATAATTCGCCCCTCGGTATCAAGCACAGAATACGAACGGGAACGATCTTGTGACGTATTAGCTTACTGTCAAATATCGACAGCTCCCCTTACGCGGTTGCCCAGCCGCGATTATTTCGGGAAATACCCTTTATCCTGGGCTGATTGAGTTCTTTAATGTTGACTGTCTTGATATCCCGCAGGTGTTCGGCAACGACATCCCAGATATCAGGGAGATCATCAGGCTGTTTCACAAAGCTGGCCCATAGCGCGATCTTATAGGTCTTCCCGGGGTTGATGGGTTTGCCGTTTAACTCCAGATCGGAAATCCGTTGACCGATGAGTTTGGTAGGGTCGATCGTGTACATTAGTGGCGCCACGCGTAGCATATCAGCCCCCTGGTGATAATAAGGATCCGGATTAAACTGGAAGTCGGCCATTTGTTCCATAACCATCTTGATTCTCTCTCCGGTCATGTTAGTGACAACACTTTTAGGATAAGTGATGGCCGTCTCGTTCATTATTGCATCCATGGTAATCGCTTCGCCCGGGAGCATGGTCGCGCCCCAACGAAATCCTGGCGTAAACGCAATATCGGCACCTCGTACCGCAAGCAACGCATCCATGATCAGCTGATCGTAAGGACCCGTGAAGTTACCACGGCGATATAACAATGATTCACAAGTTGCTAATTTTTCTTCGAGTTTTGACGTGAAGGGCGCGCGTACTTTCTCGATATGCGCAGCCATCACAGGGTCTGCCTCGATGAGATTTGAAAATATGGGCAATAACCTGTAGCGATAATCACGAATGCCTCCTCCCTTGGCAACATCCAGATCCAGCACGGAGAGGAACTTGCCATTAGAACCCGAATGAATCACCAGCGTTTCACCACCGGAATTTTTTACCACACTCGGCCTTGGTGTCTCGACATGACTATGGCCGCCAAAGAAGACATCTACGCCCGTTATGCGACTGGCCATTTTCAGATCAATACTAATTCCATTGTGGGTCAGCAAAACCACCACCTGCGCGCCTTTGCTGCGCACTTCATTAACCACGGACTGGAGTTCATTCTCGCGGAGCCCAAATCGCCACTGCTCGACCATATAGCGCGGATTGAGAAGGGGTGTATACGGAAATGCCTGGCCAATGATCGCGACCTTCACTCCATTTAGCTCATGCATGCTATAGGGATCGAATACCCGCTCTTCCCAATCCGGGTCAACAATATTCTGCGCAACAAATTTTATCGGATCAAGCTTGCCGCTCTTGACGCGGTCGAGAACAAACTCGGCGCCATAAGTGAATTCCCAGTGCCCGGTCATCACATCGACACCAAGTAACTTGCAGGCGTTGACCATATCCTG
>SDBS01007886.1_pt1 | contig 10321 bp, 5 predicted proteins | sample 2277091 | NCBI WGS metagenome assembly SDBS01 (sample SAMN10404972, study PRJNA504765) | marine sediment metagenome | isolation source: marine sediment core GS10_PC15, 163 cmbsf | place: Arctic Ocean: Southern Knipovich Ridge | collected 2010 | reverse complement strand
CCTCAAGTCTCAGTTTGAGATGGTTGGGATACAACCGATCTTCCATGAATTCGAGCAGCCCCATATACCGCAGGACCTCGAAGGGGGGCAGGCCGGTTCTGGTACCGTCTGCGGTCTCGGTCTCGTACAGGTCATACACATCCCGTGCCCATCGTTCGCGGCCCGCAGCCTCATTGTCGTCGTGAACGGCGAATCTGAAATACGCCTCCTTAAGCGTCATGACAATCAGTTCTGTGGCATCCTTGCCGCCGACACTGTCGAGTTCCTCGGCTATACGCCGGCGGACAAAGGAAATCAGAGGAACGTCGAACCTCCGGTCCTGGGGAGTCGCATAACGCTGCCTCAATTGGGCATAGATCTGAGCTGCTTTAACCCTGTGGCCGGCACGGTAGAACAACTCGACGGCATTGATGAGCATGTTGCGGTGACCGCCCCTGAGGGCCTTGGGGTTGCCCTTCTCAAACGCCTCGTATTTTTCTATTCGATTTATCCATGTTTCGTTGAGCGAATCGAACATCTCCAGGTCGGGCCGTACGAAAACAGCCGGCGCTTGATCCGGCAGGCTATACAGGATGAGCTTGCCCGTCCGGAAGAGACTCTGAAGACTGTGGAAGATAATTCGGTCGGTATTCTTTTCATCGATGGAGTACTTGCCGGGCTTGCTGGCGGTATCGAGCCCCTTCTGGGCCCAGTACATGGCATGGACATCGGGGTGCTCCCAGTTGAGCGCTGTTCGGTCGTTGGGGTCGTCGATACTTGCAGATCCGTACTTGTCATTAAGGCTGATCATCAGATCAATATCGAGCTTCCAGACTTTGCGCAGTTGACGTGCCCGGGCAAAACGGTGGAATTCTTCGAGAGCCGGCGTGCCCCTGAATGAATTGACGACCTCGTGGGCCTGGTCGGCAAATTGAGCCGGGTTTTGGCGCAATGCCATATAATTCTTCACAAATCTGTCGTCATTCTTGAACTTGTCATCGGCCTGCCTGAGGAGTTCAACAAAACTCTTAATGTTCGAATCCTGCATAATCTCCGAGAGTTCTTCGGGTATTTGGGCCAGGGCCTGGAATTCGTCTTTGGTCTTTTCGCCCAACAGAGGTCTCATGGCCAGTGCGAGCTGCCGCTTGTAATACATGTGGCAGTCGTCGGTGACGCCGCTGATTTTGTGCTGGAACATCCACGCCAACTCCCTGTAGAGTGAAATGCTGTGAGGATTCTTCTCGATCCCCTTGTCGCGAAGCAGTTCATAGCCGTTGCGGACCCATCGCCAGCGTTCCTCCGGCTGCGTGTTGGGTACGGCGACGGAAATGTTGTACGCCATGTTCCAGCCGTGGAAAATCCATACGGTGGCGAATCGCGGCTGCAGGACGGTGATCCACTCGGCCAATTGTTTTGCATCGAAAAACTGTCCTTCTTCCTTGAGCTTGTCGGCGCGCATCCAGAGGATATCGACCACAAGCCCGCGGAAGGCGCCCATGGCGACGGTGGCAAAGGCAAGCGAGGGCGGCGCATTTTCCAGGGATTCGTTGCTGACAAGGTTCATTTCCTCGCGCGCCTGGCGAATGGGCTCCAGTCGGGTCGAGGCGGCGACAAGCAGCGCCACGGCCAGGATGAAACACACAATAACAGTCAATGTATCGCGAAAATGCATATCTTTGTCTCTACACGACGGTTTTGGCAATCTCTCTGTTGCTGAAAATCCACATTCCAAACAGGGTAAGTACCGCGGCCTTTAAGCCGATCATGACCCCCCAGGCCCCGGCAAGGACCTGCCACGTCAGCAGTTTTCCGAACACCATGAACTGTGTGGGATTGTGCGGGCCGTCCAGCCTCGGCAACAGCCACACCAGCGGTCGGAGAGTTACGCTGTAGATAATACCGGCCGTCGGTCCGAGCGAATCGAAGGATTCGACAATGAAACCGTTGATCATGCCGACACAGAACACAACCACTGTGAGCAGGAAAGCAACGGGAAAGGACAGCCACGTGGAAGCCGAAACACCGAGGGCGGCAAGGAAGATCAGGCGAACCCCGATCAGCAGAACCGCCCGGATGTAGTTTCCCGTGAAGCTGCCGGCGCGAAAAAGCAGTTCGACGTCTTCGGGAATGACGGTGGTCTGATTGAGGTTTGTGTTGTAAAAGACCACCGCGACATAACCGTCATCGGCGATGACGGCGGCGGGAGCCTGGATTTCCGCAAAAGCCCTGATCTTGTCCGAGCGGCGTATGCGGATAATGGGCGTTTTCCCCTCGCCGACAGCCAACTCAAACTGCCTGTAGTCGCCGATATCCCAGAGACCGTGAACCATCTCATTGGCAGGCGTAGTGGTGACACGATACTTATATCGAACAAATAACGTATCGTTGGGGTCACGGACCCTGACATTTTCAAATTCCCATACCTTTTTTCCGTAAACGCCCACGGAGCGGGCCTTGAGTTTCTCGTGGCCGATGAGTTGATTGAGAACACCCTTTCGGGTCATGTTTTCCGGCATCTGGTGAGTGCGTTCGAGCTTATCGAGCGCTTCTTGCGCCCGCTGAGCGATCTTATCTTCGTCTTCAGGATCGGTCAGGCCCAGTCGCGCGGTGAAGAACTCGTTTTGCGCCTGGGCGACTTCCGACCGCGGCGCGTCAGTGAAGCGAAACATCAGCAGCGTCAGGGTATAGATAATGCTCGAAAACACGACGAGAAGCACGAAATTAACCGTAACAACGCCCAGGAGTTTTCCGAGAATGATCTGAAAGCGGCCGATCGGTTTGGTAACCACCAGAAAGATGTATTTTCTTTTGATGTCGTCGGAGAGAGTGTGGGTCGAAACGGCAATGGTGAGTATGCACAGAAGCATGGTCATCAGGCCCATGCCGTAACTGATAAATGTTTGCAGTTTGCCCTGCAGCTTACCGTCGCCGACCATGATCCTGCTCATCAGGGGCAAAACAACAAGCAGCAGAATGACCACGACAGCCGCAACTTTCATCCGAAGGGCTTGAGCTATGGTATTCCTTGCAACAGCCCAAACACTACGCATCTTCGTCATCTCCTGTCTTGCGCGGGTCAACCGACTCGGTGAGTCCATGGTCGGTTTCGCTGCGTCCCAACAACTCGTCCAGCACATCGCTTTTGATTTGGGCGGCGGGGGTTATTTCGAGTTCGGCGGGTCCGGTTTTTTCGACGATGTCGCTTCCGCCCGGCTCAACGGCGGCTTTTGTGAGCTTTTCGAGGAGTTCGCTGTCGGCGGGCTGCCGGCGGATGCTTTCGGCGGGCGTTTGCGTCGCGACGATCTCGACATCTTCGGCGGCATCCGGCTGGTCACCGGCGGCGTTTACGAGTTGATCGAGAACGCCCGGCTTGTCGGATTCTTCGGTGAGGAAGCCGCCGATGTTGGTTGTGCTCATCGCGCCGCTGGTTGGGAGTTCCTGTTCCTGAGCACTGACAACAGTGCGAATAAAAAACTCCTCCAGCTTTTCCATCGGCGAGTTGACGGTGTATGAGGCTTCTTCATTTTCGATAATTCGCCCGATCTGCTCCAGCGCTGCCACACTGATACTGCCGGTGAGTATCTGTTTTTCGTCGCGATGCTGGAGGAGCGAGGTGACGGTTCCCTCGACCTGCATCCTGCCGCCATAGAGAATGCCGATTCTGTCGCATACGTCCTCGACGTCGGCAAGGAGGTGGCTGCAAAGCAGAATGGTCTTTCCACGTTTTGCCAATTGCAGGAGCAGGTCCTTTATCTGCCGGGTCCCGATAGGGTCCATCCCGGAGGTCGGTTCGTCCAGGATCAAAAGATCCGGATCATTAATCAGCGCCTGGGCAAGCCCGATTCGGCGGGCCATCCCCTTGGAATACGTTCCCACGGCCCGGTTGGCCATGCCGGTAAGACCCACCATCTCCAGCAGGGTATCGATTCGCGACTTTCGCACGTTCGAAGGGAGGCCGAATATGCGCCCGTAAAAATCGAGCGTCTCACGGGCGGTCAGATAGCGGTACAGATACGAATCTTCCGGCAGATATCCGATGCGCTCGCTGATCCTGGAGTTGCGGCTGCTTCCACCGAGCACCAGGGCCCGGCCTTTGGTGGGATGAAGCAGATTCAGAAGCATCTTCAGTGCCGTTGTCTTGCCCGAGCCGTTTGGACCCAGGAGACCGTAGATTTCGTTGTACCGGATCTTCAGGTCGAGCTTGTCGACGGCAATGACCTTGGCGCGGCCCCACCAGTCGCCGAATATCTTGGTCAGCGAAATCGTTTCTATGGCGTACTCGCCGCTGTCAGTTACCACTGGCAAACCTCGTTAATATACTGCTCATTGGGCGGTTACGGGAAACCGTTTACTATACCAATCCCACTAAAAAATGCGCGTTTGTACGCGGATAAGTCCTTTTAGAACAACACATTACAATTTCTCTCGCGGAAATTTATTACCCTGAAGGGTATTACAAATCCCCGGGTTGCGCGGCACCGGCGGCGTGCGGATCAAGTTCCTCGCCGAACCGCACCAGCCGCGCACTGTTGAATATGACGATGACCGAGCCGACAAGATGCAGCACCGCCGCTAATACGATCGGTATCTTCCCCGCCGCGGCAAGACCGACACCGACAACTATAAATATTATGCCGAAGAAAAGGTTCTGATTGATGACCGTTCTTGTCTTTCGCGAGAGTTTGATAAGGAACGGAAGCCTTCTCAAATCATCGCTCATCAGTGCAATGGAAGCCGAGTTGATCGCCACGTCGCTTCCGGCTGCTCCCATCGCGATGCCCAGGTCGCCTGCGGCAAGCGCCGGCGCATCGTTGATACCGTCGCCCACCACCGCAACCGTGTGGCCGTCCTGTCTGATCTTCTCCACAACGGCAAGTTTGTCCTGCGGCAGACAATGTGCCTTGTAGTCCGTGCAGCCCAACTCCGCCGAGACGCGATTGGCGACTTCGGTGCGGTCGCCGGTTAGCATGGTGATCCTCTTGACGCCGGCGTCAATCAGTTCAGCGACGGCTTTTTTCGCCTCGGGGCGGGTCTTGTCCTGCATTCCGACCCATCCTATACACTCATTGTCGCACGCAATGTAGAGCGTGCTGAAGCCCTGCTCTTCGTGAAGCAGCGGGTCGCGGACATTGCTGATGTCAATATTGTTTTCCTGCAGAAAGCTGTCGCGACCAACCATGACGGCGGCGCCGTCGACGCTGGCATAGACGCCCTTTCCGGGCGTTTCCTCGAAATCGACGGGATCGTGAAGCGATACGTTGGCTTCCAGGGCCAGTCGATACAGTGCGCGTGCAGCGGGGTGTCTGCTCATGCGTTCGGCGGAAGCGGCCAGCGCCAGCATCCGGCCCGGCTCGACGCCGTCGGCGGGCTCGATCTTGGTGACATACAACTGGCCCGTGGTCAACGTGCCGGTCTTGTCGAAGACGATCGCGCTGATGCGACCGGCCACTTCCAGCAGCGATACGTTCTTGATGAGCACACCGAGTCGGGCGGCGGATGAAAGGGCTGCGACCATCGCAGTCGGCGTCGCCAGGATCAGTGCACACGGACACGAAATAACCAGCGCGGAAATCGAGTTGTTCAGGTTCTTGGTAAAGAAATAAATGACCAGCACGACCATCAGAATCGTCGGTATGTACCACTTGATGTACTGGTCAATGATTCGCGTGATGGGAAGACGTGTTTGCTCGGCCGCCATGATGAGGGACTGGACCTTGCCTAAAGTAGTGTCCCGACCCGCCTTGGTCACATTGATCAGCAATGCGCCGGTCAGATTGGTCGTGCCGGCAAAGACCTGCATGCCGGGCACTTTGTCCACGGGCAATGATTCCCCGGTGATAGTGGCTTCATTGACGCTGCTGACTCCTTCGGTGATTTCGCCGTCGGCGGGGACATTGTCGCCGGGACGGACGCGTACGGCGTCGCCGGGCTTGAGTTTGCTGACTGCGACTTCCGTCTCCTCGCCGTCGGCGCCGACAACGTTGGCAACCGTCGGCGTCAGCTTGATGAGCGATTCGATCGAAGCACGGGCGCCCAGGGCCGTTCGGGTCTCCATGAGTTCGCCCAACAGCATGATGAAGGCGACCATACCCGCTTCGAGATACTGGCCCGTGGCGAACGCGGCGACTATCGCAAGGGCAACCAGTTCATCCATGTGCATGTGCCCGTGCAGCATGCACTTGATTGCATGCCAGACAACGGGCGCACCGAGCAGAATCGCGCCGACCATGGCGCAAATCTTCGCAACCTCACTTCCCCTGCCGTAAAACAGCGGTGCGACGGCGCTGTCGATCAGAAGCACGCCGCCGGCAAGCGTGCCTAACAAAGCAAGGCTGACGCGGAACTGTCTTCCCTTGGTATGTTCGTGCTCGCTGAGTTCGTGTTCTTTAAGATTCAGATGTTTGTGAGCCATATCGCGCGTCTTTGCCTCAAACTACTTGTTCTCTTCCGCTTGTTTATTCTTTTCGTCTAATTGCCGCCTTCTCTGTGCCGGATCGGAATTGATCAGTATGCGGATTTGTTTGCCTTTGCCGCCGGCCGACGACTGGACGATGATCGTCTCCGTTGCATTGTCAAAGATCTGTTCGATGGCATCCTGATAGATCCTCTGGACGACCAGCTTTGGGTATTGTCTGTACTCGGGCAGGAGCTTTTTGAAATAATCGGCATTTGCTTTTGCCCGCTCGACGACTGTGGTGTAGTAGGCGCGGGCTTTGGCAATTATGTCCCGGCTGGTGCCGGACAATTGCGACAGGTATTGCCGGCGGTCCTGCTCGGAAAGGTCGGGCTGTTTGAGGGCCCGGAGTATCTCGGCTGCCTGTGCGCCGCCGGCGGCGCTGAGTATCTTGTCGGCGTAGCTTTTGGCGTCAGTGATGTCCTGGTTTCTCTTCTGGCTGGCAAGCGTGGGGTCATCGAATGCCGCTGCGACCTGCCTGGGCCACGTGATTCTACCCGCGCTAAACGCATCCACGACAATACCGCTGTCAAGGAGATCGAGCTTGTCCTCGATAAGTCCTTTGATGTTGTGGGCGATGGACTCTTCGTTAACTATGGCCTGGTCGATGGTGTATTTGACCATGGTGCGAACGATAGCATCGGAGGCAATGGCCTTGAGCAGCGGATCGACCGATTCGGAGGCAACGTCAAGAAAATCCTTGCCGGGCCCGGGCGCTTTGTAATAGATGTTTCTAAAGAACTTTTCAATGTTGTTGATGCGATACGTCAACTGCCACTTTCCATGGACAATGCCGTAATCGGCGCCGGCCTGGCCGGAGATGCCTTCGCCTCGTGTCAGGCAGTAGCCGTCTCTCTTGGGGTCAAGCGTCTGACCGGGACGTCCCTGGACCGTGCCCAGCTTTTCGGCTTCGGTCTCGAAGTACCAGAATGAATCGATCGCAACAGTCTGCTTTTTCCCGACGGGAATCTTGATGATTTCGGTGACAGGCTCGGGCCAGTTCCAGTGCAGCCCGGGCCCCAGCGCCCTTACATATTCGCCGGTCTCAGGTGAGCGGAACTCCTGGATTTTACCGAATCTCAGGACCAGCGCGTTTTCATCCTGCTCGACCCGGAAAATGCCCGAAGTGATAAAGAGTATCACCAGGATCACCATGATGATCTTAAGGATGATGAAGCTATGCTTCAGAGCCCTGGCAAGAAACTCGCCGGCAAGGTCCGCTTCGCCGTGGGCCTGAAGGATGGAAACATCGTCGGTTTTCTCAATGTCTTTTTCAGTCATGATCTTCGCTTATTGCCTCTTTGTCCTTATGACAACCGTCTGTCAAATCCCTGCCCGGAGCAGTTTTGGGGCATTTGGTCCGCTACCGGCCGCTCCCATCGGCGGCGCCTCCCTTAGGCTGGATGTCGGGGACCTTCTTTAGAAGTTGTATTGGATCGGTGTCGGCGCCGAGAACTATCGTGGTCTCTTTGCTGAGGATTTTGCGCAGGGCCTCGATATCGCGCAGGAACATCGCAAACTCCGGATCCTCTGCGAGCATACTGTAGTATCCGGCGGCTTCGGCGTCTCCACTTCCGCGAATGGCCTTGGCCCGGGCTTCGACAATTGCCAGCAACTCGGTGCGCCTGGCTTCGGCGTTTTTCTTGATCGTGTCCGCCTCCGTTTCACCGGCCTTGGTGATTGCTTTGGTCTTGCGATTGCGCTCGGCCTTCATGCGCTCAAAAACCGCTTTCGTAACCGTTTCGTTAACGGCCAGTCGCCTTATGCCGACCACCTCGACAGCAACACCAAGTTCCTTTGCGCCGGGCCTTATCTTTTCAGCCATTTCGCTTTCAATTTCTTCAAATTTGATTTTGTCAGGATCTGAGTTGACAAAGTCGTTGAAATAGTGCTTCCCAATCACCGTGTTCTGCGCATCCGTCAGCAACTCGTGGAGTCGTTGCCGGGCTGTTTCCTTGTCTCCGACGGAGACGCGAAACGTGTCCGGGTCGTCAATCTTCCATATAATATAACTGGTCACGGTGATGGGCTCGTTCCCCTTCGTGGTCGTATCCATCAGAACAGTCTCGTAGAGCTGGCTTCGCCCGTCGTATCGCTTGACATCATTGATCGGCCGGGGCCACTTGAAATACATCCCCGGCTCTTTCAGTGTCCTTGTGGGCTTGCCGAACGTCGTCACCACCGCAATCTCAGTCTCGCGAACCTGGAACGTAAACAGATACAGCCCAAGGACAATCACAATCAACAACACAAAAACAAAAACCCAAACGTTCTTCATCTGACTTCTATCCTTATATAAAGTTCTGTGCTTTTTGAGCCTGTTTTACCTATTCGGCACGGTCTCAATGGCGTCCAGTTCCAACTCAAGAAGACCGCTTTCTTCTGACTTCTGCAGATCAATGATATAGATCTCAGTATCCTCATCTTCGGCGATCACTACGAACTTGCGGGCATCGGGCAGCATTTCTTCCAGCATTGCCAGCCGGTGCTGGCGAAGAAATATGTCGCCGCCGGCCCGGTAGGCTTCAAGCTGATCGGCAAACCGCATGCCGGTAGCCTTTGCCAGGACAACCTTCTCGAAGGCGGCACTTTGCGCTTCAGTCAGTATCTGGAAAATCTCCCCGCCGGCGTTTGCGATGGCGTCATTGAGTTCCTGTCCCAATTGTACGGCGCCTGCATCCTCGGCTTCCCTGGCATGCTGGTAACGCCTGGACAGGTCATAGAGTTCATCTGCCTTTTTAACGCCGCCGCAAAGCGAAATCAGGATCGTGTTCCGCTCGGCCTGGGCGTTCATTATCGCAGCCTGCTTTATCTGGACGGCGGCTATGACTTCCTGATACGCCTCGGCCACCTCCACAGGCGGATGAATGCCCTGCAGCCCGACATGCACGATCTCGACGCCGACTCCGGCGGCGTCAGCTTGCTTCTGCATTTGGGCGGTAAGATGCTCACCGGCTTTCGTCCGACCGGCCCCGAGAATGCTCTGCCTGGCGCTGTCGCCATCATCGTCGTCGGTCTCCACTTTCGCACTCACGAGATACCTGACCAACTCACGATAGCATACCGTATACAACACGTTTTCGGAATCGAAGTGATTGTACACATACGATTTGAGATCCTTGATTCGATACTGAACGGGAACGGCGGCGATAACCAGACTAACCGGCGGGGGGCCTTTTTCCTGTGCGCTTTCCTCCTGCTTTGCGGCAACGAGAAGCTTGTCTTCGACCTTATAGTGGGACTCACCCCACAACAGCGGCTGTCGCTCGGTCTTGTCCGGGTCCTCTTCAAAGCCAATATTCAAAACCTGAATCTCTTTCGTCGGGTAAGTACGCGCCACGCCGAAAGGCCAGGGCAGTTTAACCGTCAGACCGGGCTCGGCGACATGATCAAAGGCGCCCAAACGCTCGATAATGGCCTGCTCGCCCGGACCAACCACGACTATGCAGCTTAGCGCATACAATGTCGCAATCGCAAAAAGAACAAGGGGCAGGACCGCCTCCTCCAGGAGCTTGTAAAACCACGTCTGGGATACCTTGAACCCGAACTGGTAATCAATGGCGCCGGCAAAGGTGTTCAGGATGCCGCCGGGCTCGTTGATCATCCCCAACAGGCGACTGTCGAAAGCGCTTCGCGCGTATTGCCCCGCGATCCGGGGGCGGTAGATATCCAGAACCGTATTGATGGCGATTTCAAAACCTAACACAATCATAAGCACAGGAGTAACCCACTCCATTACCCTGATCATCCCGTCCATCTTGTATGCGGCAAGAGCAAGCCCCAAGGCCGCGCAGAACGCAAGTATCGTGACCGACAGCGTATAGCTGCCTCCCGCCCGGAGCGGCTTCCACTCAATCTGCGCGCTCATGCCCGTCGCATAACGTCCGA
>SDBS01007885.1_pt1 | contig 10321 bp, 8 predicted proteins | sample 2277091 | NCBI WGS metagenome assembly SDBS01 (sample SAMN10404972, study PRJNA504765) | marine sediment metagenome | isolation source: marine sediment core GS10_PC15, 163 cmbsf | place: Arctic Ocean: Southern Knipovich Ridge | collected 2010 | reverse complement strand
GATAATATTCTTATAGGATTAGCAGCGGCATACTTTAATGATGCGGAAAATCATTCAGGATATATTACTAATGTAAGTATAACAAAGGACTACATTGGGTCGGGAATTGCATCAGAATTAATGAATATGTGTATTAGATATGCCAAACAATACAATGTTAAGGAAATTAAATTAGAGGTACACAAAGACAATAGTTCAGCAATTCATTTGTATAATAAATTTGGTTTTTTCGATTATAAAAACAAGGATGATTTCATGTTAATGAAACTTGGAGTTAGCAATTATGATTGATAAAGCCTTAATAAGCATTATTTCCGTTACCTGTCCCGCAGTATGGATGGGACTCTCAAACAATCGCCTACCCGGCCGTCTATCGTTACAAGGGTAAATTGTAAATGATTTACGATGGTAACGGCATGCTATCGTCAGGACGTCCCGGGTGTCCTCGTTATTACTCTGCGGCCATACCGTTACTTGTTGTCATAGCGGTAGCATCTTTTGGATTGAATAGACAGGCGGTATTCAGTCGTAAGAATGAGATGGTCGAGATTTCTAAATTAGAGATGCTCATAACATTCTTGGACCGATTATTACAGCGGTGGCGTATTCGTAAGGTCAAGCGCTTTCTGGAGCCAGGGGATAAAGTGCTGGATATTGGCTGTTCAGATGGAATTCTATTTCGGTCCATACCCGAAATTTGTGGGGTTGGCGTTGATCCTGTGCTCAAAAAGGCGAGCGATATTGACAAAGTGGAACTGATAAAAGGATCTTACCCTGAAGCCCTTCCCCGAGATGAGACGTTTGACAAAATATCCATTTTAGCCGTGCTGGAACATATTCCAACCGACAAACAGCAAGAAGTTGCCAAATGTTGCTTTCGTCATTTGAAGCCTAATGGCTATCTTGTGACTACGGTTCCCAGTCCGGCAGTTGATCGTATTTTAGATATCCTCACTTTTCTGGGCCTTGTCGAGGCAGGTGAATTTCATCAGCATTATGGCTTTAAACCATCCAAGATTCCTGCACTTTTTGAAGATGCCGGGCTACGACTTGTCAAGGCTTCAAAGTTTCAGCTTGGACTAAACAATCTTTTTGTCTTCCAAAAGCCTGATGTAGTGTAATTCGTTTTTTGTGTGTGGCGTATACAAATTAGCGACTGATAGAGAACGGTTATTGTTTCTATGGCTGTCAAGTTGGCGAAAAATAGTCTGAAAAAGGAGATAGCCGATGCCGACTGAAAGTAAGGTGCCTATTGAGATAACCACCAAAAGCATAGCAGTCTTGATACCATGTTTGAACGAAGAACAGACTATCGGCAAGGTGCTGGATGACTTCCGATCCGAGTTGCCTGAAGCAGAGATATATGTTTTTGATAACTGCTGTACGGACAATACGGTTGAAATAGCTAGCAAGCATGGCGCAACAGTGATCAAGGAACCCCGACAAGGCAAGGGATTTGTTATTGAAAGCATGTTCAGGGTAATAAAAGCGGACTACTATGTCATGGTTGATGGCGACGATACCTATCCAGCAGATAAGGTACATGATTTACTAAAACCCGTGATCGAAGGAGACGCTGATATGGTGGTCGGGACTCGCTTATCACAATTTACAAATGAATCATTTCGCCCTTTACATGTAGCGGGAAATAGCTTTGTGCGATGGATTATAAGTCAAATATTCCATACTAACCTAACGGATATTCTTTCTGGTTATCGAGCTTTCAATGGGCGGATTGGCCAGTGCATTCCTGTGGTTTCATCAGGTTTTGAAGTAGAAACCGAGATAACAATCCAGATGTTATATTATAAGCTTAAAATCTTAGAATTCCCTATATCTTACAGAGAGCGCCCCGTTGGGAGCGAGTCAAAGTTAAGCACTTTTCGAGATGGCTTTCGTGTTTTATGGAAAATATTCCACTTGCTTAGATCATTCAAGCCTTTAACCTTTTTTGGAGGGATGGGTTTAATCTTCTTTGTCTTGGGGATTTTTACCGGGATTCAGCCAATATATGGTTTCATCGACAGCGGATATACAGAGGTCAAGCGAATCCCGTTAGCAGTTCTTGCAACGGGGCTGATGATTTTAGCCTTTAGCTCTACGTTTCTGGGCGTCCTGTTACATGCTATTAACTGGCGATTCATAGAACTACACAACATAATCACACGCCAGAATTAACGTTCAACAAAAATCGTTCCCTGGAATCCTGACATTTAATATATGAGTATTCGTCTTAATAAACAGAGTTTAAATATTTTTTCATTAGAAAAAATCATTCTCTCATTTGGATTTCTCTTAATTATTATATATTTATTTTTGTCAAGATCATTATGGCTTGACGAATGTTATTTGGCATATAATTTAACCGATTCCTCATTTTCGTCTTTATTTAAACCGCTGCATTTTCGTCAAGTTGCCCCTATAGGATTTTTGATTGTTTCAAAATTATCCTTTTGGCTGTTTGGAGATTCCGCTTTATCATTAAGATTGCCTTCAATGTTGGCGGGTTTTGCTTCATTGTTGCTTGCAAATAGCATATTCAAAAGAGTTTTGAATAAAAATAGTCACTTGATTGCTTTATTATTATTTGTAACGACGCCAATATTTTATCGGTACACCTATGAACTAAAGCAATATATATTTGATTTAGCTATCTTTGAGTTGGTTTTGTTTTTTTATCTAAAAATAGAGTCAGATTATTCTCACAAAAACTTAATGAAATTAGGATTTACTGGTGCGTTGGCTATTTGGTTCTCGCTGGTGTCAGTCATTGGATTAACATTTATTGGATTAATGATATTTTTAGATTTGATTCGTCAAAAAGAAAAAATAAGTTCGATTAAGAATTCAATTATCTATTGTTATTCATTATGGCTGATAAGCTTTGCAACATATTACATTTTATTTATTTATAATCATCCTCACCATAAATTTATGGTTTCTTGTTGGAAATATGACGAGAGTTTATATGGCTTCCCTTTCTCTTATCAAATAAATGAAATCATCAAATGGCTTGTTACTAGACAAGTTCACATGATTTCCTATTTTTCTTTAACGAATAATAAACTTACAGGAATTATAACCGTTGCTTTATTGATAGTAGGATTCGCAACTCTAATTTTCAAAGAAAAAAAACTAGCAATAAAACTGATATTTTTTCCAATTTGTTTTCATGTTACTCTTGCATTAATAAATGTGTACCCGTTTTCCCAACGGTTATGCTTATATTTGCTGCCTGTATATATTTTCTTGATTGTCAAAGGTATCGAAAGATTAAAAAACAAAAAAACTATTTTTTGTTTAATTATCTTAGCGGTATTATCGTTTTGGAGTATCAACTTGATTAAACAGAGAATTTCTAATTCCATTTCGAGGATAGAAAGTTCCTATGAAGATAAACTGTTTTCATATTTAAATCGAAATGTTTCGGAAGGTGAAAATATTGTCTTGTTAAATATAGATGCTATGATCTATCAAATTTATTACCACAAAAAATATCCTCTTGAGAAGCGAAACGTAATCTTCGATTATAAATTAACAGACAATTATGAAGTTGATTACTATTATCTTCTTAAAAATAATTTGCATGGAAATGTTATGTATTATTCATTTGACGGCAAACCCAACGCATCAGTATTCAGGAAATTAGAGAGGGAAGTTACATGGTTTGTATTTCATAGCAGAAAAGCTAATTTGCGAGATGTGAAAAAATATCTTTTAAAATTTAAATACACTACTTATAAACAAGTGTTACTTGGAAAGAAAATTATACTTAAAGCAAAGTTTACCAAATAGAGATTTAAAGAGCTCAAAAGCTATCTGTCCCTGTAATGTTTTGAATCATTCCTATGGTTTTTTTTCAACGGTGCATGACAAACCTGTTTAAGCAAAACGCCTAAAATTACGCTTCTGTACTTTTGGACTTTTAAACCAAAATCGAATGGATAATCTCAAGCAAAAAACAATTAATGCTCTTATTTGGCGGGGGATGGAGACCTTTGGTCGGCAGGGTATAAGTCTTGTCATTCAGATTGTTCTGGCGAGGTGGATTTTGCCGGAGCAGTTTGGGCTTATTGCAATGTTGACCATTTTTATTGTACTGGCACAGGCCTTTATTAATAGCGGCTTCGGTCAGGCGCTGATCGAAAAACCGGGCATCGACCACGTTGACAGATCTTGAATCGTGTTTCCAAATCCTCTGTAAAAACAGGAGTTTCTAAAATATGTCAGACGGATTGAAAAGCAAAATCTTGCATGGCCTGTTCTGGAGCTTTTTTGAGCGAATGGGACAGCAGGGAGTCCAGCTTGTCATTTCTATTATCCTAGCACGTCTGCTCTTGCCCGAGCAGTTTGGCCTGATTGCCATGCTCACCATCTTTATGGCAATCGCACAGTCGTTTATCAATAGCGGCTTTGGCCAGGCGCTTATCCAGAAGCAGGACACCACTCATGTTGATGAATGCTCAATATTCTATTTCAATATCCTTGTGAGTTTTCTCGCGGCTGGTTTGATGTGTCTTGCTGCGCCGTGGATAGCTGATTTCTACAACCAACCGCTTCTGACACCGCTAACACGCGTGTTGTCTCTTAACCTGATTATTAATGCCTTCGGTTTGGTGCAGACTACTCTGCTGACCCGCAACATCGACTTCAAAACCCAGATGAAGGTAAGCATGATAGCGACCTTTCTCTCCGGAACAATTGGTGTGACCCTGGCGTTTAAAGGCTTCGGCGTCTGGAGTCTGGTAGCCCAATCTCTGGGCAACAACCTTTTCCGTACCGTTCTTCTGTGGTTTTTCAATACCTGGCGTCCGTCACTTGTTTTCAGCCTCAAGGCGATGCGGGTTATGTTCGGCTTCGGCTCGCGCCTTCTCGCTTCCGGATTGCTTGATACTGTTTTCCGAAATATCTACCTCGTGGTGATTGGCAAACTGTTCTCTCCAGCGGCTTTAGGATTTTATTCTCGGGGCCAAAGAATTCAGGAGCTTCCTACGAAAAGCTTTTCCAGTATTATCAGCCGGGTTACATTCCCCGCCTTTTCAACCATCCAGGACGATTCAAAGCGCCTGAAGCGCGGCATGCGAAAAGCAGTAAAAACAATGGCCTTCGTGAATTTCCCCTTAATGATAGGACTCGCCGTGGTGGCGAAGCCGCTTGTTCTGGTGCTGCTGACAGAAAAATGGGCGCCGTGTATCCCTTATCTTCAGTTGCTATGTGTAGTGGGTATGCTCTTGCCGCTTCATGTGATTAATCTCAATGTCTTAACAGCCCAAGGGCGTTCGGACCTTTTTCTTCGGCTCGAAGTGCTGAAAAAGATTCTGGTTGTTATCGCCATAGCCATCACCTACCGGTGGGGCATCATTGCCATGATCTACGGGCAAATCATCCTTTCAACTTTGTGTTATTACCTGAACAGCTATTATACGGGCAAACTAATCCGTTATCCTTTAAAAGAGCAGGTGCTCGACTTTGTACCTTACCTGGCAATGAGTGCTGTAATGGGGTTCGCGGTTTATTCCGTTCAATTGCTCCCGTTCTCCAGCAATGTGGTTCTGCTGGTATTTCAGGTTTTGACCGGTGTTTCCTTATACACTGCTTTGAGCTGCATTTTCAAGACGACCGCTTTTGTTGAAGCTCTCGAAATTCTGAGAGACAAACTGAAAATGCGTATCACTTGCGAGCAGTTGGGGAGGTAATGTGGATAACCCACTCGTCAGCGTGAAAATAATTACCTATAAACATGAGCCTTATACTGCCCAGGCAATCTAAGGAGTGCTCAATGTTTCACAGGAAGGCGCATACCAAAGATTCTGTGAATTTCTCGATAAACCGTGTTTGCGGCAATCGTTTCCTTGGGAGAACAAGACGGCCGATATTGCTGCACCATCGACGCGCGAATTAAGATCGCCATGACAGAACCAAAAGAATATCCCTTCATTAATGTCGACGAGATTCCCTGCCAGGAAATCAGCGATTCTAATGTGCTCGTCAAAGAGCCTGTAGTCAGCGTAAAGATGATTACTTACAATCACGCACCTTACATTGCCCAAGCGATTGAGGGCGTGATCCAACAGGAAACTGACTTCCCATTTGAACTGGTCATCGGTGAAGACTGCTCGACCGATGGAACTCGTGAGATTGTTCTCGAGTATCAAAAGAAGTATCCCGATATTATTCGAGTGATCGCATCCGAGCATAATGTTGGGGCCAGTAAAAAAGGGATGCGTACTGAAAAAGCCTGTCGTGGTAAGTACATCGCCTACTGCGAAGGAGACGACTACTGGCACCATCTCCAGAAACTGCAGAAGCAGGTGGATTTTCTAGAGACTCATTCAGAGGTAGGTTTGGTTCATAGTGAGTGTAATTTTCATTACGAAGAATCAAATAGAATAGTTGTTAATTATTACGAGAAATCGGGGAAGTCCTGCGCCGCTCAGAATGTTGCGGAGAAACTGATCGATTTAAGGTACAGCATTATTACCTGCACAGTTTGTTTGCGTAAGAACATCTTAGAGAAATTTATTCTTGATTATCCAGAGCTTTTCTCAGAAGAATGGCCCTTTGGGGATTTGCAGCGTTGGTTCGGCGTGGCATTGAACTCATCTGTTTTCTTCTTTCAGGATTCATTGGCCACGAGAAGAGTGCTGCCAGAATCAGCAAGCTATTCTAAGAACACTGAAAAACGGATGCATTTTTGCAGAAAAGAATATGATTTTAGAATCTTGTGTATTGAAACATTTCACTTATCAGTTCATGCGAGGAATCGCATGTTGATCTCGCAAAGTAGAGCTCTGTTGTGGTTTTCTTTCCTACTGTTCAGGCCTGAGATCGCTTGCGACAGCAGGCTTATGTTATCAAGAATGGCCAAGAAAGTTACCTTTAAGCAAAATTTGATTTATATTGGCGCACAGTATAAGTGGGCTAACGTAGTGCTAAAATTGTTGTGGGTGCTATTGAGAACTTTGTTTCCAAAGCAACATCTCGGACATTGAGGAGAAATTCATGATAACGGTCATAACAACCATAGCCAAACCGACCAAAAGTGTCAAGGAGTTAGTAATGAAGTTGTTGGGCGTAGATGGACATTTAGTTGTTGTCGGTGACGCGAAAGGGCCTCAGAAGTACAACACAGATGATACGACCTTTCTTTCCCTTGAGAAGCAGGCAGGACTGCACTTTAAATTAGTGAAGAGGTTGCCTACCTGCCACTATGCTCGCAAGAACCTGGGGTATCTTTACGCTATCCAGCAAAGGGCAAATTGTATTTACGAAACTGATGATGACAATGCGTCTTTGTCCCGATGGAAGCTGCGATCATTACAAGTTGACGCGAGAATGCCGCAGAAACAAGGATGGTTAAATGTCTTCAAATATTTTTCTGTTTTCTCGAGGGAGAATAAGAAGTGGTTTAATCCCAATCTTTGCAGTTCTTGCTATTCTGGGTATTATCGTTGCTCTAAGTGCGACCGGAGCCGCACCCTTCATCTATACGTTGTTTTAAGAATAGACTTGGTTTCTGCCTTAGGAAGAGCTTTGGTTACATTATGATTCGTCGATCTTTATTGAAAAAACTAGCCTTTTCAATTGTACCGGTCATTGTGCTATTGGCCGCGTTGGAGGGTATGTCACGCGTATTAAAACATGTGAATCCAACATTATGGTCACCGCCAACGAGATACCTCAACAAGAATCCCGCATACACAGGACAAGCATGGTTTACTCAGGATTTCTTGGACGCAACTCTTACGCATGGATCCAGCTGCTATATTCTGCCTGAGTACAGCTTTAAGTTACTTAAAGATCATGAATCAAAGTACCATAATGTTGTCCATGGTCGTCGTCTCACAACTGGTGGAACGTGGCATGCTGAAGACCCAAGACTGGTGACTATTGCTTTGTTCGGTGGATCATCTACTTATTGCCATGAAGTTCCAGATGAGTATACCTGGGCAAGTCTGTTGCAGAAGCGCATTGCAGCGAGTCCGGATACACAAATCGTTAGAGTTCTTAATTTTGGTGTGCCAGGTGCCAGCAGCAAACAAGAACTTGATCGCCTCAGGTATGAGATTTCACAAGGCATGGTGCCTGATGTTTGCGTTTTTTTTGATGGTGTTAATGATACGGCACAGGGAGTATATAACGGTTCTCCAGATAAAACTATAAATGACACAGAACGGCTGTATAAAAGGAAATGGTATCGTCAAATTGCACGCCAATCTTCTTTGCTTACGCTGGTCTATGCAAATGTTCGCTCTTGGCAAATGTCTAAGCCGACACACCTGAATGATGCTGATTTGCTAGAAGACTTAGCGATGAAGACAGCAAAAGGTTTAGTGGAGAATTGGGCAAAAGCTAAGCAACTGTGTGAAAGCCACGGTATAAAAATGTATGCTTTCCTTCAACCCAACCTTTATACCCTAGATAGCAACCGTTTCACAAAAGAAGAAGAGCTGCTTGAAGATATTCGGCCTGGCATGGATGTATGCTTTCAAGCAACGTATCCTTTATTCCGAGAATTAATGGCCGGGATTCAGGAGTATAACAAACACTTTCTCGACCTGTCAAATATATACGAAGCTACCTTTCAACCAATATACTTAGATTTTTGTCACGTAGCTAGCCATGGTAACAAAATTATTGCAGATGCTATTTACATGAGGATTATTGACGACGTTAAGGCGATCTGTAAAAGGAAGGCGTTAGAACACACCCTAAAACCCTCCAAAGGAGGATAACGAAACGCCCAATCGGCGTTAAAGTAATGAAATAGATTGACGAAATAATCGGCACCCACGGCGGATGGCCAGATACATTTAAGAACGAGAAATAATTAGATATGGGGAATGAGAATGTATATATATTGGCACTGGTCGCCCCTGTGAAGAGTGTAACTGAGAGCAAAATAGGTAAAGAAGGGTAATATAGATTAAATGGATATAGCAGTATGAATATTTTGGGAATATCGGCCTTCTACCACGACAGTGCTGCGGCGCTTGTGCGGGATGGCGAAATCATCGCCGCCGCCCAGGAGGAGCGATTTACAAGAAAAAAGCATGACAACCAATTCCCGACAAATGCGGTTGAGTATTGTCTTGGAGCTGGGCGGCTGACTGCCGAGGAGATCGATTATGTGGTTTTCTATGAAAAGCCGCTCCTTAAATTTGAAAGACTGCTCGAAACCTACATCGGTTATGCGCCGAAAGGTTTTAAGCAATTTTTTATTGGTATACCGTTATGGCTGCGGCAGAAGCTGCATTTGCCCCGTGAAATGGACAGGGCTTTGCAGAACAAGTACAAAGGCCGGTATGTTTTTACTGAACACCATGAATCCCATGCCGCAAGTGCCTTTTTCCCCTGTCCATTTGATGAGGCTGCCATTCTGACAATGGATGGCGTCGGCGAATGGGCAACGGCCAGCTTTGGCGCAGGCAGAGGCAACAAAATCGAACTGACACATGTTATGCATTTCCCTCATTCGCTGGGGCTACTTTATTCGGCATTTACTTACTTCACGGGTTTTCGGGTCAACTCAGGCGAATACAAACTGATGGGCCTGGCGCCGTACGGTGAACCAAAATACTCCGATCTCATATCAGAAAAGCTAATTGACCTTAAAGAAGATGGCTCATTTCGGCTGAACATGTCATATTTTCCCTACTGTCATAAGACTGTAATGACTGATTCGAAGTTTGAAAAGCTCTTTAGTGGTCCGCGGCGCAGGACCGAATCACCGCTAACCCAGCGGGAAATGGACATTGCAGCGTCGATCCAGTCTGTCACGGAAGAGATTATGCTCCGCGCTGTCAAGCACGTGCATCGCCAAACCGGGATGAAAAATCTAGTACTGGCCGGCGGCGTGGCTCTGAACTGCGTAGGTAACGGCCGTATTTTGTACGAAGGCCCATTCGATAATATCTGGATTCAGCCTGCCGCAGGAGATGCCGGCGGATCGCTTGGAGCAGCGTTGTTTGTTTGGTATCAATTGCTGAACAATGAGCGAAAAGTTGACGGCCATGACAGACAACGTGCATCTCTGCTTGGACCTGCTTATAGTAATGAGCAAATCCGGCTGTTTCTTGACTCTGTTAATGCCAAATATCACTCCTATCAGGACCAGGAGCAATTGTTTGACAAGGTGGCAGATTTAATCAACCAGGAAAAAGTAATCGGCTGGTTTCAGGAACGAATGGAGTTTGGACCTCGTGCATTGGGTAACCGCAGTATTATTGGTGACGCACGCAGTGAAAAGATGCAATCGATAATGAACCGCAAGATAAAATTTCGTGAGTCTTTTCGTCCCTTTGCTCCCTGTGTGCTTCGG
>SDBS01007884.1_pt1 | contig 10321 bp, 11 predicted proteins | sample 2277091 | NCBI WGS metagenome assembly SDBS01 (sample SAMN10404972, study PRJNA504765) | marine sediment metagenome | isolation source: marine sediment core GS10_PC15, 163 cmbsf | place: Arctic Ocean: Southern Knipovich Ridge | collected 2010 | reverse complement strand
TATGTCCGGGAAATATAAGAAAATTATCAGTAATTCCTGAATTATACATAATTTTATTTCTTATACTTGAAAATAACAGTTTTAAACTACCTCCCCTGAGATCTGATTGTCCAAATGTTTGAAAGAGATATATTTAGTTCATTTAATTTTAACTATAAAAATATTCCCTTTACTATTCTCATTGAGAGTCTCTATTCAAAAAATTAAATCCATTAATAATTAGTAAAATGTAAAGTGAATATCGAACATAGGAAATTTAATTTATTTTATCTTAAAGAAAATTGTCTTTAAACATATTATGATTTCGTTCTTCTCCTACAGAGGTAAGAAATCCTTGATAAGAATGACCTGAAAATATAAGAAAATTATCTGTGATTTCGGGATTATACATAATTTTAGTTTTAATGGATGAAAATAGCTGATTTGAGTTTCCTCCTCCGAAATCTGATCTCCCAATACTCCTCCGAAAAATTAAATCACCTGTGAAAATGATACCATCAATTTTTTGACCTTCATATTCTTTTATGTCTTTTGAATAAAAACACAATGAATCAGGTGCATGTCCCGGAGTTTCTAGAACATACAATTTATATTCTCCGATTTTAATAACATCTCCCTCTTTCAACTCTCTGTTAATATCAGTGCCAGAAAATCTTCTAGATTTCTTATGATACATAATTGGAATCTCAAAATAATTTGATATGACTCCTGCGGCACCTACATGATCCCCGTGACCATGTGTAATCAAGATAGAGATTGGTTTTACATCTAATTCTTCAACAGTCTTGATAATTCTTTCTGGTTCACTACCGGGGTCAATAACTACGACCTCTTTGGTTTTTGATGAACCAAAAATGTAAGTATTGGTAATATACATTCCAACAACAAGGTGTTTTAGTATCAATATAAATCTACTCTTTTCATAATTTAGAGTTTAAAATATTTATTAGTCTTTATTTTTTTATTTTTTCAATTAAAAATCTCTATAATAAGTAAATCGAGAAGATTATAAATTCCAGAATCAAATTCTTTTTTGTTAAACATCAATGGAATTTTAAAAAATCTTTGAACTTTTCCTACTGCAAAGGTATGATCAAAATGTCCATGCGTTAATAAAACAGCAATAGGTTTGGATTTAAGCTTATCTATAGAATCAATAATTCTATTAGCTTCGTCTCCAGGATCGATAATTACAACTTCTTTTGTTTCACTGGAACCAAAAATGTATGTATTAGTAGCAAGACTTCCGACATTTAATTTTTTTAAAATCAAAAAGATCTACACTGTTTTGAGGATTAGAGATTTTTGTTTTTACTCATTAATTTGAAATCAAATCATCAATTTCTTTTAATTTTTTATATAAAACTAATCCCTTTTCTGTAAGTTTAATGTGTTTTGTTTTGTTATTCTGCTCAATCACGATGAGTCCCTTTTTGATTAAGTCATCTTTTACACGAAAGAATGAATTGTAGTATGAAAATTTATTCAATTCGTTATAAAATGTATGTTTATCTGCTTGGTAACCTTTCTGGTTAATTAAAACGGTAATCGTATCTTTGAAACCCTTCTTCTTTAATAATGCTATCAAATTTGTAAAAATAGTCAAGTTTAATACCCTAATAAAATGTTTACAATAATTTCCTAAGTTATAATAAGGAGAAAAAACTAAAATTAAAAAACCTTGTGATTATAAAATTTTGGTCAATTTAATTGAGTAAAATAGTATTGAATTCTTAAAATTTCTCGGAGGATTAGGAGAAGTCTCGAAAAAAATTCAACTAATTAATCTTTTATAGGTAAAAATCTAAATAAAAATGATATAAAACTCTATATAGTAATCAAATCAGACTTCATTGAGATTAATGAAAGAATTCTATACTCTTTTTTTAATTGTTTAAGAGAAAGTATGAAAATTGAAAGTTCCGCATAATTATAATTATTTCATATTTTGATTTCTCTTCGTTTATTATTTAAACAAAAACGATAATTTCTTAATTTTGTAGTTATTTTATTAAGTATATTTATGGGATTTGAATCTGATATAGTCATTATGGGGCATTTGGCTAAAGATATCATTGAAGTTGATGGTCAGAGCTTTACATCCTTAGGAGGCGCGGTATATTACGGTGGCATTGCCGGGGCCCATATTGGTCTTAAAATAGCGGTTATTACTAAGTTGAAAAAAGAAGATTTTCCACTATTGAATATATTTGATAAACATGGAGTTGAATATTTTGCTTATCCTTCCAAAGAGACATCTGGTCTAAAAAACATTTATTCTTCAAAAAATATGGAGTATAGGGATTATGAACCACTTGGATTCGCGGGATTATTTGAAAAACAAGAAGTTCCAGAAATTTTAACAAAATTTTTTGTAATTGGTCCCATTATTGCAGGAGAATGTAATTTAGAATTATTAGATTATATTCATAGTAAATATCCAGAAAACTTATGTTTAGATATCCAAGGATTTATAAGGAAGATTGAACACAATAGAGTTTTTTATCAAGCGCTTTCTGTTGAAGAAAAAGAAAACATTTTATCCAAGGTTAAAATTTTGAAGCTTGATCAATATGAAGCTGAAGTTCTAACTGATAAGAGAGATGTTAATCAAGCAAGCAAAGAATTAATTGAATTAGGACCCGAAGAAATCCTTATTACGCATGCGAAAGGCATCACAGTTAATGCTTTTAATGATATTTTTTATTTTCCTTGGAAAAATAAAGCTATCCTCGGTAGAACGGGGCGAGGTGATACTGCTTTTATCAGTTATTTAGGCGCACGATTAACTAAAAATCCGGAGGAGTCATTAAAATTTTCAGCAGCCTTAACTTCTCTAAAGTTAGAATTACCAGGACCATTTTCTTTATCAACACATCAAGTTGAGAAATTAATAAAAGAAGCTTATTAGGTGGTTTTAATAAATCTAGGAGGAATTCTTGATATTTCCACAATAGATGTACCTGGGAAAGCTTCTATGGTGATCTTTACTGTCGGATGTAATTTTAAATGTAATTTTTGTCATAATAAACACCTTTTACAACCCAATGTCGGAAAATCTTATCCAATTAGTAAATTGATTAAAATAATCGAGAGCAATCCATTAATTAGTAGTGTATCTATTTCTGGAGGGGAACCAACATTACAAGAAGATTTACTAGACTTATGTAAGGAACTCAACAAATTAGAAAAATACATAAGTATTGACACAAACGGTTCTAATCCTGATAAGATTAAGGAATTAATACCCTATATTAATCGTGTAGCACTAGATCTTAAGGGTCCTTTAAATCAAAAAAAATTAGAAAAAATTACTGGTGTTAAGGTCAATCTTAATAAAATCATTGAAACTATAGATTTTTTAAAGATCCAAGAAGATTTGGATTTTGAAATACGAACTACTTTTGTTGAAAGTATTTTATCTCCTGTAGATTTCGGGGAAATCCTCAAATTCCTTAAAGAAATAGAGTTTAAAGGTAATTTTGTCTTACAACAATATCAATATTTTCAAGGAGTAGGAGAAAAATTTAAAGAATTATTTTTAAAGCCAGAGCATGGCGTTTTACTTAAGCTTTTGAAACCATATAAAAGTAATAATTTTCCTTTCAAAATATTTTTAAGAGATGAAACTGTAGGATATAGTAATATTGATGAGCTATTTAGCTAAATTCACTTAAGTTTGTCTGGTCTAACAATACATGGTTGTTGTATATGCCTATGAGCTTTGCGTAGTCCTAATCTAGCTTCTCTTCTTTTTTTTGCTTCTTCATAACGGTGCTTTTCTTCTTCAGTTTCTGGAAGAATTTGTGGAATTTCAATAGGTTTATCATTTTCATCAAGAGCAACAAATGTTAAATAGGCAGAACCAACATGTGTATGAATTCCAGTCTTCAAACATTCTGCTTCTACTCTTACACCAACTTCCATGGAAGTTTTTCCTGTATAATTGATTGAAGCTTTAGCAAATGTTAAATTCCCAATATAAACTGGTGATATAAAATCCATTCGATCAACAGAAGCTGTGACACAATTACGATGAGTATGCCTTGATGCTACAATTGCACCAGCTTGGTCAACTAATTTTAAAATATAACCACCATGAACATTCCCAGCAGCATTAGAATGTTCTGGCATCATTACTTGGGCAATCTCAACCTTCGATTCTGATATTTTTTTAATTTCCAAATAATACACCCTTTAAAAAATTGTTTTTAAACCGTTTGATTTTCAAGTTTCTTATTTTAAAAATGGAATAATTAGGTTTAAAGAAAATATTAAAATTATTGCTCCAATAATTAGTCCCAGAATCATCATGATACTAATTTTTCGTACTTTTCTTGGAAATTTTTTTTGACAATTTGGGCAATTTACTGCTGGAGCGTTTGTTCTCAATGTTATTCCATGAGTTATATGATCATTGCATAAAGGTTTTCCACATATAGCACATTTTGCGGCTGCTTCATTTCCACACTCGCTACACTCCTCCATAATAAAAAACTTCTTGAATCAAATCAAATTTATGTTTTTAATAATTCATATATCATTATAAACACTTGGTTAATAACAAATAAGCATTACAATTATATTATTAATAAAATTATTGAATAAGATGAAGAAAAAACTGATTTATAAGTATGTAGGAGTTTGTCTTATCTGCTCGAGTATTATATTATCAATAATATCTGTTTCTCTCGCATTAATATTAAGAAGCAAAAAGTTAGCTTTTTTCTCGAAAGAAAACATTTATATTGAGAGTATTTCTGTGAAAATGCGAGATGATGCAATAATTAAAGGCTTAATATATGTAGATAGTGAACTTAAAGAAGAGAATACGAAATCAATTCCTACAATTCTTTTACTTCATGGTATTAATGGAAGAAAAGAACATAAAAGAAATATTATTTATCAATTTGTTAAAACAGGTTTTGCTGTAGTTTCAGTAGAACAACGAGGACATGGAGAATCAGATAGTCCAAGTGGATTTCTAGGAAAAGAACCAGAAGATATGATGGAAATTATTGACTTTATTGATGTAAATTATGATTTTGCTAATACTACTCATATGGGATTATTAGGATTTTCTTATGGTGCTGGAATTGGAGCAATATTACAAGCAATAGATGATCGAATTAATACAGTTGTGCTTTATCACCCATTAACATCTCTCGATAGGCTAATGGAAAAAATTCCGCTTCAGAACCTCATTGGAACAACTCCAGAAGTGACTAATTTAGATAATATTCAGGATGCTTTTGACATTGCCAATGCTAATAACACAAAAAACTTATTGTTATTACAAGGTACAACAGATATTATCATTTTACCAGAAGTTACAGAAGATTTTTATCATCATATCAATGGAAATAATAGATCAGATATAGCACTTAAATTGAGGCCGGGAAAAGGGCATGAAGGAAATGAGAAGGATATCAATTCATTAAAATACTCTATTGTTTGGTTTAAATACTTCTATTATGTTTCATCAATAAACATTTCAGATTTGGATAATGAAATTAATGCAATAACGTTATTCAATTTTAATTATCCTAAAAGTAATATCTCAGAAATATTTATTATTATTTCTTCGATTTTCCTGTTTGTAGGCTTAAGTTTGTTAGTAGTAAAGTTTAAAATTTTACCTTTTTGGTATAAATTACCTATTAAACGCATTTCTGATGATTCGCGTGAAGGAAAAGAAAAATATAAGAAAATGATGTTATTTCGTACTACAAGTTACATTGGAGCAATTTTGATGACGGGGATGATATTTTCAGCATTTAATAGATCTTTATTATATGGATATTTTATTTTTTTCCCTGTTCTAACAATAATTATTATGTTATTTATACCTAGTGAATTACATTCTAATTGGAAAGCAGAATGGAGAAATTGGATTAAAAATGATTCAGTTCCTTTTGCTTACTCTTTTTCGATCATAATTATAACATTTCTTTATTTCTTGATTTTTTATAATTTGATTGCTAGTTTAACAATGAGTTTTACTATCCCAATTTTTAGTTTAGCTTCATTACCATATTTTATGGTTGGATTAGGTTCAGTAATTATGGATTATCTTTTTTTAAGGGAAATGAAAGGGCGTCATGCTTTAATATTAGTTTTTATTAGGCCTATTTCTATTTTAATCTTTTTAGGATTCGTTCCGTTACCTCCATTTCCAATCTTAGGGGGCATTTTTACACATATTATGTTTATTATCTTGACTGGAGTAATAATATATTATATTCGTCATTTAGTATTGATGCTATCAAAATTCTATAAAAATAGTTTTTCTCTTTACTTCTTAGTAATGGTACCCTTTATAATTTTTTATATGCGAGTATTTTTTAGAATTATCTGATTTATATAAATTAAAGTTTTTTTAATACTTCAAATTTCGACTATGAATTCTATAGCAAACAACTCATTAGGAAGAACTTTAAGGTTAAAAAAGAATTTGCTCTCAAGTAAGTATGAATTATGTATTGAACGTATGAAATATTTTACTGAAATTTATAAAGAATATCCCAATGATCCTGAAATTATAAAAAAAGCTAAGGCAATAACTCACACTTTAAAAAATATGACAATTTTAATCAGAGACGATGAGTTACTGGTTGGGAATGAAACAAGCAAAAATTTAGGAGAGAAAATTAACCTTGACTTGTTTAGATATAATAATAGCCTAGATAAAAGTAGCACAATCAAGAGATTTGCGAAAAGAAAATTGCAACCTTTTCATATTGAGGAAGCCGAGCGTGATGAATTATTAGATATGATTCCGTTCTGGAAAGGAAAATCATTATTTGCAGATAAGATTAATAAAAGATTAATCAAAGAAGGATTCATTAATGGAACAGGGAAAATTTCATCACTCGTTCCAAATATTGCCATACACCAAGGCACAACTGAAGGGCATTTATGTGCAGGTTATGAGAAACTTCTGAAGTTAGGGTACATGGGTATAATAAAAGAAGCCGAATTCTATCAGGAACAGCTTGTTAAAGAAGATGGTAAATTTCAAGATAAAAACAACTTCTATGAAGCTGTGAAACTATATTATAATGCTGCTATAGATTTTTCAAGAAGATATTCTAAATTAGCATTAGATAAAGCAAAAGATGAATTAGGGGGATCCAGAAAGAATGAACTCGAAGAAATCGGTAAAATGATGGAAAAATTTACAAAAAAACCTCCAGATACATTTTATGAAGCCATTCAATTTATATGGTTTTCACAAAATATTGCAAATATCATCTATCAGCGAAGTGTTCTTGCTTTAGGGAGATTAGATCAAATTTTATGGCCATTTTATCAAAAAGATATTGTTTCCTACAAAATTACAAAGAAATTTGCATTAGAATTAATAGAAGAATTAAATTTAAAATTAACATGGAATACCACTCTATTACCCACGGATTTTACAATGATAGCTAATGCGCTTGGCCAAAATACTCAAACTATAACTATTTCTGGTATTGATGTTGAAGGAAATGATGCGACTAATGAACTTTCATATTTATTTCTTGAAGCATATAAAAATCTTAAAATTTTTACTACAGATTTATCGATTAGACTTCATAAGAAATCACCAAAAGATTTTGTAGAAGAGGCTATCAGAGTTTTAAAATTTACTTCCGGTATAGCTTTTTATAATGATGATGTACACATCCCAGCACTAGTTAAAGCTGGTTATTTTTTAGAAGATGCACGAAATTATGTAATTATCGGTTGTGTAGAACCTACTGGGCAAGGAAATAGTTTTTCAGCAACCGGTCGAATGTTTATGAACTTACCCGGGGTACTCGAGTTAGTTTTGAACAATGGATATAGCCACCTCTCAAAAATGGTAGATAGTTTACAAACTGGAGAACCTGCGTTATTTAAAACGTACGATCAATTTTATTATGCATTTAAACGCCAGTTACAATTTAACATTGAACAATCAGTAAAAATAGCTCAAGTGGGAGATGAAGAAGCAATGAAATATTTCCAACATCCATTTATTTCAGCACAATTGGAAGAGTGTATGAAAAAGGGAATTGATTATGTATGTGGAGGGGCGAAATATAATTTTTCTTCAATTACTGCCTATGGTTTTGCTACGTTAGTTGATTCATTATTTAATATTAAAAAACTCGTTTATGAAGAACAGGTAATGTCATTACCAGAACTTATTGAAATTCTAAATTCAAATTTCAAAGATCAAGAAATCCTTCGACAAAAATTAGTACATAAATATGAAAAATGGGGAAATGATAATGATGAAATTGATTCTTTTGCTGTAGAGTTATGGGATTTATTCTGTTCCGAAGTTATAAAATATAAAACACTTCGAGGGGGTAAATATAGTGCTGGAGCGTATTCAATGGGTATCCATGTTATGGAAGGATTTTTTACACAACCAACGGCAGATGGCAGGAAAGCACTGGAACCAATCTCGAATAGTTTATCTCCAGTAAATAATGTTGAAAAAGAAGGACTCACAGCAATTTTAAATTCCGTAGCTAAATTAAATTATGATCATGCTACAAATGGTGTTGCTTTAAATATAAGAATCCATCCACAGAATCTCATTAGTGAAGAAAATGTTGAAAAGTTTTATTATCTTTTAAAGGGATATTTCGATAAAGGAGGCATGCAAGTTCAACCCAATGCTGTGTCAACTGAAACCCTAGAAGATGCACAAAAACATCCTGAAAAATATCCTGATCTAATCGTAAAAGTTGGTGGATACAATGCCACATTCATAGATCTAGGTACTCCAATTCAAAATGATATTATCAATAGATTAGAACATATACTATAAGTTTTGAATTAGATGAATTATATTGCCAAATTGTTACTATTGTAAAACGTTAATACATGAAATTCCGTACAGATGTAAATTTTGTGGAATGAGATTTTGTAAGAACCACAGACTACCAGAAAATCATGAATGCCCGTTTGATTTAAAATTAAATAGCTCTCTAAATGGATTCAATATCCTTTATCAAGATGCTCTTGATTTTATGGGAAAAAAATTAACTGTAGCAAAAATTTATGATTATGTCACTACAAAACAAATGACTAAAATAGAAGCAATAGATCTTTTAAACTATTTTATAGAAAGTAGTAAAGATTCCGAAATTAGAAAAATTAGCATCCTTGCCTTTAAAGTGTTAGAACTTAAGAGTGAAAAAGCATTCAATAGTCTTGAAAGTTGTATAGTCTCAGAAGAAGATCCTAAAATAAGAAAAGTCGCAACAGAGATAATTACTTTCCTTTTTCCAAAAAAGAGTAAGGTCTTATTAGATTGGATTAATAAGAACGGAAAACCTTAAAATTTTTTTTCTTATTTTTAAATTACACTTCCATGTTATTATCGTTCTTTTTTATTTCTTCTAGTTCACTCCTCTCTCTCTTGCCATTATATCGTGCAGCAGGAATGCTCTCTTGTATTTTATTTGATGTAGAACCGTATTTCTTGATAAAAGATTTTAAAAAAGACAAGATTCCTGCTAATCCGGAGATTTTACCTTTCCCAAAATATAATATAATCAATCCTGAAAAATCTCTTATTAAATTTTTGTTTTCAATGAAAGAAGAAATGAAAACAAATAACACTGAGACTATTTCTAAGGGGCAATGTCTAACTTTAATGGAACATTTACATATAGATGAAGTGTTTTCTAAGACTTCAGGAGACTACAATAAGTTAAAATTTAGGTACTTAGATAAATTAGAAGGGAGAAAGTATATTAAAATGGAAAAAAAACCTCGTGGAAAAATCAAAATCTCCTTAGAAGGCGAATTTGCATTGAAAATCTTCTCGATATATTATGGCTTTTCAGAAATAAATTGAGATTTTATTAAGTTTTAATATTCTCTATCTGATCTGCTTTATTAGATTGGCACAGATATGTAATTCATGCTTAGCACCATGATTATCTTATAATTATGTATAAATATTGAGAAATTCATAGCAAAGCAAATTTTTTTAAGTTTTTTCAAAATTATAAGAACATTTAATAGTAAATATTTTCAAATAATGAATTAATAAGCTATAATCAATAAATACGTGGTATTAGAAAATTTATATTACAGATAATCAAGAAAAGATAAGTAAATTCTTGAGTTCATAAGTTAACCTTTTTTTAAAAATTTTCTCTCCTTATCGTTCGAGTATTTTTCCGACATATTTTGGTGCTTGCAGTAAAATATCTTTTCCATGTTAAATCTTATCAACCCTCATCTTCCATTTCTCCTCAATGTGAAATGAGTAAATTGTATAATTTCCTATCCTATACACTAACCAATTAGTTTCAATCTAAGGATCCTTATC
>SDBS01007883.1_pt1 | contig 10322 bp, 6 predicted proteins | sample 2277091 | NCBI WGS metagenome assembly SDBS01 (sample SAMN10404972, study PRJNA504765) | marine sediment metagenome | isolation source: marine sediment core GS10_PC15, 163 cmbsf | place: Arctic Ocean: Southern Knipovich Ridge | collected 2010 | reverse complement strand
CAATCTGACCATTTATGATGACGACGAAGAACACCTTAAACAAATTCTGCTAACATTCAAAGGCTTCCTGGAGGGCATCATCGGTATAGATAAGGTGAGGGTCACAATTCAGACTACCCGAAACCCTTCCGCTGTTGACAAGCTGGGGTGAATTCAAGTTGCAAGTGCACCACGAATAGCGCTGTAGAAGACTTCATGTGGCGTCTGATAATTGAGGCATTTCCTTGGTCTAGTGTTTAGATTTTGTACAACTGATGCGAGGTCCTTGTTGGTCATATTACTGAAGTCCATCCCTTTTGGGAAGTATTGTCTTAACAAGCCATTTGTATTTTCATTAGAACCTCGCTGCCATGCCGAATAAGGGTCCGCAAAATAAATACACAGGCCGGTTTTGTGCTCAAGCAGTTTAAAACTGGGAGAACTCTTTGCCATTGTCGACCGTAAGCGTTCTTCTCATCAACCTTGGAACATGTCTGAATGCTTTTGCTGACTGGGTGGTCATTGTGTTGGCTGTTTTATCGGGCAGCTTAGCAGCGAGAAGATAACGGCTCTTGCGTTCTACATGGGAGGCAATACCGCCAGTACCCTTTGTTCCTTCAACTGTGTCGCTTTCCCAATCGCCGAAGCGCTGTCGAGTGTCAACAACCTCAGGACGCTCACAGATGCCAACTCGTCCGGGGATCAAACCACGACCGGAGCCGTAACGTCGCTGTTTGCGGCGTCTTTTGTGACGCCGCCGAAGATGGGTATAGAGATCTCCTCCTTGAATAGCGTCAGAATAAACCCAATTGGTAAATGGCTTCGGGGCTGATACGCATCAGTGCGTTGTTTGGATATTCAATAACCAGTCGGCCGGCAATTTCTTCCGGTGACCAGTCCTTTATGAGTTTGCATGTAACATAGCGGACCAGTTGTGGGTTAGACTGTCTCATACAATGACGCAGTAAACGTTTTCGCCGATCTGCATATTCTTGAGCTGCTTCATGCCAGTAAACAGCGTCATCAGAATAGGTCGGCCGGTTACGTTTGATCTCCCGGCTGATGGTCACATGGTGCCGATTGAGGCGTCGGCCAATCTCTCTGAGGCTCAAACCGTAAAGAACTAAATGATAGAAGACATACCGCTCCTCTAGTGTTAAATGTGTGTAGGACATGATGGGCTCCTTCTGGTTGTGGGTTGGTTGCTCTTCCTCACATTACCAGATTGCCTGTCATGTCCTCTATAAACTCAGTGGTGCACTTTGAATTTGAATCTACCCCCCTTTCCCTCCCCCTTTTCCCTTCATGGTTTCCCGGACAATGAGATGACAAGATCCAGAGAAAACTCCAGGGTCGGGTTACGAAGTGCCAATGGTTTGACAGGTTGCCATGGCCGGACGTGATTCACTCACTTCTTGTCTGCTCAGAAAACAGATGAAGCATGTTAACTAGGCGGATTCATGGGTATTGCTGTGTTTACGTCCTGCTTGGCATACTTTGTGCGTGAAAGTTCGGGGTGTGTCATGTCACCATGTACAAAGCCGTTGTCTCCAGAACACGCTGAGGGTTTTTGAAGGGGCCCATCGGTTAAAGACACCTCAATCACGTGAATATGGTTTCCGGGAGTAAGGCAAAACCCAATTCCAACGAAAGGGGAATTCAAGGCGATGATACCAACAATAAAAAATGCAGGGAGAGAGCTTGCCAATTTGTGTATAGTTTCAATTATCTCAGCTATATTGGCAATATATAGCATTTCGGTCAGCGTTATTGATAGGATTGATGACTTCTTCAGAAGCTTCAGCCGCTTACCCCTTGTGGAATTTATTATAAACTTTGGATTTCTCTATTTGGTTGGGCTGCTCTGGATAACTTACCGCCATTGGAAAGCCGCTTCCGCGAAAGGGGAGGAATTGCAGAACATCATCGAAAGCATCAACCCTGATGTGCTTCTGGTGGTCGATCTAGACAGAAATGTCGTCATGTGCAATACTTCGGTGCAGAGAATGTTTGGCTACTCTGTGAATGCGGTTGTTAACCAGAAGACCGATATGCTCTATTTTGACAGACGGACCGATCTGAACAAGCGCAATGAGATATTTGAAGTTCTCAAAAGCGAAGGTTTTCACTTAGGTCTGGCTACGGGCAAAAAGAAGAGTGGCGAGACAATGCCCCTAGAAATCATCTCGGGCCGCCTGCAATCAGGCAATGGGGCAGTACTATTGCTGCGCGACATAACCGAACGCAAACAGGCGGAGGACCAAAAGGATGAGGCGATGGCGGCCAGCCGAGCCAAGAGCAAATTTCTGGCTAACATGAGCCATGAGATCCGCACGCCCATGAATGCTATCATCGGGATGACGGAGCTGGTCTTGGGCACCCAGCTCACTGCAGAGCAGAAGGAATATCTTGAGACGGTGAAGACGTCCGCGGATTCATTACTTTCTCTGCTGAACCAAGTCCTCGATTTTTCTAAGATCGAAGCAGGTCAGCTCGAGTTGGATAAGGTCGATTTTAATCTGCGCTCAACGCTGGAGAGTGCTGCGGACATGTTGGCGGTGAGAGCGGAAGAGGCCGGGGCTGAGCTGATTTGCCACATCAAACCGAGCGTTCCTGTAGCATTGGTTGGAGATCCTGTCAGGCTTCGCCAGATCATCGTCAATCTGACGGCTAATGCGATCAAATTCGCTCAAGAAGGTCAGGTGAGCATCTCAGTAGAAACTCAGGAGGAAAAAGGTTCCACGGCATTGTTACATTTCACGGTGTCGGACACCGGCATTGGGATTTCTCCCGACAAGATGGAGACAATTTTTGAGAGTTTTAAGCAGGCACATGGCTCCACCACAAGAAGATATGGCGGTACAGGATTGGGCCTGACAATTTCCAAGCAGCTTGTGGAAATGATGGGTGGCCGGATCTGGGCTGATAGTGAGCTGGGCAAGGGGAGCACTTTTCATTTTACGGCCAGCTTTCAATCGCGTGGGGGGGAGACGACGGAAGTCTCACGGATAGGGGACCTGGGCCTCTCTGGTCTACCGGTCCTCATTCTGGATGATAACGTCACCAACCGGTTGGTCCTTAAGGAAATAACGTCTTCGTGGGGTCTTGAGCCTGTCGAGGTAGCGGATGAGAAGGATGTCCTTGCTGAGATTAAGAGGGCCTTTGAAGCTGAAAAACCGTATCGGGTCCTCTTGCTCGACTCACAGTTGGCTGGCAAGGACGGATTTGAGGTGGCAAAGAGGGTGAAGAATAGCCCTTATGGAGCAAACTTGGAAATAATATTGCTGATGTCCATAGGGGAAAAAGGGGGGGCAGCACAATGTGCCAAGTTTGGGATATCGGGATATTTGGTGAAGCCGGTGAAGCAATCCGAGCTTTTGGATGCCATCATGATGGCTTTGGGACTGGGACGTCCAACTGATGAAAAAGCCCCTCTTATGACACAGTATGCTATCCAAGAGGCGGAAAAACGATTTAGTATCCTGGTAGTCGAAGACAATCCAGTGAATCAGAAAGTGGCTGTAACGATGTTGAAAAAACGGGGGCATCATGTTGATGTTGCTTCAAATGGGAAAGAAGCCTTGGAAGCCCTCGATAGAGACCGTATTGATCTCGTTCTGATGGATGTTCAAATGCCTGACATGGATGGATTCGAAGCAACACGACTTATCCGATACAGGGAGAAAGGCAACGGCGGACATATCCCCATCATAGCCATGACAGCCCATGCCATGAAAGGAGACCGGGAAAGATGTCTGGCGGCAGGCATGGACGACTATATATCCAAGCCGATAAGAGAGGCAGACCTCTTTTCAGCCATCGAGAACTCGGCAAATGGATCACGGGACACAGCGAAAGAAAGACTTCCTTCCTCAAAGCAACTTTCGCCAATCGTCAAGGATATCTTTGATCTGTCTGAGGCCATGAGCTTCGTAGACGGAGACAGGTCACTCTTTGAAGAGGTTGCCAACCTCTTCTTAGATGACGCCGCTGACAAAATAACTGCGCTCCGGGAAGGGGTGGATAAAGGTGATGCCAATGCCGTTCAAAGGGCTGCTTACATCCTAAAGGGTTCCGTGGGTTATTTTGGTGCCAAGCGAGTATTCGATGCACTTCACCGATTGGAGCTCATAGGCAGGAATGAAACATGGACAGAAGCCGAGCTCGCGCAAACAGAACTGGAAAGGGAGATCAAGGCCTTAGAAACCGCCATGAAAGAAGCTTTAGCGGCATAAGAAGGTAGTGTAAATGGGGCCGCTGTTAATTTACAAACTCAAGTTTCGCATCCCCTAAATGGGGCAGATGCGCATATTGCCTGATCTGTGACTGAAAAATAGGACTGAAAATCGTCCTCAATTTGAAAAAATTCAAAGATCTTTGAAAAGCTGATTTCAAAAAGGCCTCGGAAGAAGTCCCAGAGTTTTCGTGCATAGGTGATGATAGCTGAGCCATCGGCGAGGGCTTCAAACAGGTCTCCGGTGGTGGTTTTTTTTGTATTCGCGTTCGTTCAAGTAGCTGAGCACGGCGTATCTAAGGAAGCTGTTGGTAGTTGCAAAAACCTGCGATTGAAAACTATTGCCCTGTTCTTTACCCAGGCCAAGCAGTTGTTTACTTTCTTTGAAAAAGACTTCGGTAGACCAGCGTTTGGTATACTTTCCAATGATCGTGGGAGCCTGCAGCCGAGTATCTAATGTTGCTGCGGCACAGCCATGTTTTGATTTTCAAAGAACAAAACGCACGATCGATCTTGACGTCAAAATGATGTTGGCTAATTCTCAGATAGTTTTCGATTTGGACTGACCCCCATGAGCTGCACGGATCAGCTCAGCGTTGAAGGAATCGATTGCAGGATTTTCAACCGAGGATGACCTTTGGGCCGTGGCCAGAAAAGATGGGACCACCACGCTTTTTGAAGATGCATGGGAAAAGGTCAAGGAAGGCACGACCACCGTGGATGAGGTGATTGCCAAGGTTCATCATACATCGTTTGAAAAACCGATCACTAAACCTAGGACTAAACCTCTTTTGTTTCATCGAAAAGCTGACCGCACTGAAACTCAGGCCTGAATCCTGCCATTCTTATCCGGATCACGAGAAGATAGGACAGCATCAATGCTCGATTCGAAATCGGTGTGATCTGCGTCACGTGACATGCAAACCCGGTCCCTCCCCATCCGTTTAGCCCTGTACATGGCGTTATCGGCCTTACTAGTGATTGAAACGACCGTTTCCTTGGATCCCGTGTCACTGGAAACTACGCCAAAACTGGCCGTGATTTTAATGGATGCAGAACTCTCGGGTAGCATGATAGTCATCTTCCCCACCCTTTTGCGCATCCTTTCTGCAAACCCCCTCGCTTGCATTTCGGTCGCCCCTGGCAAGCACACCAAAAACTCTTCACCGCCATATCTGCCCACAAAGTCGTATGGTCTTAGAGATTCCGACAACTTGTCTGTAAACCTTTGAAGTACAACATCTCCTGCGTTGTGACCATATTCGTCATTGATCTTCTTGAAAGAATCAATGTCCGTCAAGATCAGGGAGAAGTGTCTACCTTCTCGAATGGACCTGTCAATCTCGTGCCCGATCCTTTCCATAAAGGCCCTTCTGTTCAGTACGCCGGTCAAGGCGTCAGTGTTTGCCATTGTCAGAATCCGTTGTTCCAACCTGAGAATCCTTTCCCCTATCTTAATGCGATATTTGAGCTCATCCTTGTCAAATGGTTTGACCAAGTAGTCATCTGCTCCCGCCTCCAGAGCCCTAATGACATCTTCTTGTTTTTCTTTTGCCGTCAGAATGATGAAGTAGATGTAATTGGACGTTTCCATGAGGCGTACCCTCCGGCACAAGTCCAATCCATTCATGTGAGGCATCATCCAGTCCGAGATGACCAGGTTGGGCGATTCTGGCTGCTGGAGGATGTCCCATGCCTCCCTGCCATGACAGGCAAACGACACCTCAAGGCCCCATTCCTTTAGAAAGACTTCCAACAACTTCCTAATCACTAGATCGTCTTCAACAATGAGAACCTTCATCTGTTACCCCGTCAAAGCACCTTTCATGGCTGTTTCCAGCGCCTTGAGCTCCATCTCCAATGCTGACCGGGCTGCCTCGGCTTCTGTCCATGAACTATTCTTGCCTATCACCTCTAATCGGCAAGCTGCATCAAATACTCGCTTGGCGCCAAAATAGCCCGTGCTGCCTTTCAGGCTGTGGGCAGCCAGTTCGACGGCTGTGGCATCCTTCTTGACAATGCCTTCTCGAATCTGAGCCACAATCACAACTCCATTTTCTAAGAGAAGAGTGGCAAGCTCCTTAAGGAGACTTTTGTTCCCACCGACCGCTCTCATGGCTTTGGATACATCCAGAACCCCCATTGCCACTGGTTCAATGTCCTTTGAAGTGACATGTCGGCTTGCCTCCCTTTTATCCTGATTTCCGTTCGTCAAGTTCTCGATAACTGAAAAAAGGTCCTTTTCTCTTACCGGTTTAGATATGTAGTCATCCATGCCGGCAGCGAGACATCTTTCCCGGTCTCCCTTCATGGCGTGGGCCGTCATGGCAACAATAGGAATGTGTCCGTCGTCCACTTTCTCCTTGTCCCGAATCAGCTTTGTGACTTCAAATCCATCCATCTCGCGCATTTGAACATCCATCAGAATCAAATCAAAGCTTGCTCCACCAAGGGTTTCCAAGGCTTCCATGCCATTGGACGAAATAATGGGACGGTGCCCTCGTTTTTCCAGCATCGCTTGAACCACTTTCTGGTTTACTACATTATCTTCCACGACCAGTATGTTCAGAGGCCTTTTTGCCTCTTTGATCGTGTGACGAGCAGTGGGGAGAGGCTTTTCATCAGTCGGATGTCCGAGCGCCTTCACGATCACGTCCAAAAGCTCCGACAGTTTCACGGGTTTCGTCAGGTATCCTGATAGCCCGGATTCTGCGCATTGCGCTGCACCTCCTCTTCCCCCCATTGAAGTCATCAGGATGATCTTCGAATCTGCTCCATATCTGCTCTCTATTAGCTTTCTTGCGACTTCACATCCGTCGGTTCCGTTAAGCCGTGAATCTATGAAAAGGACCCGGAAGGGGTTTTCCCCATCAAAAGCCTTCTTCATTTTGACAAGAGCCTCATCCGCATCTGCCGCCTCTTCAGGCGCAAGGCCCCAGGCAGATGTCATTTCTTGAAGGATGAAACGGCTCGTAGAATTATCGTCCAGAATGAGGACCGGTACGCCCGAGAAGTCTATGTCTCCTATACGCATGCCCTCTGCGGCCTCTTCCCGACCCCGTCCAAAACGAGCTGTGAAGTGAAAAGTGCTCCCTTTTCCCACTTCACTCTTTACCCAGATATGTCCGGCCATCATTTCCACAAGGTGTTTGGAAATGGCCAGGCCCAATCCCGTACCGCCATGTTTTCGGGTGGTCGACCCGTCAACCTGTTTGAAACTCTCAAAAACCATCTCTATCTTGTCGGAAGGAATTCCGATACCGGTATCGGACACCTCAAAGTGCAAAATTACCGAGGAACCCTCTTCCTCCTGAGTTTCTACTGAGATGCTCACCTGACCTTCTTGAGTGAACTTAATAGCATTTTGTGTCAAATTGACAACGATTTCACGAAGCCCGACAGGGTCTCCCACCAACGCAGTATGAACATTCGGCTTGATATGGCAAGTTAGTTCTATGCCTTCCTGTTCCGCCCTCACAGCCAGCATGTCTGCGGCGTCTTCCAGGGTTGCACGCAGGTCAAAGTCAACCTCCTCGAGCTCAAGTTGACCTGCCTCTATCTTGGACAAATCGAGGACATCATTCAGGAGAGAAAGGAGTGAATCCGCCGACCCCTTAACAGTCCGAAGATAGTCCTGCTGCTCCGTGGTCAGTTCGGTGCCCAGGGCCAGCTCAGTCATCCCAATGATAGCGTTCATAGGGGTTCGTATCTCGTGACTCATGTTGGCCAGAAATTCGCTTTTAGCTCGATTGGCTACCTCAGCGGACTCCTTGGCCTCTCGCAATGCTGCATTGACACGTTTCCGCTCAGTTATGTCCCGAGAGACTGCGATGATGAGCCGTTCGTTGTCATAGTCGGCTGCGGAGAATGATATCTCCATAACAAATGTGCTTCCGTCACTTCGCAACGCCGGAAGCTCTAGGGTCTTGCCAATGGCGTTGCGAGGTTCATCTCCGGAAAAATACCTTTCCACATATTGGCGATGCCGATCCCGGTACTCCTGCGGCATCAGGCGATCAAGCGGGGTACCTATCATTTCCTCCCTCTTATGCCCGAACATTTGTTCAGCTCCAGAATTGAATATCGTGATTAGGCCGTCGGGCCCGATAGCTATTATTGCTTCCTTGGTCGCATTCATGACCGTGCGTCTCAGGTCTTCACTCTGTCGCAGTGCTCGCTCATTTCGCTTCTGGTCGGTAATATCTACGAAACTGTCGATCAGGTGCTGACGTCCGTTCAGGGTCACGGCTATGACGGTCCTCAGAACGGGGATTCTTTCACCTTGGGCATTTAAGAGGATTCTCTCTGGTATATCTTCGGTCTGTCCAGGATTGGAGATTGGACATTGCTTTTCCTCTCCTGGGCAGATAAACTTGTGACAATGACGACCGATGATTTGTTCCTTGGGCGCACCGATCAGTCTTACGGCAACGGGATTGGCATCTACGATGACATGAGTTTCTGCGTCAATGACGACAACCCCCACTTGGACCGAGTCTAGAATTATTCTCAGCCGTTCCTCGCTTTCCCGCACTGCTTCCTCGGCCTTCAAGCGATCAGTCATTTCAATGGACACGCTTTCAATCATCTCGTTGGTTACGTGTTTTAGGGACTCCAATAGCTCCACTTGAGAGTGCCCTGAAATACGGGCATTGAGGTCACCCTTTGAAACTCTGTCCAGAACTCCGAAATGCTCGGCAAGACCGATGGCAAACTCATGGGAAAGATCAACGATTTCTCCCAGGTTGGCCGCCGTTAAATTGACCATGCCCTTTAACTTTTTAATCAGTTCCAGCTCAGATGTCTCGGGCATTCTGACTCCGGGGTCCCCTGAAGAAATTCTTTTTAAAGCCTCGAATACTTCAGACAAACCAATGGCCAACTCCATACTGGTTTCTTCCAATTCCCTGTCTCGATCATGGACAATCTGCTCGAATTCTTTGAACTGCTCACCCACCACCCTGATGGTCTCGTCCATGGAATATAGATCCATGTTCGCTTTAAACGGTTGGCAGTGGAGACACATCTCCATCTTTTTCAGGTATTTCCCCTGAATCTGCTTGCGGCAGTGAGTCCCGGTGATAAGCCAGCATCTCCGGTCCTCTGATTCGTACGCAGGGCACTCCTTCTTCGGACAATCAAAATGTTTCCAGCATTTCAATTCTTGTCCCATAGCCTAAACACTCCCCGTGTTGCATTGAATAGAATAGCCCATTGATAACGGGTGGGGCCGCGGGTATTATCTCATGACCGGTTCCATTATGTTCCCAGTCAGCCTGCAGCCTCCCGTTTTACAATGTTCGCAAGGATGGAGAGTCTCTCATGCCTCACTATGATCCACCCCGCAAGAGACGATAGTCGACCTTCTAAAACTGAATCTGGATCCGCTTCCTGGCTCCTCCTTCGTCTTTGACGGACAAAGGGACCTTCCATAGGCGCGTGCACCAGGTGCGCACGTCCTTCTCAAACGTGGGACAGTTGCCCGGTACCTCCAGAAGCTCACCCGGCTCCATATGGGATGCCCTGACGGCAATTTTTAGAACAGCCTGAGGGCACTTTAGATCAAGCGTGTCTATCAGGTGCATTGGCCTCATGATTCCTTTCTGAGTGAAACTTGTGTGGTAGGTAGTATGTGGCATAGCCAGCAACAATCGTGCCGTGACGTTGGATAACAACTAATTGTTCATGATTACAGGCAATTAAAGATTGCATTCCACGTTTTCGGTGTGGAAAGAGCCGTGAAATAGACATGCTGACCAGCTTTGCGTCAATCCATTGACATTGTTATCGGCTCCAAGAACCTTGGCGGGGATCACGGGTTCATTCAATATTTTTACCGATCCGGATAGAGGTTGAAAAGAGGCGAAGGGGCCAACGTGGAACCGAGAACGGGGGAATACAAGGAGGAAATGAACAAGGGGGGCTCTCAACCCCGATATATACGAGAGACAATTAGCATTTTATCGTGGCGTGTCATGGGACGTCAGCTCTTATGCCTCAGTTAGGGCCTGCTTTCCACATTCATGCGGGTTCATGAGCGATGGCATCATGGAGTCGCCAGCTCTCAAGCTGGCATTAAACTTGTGAACCATGTGGTGGGGATAGTAGC
>SDBS01007882.1_pt1 | contig 10323 bp, 8 predicted proteins | sample 2277091 | NCBI WGS metagenome assembly SDBS01 (sample SAMN10404972, study PRJNA504765) | marine sediment metagenome | isolation source: marine sediment core GS10_PC15, 163 cmbsf | place: Arctic Ocean: Southern Knipovich Ridge | collected 2010 | reverse complement strand
CTTGCACTGTCCACCAACCTCTTGGAGGAAATTGGGTATCCTGATATGAGAAAGTGAGAGAGGTTACGCTAAACGTCGTTGAGTTCTGCCTAAAAGCAAAGATTATAGAGCTTCAGCACAATCATGAGCTCTTCTATATTTGCGGCTCCAGCTATGCTATATACGCCGTCTTCCGCCGAACTGGAATCATCTTTCTATGGATTCTAATCCCCTATGATATAAGGGTTATAGGCTAGATATGGCATTTTCTCACATCAGGATACCCAATTTCCTCCAAGAGGTTGGTGGACAGTGCAAGCACTACCAAGCCTCAGTGAATAATCAACCCTGCCTTTTCCCACTGAGAATTCAGGATATACTTCATCAATGCTAAAAGTATTCCATCCCAGTATATGAAGGCATTGGAGAATTATCGTCTGTTTGGTTGCCGCTTCATCAAACGATTTTATGTTTCGATCTGACTTAAGATTCTTAATAAAGCTTAGTAGTCGCTCCTGCATACCCCCCCCCTTTTTTTTTGCCATTACTCCGGACTTCAGTTTTTATCCCTACTCCATCTATTCAGACTTCAGTATTTCATTTTCCTTACTCATGATCAGAGGTTCATTGATAAACTGTTCATTTATTCCCTCTATACCTCTAATCAGTTCTAAAGCTCTTTCTCTCAGCTTTGCTCTCTCATCAGGGTTCAGAGTTTCCTTGTAAGCTTCCATCCTCACCCTTTCCTGTTCCGTTTTATCCCGCTCTCCCTGCTCCAGACGAGCTATTTTTTCACGTTCAATTTGTTCAGCTTCTCGGTCCTTTTCTTTTTCCACTCCGAGATGACCTTTGGGAGCGCTCCAATTATCGTTGATTGACTCATAGAGAATAGCAGCTTCGTTTATCTCTTTCCCCTGGGCTTTGTATTCTTTCAGACGAAAGGGAAGATAAGTAATTTGGTCACTGATAACGTCTGGTTCCTTTTCCTCAATGAGCTTTGACGCTTGCTTCTGCGTCAGTCCTTTCTCAATCAACAGAGGAAGTAGTCCGGAATTCTGTTCCGTAATTTCCGGTTTCTCTGACTTATCTCCAGGAATTTCGACGTTATCCCACAAATTCAGTTCAGGTTGGTATTCCTCTTGTCCTTTTGGCTTTTTTGGGAAAGGTCTTTTGTGACATACCAATTTATAATCTTTCCTATCCTTAGTTTTATCAACCCTGGCAAAGGAAAGGATGCCAGTGGAAAGTTCTTTACCGCGAATTTGTTCCAGGACAGGATCGAGTTTCAGCTTTCTAGCTGCTGGGTATCTTATTTGTTTCTGACTCAGATCAAGATGATCAAATAGTTTCTCAAGACCAATTTCATATTTATCCCTGAAGGCTAATTGGCGGTCAAGGTAGGTATACAATAAAATAGCTATATCCCTGTGCTTCCTGAACCCTGTGATAACATCCAATCTTAGGGGATGGCTATAGTTGTTAACCAGACTTGATAGAATGTTATCGTGGAAGCGAAATTCACCATAACCTCTAATCATTTGTCCGCTTTTCCTGGTGCTATATTTTCGCTCATAAATATCAAGGTAGCTCAAAATCTGAAATGGTTTCAGAGAATGAAAGCTCTCTTCATCTGACTGATAAAAAGAATCTACAAACGTAAGTGGTATTTGGCTTAAATTTATAAGTTGCCGTTTAATCCGCTCATAGTTAGTTCCAGCGTCGGCTATCCCCAACCGTTTGATAACCTGTAAAATCGTGAAGTGGACAGATTTATCAGTCGGTCTACCTGCATTTTCCCATATCTCAAGTAAAGCAAGATATAATTTGAAGTGGTATGTAGTCAGAATACCCGTTTCAATCCCATCTATTGTTTTTCCGATAATTACCTGGCGCTTAATTCCATTAGCAGTATCCTCAATGATAATCTCCCGCGATTTTCCTTTATGATTAGACACAGTAAAAACAGCATTTTGTTCGAGGTTTAGTTCACTCCGAACAGTTAAGGTCTTATTTTCTGATCCGGTTGGTATTTCCAAAGATGTATTCGGCAGTTGGCTAGTTAGGATTTCTTGTTGTCCATTCTCTGGACTCAATGTATCCTTTGGGATCCCTACTGATTCCTCTTTGGAACCGAGGAATGTTTTCCAAAAGTCGGTGTTAAATATCTTGTTGAATTTCATTACCTTAAAACCTAAATTGATGATGAATGCTCACCGTCATAATATAGTAATAGTAAGTAGTAAAGAAGTAGCAGGTTCTGGTATCTCTGTGGTAGCAAGGGTCTAGCACTGATTTACACACTCAATAGTTCGGATAACCACACCCAATAGTTCGGATAACCACACTCAATAGTTCGGATAACCACACTCAATAGTTCGGATGAATTCACACTCAATAGTTCGGATAACTTTCACACTCAATATAACGTACTAATCACACCCAATAATACGGATAAATCCACAACCAAAACACACGGTACCATTGTACCATATTCGGACCACAATGAAAGGATGTTTTATGACCACCTGTGAAACCTGGATTCTCTTTTCACATATATAATGAATTCTTTTCTTTATCTTATTTTTGAAAGTTGTATTGATATAGAAATGAACTCCAGGTATATCAGGTAACCTTCTGATATGACTTAATCACTACCCTGATTACTCCTTGCTTAATGTTCCTACAAACAGTAACTCTACGTCAATACCTGCTTGTTCCAAGTTTTTCCGAAACCTTTCTGCACTCTCAAGTGGAGCTTCATTGACAGATATTTCTATCTCAACCTCTATTTGGTCAGACGTGACATTCATCCTATGGAATGTATACTCGTAATTGATTACTGTATCCCTGATAACGTCTTCTACGTCCGCTATACCGTCATCAGTAATGTATCCTGACCTTATTCCGAATACAAAACGATGTCCTGTAAAGTCAGCAATAACAGCATCAGGATTGTTCAGATACCGTTCTATAGCTTCGTCATGCTTGAAGACGTAGTCATTATCCTTGTCTTCATCTTCAATAGTGAATTTGTCATTTTTATCCATTAGAATTACCTTAAAACCGCTTCTGGAAGCTCACACTTCGTCTATATGCACACTTCACCCGGGGACATGGATAATCTTGAATGGTATTTAACGGATGGTATTTTAGCCGCTACCAGCATTATACAATGCCCTCTATAGGGTCAGTTTTCATCTTGACATCTCTCAAGGGACATTGTATAATACAAATACCGCCTGGAAAGGTGCGTAAAATGAAAACTATTTCTCAATAGAAGCCAAGTTAGACCTGCAAAATCGACTTGGCTTTTATTATGTTATGATATATATTATGGCGATTAACTTGCCTGCGTATTCTACAACATCCCCCAACAAAAAGCAAGAGGATTTCTCAACTTAGATCCTCTTTGCGCTTCTTCTTGAACTACCACCAATAGAATGGCTCCTTGATGATAGTACCCTGGCGCTGGCTGGCATCCTCCGATTGCTTCAGTTATTTCACTCATTCGTCTTCCTGCACAAAAAGATACTCTACATCTCGGCTGTCACTACTGATAATGACAGCCCGTTTGTCGTAGTCACCAAAAACTCGATCTGTATCCAGAGCATCTTTGAAGTCCTTGAAAGTCGGATATGTTCCTGCTGTCCGCTTACCGATGCTTGATAACCCAAGTATTCTGGAGTATTTCTCATTTTCATTCACTGAGTATCTCTCGAACGTTTCTTCTGGAACCACCGTCGATAGAATGGTTCAGCATGATATTCTAATAATTTCTGGCTTTGCTCCATCTGACGCGTAAGCTGGAGAACAATAGTATCATGGCGGTGGCTGGCATCCTCCAGTTGTTTCTGAAGGTTATCTATCTGTTTATCCTTTTCCTCAAGTTGTACCTGGAGTACAGATAAAACTTCTGAAAATTTCGGATCTACTTCAGAAGTATCTTCAGGTACATCCATCAATACCAGCAGCCTACCTCCTTCTTTTTTTGATTGAAGAACCCCCTTTTTGGCTAGGTTGTAGATAGTTCTTTCTGAACATTTCCGAATCTGCGCAGCCTTACTAACAGGTACCCATTCACTCATGGAACACCACCTACCTTTCTGGATGGATAATAGCATATGTAAGATTCGGTTTTCAAGGGCAATTCAGAAATATCTAAGAAAAAGGTCTGAACCTGTTCAAGTTGTTGCGTATTGCTATATAAGGGAGTCCACTGTTATTTCTGAAAGTTTTCTGAATTTATACTGAAATGAAACTAGATTGTAGGTTGAAGCTTTACTTTAAGTATGCCCATGTAAAAGCCGCATATTTGGCATTATGCAGACCAATATGGCTGTAAAATAAGTGCATGGTAGTTACAGGTGGTATACTGCATCAGCCACCGGAGATATGATCAAAACAAATAAGCCGCAGGTCTTCTCTCTTCAGCTTTTTCCACTGTTTCGATGGTTCTTGTGGTTCGATAATACCATACGTAGACACCAACTTTGAGATTTCAGCAACCAGTTCCTCGCTTTTGTCTGGCTCGCTATATTCCGCCAGCAGTTTTCTGAACTGCCTTATCTGTATGCCCGACTTCGGCGCATTGACGAACTTAATTAGATCCAGCACTTCTTTCCGCTTGAATCGCGGATTTGCCAGCAACGCTTCCAGAATAACCACGACCTGCTGTTGGACAGCATCGATCTTTTTCGGGGCTTCCTCAAGGGCTTGCTGCTCTTGCTGTGACTTCAGTATATCCGCGATAACCTTGTCATGGATCTGGAATACATCGGCGTCACTGATAACACGTGACGTATCGGGCTGACAGGCGATCTTCTCAGCGATGAGGAATCTGTTATCCATTATTCTGTCGCTATTTCGATCATAGTATCGCCAGAAATGCAGCTTGCCATCGCCTTCAGGTGCTGGAGCCTGGAAATAGAAGAACAATCCATTATCTTTCCGCCGTGCAAGTCCAGAATGTATGCCGTCAGGCAGCTCCTCAACTACTTCCTTCCCATAGGCAAGAACGAAGTCCTTTACCTGCTGCATCATGGACTCACTGCTTGCTAGTTCTATGAACTGTTCCTCTTCCTCGATGACTGTGCCGTCCTCATCCATGATACGGCGCAACGTGCCGAAGTTCCGGGGATGGACTGCCTCACCCAATACGCTGGCGTCCAGGAAGCCAGTTTTATCAATGTCGCTTATCTTCCTGGACAGCCGCTCAACTATACCCAACAACCGCTCCAAACCCTCATCAGGAAACATATTATAGACCCACAGTGTATCAAAAGGTGAGCCTATGCGATCTATCCTTCCAGCACGCTGGACCATGCGCGTCGGATTCCAGTGTAGGTCGTAGTTGATGAGATAGCCGCAGTCCTGAAGGTTTTGGCCTTCGGAGAGAACATCCGTCGAGATGAGTAAATCGATCTCCCGCTCCGTCCCGGCGATCTCAGGTTTGCTGTTACTATTTGGGGCAAATGCCTGGACAACCGCTGTCCGTTCCCTGGGATGGTTACCGCCGTCCATACGTCGGATATGAGGATCACCTGCAGCGCGGCGGAAGTCGGCAGCCTCATCTTTTATAAGCTCACGCTCCACATATCGCGCCGTATCCTTGTAATATGAGAATATGATTACTTTTTTGCCCTTCATTTCCCCTGCCAAAAGATTCTTGAGGCTCTGGATCTTTGTATCATCCTCTGGCTTGATCCGACTTACTTTATCCCATATATCGCTGAGGGACTGTATATCCTCCCGAATGGCGCTATTCAAGGCACGCAAATCATAGTCCTTTATGTCTATCGTTGGCAGTGAATCCAGGAAATCTTTGACCTTGATCTCTTCACTCTCATCTATCTCATCAGCCAGTGATTCAGGCATGGCGTCATCTTCCACATCCTCACTTGCCAGGAACTGCATAGCCTTGCGGAAGTTCGTGCTGTCCATGATCTTCCCATCCAGCAGGTAATCCTCAAACGTCTTCTGGAACTGTAAAGCACGCCGGATGCTGATCCTGAAAGCTGTTACACTCGACTCAAACCGCTTCAGGTATCGGCTTTTGAATATACCCACTAATGCCTCCTGCCGTCCCTCCTCAAAGACATCCTTCTCGACTTCAGTTTTCTTGTACGATTCAAGGTTATACGGAGCCAGATTCAGATTCTCGACGGCCTCTACAATACCCTGATAGATTCCGCGATAGGTGGCCTCCAGATCATATCGGACAGTTTTGAGTTCGCGGTCTGGGAATTTGATTTTCTCTCCCTTGATGGTCGCATCTGGGTAGGCAGTCTTTATAAATTGCCGTGTCCTGCGGACGACAAATTCCTCCAGCAGGTTAAACAGCGCTATCCTGCTTTGCTTTTCAGTAGCCTGCTGACGAGCCACCTGGAAATAGCGACGCAGATCGCCGATGCCAATGGGAGCGAAGTAAGACCTGTCTCCCTGTGTGACCAGATTCATCTGGTTATAGAGATCCATAAGGTCGTTATTGATAGGTGTGGCTGTGAGCAGTATGATTTTCTTGCGAAATCCATCCTTGCCCTTACCGCCGTTCCGTCCAATGAGAGATTCTAAGCATCCATAGCGCTTCGCCGCTCCGTTTCTGAAGTTGTGCGACTCATCTATGAGGATGATGTCAGCGTCGCCGTAATCATCCACAGAGAAATCATCCCGTCCCATGGACTCCTGAGAGATGATCGTAGCAGCGATAGTTGCGTCAGCTAATTCCTTTTCCCACATATCCCGCAACGATGCAGGGCAAATTACCAGAGCCTTCTGTCGAAGGTGGTAGGCATAGTCCTCCAGTAGGCGTTTCCCTATCCATGTCTTTCCCAGCCCCACCGAATCTGCAATCATCACCCCGTTATACATGGCAAGTACCTTGCGCGCCTTCTTCACAGCGTTCTCCTGGAACTCCGCCAGATCCACGGCAGTTCCTCGTGGTCCTGCCTTTCCGCCGGCTTCCAGATCGTCCCTGAAATACTCATATAAAGCCTTCATGTAAATCTGATATGGCGTATATTCCTTCTCGCCGAACTTGGATGCGTTCAGAAGCTCAATGAGATCATCTTTAAAGTCTCTGGATTCATTCCACTCCCGATCATACCATTCCACCAGTTGAAGTATGGCACGCGCGCCCACCTCGCTCTTCATCAATTGTCTGTTCTGTTGGGTGATCCTGGCACTGGCCTGTTCATCTGATAGGAATGACACCATCCCCGCCGCTTCTGTATCCATCCCCTCAGTTGGCTCAAGCAATACACGGTGCGATAGGTTAAGTTCCCTATTGCTGGTCAATCCCGGCCCGGTCAGGTTGCTGGAGCCAACGATGCCGATCAATGGCTGGAAACGGTCGAAGAGGAACTGCTCTCCGCTTGGCTTATCGCCATATATCAGGTAGCATTTGGCGTGTAAGAATCCCCGCACAGCCAGGCGCACATCCACACTCGCCCGTCGCAGGAATGCTATGAGATCTTCCACCAGCCGGAGTGTCGCTTCCGAAAACGGTTCCGCCTCCAGGTGTGAGCGGAGTTGTCGGGCAATAGCGTTTGTATCCGGTCGAAGTCCTATATGCTCACCAGTAGTAGGTTCCGCTCCCAGCAGCAGTCTAAGGCTTCCGATATTCTCCAGTCCACCCTTGATTAGCTCGAATCCCCGGACTGTGAAATACGCAGTGGCAATATCAATTGACCGATTCCCAAACTGATTCAGAAGCTCATTCAGGACATCAGCCAGCATGTATTCGCGGTTATCAATAACGAAGGGAATTTTCATTCTCAGCACCTCATGACCAGGCTGATCCTGAACGCAGCGCGTTCACTTTGTAAAACATTCTGCTGTTAGCATATCCTGTCAGACAAAAGCCCTTCTACCCACCGGATGACCTGTTCCGCTGTCGCTACTGCTTTGTCGTACTCTTCGCGTTTGACCGGTGGCGCCAGACCAGGATAACGACTGAAAACCGCAAACTGAGTGAGTTGCTCCGCTTCCCTCGCAAATCCGGGGATTTCCTGACCAGCGCGTTCCAGCAATGTCATAAGTTGAGTAATATCGTGAACATAGGGAAACTCTACATCCAGCTTCATCAGGAGCGCTTTGATGGCTTTTTCCACTGCCTGCTGTGCGTTGAAACATAGATCCTCCAGATAAATGCTCCCTGTTGCCAATTTTGCCACGGCCAGGTTACTTCTGGCTCGGTTCATCCATTCCCTGGGGTCATCAGGGGGATAACGTTCAGGCACGATAGACCTCCCTCCCCTCGCGCAGCGCTGGCGCAATAATGAGACAATGGGTGTTGCGGTACTGCTCCACCTGTTCCGGTGTAGCCAGAATCACATCCACAGCTTGTCCAACGCCATGAAGGTTCATGTAGATGTTGCCAACAATACTTCTATAGTCGAAATCCCCGCTTCTGATCACCAGCAGATCCACGTCACTGTTGGAGTCCATCTCACCCCGCGCGGCAGACCCGAAAAGGATGATCCGCTCAGGATGAGCCACTTCCACGACCCGCCGAATAATCTCCTGGAGCGTTTCCTCAGTCAACACTTTATGAGACATTATATCCACCTCTTTTCCATTTCGCCTCCACAAATTGCGGAGTATCTCCCATTCCGGCTTTCTCCTCACCCTCTCCCTTCTACTATTGCTATCTCTTCTTCAGTCAGTCCATATAGTTGATATACAATCTGGTCTATCAACCGGTCGGTCTTCGCCAGCCGATCCTTTATGGGGAGGAGGATTTCAAGGCTCTTTTCATATTCACGCTCCAGAGTTCGGACGAGTGCGGCATCAGATAGGTTGGCGCGGATCTTTGATTTATTGTTCTGCAGAACTTTGAGAATGCTAATGAAATCAATGGCAGGATCATCTCTTTCATAATCCCCTAGATAGCCCTTGATGATGCCTTTCCCAGATAGTGCATCAATACCAGAAGCGCTATTCCTGCCGGGCGATATGTGAAGCTGGTCTTGAAGCCAACTCAGAAAACGATTCTGTTCCTTCTGTCTTCTTTTATTCATATCGATCATTCCGTGTGCAAGACGAACAAGTTCATCATGTTGTATTCTCTCGTCAGCGTTCGCGAAGTCAATGGAATGTATTGGCAGACGATCCATGTCGTCCAATAATATCTGTGGAAATGAATCATCTGGACTGATGTCATAGGCTTTCCTAAAGCAGAATCCCATTAAGCGGGAATTTAGCACTGCCAAAAGATAGTGAGCTGCATATTTTGGTTTGGTAATCTTTATAACATACAACAAAGTATTACTAAATGCCTCTTCCGAGACAGCGGTTCCGACCAATGTCGCCCCAACGACCTTACGAAAGAGCAAACGTTCGCCGTTGAATAGTTCCCTGTTTCTGGGTTCAGCAAGCCATGGGCCCCAGTGAATCCAATTATCGGAATCCCATGTGTTCAAGTATCGAGATACCTCCTGCCCCTCAAGAGAGGGCGCAAATTCTTGAGATACTTGTATGTTTGAGGTGAAGGGCTTACTATCTACCAATTGACGAGTTTGCGACGGATTCCCTTTTCCTTTTTGATATGCTTTCAAGCCATACCTAATCTCGGTCAGCTTTGACAGGAACTCTGATCCATTCTTGATTTTCTGAAGCAGTCGGTTCTCTTCAGGTGATGCATGAATATTCATCATGCTATTTGGGTTCTTGAGCCACTCTAACTGATCATAGACGTAGTTAGGCTTGTCTCTAATTTCATCTATGGAGATATTCTTTCGGTATACAACAACTCCCGTATATTTCTCAGCCACTTTCCTGATTTGTTTCCCTCCAGGTGTTTTCTGAACAACATATACCGCTGTATCTACGGTAACATCAGGAAATACTGTTCTAGGCAGGGCAACAGCATTACGCAACCAGGTATTTTCTAGTATTAGCTTGCGGATCGGCTCAGTAAACTTTAGGGACATCCAGGTATCTGGGATGATCATGGAAGTCAAACCTGACCCATATATAAGCTCAATACCTTTTTCCACAAAGGCAATATACGACTCTCCTCTCCATGCTACTGTTTGGAAAGTCGTGGTGACATATTTCTTCTCACTTTCTGAGAATTTTGCCCCATAAGGCGGATTCCCAATCACTGCATCAAAACCGGGATTCTCTTTTTCTACAATAGCCAGGGATGTGCCTCTACGCGGGCCGAAGAATACTTCTGGAAATTCAAGCTCCCAGTGGAAGAACCGTCTGGTGGGAGCGATCTCTGAACTACGAAAAGCAAGGGACTGTGCTGAACCAAGTTCCCTATGCCAGCCGCGTTTGATCTGCGGGAACCTGCCGCTGAGGAAGACATTTCGGATCTCGTTGGCTTCGTTATCATCACAC
>SDBS01007881.1_pt1 | contig 10323 bp, 2 predicted proteins | sample 2277091 | NCBI WGS metagenome assembly SDBS01 (sample SAMN10404972, study PRJNA504765) | marine sediment metagenome | isolation source: marine sediment core GS10_PC15, 163 cmbsf | place: Arctic Ocean: Southern Knipovich Ridge | collected 2010 | reverse complement strand
GGCTATGACAATACTTTAACGCCTTGGTTAATTCTTTACTTAAACAATTAATTTCTTTATTTGAAAATTCCTTTTTTATAACATTACTAATATTATTTAAAAAATATACAGCTTCACCAGCCTTCAGTAAACTGACACCTAAGAATCGAGCCAAGTCTAACAAGTTCAAATCTTTTTCATCCAAGAATCGTGTTTTAACAATTTTTGTTGCCAATCTGTTTAAAGAATCTAATTCTATGTCAGATAGTTCTGAAAGATTCAAATTGTGACTAATCTCTTCATCTAAATTTTCTAAAGCAAGCATCTCGTTAAGAAATTTTGGAATAATTTTCGCATCGAGGAAGTTTAATCCAAATTTAGCAGTTAAATCCTCTAATATGAATTCTTCAAGGGGGTCCTTAGAAATTATTAAATCCTTGGATAAGCTATCGTAATATTTTTTCTCAGCCAAACTCAAATTGTTTAACACCTCACCCTTTATATCTATACTCAACAAGCCCATAATCAAGTCCATCTCGTCTATGGGGATGTCTAATTCCCATACTTCATCTTTTTTAGGAATTCTTCCTTTCTTGTGCATGAAATTTAAAATTCTATTGGAATAGTCTATAAAACTATCAAAATTTTTTATGAAATCAGATATATCCTCCAATGGAGATATTAAATCCTTTCGCTCGGATAACCAAGATTTTAAAAAAATTTTTAATCCATAGACAGGTCTAGTCATCACTTGTCCTCCTTTAACTATGGCGGGAGTTCCATCTTTTAATAAATAATCTGTTGAAATTTTTTGTAATAAAGATGTCACTATTTCTTCTTTATTTTTTCCATTCCTCTTCTTTACTTCCTTCTGTCCTAATATCTCTTTAATCCTCTCTCTTTCTGTGGGTTTTATTATGACAGTCTTAATGTATTTGTTATATTTATATAAAAAAAGATCAGTTATAACGATCGGAAGAAAACAAATTCCAAGAATAACATAGAAGTAAAGGTTGATTGGTTTGTTCAAAGTTATTATGAAAATGAAATCAACATTTAAATAAGTAAAAAATATTTCATAGTAGATTATGACAATAAAATGTTTTTGTAAGATATTGTTTATTCGATGAGTAGAATGGGACTTTTTTAGATATAAATAATAATCAAGAAATAAGAAGTTTAGAAAGTTTAATCCTAAAATTACAGTTAAATTTAACCAGATCGAGGCGAAATTACTCTGAGAACCAGTTGTTCCTTCATAGATATTTATTGCTCCATAAAACCAAGCAACTATCATTAACAGTAATCCATACAATATTAAAACTAAGTGTTTTTCAAAATCATCAAACTTAAAAGTTAAATACAACATCAATATAACTATTACAGGAATCCAAATTAACCCATAAGAAACAATCGATATTTGAACGAGCCCATATATACCCCAACCGATCAATGCTACTATAAATAGTACGATACAACAATAAACACAATATTTAATATCTTCATCGGATGCTTTAGGACTAATTTCTACAATCACCTAAAAATCAAAATTTTTAATAAAATCTATAATATCTTGAAACTCCAATAACTCTCTCGCACCAATTTTAATTAGTCTGGAGTCTTCTTGGTTGGAAAGTTCTTTATTGCAAATATTATAAATAACTTTTCTCATTATTTCTGAAAACTCCCTAATTCCTACATTAGTTATAAATAATGATCCATCTAAAATATAAAAGCCCTCAACTTCATGCTTTTCAATAATTTTTTGGAAATTTAATTTTGATCCCACTCTATATAACTTCTTATCAATTGATTCATCATCAAGAACCTTGGTATATGTGCTACGCACTTGCTCAATAATCTCTTTTTCTACTTTTCTTCTATTTCTTGTTTTCAATCTCCAAATACCGAAGTTAATTAACATTATAATAATTGATATAGTTATTATGATTGCTGAGGGTGAAGATAAAAATGAATTCGGATCCGTCATAAATATAAAAACTTCCTCATAATCAGAAAAACCATCTCCATCGGTATCTCGTGAAAGTGGGTTAGTATGATATATGTTTACCTCATCACCATCTAATAATTTATCGCCATCAGTATCATCGTTAAATGGATCGGTAGAAAAGTTTAGTTCTTCTTGATAAGTCAATCTATCATCATCTATATCACTTTCGTTTGTGACTAAAAATACTACTTCTGATTTTTCTCTAAAATTTCCAATATTGTCTTCCACTCTATAATATATGGTATGTTCTCCTAAGGTTAAACTATTTAAATTGAATTCTGTTCCATTTATCCAAGTACCCTCATCAATTCTATATTGTACGTTCTTAACGCCTGAGCCAAGATCTTCTATCGAAGTAATTGATATACTCGTATTTTCATCTATATAGTTAGAATTATAAATTATATTGTAAAAAATGTTTAAATCTAAAGCTGTAACATCTAAATAAATTGTTTTACTTTTTTCAAGTTCCATATTACCTACATTATCAATTGTGTAATAAGTAATGTTATGTAATCCTTCAGAATAACCTAATAAAGTAAAGGAAGCACTATAAACTGAGAACGGTTCAGAGTCGATTTTGTAAAATATATTTTGTAGCCCAGAACCTGTACCATCGTTCCAATTTAATATAAATTGAGTGAAATTATTTACATACTTAATTCCGGAATCTTCATAATAAATAAAATCGATTGAAGATGATATATTATTTATATCTATATAAACTGTCATTTGATTAGTAATTTCAATATTTCCAGCGTAATCTGTCGCGTTGTAGTAAATTGTATGGAAACCTTCATCAAACCCACTTAAATTAAATGGATTTGTATAAAAATTCCAGACACCATCATCAATATTATAACTAATTAATGTGACACCCGAACCCCCAAACCCTAAATTATCTTCAGCCAGCAATGAAAAGAGTGTAATATCCCTAATAAAATTAGGATTGTAACTTAAATTAAAATCTATTATAGTAATTGGATCTTGGAAATCGTAAATTTGAATCGAATAATTCAACCCTCCATTATTATCCCATTTGATATATCCAATAGAATCATTCGCATAAAAAGAAAAAATTATTACATTGCTCCAATTTAGGGAAGAAATATCCAAATTGAAGGTATATTTACTATTCACATATGACATTGTACGATTCATGAAAGTGCCCGTTGAATTCTCGCATAAGTAGACCCAAATAATAGAGGTATCGTCTTGTACAGTACAATTAATCTGTAATCCTATTTGATTGTACTGTGGAGTAGTTGTATTCAAATAAGAGAGAGAAATATCAAAGGTTATATTTGGACTTTGGATATCTAAAAACATAATTTCCTGTTTTATATCTTCAGTATTGCCAGCGTTATCTATAGTGTAATAATAAATTGTGTGAGTTCCATGAGAATATCCCGCTAAGTTAAATGGATTAATATATAAACTCCAGCCTTCAGAATCTATCCTATAACTTATATTACATACCCCTGAAGCACCATTACCACTATCATCGGCGTTAAAAGCGAATAATGTTGAATTTGACGCAAAGTTTGGACTTTCAACGACTTGAAAATTGATAGAAGTTGACGGATTCTGGTAATCGTAAATTTTTATCAAATAATTCAACCCTCCATTATTATCCCATTTAATGTTTCCCGCAGAATCATTTGCATAGAAGGAGAACACTATAGTATTGCTCCAATTTAGTGAAGAAATATCCAAATTAAAAGTATAATTCCAGCTGATATATAACATTGTACGATTTACGAAAGTGCCCGTTGAATTCTCGCATAAGTAGACCCAAATAATAGAGGTATCGTCTTGTACAGTACAATTAATCTGTAATCCAGTTTGATTGTACTGTGGAGTGGTTGTATTCAAATAAAATGGAGATATATCAAAGATTATATCAGGAGCAATAATATCTTCTATCGTCATCCAATAAATTATACTGCCAGAATAATTTTGGTTATAAATTATTCCAGTTATGTTATATAGTCCAATAATAGAATATCGCGAAATATTTGTTAAATGAGATGAGAAACTTTGATCAACCAAAATATTATTAATATATAATTCAAAATTTCCGTAAAAAGCAGTTTGAACTAAGATTGTTACATTTACATCCTGATGAGAATACTGTACGGTATCACCTTCTGTGCCATTAAATAAAAGAGATAATGGTAGTATATTAGATCTATATAAAATAAAAGAATTAATAGGTGTAGCGTTCCAAGCATTATATTGATCCTTTGCTAACCATTGATATTCATATCCATTTTCATTTGCAGGTAAATCATAAAAACTATAGGAAAATTCTCCAGAAAAATTTTGAGAAACTGAATAAATTGTGCCATTAAACCTTAAAAACACTTCTGAAATCGCATTATCATCATCAGACCAAGTACAATTGAACTCATATACTCCATTTTTAGAGTAGGTCATTTGAGTTTTTAAAAAATTAAAATAAAAAGGGTCCTCTTCTAAGAAATTATCAACAGGATGATTATCAAATGAATTAGCTGATCCGAAAATGGTATAAGGAGTGTCCCAGAAAAATCCATCATTCAACGCATTAGGATAATTACTTTCATAATCTCCCCAGTAATTTCCTATTGTTCCATTATCCCAATTATTATTAGAACCATCATCTATTGCATTATTCTGAATATTTCCTGAAATTGAGTTGTTATAAATAAAATTATTGTCACTACCACTGGTTAAGTATATACCAACTTTATCGTTGAAGCTAGCTGTGTTTCCCATTATTAAATTACCATCATTATTATCATGTAACTGTATACCCCATTGACCATTATCATTACAGAGATTATTCAGAACTGTATTATTATAACAATCTTTTAGTAGAATGATACCAACATCAGGATTGTTATTAGCTATATTACCTTTTATAATGTTATTATCACTATTGTAATACAGCCGTATCCCCGAGAATCGACTATTTGAAATGTTATTATTTATTATTTTAGCATTTGAGACATTATAGAATCTAATTCCTGCATGGTAAAACGGACCAGAACCAATAGAGCCGGGTACTGAATTATATGTTGTACAATTTCTAATTATAAAATAAGCATCAGTATTTAAGATATCGATACTAGTACCCGTAACACCTCCATCAATAATCCAATTCTCGATGATATAAGGATCATTTTTAGTCCCTGAGGCTGTTGGGTTTCTAACACCATTTCCTGATGTAAAATTATTATTACCATCTATTAAAATAGGAGAACGAGAAAATTCATCCATACTTATTAAAAAATCCTGACCTTCATTGTTGAAATGTCTAATATTACTTGCTGAATCATTAGCGTGAAATGAAAAAGCAATCGTATTATTCCAAATTAAAGGAGACAAATCAATATTATATGTATAGTTGCCGTTTATTAGACTCATTGAGCGATTAAAAAATGTACCTGTTGAATTTTCATTCAAATATACCCAAGAAATTGTTGTGTTGTCTACAACTGAGCAATTTATTTGTAAGTAATTTTGTGTATATTGTGGTTTTAGAGTGTTTAAGTAAAAAGGAGAAATCTCAAATGAAATATTTGGCGCGAGGATATCCAAAAAAATAATTGATTGTTTGACATCTTCTACATTTCCTAAGTTGTCAGTTGCGTAATAATATATTGTATGATTTCCGTGAGAAAAGCCACTTAAATTAAAAGGATTTGTGTGTAGTTCCCAAGTTCCAGAATCAATTTTGTAAGATATATTAAAAACTCCTGATACGACATCAACTGAAGTTAAATTTAATAATGTTATTCTTGATATATAATTTGGAACATCTACTGCTTGATAAACAATTGAGGTTGCTGGACTTTCAGTGTCTTTATATAAAGTAACATTTTTAATATTTAGATTACCACGTGTATCATTAGCATAAATATATATGATAAACTCACCTTGATCCAACCCATTCCAGATTGAGCTTTCAAGTATTTGCTCTGTATTATTTGTTAGGACGATATTCGTGAATCCAACTCTATACCATAATTGATCAAAATTAGGATCGTAAACTGATACATTTATCTTTGGGATTTGATTGAAATATACTTTATCAATGGGATCGTTAATTACGATCTTGGGCGCACCGTAATCAATGATTAATTTCCTATAATAAATATCCCAATCCCCGGATGTATAATCAGACCATACAATATGAGTACCTCCATATGTATCTGAAGCAATTGCTGGAGCTTTCCAACAATCTGTGGTATCTCCTGTTGTTGAAACTATTATTAAATTCGTCCATGTATCGTTAAACGCATTCCATCGTTTATATAAAATTTCTGCTTCATATGAAGCAGTGTCATTATGCCATACGATGTGTACATTACCATAGATATCTATTGATATAAAAGGATCTTCCGCATTATCTGTGTATTCTGTAGAAATCAATGTTGTTGAGCTCCATATTTTACTTGTAGCATTCCAATTTCTATAATAGACATTATAATTCGAACCTAAACTATGCCAAGTGAAATGAACATTTTCAAATGCATCAGTAGCTATTTCTGGATAAAAAGATTGACTAGAACTTCCAGCAGAGACCACTTCCACTGTAGTCCAACTATTGCTGGTTGCATTCCATCTTCTATAAAAAATATCACTTTCAGAGCCAGAACCCATGTAATCATTCCCCAAATCACTCCAAGTCACATGTGCGTTTCCATCAGAATCGACTGCGATTTCTGCGAATCGTGAAGGGCCTGTACTGCCAATGGAAACCACTTCGGTTATCGTCCATGTATTACTTGAGGCATTCCATCTTTTATAAAATATATCTTCATCTGATCCAGAACCAAGATAATCATTAGTATAATCATGCCATACAACATGTACATTTCCGGTATTATCTATAGCGATATCCGGCTCATTAGACGCACCGTCGCTTTCTGCGGAGACTACTCCGGTTAAGGTCCAGTTATTAGTAGTTGCATTCCAAATCTTATAGAAAACATCCTGATCTGATCCTGAGCCTCCTAAATCTGAATGTTCATACCATACTACGTAAACATTTCCATTTTGATCAACATCAATTTTTGGTTCTTCAGAAGTTACGCCGCTCTCATTGGAAACTACTTCAGTTAGCGTCCATGTCTCGCTAGTGGCATTCCAACGTTTGTAATAAACATCTACGTCTGCCCCAGAACCAAGATAATCATTAGTATAATCATGCCATACTACATGTACATTTCCTTCATTATCGATTACTATATCGGGGGCTTCAGAAATATCAGTACTTTCCGTCGAGATTAATTCGGGATCTGTCCACAAGTACGTTTCAGCTCCGTCATCCCATATTGGATAATAATCCTTGGATCCTGCACTTCCACTGATTGAATATGCGCTATCTCCTAAACCATCATCATTAATATCATACCCACCATAATCACTCCAATAATTCCCTATTGTTCCATTATCCCAATTATTACTAGAACCATCATCTTTTGCATTATTTTGAATATTTCCTGAAATTGTGTTGTAATAAATAAGATTATTGTCACAACCACTGTTTATTTGTATACCGACTTTATTGTTAGAGCTGACTGTGTTCCCCTTTATTAAATTACCATCACTATTAATATATAACTCTATACCCCATTGACCATTATTATTACATGTGTTATACGTTACATTGTTACTATTACTACTATCTCGTAAGTAGATTCCTAAATCGGGATTATTATTTGCGATATTATTAGTAATTGTATTATTAACACTACTTATTAATCGCATTCCTGACCAGCCATTATTTGAAACTGTATTATTAATTATTATTCCATTTGATACATTATAAAATCGCATACCCGCATCAGCAACGTTGCTACCTGAATTATAAAAACTACAATTTTCAATTTTAAAATACTTATTTGTATTTTCAATAAAAATAGCTGAACCCGAACCACCAGCATCAATAATCCAGTTCTCAATAATGAAAGGATCGCCTTCAGTTCCTAACGCAGAAGGATTACTCACACCATTCTCAGAAGTAAACTGATTATTGCCATTAATATAAATTTTTGAATGAGAATAACCGTATTCTACTATTAATTTAGGATGTATTGATGTATTAGTATTTTCTGATGAAGCTGGTTGATAAAAGAAATTCGCTACTTGGCTTAAATTGTTCGGTTCTAAGAATATTGAGAATAAAGTATCATTTAAACCATCTTTTAATTCTGTTATATCAAAATTTACTTCAACGGGCTCGTGTTCCCATCCACCAACAGTCATCGTATCCACTACACTGTATCCTAACTCTGCTGGTCTACTATCCCACCACATATCTGTCGCATAATCAGTCCAATTATTATCAACTAAACTCAATTTTATTTCGTAGTCAGTTATATCTAAAGCACTATTCCATCCTTGTATAAACCTAAGCTTCATAGACTTAATATTCTCTATTGATGTAATATTAAATTTTATATATATTTCCCTCATTTCATTCCAATAGCCTAATCTTAAATAAGACACATTAGCGACATGTATTGGGCTTTCCCCTATAAGATATTCAGTATGAACATCAGTAAGAGCATCATATTCTATTGTTCCGTTTTGTGGAATATAAGCAATTTTTAAAAAATTTGTTTCGTTGTCATCATATAAGTCTTCATTTGTTAATAGAATACCACTTAAGCTATTATTAGCAACGCTCAAGCAAATTAATAGAATTCCTAAAATTGTTAAATTAAACTTTTTATATTTCATTTTTTTTTCAATTCTTCTTGAACCTCATTTAAAAAAATTTCAATTTGGTCTTTTTTTTTATCATAATCTTTTTGGGTAATTTTATCATTTAGTAAAAGGTTTTGAAGTTCATTCTTTTTTTCATTCAATTCTTTTATTCGATCTTGAAGCTTTTTTTTCCCTTTCTTACCATGATCAATAATTTCTTGTACTTCTTTTGTCGTCTTTAAGCCAATAATGTTGAAAGTTTCAAGTTCTAAGCCGTACCGTATAAATTCCTCAGTCACTTTTGCTGTTATTAGATTTATCACTCTCTCACGCTCTTCTAGAATAATTTGTTTCACAAAATAATATTTAAAGATATCTCTTAAAGAAGTATGTAGAAGGCTCATAATCCAATCTTTTATGTCTTGAACAGTCCATTCTTTCTTTCCTGCTACAATATCCTTATAGAATGTTTTAGTGTTTTGAATACTAAGTTTTAAATCTCCATGTAATCCGACCATAACACCCTCTTTAGTGGGGATACCGTTCTTTATAGGAATTCCCCAAGGGATATTTAATAATGATGTGTCAATCCAAACAATTTCAGTGCCTTTAATTCTAGCTTTTTTATCAAGTTCATAAATACCTCCCCCTAATTCACCGATCAACTCTCCTTTATTGTAAAAGAGAGTTCTCTCATAATCTTTCACAGCAAAATATTTTTTATTTTTGATATTATCACCTGGTCGTGGATAGGAATACATTAAAGGTGTTTTTAACTCCTCCTTGGTTTCTCTTTGCCAAGCAATAATTTCAGGGTCATAATCTTTAAATTTCTTATCTTTTATCTCCTTATACATATTTTTCATCTCAAATCTTATTTTGTTCGTATCTTATATTAAATTTTATTTTTTTAATTGTAATATTTATTTAGAGACAATAAACCATCTTTCACCTTGGAGGTAAGATTTAGAATATTTTAATATTCCTATATCGGAAAGATGATTCAAAATTTCTTTTACTTGGTTCATACTCCACCCTGTCGCACCAACCATATCTGCGAGGGTGAAATTCTGTAATTTTAAAGCGTTTGAGATTAATTCTAACTCATTTTTAGAAATATCAATTGGTTTGAATTCTACGAGTTTAAGATAATGATCTTCGTCCCCTTGAATTATTTTTATACCCGAAAGATATCCATTATCAGCAAGTGATTCTATTACTTGTTCAAGCGTCTCAATTGTAAAATGTAAATTTGGTTTCGAATCTAAAATTAATTCGTATAATTCATATAGCGGAATGCTTTCAGAAATTTCTTTAATATGATTATTTAGTTGTCCATCGCTTCTATTCAACTTAGCAATAAATTTTAGAACCAATTCTTTAATTCCTTTTGTTGTATCCTCTTCTGTTGTTTGAATATCAATAATTTTATCGAGCATATCTGTAGTAATTTTATTTTTTGCTATTAATTTCAACTCTTCTATGGAAAGTAGATGAAAATCTAAATTTAACGATACTCGCTGTTCAATCAAGCTATACAAGGTCCTAAGTTCTTCCCTCAAATTTTTTGCGATAGAAAAAGCGTTAGGAAACGCCTCATTTTCTATAAAGTGTGTTAATTTAATCTTAAA
>SDBS01007880.1_pt1 | contig 10325 bp, 9 predicted proteins | sample 2277091 | NCBI WGS metagenome assembly SDBS01 (sample SAMN10404972, study PRJNA504765) | marine sediment metagenome | isolation source: marine sediment core GS10_PC15, 163 cmbsf | place: Arctic Ocean: Southern Knipovich Ridge | collected 2010 | reverse complement strand
ATAAAAAATATTTAATTATAGGATTCTCAAGGTCCGGTGAAACAACTGAGAGCATTAATGTGGTAAAGTTGTTAAAAGACAGACAAAATGTAACATCTTTAACTTTTTCTTGTAAAGAGGATAGTACTATCTCAAAATTTTCTGATTACAATTTTATATGTAGAGGGGCTGCTGAGAAGAGCATTGCTATGACAGTATCATTTTCAAGCATGTTAATTGCATATTGTTTGATGTTGGTTAAATTATTAGATAAAAAGGAGATGTTAGAGGAGTTCAAATATTTAATAGACTATTTAAATGAGAATATTTCTAGGCTGTATACTGATATTGAGAACTATTTGAATAATAACAGTTTTAGCTCTTATTTTGTCTTGGGAAGTGGATTTAACTATGGTTTAGCTGTTGAAGCTGATTTGAAAATGAAAGAGATGTCTCAAGTGCCTTCTTACTCTTACCACTTACATGAATTTAATCATGGACCTAAATCTTTAATAACTAAAAAAAGTCTTTGTTTAAATTTAACTTGGAGTAAAAATCTGTTTAAAAATGAAGAAATCATTAAGGAAATTTTAAACCTTGGATCCAAAGTTTTGCTAGTAGGTAGGAAAGATATTAATATTGCCGATAGTAAGGATATAAATTATCTTCTTTCTGACTCAAATTTTAAATTTGACATTATTAAGTCATTTATAAATATTCCTATATTTCAGATATTGGCTTACATAAAAACAATTAGGGAAAATTTGAATCCAGATAAACCAAAAAACCTTGATTATACAATGATAATGTGAAGTATAATATTTTTTATAAGTCTCATATAGAGAATTAACTAGAATAATTTTTTAGATTTTGACTTAATTAAACAAGGGAGAGCTGAGGGGGGTGGTATATAAAAAAATTCCATATTGTCAATTTTAAAACCTAAAAGCAGCAAGCAAGTCATTGAAAAATATTTCTAAAAAAGGAGGTTATGTTTAGAGACTAAAACAAATCTCAGGATAGGTTTTGTCAAAAATATTATTAATTATTAAAGGAAGGAACAAAAATGAAAAAGATATTATTATGGCTATTAGTGTTAACAATGTGTATATCGATGATGGCTAGTTTTTCACTTGCCGGCGGTGTTGAATTGGTTTTGTGGGAACAAAGTGCGGAATGGAGAATTAAAGCTCAACAATCTACAATTGATGCGTTTGTAGCAGAACATCCCGATGTTTCCATAAGGATTGAATCTTTCCCATTTGTTGAATATCTACCAAAAATCAACTCGGCTATTCAAGCAGGGACAGCAGTCGATATTATTACAATCGTCGGCCAATGGGCTGTACCGTTAATTAATGCTGGTTTAGTAGCAGAAATACCAGTGGATGTTCTATCCATTGAAGAGTTGCAGGAAGAGCATTTCCAAGGACCCGGAGATGAGGCAATTGTAAATGGAAAGGTTTACATGGTTCCAAATCATGTAACTATGGGGACAGGAGGCCTTGTCTATAATGAAGATTTATTAAAAGAAGCTGGAATTCCGGTACCTCCAAAGTTTGAAACCTGGGAAGAATTTATGGAAGCTGCTCAGAAAGCCACAAAATTTGATGACGATGGGAATATGATCCAAGCAGGCTTCAGTGTTCATGGTGTGCTGGAGTCGTTTCATATAACGGCGTATATTCTTCAACAGGGTGGAGAGATCATTAAAGATGGTAAAGTGGCTTTCAATAATAAAAGTGGTTTGGCGGCTCTACAGGCGTATCAAGATATATATCTAAAGTACAAAGTAGATGATCCATTATTTGTTGGTGGCTTGAATGGTTTTCCTCAAGGAAGAGTTGCTATGATGGATATTGGAGCGTGGGCTGGTAAAGCTGCTGAAACTCAAAATTCTGATCTGAAAGTCCGTTTTGGAGACCCGCTGCCTTCAATAAACCCAGATTATCCTGCATACTCGCAATGTGATACAGTCTGGCAGTTTATAGTTCCTGAAAATTCAAAGAACAAAGAAATAGTCTGGGAATTCTTGAAATTTTACAAGACAAAAGAACAATTTGTAAATCGTGTACAGTATGACGGTGAACTTCCTTCATTAAAGTCAGCTGCTTTGGAATTTTTGGATGATGAGGTAATGGATGCTTATGTGAAATCAGCTGAATATTCAATTTACTCTGGATATAAAGTAGACCGTGAAAAATTTAATAATACAGTAAACGCATATTTAGAACAATTAGCCCGTGACATGTTAACACCGGAACAAGCACTTGCAGGATTGACTGAAGATCTTAATAAAGTATTAAGTGGTCAGTAGCAGTAATACAAATACGGGAATCTAATAATATTTAGATTCCCGTATTATTCAAAACAAAGGCTGTTATTAATTTAACTCTGGAGAAACATATGCAGAAATTACATAGACATAAAACGAAAGTATTATTTCCTTATATTGTTGCTTATCCTGTATTAATTTATATAATGCTTTTCTTTATTTTTCCAATTTTATATTTATTACTTTTAAGTTTATCCTCCACAGACCAATTTTCAAAAATTAGTATATTTAAAGGATTGAATAATTATCAAATATTGTTCGAAGACAAATTGTTCTTTAAAGCCTTTAAACAGACGTTTGTTCTTACAGGCATTAGAGTTATTACTATTGTCCCTTTGTCTTTGCTAATTGCAATGGGAATAAATAGTATCAAGAATACTCGCTTAAGGAATTTTTACAGTATCGCTTATTTTTGTCCTGTTATTACATCAACAGCGGGTGTTGCGCTGATTTGGATGTGGATATATGACCCCAGTCTTGGTTTGGCAAATTATATATTATCTTTATTTGGCATACAGAAGCAATCTTTTTTGTTAAACACAAATATTGCATTGTTGTCGATAGCCGTTGTTTCAATTTGGAAAGATATTGGCTGGTATATGGTTATCTTCTTTGCTGGTCTACAAGGTATCCCGAAGCATCTCTATGAAGCCGCGGAAATTGATGGTGTTAATATCTGGTCTCGATTCCGATACATAACTTTTCCCTTATTAGCTCCGACATTTCTTCTTATCATGGTTGTCGTAATGATCAATTCCCTTAGAGAGTTCACATCAATTTTTATTATGACTCGAAGCACAATATCTGGTGAACCTGGTGGGCCGGTAAATTCTACCTTAACACTTTCTATTTATATGTTTAAAAACGCGTTTTTATATAACAAATATGGAATTGGTGCTGCTATCTCATTAATTCTCTTGATTATTCTAGCAATATTTACGGTTATACAATTTAGAATGTATAAAGTGGAGTGGGAATATTAGTCAGAATAGGATAAAAAATGGAAAAAAAATTAACTTTTAATAAAAAAATCGGAAGCCGAAAGAAAAGTCGTATTATAAGTAATATTTTCTTAAATATAATTTTAATGGCGGGGAGTTTTATTACTATGTTGCCATTAATATGGATGTTTTTATCATCCGTAAAACCATCAAAAGAAATCATTCAAATGCCACCAACATTTTTGCCTGCTAATCCAACGTTTAATAATTTTAAAGAACTATTTAATACATTACCGTTTATGCGATTTCTTTTTAATAGCCTGCTCGTCACAATTATCAGCACAGTCATATTGGTACTGGTTGCTGCATTAACGGGATTCGTATTTGCTAAATTTAAATTTTATGGCAAAAGGGTCATATATTCGATTATTTTAACAACAATGATGATAGTTGACGAAATACTAGTTTTACCGTTATTTTTAATGATAGCAAGGGTACACCTAAATAACACGTATATTGCGCTTATTATTCCATTCCTTGTAACTGGATTTGCTGTTTTTTTGATGCGGCAGTTCATAAGCACAATACCAAATGAGTTAATCGAATCTGCGGTTATTGATGGTGCAAGTTATCTGCAAATATTTTATAAAATAATTTTACCGCTAATATCTCCAGCTTTAGGAACTTTAGCAATTTTTAATTTTATTTGGATGTGGAATATGCTTATGTGGGCTGTAATAGTTATCGACTCAGAAAAAATGATGACATTACAAGTTGCAATGTCGAGATTTACCTCTATGTATCTAACAAGATATGATCTATCAATGGCAGCTGCGACAATAGCTACAATTCCAATATTAATACTATATCTTGCTCTTCAAAGAACATTTGTTAAAGGTATTGCGTTAACAGGAATTAAACAATAATTATGAGGTGACATTATGTTAGATAAGAATATTATAAAAAAACAGTATGATTTTTATAAAGATTATTTACTGAATGGAATTATGTCATTCTGGGAAGAGAGAACATGGGATAAAGAATGTGGTGGTTATTCCCACTGTTTTGATCGCAGTGGTACTCTCACAGATGCTAATAAATATATTTGGTTTCAGGGTAGACAGTTATGGATGTTTTCTGCTTTATATAACCAATTTCATGAATCAAAATGGTTTGAATTGGCATCTCATGGCAGAAAATTTTTAATCGAAAAAGCTTATGCAGGAAATGGAAGATGGAATTATCAGCTAGATCAAAAAGGTAATGTTGTTACCGGAACCATTTCAATTTTCTCGGATTTATTTGTATTGTCGGGATTGGCAGAATATGCTTTAGCATCAAATAGCGATCAAGATATTGAGTTAATATCTGAGGCCTACAAAACGATTGAGGAAAGTGTATACGACCCAAATTATAAGGACATCTATCATAATGTTTGGAGTCCAAAGTATAAACATCATGGGTTATATATGATAACAATGATTGTTGCCCCTATTGTTGGAAAAGTATTGGGTGATGACAAAACTAGGCGATTAATTGATCATTGTTTAGAAAACATATTATACTCGTTTGCTAAAGATGACCATGAAGCCCTATTTGAAGCTGTTGGTAAAAATGGGGAGTACATGGATGATGATGAAGGACATATTGTATATCCTGGGCATACATTTGAATCGAGTTGGGCTTGCATTCAAGAAGGAAGACGGAGAAACGATCAATCGATAATTGATAGAGCTATACAAATATTTGAATGGGTATACAAAAGAGGTATTGATAATGAATATGGTGGTATCTATTCATATCTTGATGTGACCTCTGACAAGCCTAAACAATTTGATTGGAATAAAGAAACGAATATGTCTTGGGATGATAAAAATTTTTGGGTAAATGCAGAGGCCATAGCCGTAACGTCCATGGCCGCTGTTGAAAAACAAAATGAAGAATATTTCAATCGTTTTATTGATATCTCGGAATGGTGTTATAAAAACTTTTATGATAATGAATATGGTGAGTGGTATACAGAATTATACCGAGATGGCTCGATAAAGCTATCAGATAAAGGGACCAAATGGAAAGCAGCATATCATGTACCACGTGGAATAATGATAGCGATGCAGGAATTTAAAAATTATACAGAAAAGTAAAAAATCATAATTTAAAAAAATAATGCTGATTGTTTAAATTGTGTAGCTTCTGGTGGAGAACAGTTTAAAAATGAGTAATGCGCTAAGCCTTTTATAGATGAAGGTTTCAAGGTTTCACAAAAATAACTTTAGCACGAGGTGAAAAATAATGCAAGTAGTGGCTGTTGGGGTTGATATTGGAGGTACTGATACAAAAATTGCTCTTGTAGATACCGAGGGGAATATATCAAATTTTTCCAGTATTAAAACGGTCGATGCGTTAAACAAACGCGAAAAATATTTGGAAGATTTATATTCAAATATTTACAAAGTTATAGCAAACACTCATAATAATTGTGTTGGAATAGGTGTATCCATGCTAGGACTGCAAATGGAAAATGGTAGTGGGACGTTATGTTCTTCAAACGCTAAGGGCTTTAAAAGATTCAATATCCGCTCGGCTCTACAAAATAAATTTAACATGCCTATAGTTGTCACAAATGACCTAATAGCACATTCATTGGCAGAATATTATTTTGGTATTGGAAAGATGCATGAAAGATTTCTAAGCGTTGCAATGGGAACGGGTATCGGTTGTTCAGTGGTATTAAATGGTGAACCAGTTATATTATTTGGAGGAACTTTAGGTGATTGCGGCAGAATGATTATCGACCCAAACGCCAAAATTAGCTGTGGGATGAATGTACGTGGATCAGCTGAAGCATTGTGTGGTGTACGTGGTATTGAATACCTAGCGAGAAAATACTATGGAGAAGATGAAAACATTACTTGCAGGGAGGTCATAGCAAGAGCTCGAGAAGGTAAAGATGAAATTGCGATTAAAGTAATGAAAAAAATAGGATTTTATTTAGGGCATCTGCTTGCAAATTTATCAGTAATATTCTTCCCGCAGATTATTATAATAAGTGGCGGGACTGTCAAGGCGGGCTCTGTTTTAATAGAAGCAAGTAGAGAACGCTTTAATGATCTAGTTGGTGAATTTCACCGGACGATTGGCCAGGTAACCGGCACAACAACAATTGATATTAGGGAATCGGTTTTAGGAAGTCGCGCCGGTATTGTGGGCGGAGTAGTCCCTTTGTTACAGTCACACTTACTTAAGAAGGAGTAACAGCCAAGACGAAGGGAATCTTAAAATCAGATTCTTAAGTTCAAAATGTTTATCCTACACTATGTATTGTATATGATAAAAGGTAGTTGGTTGTATGAAGTTATATATTAAAGGTGGAAAAGTATTTTTACCCGATAATAGAACATTATATAAAACGCTAGTCATTGAAGATCAGATTATTTGTGATATTATCCCGAATAGCTATACACCTGGCAATAATGATAAAGTCGTTGATGCAACTGGTAAGTGGGTCGTTCCAGGGTTGATCGATATCCATGCTCATGGAGCATTGGGGAAAGATGCTATGGATGGTACCTGGGATGCTATACATACACTTGGAAGATTTTTTGCTGCTCATGGTGTAACCTCCTATTTACCAACAATATGGACTTCCACACCCGAGTTGATGATGAAAGCCATAGCCAACGTAGCAAATTGCCCGCAACCTAAAGACGGTGCGAGGCATCTAGGTGTTCATGTCGAAGGGCCATATCTGAATGTAGAGTATCGTGGAGCACAAATTAAAGAATTAATTAGAATGCCTGATCCTTTGGAATATAGAAAATGGCTTGATTCAGGCATTGTTCGTTTGGTGACTATAGCACCAGAGAATCCAGGTGCTTTAGAGTTTATCGACAAAACTGTAAATCAGGGCGTTAAATTTTCAATTGGTCATAGTGGTGCCCGTTATGAACAGGTTGTTGAAGCAGCTGATCATGGTCTTAATCAAGCCACTCATGTTTTTAACGGGATGTTAGGATTGCATCATCGTGAACCTGGAACAGTGGGGGGTGTTTTAATGGATGAACGAATCTATGCTCAAATTATCGCTGATGGTGTACACGTCCATCCTGCAATGATAAAACTTTCTGTTAGAGCCAAAGGAATTTCTAAGATTATTCTTATCACAGATAGTATTCGAGGGGCGGGCTTGTCGGATGGATACTACGATAAGTACGGTCAACAGTTTACCGTAAAGGACGGTATTGCGCGCACCCCGATGGGAGGATTATCCGGTAGCACCTTGACCCTCGATAAAGCTATAAAAAATATGATAAAGTTTACGAGCATGCCATTGAATGATGTATTACCAATGGCAACATCAGTACCTGCGGAAGCAATGGGATGGCAGGATCAGCGCGGTGTTTTAAAACCCGGCGCTGATGCAGATGTGATTGTCCTAAATGAAGATTTTAAGGTGGAGAAGACATTCATTTTAGGGAATGAAGTGTATTGTAAATAAATATCGAAAGGAGTTTTTTATGTCTAGTTTTACTAAGCTATATATTGAAAAAATCATAGATCTCTTAAATAATATCTCAATCGAAGAGGAAGGTAATTTTAAAGCTGCTGCGAACATCCTTGCTGATGCTATTGAAGGAGATGGCCGCATCTTTGCATGGGGCAGCACGCATTCGGCGACCGCAATGCAAGATATTTATCTACGCGCAGGCGGCCTTGCATTGATTAATGCCATCTTTATTCCTGGTTTAGAAGCATTGCAAACCACACCGCTTGGTATAACCAGTAAAATCGAGAGACTACAAGGATATGCAGAAATTGCTCTTGACTATGCTCCTATCCGTAAAGGTGACGTATTAATTGTAGTTTCCGTGTCTGGTAGAAATGCAGTTCCGATTGAATTTGCGAAAATTGCTAAAAAACGGGGGATTAAAGTCATTGCAGTAACCGGATTGAGCTACAGCAAGTCGGTGAAACCCCGTCATCCCGATGGAAAGAATATGTTTGAGTACGCAGATGTTGTACTGGATAACAAAGCTGTTGCAGGTGATGCTATACTGGAGGTTGAAGGTATGGAACAAAAATTCTGTCCGATTTCTGGTATTACAAGTACTGCGGTTCTTCAATGTATGGTGGCTGCGACTGTGGAGGAATTACTTGCACGAGGAATTACTCCGCCAATTTTTATGGCGCAAAATGTGGATGGTGGCGAAGAGTATAATGAGAAGATGCTCGCAGAAAATCGCAAACGTATTTTTTACTTGAAGCCAGAATAATAATGCACAGTATTTTATTTTCATAGGATATATCAATGGATAGAGACTTATCCTTATTATATAAAATTAGAGATAGAAGTTATAGAATGAACTAAAGAAATGAATTCCAGTTGGAACAATAGATGATTTAAATAAAGAGATTTTAGATAGGGTAACAACAGCTGGTTATAATGTGGGTCTGATTTTAGGACTGACACATAATGTTTAAGATGATACAAGACTTGAAAAGATTGAATATTTTTTCAATTATGCAAAAGAGATTGGAAAGTATCCTATTAAAGGTAAATAAAGTTTTGAATAATAATTTGTAGAGTGGTAGAATAAAAATAAAAAAAGAAAGGATTTTATGATAAATACAAAAGGGGATCTATTTATAGAAGAAAGACAAGATAAAATTGTTAAATATATAGAGAAAGTAGAAAAAGCCACTATAGAAGAGATTATGAGTCTTCTTAAAATATCTAGATCTACCGTTAGAAGAGACTTGATCTATCTTGAGAGGAAAAACTTGATAATTAGAACCAGAGGCGGAGCTTTAAAGAAAAAATATTTTAAATATGAATTTTCTTTAAATGAGAAAAAAGATCTAAACTTAGATAAAAAGAAGAAAATAGCACAAATTACCAAGAGATTCATTAATGAAGGAGATATTATATATATTAGTGGTGGTACTACAACTTTGGAACTAGCTAAAATTTTATTTGATATAAAGGATCTAATCATCTTTACAAATGCTATTAATATTCTTTTAGAAGTGGCTAATAATTCTGGTACAAAGATTAAATTAGTTGGAGGAGATTTTAGAAAAAAAACATTTTCTATGGTTGGACAGGAAGCTATCAATTATCTAGACAGGTATAATTTTAATAAAGCTTTTGTTGGTGTAAACGGTATTTCTGTAAATGAAGGGTTTACAACTCCAAATGAGTTGGAAGCAATAGTAGATGGTGAGATAATAAGGAGATCTAAGGAGGTATTTATATTAGCTGATGAAACTAAATTTGGAGCAGTAGCTTTTTCTACTATATGCAAAATAGAGGACGTTGACTATATTATTACCAATAATTTACCGAATGCAAAACTTACTAAGGATATTCAAAAAATGGAAGTAAAAATTATTAGTAATTGATTTTAAGGCTTGGATCAAATGTTATATTAGTTGATTATAAAATATTTGTTTCTAAATCAGATAAATTAATTCATATTATTTTTTCATGATATAAATTTTAAAAATTGTTTACCTAGCTAGATCTTCCTTTTATTCTATGTCTCTTCCTGGTCTCAGATAAGAGCCTATCGATAGTAGCTGCACTTATCTTGAAGAGCTTTTCTCTTACCTTAGTACTCAATTTAATTTACCCCCATCTCTCTAATACCGGGGTAATCTCTTCTAAGCAGGGGGCTAGTCTTTTCTTTTTTAGATGCTCTTTGGTATCTATCTTTTAGTTCTTTAGTTACTGCCTTTTTTTGCCTCATAGTTAACATTCCTTTTGCCTCCTTATATATGAAAAAAGAGATAATTTCTCATCTTTAAATATAGAGGAGATTAGGTTATAATTGAAATAATTTCATTTAGATTTTTATATGATGCATCGATACTTTTTAATTTAGATTTTTGATGAGGCAATTCGTATTCTTGACACTAGAGCAAGGTTGATGTCTGGTCTAAATACAATTTAGTCAATGATAGGTGGAAGTGTGGTGCTTAACAGAAAAGTTGTAAGAGAATTCTTAGATGAAGGACTTTTTCTAACTTTTCGTAAGGGGTTAGAGGTTATAACGTTATTAGTGTGAGAA
>SDBS01007879.1_pt1 | contig 10325 bp, 8 predicted proteins | sample 2277091 | NCBI WGS metagenome assembly SDBS01 (sample SAMN10404972, study PRJNA504765) | marine sediment metagenome | isolation source: marine sediment core GS10_PC15, 163 cmbsf | place: Arctic Ocean: Southern Knipovich Ridge | collected 2010 | reverse complement strand
AAATATGGGAAATCGAGTTGAGGGAAAAGTAGCGATTGTTACTGGAGCCGGTTCGGCTGGCCCGGGCATGGGTAACGGGAAAGCTTCAGCAATCGTTTATGCCAGGGAGGGAGCTAAAGTAATGGTGGCGGATTATAGGCTTGACGCCGCTGAGGAAACTGAGAACATTATTAAGCAAGAAGGTGGTGACTGTATTACGTTCAAAGCCGATGTTAGTAAAGCCAGTGATTGCAAAAGTATGGTAGAAAAATGTATTGAAGTATACGGGCAAATTGATATTTTACACAACAACGTGGGCATTTTGATATTTGGCGGGCCGGTTGAGCTTGGTGAGGAAGACTGGGACAGGGTAGTGGACGTCAATTTAAAAAGCATGTTCTTGACATGTAAATACGCAATTCCGCATATGGAAAGACAAGGAAGCGGTTCAATAATTAACATTAGTTCCGTTGCTGGTATAAGAGCCATGGCTGCTCCAGCCCTTTCGTATGAGGCAACCAAGGCCGGTATTATTGGACTGACCCGGGATATAGCGATCCAGTATGCCTCGAAAGGGATTCGGGCGAATACTATTTTACCAGGATATATGAGAACGCCGATGGTCGACGCGTCAGTTAAACAAGCCTACGGCAGGAATATTGATGAAGCATATAAAAAACGTGATGCCATGTGCCCCACCGGGCAACAGGGTGATGCCTGGGATGTTGCCTATATGGCCTTATACCTTGCTTCGGATGAATCCAAATATGTAACGGCAAGTGAATTTGTTGTTGATGGCGGCATAACGCAAACTCATAGGCTTGGGCCGGTGGAAAATCGTGGTTAATGTTCCTTTTGTTTCTAGAGAGGTTCATATTCTCTGAAAACTTAACTGGCAAAAAAGCATAGACCATTAATATTATTGGTTGATTTGTTATTGACGCTAGCGTATATATAAATTAACATGATAGTAATACGGCAGATACGTTTGGTTTTCCAGAAAAGGTGAAAGGATTAATATGAAATCTACAAATACTCAAGGGCCAATTGAACGCAATATCGCTATAGAGCTAGTTCGTGTCACCGAAGCAGCGGCAATGGCTGCCGCTCGTTATTTTGGGAAAGGTGATAAAAACCAGATTGACGGGGCGGCAGTAACTGCCATGAGGTATGTTCTGGGGCATATCCAGATAGACGGAACAGTGGTCATTGGCGAAGGGGAAAAAGATAATGCCCCCATGTTGTATATCGGGGAGCGTATTGGTGATGGCTCCGGTTTCCAGGTCGATATTGCAGTTGACCCAATTGATGGGACAACCTCAGTTTCCAGGGGTCTTCCCGGAGCTATCTCTGTATTAGCGCTTTCAAGTAAGGGGACCATAAACTGCCCCGGAGAATTTGCTTACATGAACAAAATCATCACCGGGCCGGAAGCAAAGGATGATATAGATATCAACGCACCGGTGGCTGAAAACCTAAGGAACATAGCCAGAGCTATGAGAAGAAAGATTGAAGAGCTTACCGTAGTGGTTTTAGACAGGCCACGCCACGAGCAGTTATTATCGGATATTAGAAATGCAGGCGCCAGGGTTAAACTAATTTCTGATGGTGATGTTGTAGCAAGCATAGAGGCAGCTCTGCCTGGACGGGAGGTTGATGTGCTTATGGGTATCGGAGGTACGTCTGAGGGAGTTCTTTCCGCTGCGGCGATACATTGCATTGGTGGTGGTCTTCAATGTAAGGCATGGCCTCGTGATGTGAACGAAAGAGAGCTTGCTATAGCAGCGGGAGTTGATGTTAATAAGGTCTATAAAACAGAGGACCTTATTAATTGTGACGACGTGTATTTTGCAGCCACCGGGGTTAGTAGCGGTGAATTATTGAAGGGAGTACGTTATTATAGTGGTGGCGCACGGACTCAGTCTATTGCCATGCGCTCCAGCTCTGGCACCATCCGCTGGATAGATACCTGGCACAACTTTGATAAGCTTGATAAACTCAGCCCCTTTGAACTCCCTTGAAGGAAGGAAAATAATTAGGCTCTGCCTATTTCAAGACAGATGGTTGAACCACAAACTGGTTGACTAACCCCACCGTATCTACAACGCCCAACTTCTGAAAAAGCAAAGTAAAACGTTCTTCCAGCGCAGCCCGTATTCCCGCTAAATTCTCTTCCGGCATATGCCACATCTCCTTCTTGAAGTCACCGAAGCCCTTCTTTCTGGTTTTATACAGGAACTGGTCTTTGGTATCTCCTGGCAATTTTTCGCCGGCATACTTATCTATCAGATGTTTATTGATTTTATCCAACAGTTCCCTCGGGAAGTAGGAGCTATCATATATAAGGTTTTGAAACCCGGTGGCCAGATGCACTTCTATCGCCTCAGATTTCGGGAACATGTCAAACGCTTCATCAGGCAGAGTAGAGGCGCCATGTTGTACGGCACCAGCTAACCCGTATTCTTCCCGTGCTACCCTGGATATCTCCTCCAGGGTCTTGAAATCAACCTTTACACTGGCTACTGAGCCATTGGGCAGTACTGTGCCTCCATGACTCGTTCCGGTTTGTACACTAATTTTTGAGATTCCTTTGGTGCCTGGGTCTAACCGACGGGTATAGCCAGCCAAAAAGGCCCTGAGGTCAGCAACGGTGCTGTTGCTTTTACCAACTTCACCAATCTCACCACCGATAGAAATGGTTGTTCCTTCGGGTTCAAATTTTCGTATTAAGTTGGTCATATCGGCAGTTATCAGGCAGTTTTCTTCCTGCTGCTCCTCGAGTGTCTGCTTCTCCAGGTCCACTAAAGTTGATGCATCTATATCTATGTTAAAAAACCCGGCAGCTATTGCCTCCTCAATCAGTTCCTTAACGGCTGTCAGTTCCTTGTCAGGTCCTGAGCTATATCTTGTCCGGTTAACCTGGAAATGGTCCCCTTGAAGGAAAACCGGGCCCTGAAACCCTTCTTTTATTGCAGCAGCTAGCACGCAGGCGGTATATTCAGTTGGATTCTGGGCAGTATATCTTATCTCAGAGCGTGCAATCTCAAAGATAAAAGCACCGGCCTTATTTTTTAAAGCTGTTTTGAAGATAGCCCTGGCAACCTGATAAGTAATACCACGGATATTTATAGCAGGGACTGTCCTGCCGCTATAGAGTCCTTTCCCCGCGGCGCTGTACAGGCTTTGGATGCTGGCGGGATAGACACCATGATCAAGGGCCAGTTTTTGAATTTCCTGCTGGTACCCTTTTCTGGCACTGTCATCGTCAGCAAAGACGGCGTTTTCTATTAGGGCATCAATTTCATATTTCATGGTGATACTTATTCTCCAAAAAGACTTTTCTCCCAATCATCAGCTACCAGACATATCTCTAGCTTGTTCTTCTTACCCCTGCCTTTACTATATCATATCAACTTAGCGAAATGTCTTAAATCTACTAGAGCAACAGCATCCATTCCTAAACATCTTCTCATCCTGCGATCATGCGCACAATGAATACCACATACTGAAGGAGGATTATGTTTACATGTCGTATCTCTAATTTTGTAGGGTTCCGAATTTAGTTTCTCAGCAAAGAGGTATCGTTATAATAAATCTTCAATCTTGATCGTTCTTAAATCCCTGACAACGATGTCGGCTCCAGCTTGATACAAAGCATCCTCATGCCCAATACGCAAAATACCAACGGCATAGTATCCAACGGATTTAGCGGCAATAATACCTGAAGGAGCATCCTCAACAACAACAAAACGTTCTATGCTGCTATTGGATAGAGTATTCAACTGGCTTGCAGCAAGTTCATGCATGGCGGCCTTAGTTGGGAGATTCAGGCCGCAGGCATTAATTTCAAATACAGATAGAAGGGGGTCACCCTTAGCCATAAGGCCAAGATCATCGCCCACTTCCTTTAATATGCGCTCTTTAGATATACGAGTTAACATATCAACTGCATTTTTTGATGCTGAGACGGCAGCCTGCTTTATTCCCATGCTCTTTGCTTTAAGCAGCAATGAAATTGCGTCGGAAAATAGTCCAAACTTTCCTGCCTCGATGAGATTTCTTATAAGTTTATTCTTCTCGGAACAGTACTTCTCTAGCAATGCCTCTTTATCCGCTGCTGTTTTTGCGCCAAGTCTTTTATAAACGCCTTTCATCTCCAGTATATTATGTCCCCCCTCATACCTTGGTCTGGAAGCAACATGAGTGAAGTAGAAGTCTGAACTCAGCTCGTCTACTTTCCAGGGTTCTTTCATCGCTGTGACGCGCCAGGCATTTTCATGTGGACTGTCCGCTATAACGCCATCGATATCCCACAGAAATCCAACCTTTGTTACCAATAATTTACTTTCTGCTCGCATGGACCCTCTTCCCTTTTTCTAAACAATATCTGTTGCCATATAACTCTATGTTAACTGATCTTTGGCCTTTTAACATGATGACCTTCGTCTCATTATTTGACACTGCAAATTCAATCAGTGAGTTTTTGAACCAAAGGCGGAATTTCATCTTCTGCCAGCGGTTGGGAAGGGCAGGATTTGCAATAAGGTCTCCTTTTCTTAATCTTATACCGCCGAAGCCATATATCGCAATCTGCCATGCTCCGGCAAGCGCTGCGGCATGCATCCCATGATCCGTGTTGCGGTAAACATCGTGAAGGTCGCTATTTACGGCAAGGCTGAAATATTCGAAGGCCTTCTCAATATCTCCGGTTTCAAGAGCCATTATGGCATAGCTAGGAATACTGAGAGAGGATTTATGCACTGTCCTCTTCTCGTAATATTCGAGATTAACCTTCTTTGCATCCACTGAAAAATCGTTGGAGAAAAGATTCAGGAGTAACAGTACGTCTGCTTGCTTTACAAGTTGCGTCCCCTTTACTTCAGCAAGGCTCACTGTGGAAGGCCAGACAGGCATATTATTCTCATCCCATTCATTTATGGTGACATCCTTCTTACCGAAGTATCCCTCGAATTCTTCAATCAAGCCCTTGGAATCTATGAGGAAAACAATTTTCCCAGCTATTTCCCTCCAATTGTCTGCTTCCCTGTTCTGTAGCTTTAGTCTTTCTGCTAGAGCTTTCAAGATATGTGGATGTTTGTTGCGGAGATTATAGTATAGTTCCGACCCACTCGATAACACCCACTTTGCCAGGTAATTGCTGTACGAATTGTTGTCTACGGATTCCTGAAACTCGTTCGGTCCAATGGCCTCTTTGATTTCATAACACTGCTTTTCGCTCTCATACGTTGCACGAGAGGCCCAGAACCTCGCTGTTTCAAATATCATTTCAGCACCGTATCGGAGCATGAACTCTTCATCCCCGCTGGCCTCGTAGTAATGAAGAACAGCATAAGCTATATCGCTGGCGATATGGTGCTCACGTAGCGAGTTATATACAGGGATTCTTGTTCCGTCGAAGTTGACCCAGGTTTGCGGCGTTTCATCCTCCCCGCTGGCAGCTGATTCCCAAGGCCAAAGTGCGCCTTTGTAACCCCTGTCTTTCGATGCCTGCCGGGCTTTCTGCAGCCTGCGGTAGCGGTACATAAGGAAGTCCCTCGCTACCCTGGGCTGGGTATAGATGAAAAAAGGAAGCACGTGGATTTCAGTATCCCAGAATATGTGTCCGTTATACCACTCGCTTGATAAGGCCTTGGGAGCGATACTTACATCTATATCCTGGGGTGGTGCCGCAATGAGCAGATGATACATATCAAATCTAAGCGCTTTCTGACTCTGCGGGTCGCCCACTACTTCAATATCCGAATCTTCCCATCTACTTGCCCATGCTTTCACATGGCGTTTCAATAACCCCGATATACCATGCCTCCTCGCCATTTTTACTCCATTTATACAATCCATCTTTGGAGCTAGCTTGAGCTCACGAGAGCTGTATATTGATATATAGCTATTGAACTGGTATTTATCCCCTTTTTTCGCCTCAAAAGAGAATTCTTGTACGGTTGATTCGCCCTCAGTATAAGAGCGTACCGTTACCCCAGACTCAGGCACTGGCTTCTCCATCTCACCGGCAGAGGCTACCCCGATTACTATGTCCAGGTCATTAGTTTTTGCTTCCAAATACGATATTTCATCACCATGAGTTGATCTCTGGGTCACTGTGTAATGTTGTATTGGTTCTCCTGCAGCCCGAATTTCATTTCTCGTTGCCCCATCAATAGTAGTTTTGACAACCACATGGCTGTCAGCGTCCAGCAATCTCATGGAAAAGGTCATTGCGCCTAGATGTATATCGCTCAGGCTGAAGAAGCGCATGGATTCATATTCATATCTTCCCCCTGTGTCGGAAAAAATGCTGTGCCTCCGGAGTACTGCTTTCTGCGTATCCAGTATTCTTTGGTGCTGGATAAGCTCCATGCCTTCCGTGGAAAGTTTTTTACCGTTTATAAGTATTTCTACATTGACAGGATTGGGAATATTAACGATCTCGTAAGATTGACCCTCCCCCCGATCATATACACCGGCGATATATGTGCCGGCATAATTTTTGCTATGGCCTTCCTCCAGGATACCTCTTGCCCCTATGTAGCCATTCCCCAGAGTGAAAATTGTCTCTTGAAACCTCAGCTTGGACTCGTTGATTTTATCCTCTAATATAAGCCAATCTTCTGCTGATGGCTTTAGAAATGCTGATTCGCCAACGGGCACCGTTTGCTCGTTATTCACGGTTCAATACCTCCGTATCCTTCCGGGGTATTTTAAACCAGGGAGGTAAAGCCATCGCAATCTTCATATTCGTACTCCTCCATAGATCTATAAGTTTTCCAGCATTATAGCAACTACAGAAAAAGCTATCAGTAATGTAATATAGTGGAACTATGCTAATTAAAGAGGGTTGGATTTAACATGAACAAACAGAGAATCGGCATTCTCACTGGGGGTGGGGACTGTGCCGGCATCAACCCAGCCATCAAATGGATTGTTAAAACTGCTCTAGATAAACAGCTTGGCTCAGAAAGGAGCATACAATATGAGGTTGTTGGGGTTCGGAATGGGTGGCAGGGACTGATAAATATTGACCCGACAGGTCCAGATGCTCAGGAATACATCGTACCATTGAGTGAGGCACAAGTTCGGACGTGGGATAGATACGGCGGAACCAATTTAGGAACTTCTCGAACAAACCCCTATGATCCCCACAACGACCGGTCGAAGGTGCTAATTGAGAACTTGGAAAAGCTGGGACTGCACACACTGATAGTCATTGGTGGCGATGATACCCTGGGGGTCGCTTTCAAGTTAGCCAAAGAAGGAATAAACATTGTTTGTATTCCCAAGACGATTGATAAGGACCTTCCCGGAACTGATTACACTTTGGGGTTTGAAACTGCTATGAACGTTATCGTGGAGGGAGTGGATAGGTTGAGAACTACAGCCGGTTCTCACCAGAGAACATTTGTTGTGGAGACAATGGGTAGAAATAGCGGATGGCTGGCTCTGGAAGGAGGAGCGTCCAGCGGTGCCTATATCATATTAATTCCTGAATACGATTTTTCTATAGAAAAAGTAAATGAGCTGGTTTTAGAGGGAAGAAGGTCCGGCGCCAGATATAATATTATCGTCGTAGCTGAAGGAGCCAAACCAGTGGGCGGAATCGAGTTTGTCAGAAATGGAAGTGTAGATAGTTTCGGTCATAAAGCTTTGAGTGGAGTTGCAGAATTTGTAGCCAGGGCAATTCATGAAGGGACAGGGCAAGAGACGCGAAGCATGGTTCTGAGCCATCTGCAACGGGGTGGAGTTCCCTGTGCTTATGATCGCCGAATGGGGAGGTATTTCGGTATTGCCGCTGTTGATTTGGTAGTCATGAAAGACTTTGGGAAAATGGTATCGTATAGGCATGGCAAGATTACCGCCATCCCGATTGAAGACGCACTGGGGAATCCCTGTTTGGTAGATATAGAAACCGAGTATGATATTGAAAGATACAATGGCCGGCGGACCATTTTAAGACGTAGTAAATGAGTTATATTTTTTAATGTTCACTGACATAGCTCTGTAAAACTTGTCCGGGAAAGGGTACAGGTTCAAAATGGTGCAATGCTAACCTGATAAATGCTACAATCCTCACTTACAAGTTAGTTTCGGCAATAAACTATACATAAAAAGAAACAGGAGCGAGAATACGTGGAACAATCAGTAGAGATGGAAAAAAGACTTCAAAACGATCCGGCGCAGTTTATTGCGCGGGAAATCAAAGAATTTGTGCGGACGAGTCAGGCTAATCGTCTGTCGTTTATAAATGATTATGTTATGTGGGACGAACCGCTGGTACAGTTTGCCGATGGTAACGACCCTCTCTTCGCTGAATACAAAACCATTATCGCTTCCACTTACCTTACTCCTCGAGAGGCACTTGCTAAAACCTATAAGAAAAATCCGGAAGAATTACCGGAAAAACTTTCGGTAATAAGCTGGATTTTACCTGCCGTGGAAGAAACTCGTAAAACTAATCGTGCTGAGTCACGCGTTCCCAGCCGTCTTTGGTCTCACACCCGTTATTATGGGGAGAAATTCAACGGGGTATTACGTACACATATGGTAGAACTCCTCACAACCATGGGATATCTGGCGGTGGCGCCATTTTTACAGCCTTATTTTGAGATATTTAACAATGAAAAGGGCCCTTACTCAAATTGGTCGGAACGGCACGTGGCATTTGCCGCCGGGCTTGGCACTTTCAGCCTTTCAGATGGCTTTATTACTGAGCGTGGAATTGCTCACCGTTGTGGCAGTGTGGTTACTGACCTGGTACTGCCCGTAAGTCCCAGGACAGCCGAAGGGCCATATTCAAACTGTTTATTTTATCTGGACGGTAGCTGTATTGCCTGCGTAAAACGCTGCCCGGCTGGAGCTATTACAGAGAAAGGACATGATAAGATAAAATGCCATGCTTATCTGAGGGATACTATCGGTTACTCAACAGAGGCATTGCAAGAGGGATATAATAATGATACAAGCGTAGCTGGCTGTGGTCTCTGTCAGACGAAAGTCCCTTGCGAATTCCGGAATCCGACAAGTAAGAAGAAATAGAGTAAAGAGAGACCAAGGTGGATATACAAAAACATTTCAGATTCTAACTAAATGAATAAGCCGTCTGAACACGGAGTAAAATTGGCCTTCAATGTACCTAATACTATAACCGCTTCGCGTATCCTTATGGCTATAATTATTGTCTGGCTCTTGTATATAGGCGGTGAAACTAAAATTCTCGCAGCGGGCATTCTTCTCATTGTTGCCGCTCTCACTGATTGGCTTGACGGGTTTTTAGCCCGCAGACTGGGGCAATCAAGCCTGGGCGGATCGCTTTTTGACCTGGTCGCTGATGAAATACTCTTTATGCCGACTCTAATAATGGCAATAGCTACTGGTCTGTTTTCAAGGACTGCCACCCTGATGCCTTTGAATCCTTATCCCTATGCGGTACCAGCCCTGCCAGCCAGCGCTTCTGCTCGTAGCTCAACAATCATCCATGCCTCTTCTGGAACATCGAATTCACAGTTAATATCTTTCACTGTGGCAGGAACAAAGCCAAAACGGGGATAAAAGGAGGGATGTACCAGAACGACTACTATATGCTGACCAAGATGACAGCATTCTTTTAAGCCTGCCCGAACCAGCTGAGAGCCAATACCCTGGCGCTGGTAAGAAGGAAGCACAGCCATCGGAGCGAGGGCGACTGCCTCGAAGCTCGATACGTCAGTTCCTATAATAACTTTGCTGAAGGCGATATGCCCCACAAGCTGACCATGCCGAAGGGCAACCAGAGAGAGCGTGAGGGCACCGCGATTTCGAAGCTTTTCAATAATGGCAGCCTCATCGTCCTGCCCAAAGGCCTGCTTATTTACGGCGCGAATATCTTCAATATCTTTTGAAAGTTCCCGTCGGACAGTGATTAGTGCAACTCCCCCTGTTTCCATTTCTGCTGATGTCGTCATTTTCGCTCGTCGTTGTATAAGAACATGAGAAAGAGAGGATCGTCTTTGGCCATAACAACCTTCACGGAGGCGCGGGAGATAGTTGATTAAAACAGGTAAGTGACAACCAGCAGTATCACAGCCGCTGCCGGCAGCTAGCGACCTACTTGTATTACCCACCGCGGAGAAAACGAAATTGGTCCAAGTCGCCAGGTGGGAGCATTAATAGCATCAAGAAGTTTTGGTGTGGGTAGCTTCCAGGCGATCAGGAAGGCGCCAACAATTCCGGCGACAATTACCACTCCTGAACCAGTTAGCTGGTCCATTACATCCAGGAAGGGCTTTCCGTTAACGGAAAGTTCCATGCTGGTGAAGCTTAGAGCCGAGGGGACGCCCAGGGCAGTAGTAATAGCG
>SDBS01007878.1_pt1 | contig 10326 bp, 5 predicted proteins | sample 2277091 | NCBI WGS metagenome assembly SDBS01 (sample SAMN10404972, study PRJNA504765) | marine sediment metagenome | isolation source: marine sediment core GS10_PC15, 163 cmbsf | place: Arctic Ocean: Southern Knipovich Ridge | collected 2010 | reverse complement strand
CATTACAATGTCCAGATGGACAATGAAGCCTGGGAGCGGCTGATTACCTGGATTGACCTGAATGGTCCCTGTCACGGTACGTGGGGTGAAGTAAGCCCGATTCCTGATGGAGCCGATCGACGGCGACGCCAACTGAGCCGGTTGTACTTTGGCCCCAAAGACGACCCTGAACAAATTCCTCAAATTCACCGCCTGTCCATCGAGCCGATAAGGCCGGAGCCGATGCCTGAAACAAAACCGAAAAGCCCAAAGCTTGCCGGCTTAACCTTCGACAGCGAAGAGATCCGCCGTCAACAGAAGGCCTCCGGTGTGTTTGAGAAAGTAATAAACATGGGCGGTGACGTAACGATGAAACTGGTTCGGATTCCCGCCGGAAAATTCGTTATGGGAGACCCGCAAGGCCAGGACGACGAACGTCCGCTTGCACAGGTGCCAATCAGTCAGGACTTCTGGATGGGCGTTTGTGAGATCACCAATCAACAATACCACCTGTTCGACTCGGCCCACGATTCCGGATATTTTACGAAACGCTTCCAGGGCCCGGATGGTCCGGGTATGTCACTCACGGGTCCGAACCAGCCTGTGGTTCGTGTATCGCAGGAGCAGGCTCTTGCATTTTGCCGCTGGCTTTCACAAAAAACTGGTTTGAATTTCACACTTCCGAGCGAGGCCCAATGGGAATATGCCTGTCGTGCAGGCTCTCAGAGTCCGCTTTCATACGGTACCGTGGACACAGATTTCTCGCGATGGGCAAACGTTGCCGATAGGTCCCTCAGCGTTCGGCCTGGCCCCACTGGTGGTTTGGAATCAAACATTAACATTACGGCCCACTTCGGCAAAGGCATCCTGGAGTCGGCTGTCTTTGGCGGGAACATCATTTGTGATATACGCTTTGACGACAGGACCGTGGCAACGGCAGAGGTGGGCAGCTATCAGCCAAACGCATGGGGCCTTTATGATATGCACGGCAACACCTGCGAATGGACCAGGACGACATATAAATCATATCCTTATATGACCGACGATGGTCGCGATTATCCAGGCAAAACAGGCCGAAAAGTAGTTCGCGGCGGCTCCTGGTGTGACCGGCCCAAACGATGCCGTTCCGCTTTTCGCCTGAGTTACCCAACCTGGCAGCGCGTCCATAATGTTGGTTTCCGTGTTATTTGTAAGATCGAAACAGCAAAAACAAATTGGTTAATTAGTGAGTCGAATACTCAGCACTCACTGCTCACCAATAACTAAATTGATGTCCGGTAGTGCAGGAGGTAAAGAAAAAGACAATGGCACGGCAACGACAAGTAACGTGCGTTCTTCTAATAGTCGTTTTCATTATATTCGCCGGCATTCTCACTCCCTCAGCCAAAGGCCAGCCGAAACTGCTTGAAGGCTTCCTCGCCGGGCCGATGGCGGACGTCGATGAAATCATTTTTGCCTGCCGTCAGTTGAACTACGACGGACACTGGTACGCCAATTTCGGATACTACGCCGACAGCGCCGAGCGAAAGGCATATCGGGCGATGGGCCGATTGTGCAAACTGAACATCAGGACAGGCCGGCTTACTGTATTACTGGACGACCCACAAGGCACAGTTCGCGATCCGCAGGTACACTACGACGGCGAAAAGATTGTATTCTCCTACCGCAAAGCCGGCTCAGAAAATTTCAATCTCTACGAAATCAATACCGATGGCAGCGGTCTAAAGCAACTTACAGATGGCCGGTATAATGATATCGAACCAACCTACCTGCCGGACGATACAATCGTGTTCGGCTCCAACCGCTGTAATCGCTGGGTAAACTGCTGGCTGACCCAGGTCGCTGTGCTGTATCGCTGCGACGCTAACGGAAATAATATCCGCCCCATATCCAGCAACAGTGAGCACGAGAACACTCCCTGGCCGTTGCCGGATGGCCGCGTGCTGTATATGCGCTGGGAGTATATCGACCGCAGCCAGGTGCACTATCACCACCTCTGGACTACTAATCCTGATGGGACCGGGCAAATGATCTATTACGGGAATATGCACCCGGGCATCGTGATGATTGATGCCAAGCCGATTCCCGGTACAGAAAAGGTCGTAGCGGTATTCTCTCCCGGGCACGGACGCAAGGAGCACGATGGACAAATTACCATTGTTACGCCCAAAGCCGGGCCGGATGAAATTGCATCCGCTCAGCCCATCAGCAAAGCAAAGAATTACCGAGACCCTTATTCGTTTTCGGAAGATTGCTTCCTTGTAGCCCAGGGCACGAAGCTCCTGTTAATGAACGGCCAGGGGCAAACCCATGAAATCTATCGGCTGCCCGCGGAACTCGCCGAGGCCGGTGTGCAGTGCCATGAACCCCGGCCAATCCTACTGAGACCACGGGAACGAGTAATCCCATCGCGAATAGACCAGCAACAGTCAACCGGTCGGCTGGTTCTGACAGATGTTTACAACGGCAGACAGATGCATGACGTTAAGCGGGGCGAAATCAAAAAACTGCTCGTCCTGGAGACGCTGCCTATGCCGATACATTATACCGGTGGTATGGAGCCACTGAGCTACGGAGGCACGTTTACGCTGGAACGAATTCTTGGAACGGTACCTGTTAATGAGGACGGCTCAGCTTATATGGAATTGCCGGCGTTGCGAAGCCTGTTTTTCGTAGCGCTGGATGAGAACAACAACTCTGTTAAAAGAATGCAGAGCTTTCTGACGGTTATGCCGGGAGAAACAACCAGTTGCGTCGGCTGCCATGAACAGCGGACCCGAACACCCGTTACCCAAGGCCGAAACGCACTTCAGGCCTTGAGTCGCCCGCCGAGTAGAATCACACCCATCGCAGGTGTTCCGGATGTATTTGATTTTCCGCGGGATATTCAGCCGATCCTCGATAAGCATTGTCTTAGCTGCCACGGATACGAAGCGACTAATCAGGACGGCCCGCGGGCCGGTGGTGTTATACTCAGCGGCGACCGCGGTCCGTTTTATTCCCATAGCTACTACACGCTGACTCTATGGCGTCAGTTTGCTGACGGCCGCAACCAGCCAAAGAGTAATCTTGCACCCAGGTCCATCGGCAGTAGCGCCAGTCCGCTGATGAAAAAGTTCGACGGCAGCCATTACAACGTCAAGGCCACAGATCACGAACTGGATATGATTCGTTACTGGATTGAGTCCGGAGCACCTTATCCAGGTACGTATGCGGCGTTAGGCTGTGGTATGATCGGTGGGTATGCTGAGAACAAACAGGACCAGTCCGACCACCAGTGGCCCAGTACTATCGCTGCTGCCGAGGTTATTCGGCGGCGCTGTGTACATTGTCACGACAAGTCGCTGCCATTGCCTCTGGCGCTTTCAGATAATCGCGACATTCCACCGTGGAATGCGCAACCGGGCTATGTGCTGAGGCATTTGGTGTATAATCTGACACGTCCGGAGAAATCCCTGATCCTGCTGGCGCCGCTATCGAGCCAGGCCGGGGGTTATGGCCTATGTAAGCCCAGGAGTAAAGATGGCGAGCCGGACGAGTCTGCAACCGTCTTCGCTGACACTAACGACCCCGGCTACCAAAAAATCCTGGCCCTCTGTGTGGCCGGCAAGAAACACCTCGACAAAATTAAGCGATTTGATATGCCGGATTTTCGACCACGACCTGCGTATGTTCGGGAAATGAAAAGATATGGAATTTTGCCGAAAGATATTGCCGCGAATGCAGCGATAGATGTTTATGCGACCGACCGGGTGTACTGGCGATCGCTGTGGTATCAACCTGACACCAAAACCAACCTGAGCAAGAAGTAATAGTTATGGAGTAAGTTAAATATGAATAAGCACTGTATGAGGAAATTAACAGCATGGACATGCATGTTTCTGGTGTTCGCCGGCATCGCAACTGTCGCTAAAGCCGGGGAGAGCTATCTCTCTCCGTCAGCACTTCTCGCAGACAACCAGACCAAAACACTCTATATTGCACAGGCCACTGCGAAACAAGTAGCGGTTTTTGACATCGCCGCCGGCAAGGTGACCAGGGCATATTCGCTTCCGGGTATGCCCAGCGGACTGGCACTATCGTCCGACAAGTCGCGCCTGTATGTTACCTGCGCCTGGCCCAAAGGACAGGTTCAAGTGATCGATCTGCGAACCAGAAAAATCAGCTTTACCCTGCCCACAGGGCATACGCCTATGTCACCCGTTCTCAGCTCAAACGGTAAAATCCTGTACGTATGCAACCGCTTCGGTAATAACATCTCTGTTATTGACCTGGCTTCACGCAAACAGACAACTCTAATACCCGTCCAGCGTGAGCCGGTCGCGGCGGCACTTACCCGAAACGGCAGGTTTCTGTTCGTGACCAATCATCTGCCGGCCGGCGCCGCCGATGAAGGAATTATCGCCGCAGCGGTTTCGGTCATTGACACTGAGACCAATAAGGAGGTGGCCACCATCGAGCTTCCGAACGGCACCACAGCATTACAGGGAATCTGTATCTCACCTGACGGCCGATATGCCTATGCCACGCATATCCTCGCCCGCTACACAGTACCTACCACGCAATTGGAGCGGGGATGGATAAATACCAATGCGCTCAGTATTATCGATGTCCAGAACGAACAGCTAATTGATACCGTCCTTCTGGATGATGTGGATTCTGGAGCCGCCAATCCGTGGGCCGTTGGTTGCACAAGCGATGGAAAATATATCTGCGTGACCCACGCCGGGACCGATGAATTGAGCATAATAGATGCGCCCGCCATGATGGACAAAATCAGGAAATATCACGATAAAGAAAAAAGCACTCAGAACCGAGCAACCAGACAGGACAGCTACGGAAGTTATGGTACAAGTTCAACACCTTCATCACCTTCATCGAACATTCCTAACGAGCTGAGTTTTCTTTACGGGATTCGACAGCGTATCAAGCTTTGCGGCAAAGGCCCTCGTGCACTTGCAATCGTTGGTTCCGATGTTTATGTAGCAGAGTATTTTACGGACAGCATGACGTTAGTTGATATAAATAAAACGACGGGTGCTAAAACTACCGCTCTTGCGCTGGGCCCAACACCACGAATGACGGCAAGGCGCAAAGGTGAAATGCTCTTCCACGATGCTTCACTTTGCTTTCAGAGCTGGCATAGCTGCTCAAGCTGTCATCCGGGCGGTGCGCGGGTCGATGCCCTGAACTGGGACCTGCTTAACGATGGTATAGGCAATCCTAAAAATACAAAAAGTCTCCTGTTTTCGCACAGAACCCCGCCGGCGATGTTTACGGGTGTGCGTAAAAACGCCGAGATGGCCGTGCGCTCAGGAATCAGACATATTCTGTTTGCGGTACGCCCGGAAGAGGACGCCGTTGCAATCGATGAGTATCTCAAGTCGCTCAGGCCGGTTCCGAGTCCCTATCTGGTAAATGGCAAACTAAGCGCCTCAGCCAAACGAGGGCGAAAGATATTTGACAAGGCACGCTGCGCTTCATGTCATAAGGGACGACTGCATACGGACCTGCGGCAATACAATATGGGCATAGGCAAAGGACTGGATAAAGACATCAAGTTTGATACGCCGACTTTGGTCGAAGTCTGGCGGACCGCACCATACCTGTACGATGGACGGGCTGTTACTATTGAGGAAGTCCTCACAAAGTACAATCCCGACGATAAGCATGGACTGACATCCAGCCTATCTGATAAGGAAATTACGGATTTGGCCAACTTCATGCTCTCGCAGTAGTCCCTTTTTGCACAACGACAGTATAAGGATATCGATAAATAGTAGTTAATGATGGTCCCTTTACCAATTAAGCGGTATTAAGACGGAGAAATGAATATGACTAAATATCATTACACTCGTCGCCGTTTCCTCAAAACCATAGGTTTGGGAGCTGCGGCTTTGGCCATTCAGGGTTCAAAGAGTATTACAACACTCCTGGCCGATGAGGTGACGGATAAAAAAACCAATGTCGTTTTCATTCTCGTTGATGACTTAGGCTGGATAGACACCGGCTGTTACGGCAGTAAGTTCTATGAGACACCGAATATCGACAGACTCGCCGCTGAGGGTATGCGGTTTACCGATGCTTATGCCGCCTGTGCGGTCTGCTCACCGACCCGTGCGGCTGTGATGACGGGACGCTATCCGGCTCGCCTGGGCGTTACCGACTGGATTCGCGCCCGCTTCCAGGGAGGCGAAATCCCCACAGACAAAAAGAACCCAACTGAATACGTCGGCGGCAAAAACAAGAAGCTGCTATGCCCGCCCAACGCGCTGTGGATGGAGCTTGAAGAAATCACCATTGCCGAAGCTCTCAAATCGGCAGGATATACTTCATGCCACATCGGAAAGTGGCACTTAGGTGCAGACGACTGGTATCCGGACAGGCAGGGTTTTGATTTCAACGTCGGCGGCTGCGACTTCGGCCAGCCACCTAACTATTTCGACCCGTATTCCCGAAAGGGCCAAGGACCAATACCAACCCTGAATCCTCGTCGCAAAGGCGAATACCTTACCGACCGCGAAGCTGATGAAGCGGTCAAATTTATCCGCCTCCATAAAGATAAACCGTTTTTCCTCTATATGGCACACTATGCTGTCCATACACCCATCCAGGGCAAAGCCGACCTGGTCGCAAAGTACAAAGACAAAAAACCAACAAACCAGAAGAATCCGAAATACGCAGCGATGATTGAAAGCGTGGACGACGCCGTGGGCAGGATTTGTTCCGTGCTCGATGAACTTAACCTGGCAGATAGAACAATCATTTTCTTCACAAGTGACAACGGCGGCCTTATGGGCGTAACGAACAACGCCCCCCTGCGTGCCGGCAAGGGCCACCCTTATGAAGGAGGTATCCGCGAGCCTTTGCTCGTACGTTGGCCGAAAGTGATAAAACCCGGCACAGTCAGTCATGAACCGGTAACAAGCGTTGACTACTTTCCGACCATTTGCCAGGCCGCCGGTGTTCCGTTGCCGAGGGACCGTGACATCGATGGCGTCTCGCTTCTTGGCCATCTAAAATCCAACGGCATCCAAAAGCTTAACCGAGATACGCTCTTCTGGCACTTCCCACACTATCGCGGCGACATTGTACCTTACAGCATCATTCGAGAAGGTAACTGGAAGCTTATCAAAAGATATGAGGGCAAAACTTTTGAACTATATAGCCTAAATGGTGATTTGTCTGAAAGCAACGACCTCTCAGAGATACTGCCAACAAAAGTCAGGCGTCTTAATGCTAAATTAACCAGATGGCTGAGGATTTCCCGCGCCAAGCTCCCCAGGGCAAATCCAGACTATGAACCGGATACAAATTCGCAAAAAGGCAAAGGCAGAAAAAGCTAAAAAAAAAGAATAACAGAAAAAGACCTCAGCAAAAGGAGATTACATTATGAATCGACGTGATTTTCTAAAAGTTATTGGTATGAGCACTGTCTCTCTGACGCTGCCGGGATGTATAAACGCATCTGGGCAAGCTACCAGTAGGGGCACTCGGCCTAATATTCTGTGGATTTTGTCCGAGGACATCAGCCCCGACCTGAGCTGCTACGGCACGCCAGTGGTAGAGACTCCAAATCTTGACAAGCTCGCCGACCAGGGTGTCCGTTTCACCAACGCATTTACTACAAGCCCGGTTTGCTCTACCAGCCGCTCGGCTATGATTACTGGTATGCACCAGGGCTCCATTGGCGCTCACCATCACCGAAGCCATCGTAAGGATGGATACACGTTGCCGGAGCCGGTACGGCTGATAACAGAATACTTCCGCCAGGCAGGATATTTTACAGCCAATGTCAAAACGGCCGCCCCCGGTGTCCGCGGCTCGGGCAAGACGGATTTCAACTTTAAGTATAGTAACGCCTTTGACGGCAGTGACTGGAACCAGCGTAAATCTGGCCAGCCGTTCTTCGCACAGCTATCAATCAGTATGACGCACCGCGGCAAACAATGGAACGACCTGGACAAAAAGCTCGACAATCCTGTTGACCCAGCCAAGGTCAAGTTGCCCCCATTCTTTCCCGACCATCCAATAGCACGCCAAGACTGGGCTACATACCTTAACTCTATCCAGATGATGGATCAATACGTAGGAAAGATTCTGCAGCGCCTCGATAACGAGGGGCTGGCGGATAATACGGTTATCATCTTCATCGGTGACCACGGTCGCTGTCATGTCCGCGGCAAGCAATGGCTTTACGACGCAGGGATTCGGATTCCTCTGATTGTTCGCTGGCCTGGCAAATTAAAATCAGGCCTTGTGAGTGAAGACTTAGTCAGCGCTATCGATATTTCGGCGACGATTTTGAACATTGCGGGCATCAAGCCACCAAAACATATACAGGGGAAGGTTTTTCTCGGTCCAGGTGCAAAGAAGCGAGACTATATCTTTGCCGCCCGCGGGCGATGCGATGAAACTATCGAGTGTATTCGCTGTGTGCATGATAAACACTTCAGCTACATTCGAAATTACATGCCGTACCGTCCCTGGATGGCCCTTAATCGCTATAAAGACACCAACTATCCGATGCGTGAACTCTTACGCAACCTGCACGCCGAGGGTAAACTTACTCCTGCTCAGAAGAAATTCCTGGCGCCGACCAAACCGCCGGAGGAATTATACGACTTAAAAAATGACCCTTATGAACTGCACAATTTGGCCGGCTCACCTGAGTATCAAAATGTTCTAAAGCGGATGCGTGCGGCCCATATTAAATGGATGCGTCAAACCGCAGACTTAGGTCTGATCCCGGAACCGGAACTGGAGGAAATCTATTTAGAGCACGGCAACGGCTATGACATACTGGCCCAGCCGGAAAATCGCGACCTGATTGAGCGCATACATGAGGTAATAGAACTCGGAGAAAAAGGTAAAGCGGCGATACCGGACCTCATGCAGGCAATGCAGGACAAAAGAGCATCGGTACGCTGGTGGGCGGCAATCGGCCTGGGTAATATGGCTCCGGACGTCGGAGCGGCAAAAACCACATTACAAAAAGCTTTGCACGATAAATCCCCTTCGGTCCGCATTGCCGCAGCGCGAGCATTCTGCCGGATGGGGAGGGCCCGGCAGGTCTTGCCCCTTTTGATACGGGAGCTGCAAAACAAAGAAAATAAGATTGTACGCCACTATGCTGCCCTGGAGCTGGAAGAGCTCGGCGACATTGCTGGTGAATTCATAGAAGAGATTCGGGCCGCACGAAATGACAGTTATGGCTGCGCCAAACGTGTAACCACCCGTATAGTAAACACGCTGGAAAAATAAATCGTGACCAATACGGGAGACGACATCAGTTTTACTTTAATTTGATAGGTACACCTTTATCACGGGCTTGTGCTACGAATAACTTTATCTCTTCCAAAAGTAGCTGTAATTGCTGAGTGTTCTCAAGCAGACTTTCGTAAAATCGCCCATCGTTTATAAGTTTGGCAGCACTACCTTGGCCGCTGTTTATTTTCTCTAAGATTAGCCGCAGTTGTGCCGACGCTTTAGTTATTTCTTCGCTCGTATCGACCATCGCAATAATGAGATCTTCGGCTTTGGCATCAACATTTTCCAAAGTTGTGGTCCCTGTCATAGCAAATTTCCGGAACTCTTCTATTGTCTGCTTCGCCTGCTGCATAGTCTCCTTCGCATGTTCTGACGCCATAGTCAGATTAGCCAACATTATCTGGAGATTTTCTTTATTGTCAGGATTGCCGATGACATCGTTGGCGTTAGTAATAAGGGCTATGATGCCATTAACCAATTCATCAAGTTTTTTCATGCTCTCTTCCGGGAAAAACTCACTGGTTATACCGGTCGAGCCCTGCAGCCATATTTTGTCCACTAAAAAAACTGTTTCCGGTTGGTTCGGGTCACGCGGCTCTGCAGGTTTCCCTGGAGTTTGTTTAATTTCAATATAACTACTGCCTAAACCCCGCGTCATCAGTTTTACTTCAACATTGGAAGGGATATTAACATAACTTTTGTCAATGCTAAGAATAACCACTGTTTGATAATATTTTAAGCCGGTCTCCATATCCTCTCGTATCTCCGGAGACATAACCTTTGTTACTCGACCGATTTGATAGCCACAAAAGCGCACGGGCGTATCCGTCTGCACTCCCGGCGCTGTCGGGAATTGAACGAAAACCTCAAAAGAACCCATCTTGGTAATAACAGATGGCAAATCACCGAACTTAAATATCAGCCACACAAGGGCACATATACCTACTACTACAAAAACGCCCACAATCATATTGCGTTTTCTTTGGGTGGTCTCATAGTCACTCACTGTTCACTCCCTTTCAAATCACTGCGGCCTTCCAGAAACAACTCCCTTATGGCACGCAAAGGATAGCCGCT
>SDBS01007877.1_pt1 | contig 10326 bp, 7 predicted proteins | sample 2277091 | NCBI WGS metagenome assembly SDBS01 (sample SAMN10404972, study PRJNA504765) | marine sediment metagenome | isolation source: marine sediment core GS10_PC15, 163 cmbsf | place: Arctic Ocean: Southern Knipovich Ridge | collected 2010 | reverse complement strand
ATATAATTATTTTTAATTCCATGCAGGAAGGAATTTCAAATGCACTTATCGAATCCATGGCATGTGGAAAACCTGTGCTAAGCAGGGATATCCCGGGACTGAGGGATTATATCATTTATCATGAACAAAACGGTTTGCTTTTTAACAACGGCCGGGAAATGGGACCATGGCTCGAAAAAATATACAGAGACCCTGCATTTGCTGAGGGACTTGGCAACAGGGCTGCTGATTTTATTCACAGGGAAGCGAATTTTACTCTTGTATGGCAGCGACTGCTTGAGGGATTATATGGCAACCAGAAGAGATGAGAAAACAGATTAAAATATTGTATTTTATTCAATTACCGCCACCCGTGCATGGGGTATCCACCATTAATGACTTCATTTTTCATAATGCATTAATAAATGAAAATATTGATAAGCATCTGGTTGAGATCAAGTTCTCTAACGAACTGACTGAATTGAGAAAAACAACTTTCCGAAAAATCATTCATTTTTTCAGGATCCAGAGGCAGTTAAACCATGCCATTAAACAAACAGGGCCGGATTATGTCTATTTCTCAATAATGCCGGTTGGAAAGGGTTTCTGGAGAGATTTACTGTTTGTCAGGCAAATCAGGAAACAAGGGGTCAAAATAATATATCACCTGCACAACAGAGGTATAGAAAAACAGGCCGGAAACCTGATATTCCGTAAACTGTATCAATATATCTATCAGGATTCCATAATTATTCATTTATCGGAATCCCTGATGCGAAAGGAGATTGGTGGACTGAACCTGAGGAGTTCCCTGACCAGGGTGATACCAAACGGAGTACCGGTAGTAGACCTGACTCAACGGGAAAAAGAGGAATCAATAACCAGGATATTGTTTCTTTCAAATCTTTTTCCGGACAAGGGGATGTTTGATTTACTTCAAATTATGAAGATCCTCCAGGATAATAGGACGGATGCCCGGCTTCACATTGTGGGTGAATTCATGAGGGATGGATATCGGAAGAGATTTATTAATATGATAGATAGATACGGATTGAATGGATCTGTATACCTGAAGGGACCCAAATTCGGTGATGAAAAGTGGAAAGTTTACCAGGATTCTGATATCTTCCTGTTTCCTACCAGGTTTAAGCAGGAAAGTTTTCCACTGGTTGTCCTCGAAGCCATGCAATTCGGATTACCGGTAATAGCAAGTCACATTGGTGCCATACCAGAGATCATAAATCACGGGGAAAATGGGTTTACCTTTGATCCATCAGATCATAAAGGATTTGCCGGGATAATCATGGAATTGATAGATCAAAAAGAAATTTTGCAAAGAGTTGGTATGGCAGCCAGACAGAAGTTTCTGGATAATTATACGACCGTGCATCTGGAAAAAAATATCAGGGATCTGTATGAGAATTATCTTGCTGACATACGTTAATCGTTCCGGGTCGACCTATCTGGCCAACCTGTTAAGTGCATCCGATGATATCTGTGTTTGTCCTGAAGGTGATATTCTGGTCAGTCTCTTTCTGGAATCACCTGGCAAGGCCTTCCGGCTTGATAAACATCGGAGGGCAAAACTTGTGAAACTAATTCAATCTGACAGTAAATTGAAATACTGGGGAGTAGGCGACGATATTTTTACTGTTCTGGAGGAAGTGGACAGTAATATTGCTGCGTTTTTAGCCTTCCTGCATTATTACCAGATGAATCGGAAACCTGAAGCATCCTGTATTCTGTTCAAGGCAGAAAGGCTGGCCAACCTTTTTCCCGCAATTGAAAACAGCCGGGGATCAGGCAATACCTTCAAATACCTTTCGATGATAAGGGATCCACGGGGGGTGTATGAATCACAGAGGCGGACCCAGGTTCCTGGAACAGGAAGGTCAATGAGCAGCAATCCTGTATACACCGCCATATATTGGAATCATCATATCAGGGCAATACTCAAATGTCGAAAACATGTTGATTGTTGTCAGATTCTTTACAATGATTTCATATGGAAAATGGAGGAAGTAATAAGCGCATTATCAATTTACCTGGGACTTGACCTTAAGGGAATAGCAGCGGCGGAAGGGGACCTGTCAGAACGGTTACAGGATAGCCACAGACTGATACATCAAAACATTTCTGATATTCCACTCCGGGAGAAGATCGACAAGTGGCAGCAGGAATTGAATCAGGAGGAAATTTCCTTGATTGAAGGAAAATGTAAAAGATATTTTGGAGAATTTGGATTTGTTGCGTTCCGGACAGATAATTATGCTACGGCCATTACATGTAAAATGAATTACTATTCAGGCTTGTATCAGGCTGTTCAATTAACACGGAAGGCCAGGTTCCATTTAAAACGGATTGTTAAGTTGGCATAATGATATTCAAAAGAATATATAGAAAATCAAGATTTATCTTATCCTTTCTGAGGTCCTTATTGATGGGGAACCTCACAAAGCGTAATTATGCCGGTATTAAATCTTTTATAATGTTTGTCGGATATCCCAGGAGTGGGCACAGTTTAATAGCAGCATTGCTGGATGCACATCCGGAGATTGTGATAAGTATGGAATGGGGAGTACTCTCACATCTGCGTATGGGATATGGGAGAAATCAGATATATTATTCAATCGAACGTCATGAAAGACTGTTTACCAGAAAACTGAATAATATCTGGACAGGATACAGTTATAGGGTTCAGGGCATGTGGCAGGGTCAATATAAGACCATCAGGGTAATAGGAGATAAGCTGGCCGGGAATACAACCATGATACTGAAAAAACATCCGGAATTACTGGATAAACTACGGCAAAAAATCGGCTATCCTATGAAGATTGTCCATGTGATCAGAAATCCCTACGATACAATTACAACAATTGCAAAAAGGGAATTTGAAAAATCCGATTTATCGGGTGATTTGCAGGCTGATTTCCTGGCCCCTTTTATTGACAAGTATTTTGATCGAGCCGATGTGGTCCGGAAGCTTAAAGATACAGGCAAATATGAGATATGTGATCTGTATCATGAAGAATTGATAAAAGACAGCAACTCAGTATTGACGAAACTTCTTGGTTTTATGGAAGTGAGCATCCCTGATGATTATATTTTAAAATGTTCAGAAATAATATACGAAGAACCGCATAAAAGTAGATCGGATTTTGATTGGCCTGATGATCTGATAGAAAAGGTGAAGAATAATATTGGGAAGTACAGCTTCCTCAGAAATTACAGTTTTGAGAATTAACAATTATCCTTAATCTGCATAATCCCTTCGGGTCTTATCATGAATTCATTAACAGATTTATACGTTTCAATTTTAAAGTTTTTTTGATGCTTGGATCTAATAAAATGGAAATGTAGAAATTCTTTGCCATTTAACATATCAATGATGCGTCCATCTTTCCATACAATCTCCCATCTCTTGAAATTATGTTTTTTAAACCAAATATCTGAACGAACGAGGTCTTTATGATACATTTTAATCTCTCCGGATTCAGCTGATTTTTTAACAATTGTTGTCATATCCGGATATTCGGTTTTCCACAGAGCTGGTTTTAATCTGACAAGAGCTTTCTGTATTAGTGAAATCCTGTAAAAAAAATTTCGCCAGTTTTCCACCCCTCCAGGTCTTCTGGGAAGTTTTTTGCCCAGAAAGTTTGATCTTTCATCAAATGCATAATGACGGCCGGAATCCTGAAATATTTTCATATAGAACTTTGATTTGGTGTATAGACTATTGATATCAGGAGCATTTTTATATAAAGCGAAATGACCGGCCAGGTAATGCTCTCTAACAGATATAATATTATGCTTCTCAAGCAAGTCATCAGGTAAAAATGATTTAATATTCCCAAAAATCAGATCCAGGTCAGCATATCCCCAGAGATCATAATCTTCGAGATAATCTGAAAAGATATGTCCAAATGCTGGCCTGAGATCACATATCTTATAAGGGTTATAGATATTAATCTTGAGCATTAATTTTTCACTGGCCAGAATATTAAAATCATTAAGAGTTTTGCTCTTAAATAGGATATTATCCGGACAATCAATTGGTTCTTCGCAATTAGAGTACAATAACCAGTGAATCGATGGATTATAGGAACAACTCTGCAGGAAGTAATCCATCCATGCCGGCCATTTTCCAAAATAAGGTATAATGATCAGTATCTTCATTCTACATCTCTGTTTATACCCGTACTTGTAATCGTGAACCGATCTGTACCTGGAACAAAATCCTGGATGGAAAAGGATTTGTTTAACTTGGACCGGATAAAGTGGAAATAAAGAATTCCTTCGCGGTTATGAGAGCTCGTCAGGCGGCCTTTATCCCAGGTGATGGTCCATCTGCTAACGCCTAACTTTGCAAGCATCAGATCCGACTGAAAGGTCCTTACATGGAGTACCCGAATCCCCTCACTTTCAGCATAATGTCTGATGATGGACGTAAAATCCTTCACGGAGGTACTAATCCTGCCTTTTAATCTTGCTTTCAGTCCGGATGGAATAATTCCCGATATAAAAGAAATCAATGCATATTTGAGAATATGCTGTTTCAGATGAGATCTCATCCTGGAAGAAAGATGTTCTGCCTCCGGATTGATTTTTCGCTTTAGTAACTGTTCATCGAATCCTGTGTAGAAGGGATCCTTAAATACATATTCATAGAGGCCGTCTTTTCTGTAAAGGAGATTTGTTTCTGGCATGTTCCTGAGAATGCACAAATGCCCACTGATAAACTGATCATGATTTGACAGGATATCATGCTTATTGAGTAATTCCCCTATAAAGTAGGCGTTGAGATTGCCATAGATCAGGTCAATATCCCCGTAACCCCAGAACTCGTAATCCTTAATATATTCTGTAAAGATATGTCCAAATGCTGGCCTGAGATCACATAATTTGTAAGGGTTTTTAATGTCAATTTCAAGTCCGGTTTGCTGGCTGGCCAGTCTGCTAAAATCATCCAGTGTGAAATCAATAAACCTGGTATTGTCGAAAATTTCACCAGGTTTGCCGCAATCGGTAAACAGAAGCCAGTCCACTGAAGAATTATAAGCGCAACTGAGCAGGAAATATTCAAACCATGCCGGCCATTTTCCAAAATATGGAATGATAATGACTATATTATTTCTCCTTTTTTTCATGCAGTATGCATTCGATTCCCCTGTCAGAAATCGTAAATTTTTCTGTATGATCAGCAACTGATTCTACAACAAATTCGGGATTGTTCTTTGAATCAACGAAATGAAAGGCAAAGAGTTCATCACCACGCTTTCTATCAGTTAAATTTCCTTCATGCCAGGATAAGATCCAACTGCTATGTCCCGATCGCCTGAAAGCCCTGTCAGATCTGATAAGATCCTTGAATATAACCTTGATCTGCCTAGCCCTGCTGGCTTTGTGTATAATATCGGTCATATCTGACGGAGGAGATCTCCGGCTGATCAGTTTCTTGGCATACCATTGAAATTGATAACGGATCTCCGGGCCGTGCAGCTTGTATCTTGGACCAACAAAAATAAACTTTAGAAAATAGAATATCAGGTAATAACAAATTCTGAAACCGGCCATTTTGTTTGGGATGTGTTCATCAAATGCCCTATGTTCCGGGTCCTGAAGGATAGACTCATAACCGGGGCACTGACTGAAAAGGTTTATCACAGTACTGGTATTTCGATAAAGGCAGAATGGTCCGGATAGAAATCCCCGATAAAAACTAATTACATCCGGTTTCTCAGGCAGAAGAGGTTGGATATGTTTATGAATGTCTCCAAATACAATGTCCAGGTCACAATATCCCCAATATTTGTATGTAAGTAACTGATCTCTAAAAATTTTACCAAAAAGGGGTTTGAAATCACATACCTTGTATGGATCATCGATTGTAACATCAAATTCAAGCTGTTTTGATGCAAGATTAGCAAAAGATGTTTTGGACATTGCCATAACCCTGATGTTCTCAGATGACGACGAGGGTAATTGCTGGTCAGATATCAGCAGCCAGTCAATGTAGCTGTTGGCAGTACATGTTCTTAAAAAAAAAGGCAGATATGATGGTAATCTCCCAAACCAGACAGATATCACGCAAATATTTAATTCACCATCTATATGAGCCATTGATTCTCTTAGTTCTGCAACCTTTCCAGAGCAAAGATAGTCTAACTAATTAAAGTTAAATATTATTCTTAATTTTGATTAAGACAGGAAACATTTATTAGGTTGAAAAAAAAAAGCATTGATTGTTAAATGGAATTCTATTTCTACCTAATTTTAATGTTACTTAATAAGAATCAGTAATTATAAAACTCAATAAAAACCTTAGTAATGAAAAAATTATTACTCCTAGCATTAATTGGTTTAACAACCATAGGTTTTGCAAATGCCCAATCCTGGGTGTTTGCTGAGCAATTTTCCAGTACCGGCGATGTTGAACCCATCGATATAAAGGTGGATGGAAACGGTGATGTATATATAGTCGGGAATTATGAGCAACCAATTACTATTGGCGGACTGGCACCACTTACTTATTCAGGGATTCAAGAAGACATATTTTTTTGTAAGTTCAATGAGCAGGGAGCAGCACAGTGGGCAAGGCGGATCGGCGGAGATGCCAGGGAATTTGTGGGTGGCCTCGCTATTGATCCCAGCAATAATATTTACATAGTTGGTGCCTCCAGAAGCCCTCAACTCGTGTTTGAAGGTGGTACCACTACACTGCTCAATACTGACTCAGTCTTTTTTGATTCCTTTATGGCAAAATATGACGGTGCCGGGACACTGCTGTTTGCAGACAGTGTATTTTGGGGATCCGATGTTGAAAGATTAAGGGATGTCACCTATGATGCAGACCGTGATTATGTCGTAGTATGCGGAATGTTCAAAGATTCCCTGAAATATAGTGACGGTGGTGAACAGTTCATTACGGCCCTAGGTCCCAAAGACCAGATCCTGGCCAGGTTCGATCCGAGTGGGATCTTCGTTGACATCCAGACCTTCGAAGGAAGCCACAGTCAGTCCATTTTCAAGAATGTCAATAACAGCATTGTCGGAGGTTCAGTTGATGGTTATTTTGTAACGGGAGATTTGCGGGGGTGGATAGCTTTCACTCCAACAGATACCCTAAAAGGAGAAACTGTAAATATGGATATTCTGGTAGCCAGGTTTAACGATGATCTTTCTTATGATTGGAGCCGTACCGGAGGAGGAACCGGTTATGAACATGTAAATTCTTCCGGGGCTGATGAATTTGGGAATATATATTTTACCGGGAAAGCAGAATCTTCCTCAATCGTTATTGACAGTACGGCAACATTGAGTTCGGCTCCGCGCGTAACGCTTGGTTTAAGGGATTTTTTGATCGCAAAGTATAACAGAGATGGAAACCTGCAATGGTTCCGGAGGGATGGCGGCATTGGTAACGACAATGCCTATGGATTATCTGTGCTGGGCAGAAGAATTTTATATTCCGGGACTATTGACGAGGGGGGAAATATACAGTCTGGTTTTGCAGTATATGACATCGATGGAAAACTTATAGCCACAGATCAGATTACCGGTGATGGAGATGAAGTGGGCCTGAATGTGGCCTTTGACCAAACAGGCGATTCCACTTTTATAATTGGCAGCTTCGATGGAGCCTCACTTCAAGCCGGATCGCAACTTCAGCTGGATAACTTTGCACCTGGTGTGCCGGATGGCTTCTTTGTGAAGTATGGATTTAAGTTCAGCATTTATGAGGATGACAAAGAAAATATTTTGTGCAACGGTGATTCTACAGGCTCAATTACGGTTGGCACACAGTTTGGCACTGAGCCAATAACCTATGAGTGGATACCCAATGTTTCTACTGGACCTACTGCGACAGATCTTACTGCGGGCGATTATAAAATAATTGCGACGGATGCCGATCTAAGGCAAGATTCAGTCGTTATTACCCTCCCTGAAGCACCTCCCATCCTGATCACTGAGGGTTCAATTGTGCCTACAAGCTGTCATACATTATCCACCAGTGGCACCAAAGATGATGGTAGGATATACATGTCTGTCTCAGGAGGTACTGAAACGTTCAGTTATAGTTGGTCTCCCAGCGGAGAGACGACTGAAGATATTACCTCCGCAATAGCTGGAGCTAATACAGTAACAATTACTGATGGCAACGGTTGTATGAAAGACACCACTTTTATGGTTCCACAACCTGACCCGATAACGTTCATCGGTTCCACTGTCGATACAATTAAAATTCCTCCTGGCAGCAATGGAGCTGTGAATTTAAATGTCGATGGTGGTACAGAGCCATACACGTACGCATGGTCTGGACCTTCCGGGTATTCTTCAACAGATGCCTCCATTATTAATCTGGCTAACCAGGGTCCCTATGATTTGTCATTGACAGATGCAAACGATTGTGTCCAGGATACATCATTTAATGTACCTAGTGATACGGGATTATCTATCATCATATGTGATCTTATTGATATTACATGTAAAGGTGTCAATGATGGCGAGGCTGAGGTTTGTGTAGAATTCGGAGGAACAGGCAGCTATACATATGCTTGGAGGACAGTTATGGGAGATCCTGTAGGGTTGAACCAGGCAAGAATAACTGGTTTTGCACCGGGGACTTACATCGTGAAGGTTACTGATAATGGCAATCTTAAATTTGCAGAGGTTTCATTTGAAATCAATGAGCCCTCTCTGGAATTGGGAGTTATAACTGATAGTATCTGGAATGTAAGCTGTCCGGGAGATAATGATGGTGCAATCTTCATTAGTGTCATTGGAGGATGGGGACCTGCTACATATAGCTGGATACCTGGCGGATCTGTAACCCAGGATTTAACTGGAGTTACAGCTGGTGCATACATTGTTACCGTTACAGATTCTGGCGGCTGTGTAATTCAATACTCAGATACAGTAAGTTCGCCTGTAGCATTATCCATAGTGGTTGATGAACAAATACCAATAGCCTGTCCTGGAGATATGTATGGAGCGCTGATAGCAAATGTCACCGGGGGAACAGCGCCCTACAATTATGTATGGGACGATCCTGGTGCACAAACTGATAGCATAGCTACCAACCTGGGAGCCGGGACTTACATGGTCGTGGTGACCGATGCCAAAGGATGTTCAGACAACGCATCTGGCATACTGAGTGCTCCCGATGTACTGAGTATAATTAGTCTTGTGAAAACCTGGAACGATGTGGATCAACTTGGTACGATTACAGTAACAGTTGCTGGTGGTACGCCTGATTATACATTTAGCATCAGTGGAGGGAACAACGATACCATTGCAGAATCGACGGTACCTGAGGTTGAGTATACCTTTACACATTTAGTAGGAGGGGATTACAGTTTTACAGTTGTAGATCATTGCGATATGCAAGCTGATACTTCTGTCATAACCTCAGTTGAGGACCTGCAACTCGGATTTGATCTCTTGCTCTACCCCAACCCATCAACCGGGCAATTTACCATTGAGATGGAGAATCCGGAAAGGGAGGATATTGACCTGGAGATTATCAACCTGATGGGTCAGAGGATATTCAGGCAGCTTTACGAGTCATATGGAGAGGCCAGGTTTATCCGGACCATTGATTTGGGCAATCAGGCAAGCGGAGCTTACTTTATGAGGATAAATGGTCTGCCCGTTAAGGCCAAGCTAATGATAGAGTAGAAATAGTTATATGATGAAGGAAAGGCTCCCGCTTCGGGGGCCTTTCTTGTTTGGATCTCATGTGAAGCATTTCGTGTTTTTTCACTAAGTTTACATTTCTATAAATGCTATTCTATGAAAGTCCTCATACTTGGTTCAGGAGGGCGTGAACATGCCATCGCCTGGAAGATCTCGCAAAGCCCCCTGTTAACATCATTATTTGTGGCTCCCGGTAATGCCGGGACAGCCCAGTTGGGCACAAATGTGGAACTGTCAGTAACTGACTTTCAGGCCATCAGGGACTTTGTGCTCGGGAATGGTATTGAGATGGTGATTGTCGGGCCCGAGGTTCCTCTTGTGGCAGGGATATATGACTACTTTACAGCTGATCCGAAGCTTAAGAAGATCCCCCTGATAGGTCCTTCCAAACTGGGAGCATCCCTCGAAGGCAGTAAGAAGTTTGCCAATGAATTTATGGTCCGGCACGAAATCCCCACTGCCAGGTATATAAATGTAACTTTGGATACCTATCAGGAAGGTGTTGAATATCTCAAAACATTGGAACCGCCGTATGTACTTAAGGCAGATGGACTGGCTGCGGGGAAGGGGGTCCTGATACTTGACAGCCTGAAGGAGGCTGAAAAGGAACTTAAAGAAATGCTCGAAGGGAAGTTCGGGGAGGCCGGCAAC
>SDBS01007876.1_pt1 | contig 10328 bp, 5 predicted proteins | sample 2277091 | NCBI WGS metagenome assembly SDBS01 (sample SAMN10404972, study PRJNA504765) | marine sediment metagenome | isolation source: marine sediment core GS10_PC15, 163 cmbsf | place: Arctic Ocean: Southern Knipovich Ridge | collected 2010 | reverse complement strand
TAAATGATAATGATGATGTAGAGGATGGCGACAATAACACTACCCGATGTCTGTCTTGGCCAATTTGTAACCTTGACTATGAAACTATCTTGAGTTAAAATGAGTTAGCAGTCTGAGAGCGAGAGTGCTAATTTTTTTGTGCCATCAACCGTTTGGAGGTGAAAGATTTGCCAATCTACGAATATGAGTGTCCTTGCTGTACGTTTCGATTTGAGCTAAGGCGAAGCTTTAGTGAGACCAGCTCGGTTTCCTGTCCGCAGTGCGAGTGTGATGCACGACGTATCTTCTCGCCAGTACCTATAATTTTCAAGGGGACCGGGTTTTATTCTACCGCCACCCGGGGAAACCCTGGCCAGGGTCCATCGATGCAGTTTCCATACAACCCGCCAGGTCCAGCGCACAGCCAACAATCAGGCCGATGAAACCAGCATTAACGAGACAACGTTTAACGCTCACCCCTACTACCTCCTTGAACCATCCGGGTTACAGCCCCCTGAAAACCCAATCGCCCTCTCTCCCTATCCGCCGCCTGCCTTCAATCCTCAACTGCGAATGTGACTTTTTATAGTTAATACTGGGGGATAATTAATACGGGGGTTCTTCGGTAGCGAAATCCGTTCTTTGAACAACCTGACATTATCCCGGACCCTTTGAGGAAGGTCCTCTTCCCTGTTACTGAACAGTTCCCGTTCCATCCCCACTCCCTTGATGCTTAATCGGCCTTTACCTTTATCGCTTCACCTCTTGAACCAGGGTGTTCCTTATGTCAGGCACAAAGACAGATACTATTCATATTATAATCACTTGATTAATTCTGTCAAATAAATCATTCTATTCCCACCCGCTCCCAGGAATTCTTGATGCGTTCATGTATACACCAAGTACTTAATATCCCCGCTGTTGCGTTGTTCTCGCGCCATGCGACTGGTGGAGTATATCGACCCAACTCATCGGCTTTTCTCTTAAGTAGTCACTTCAATACGGCCCACTCATTCTCCCCTCAGGGGAGCGGATCAGTGTGAAGGGGCATCCATATTCCAACTACTAATTGCTCAATTTACCCATGTGATTTGACAATTTGATTAAATTGTTCTATAAATAGATATCAAAGCTAAACTGAGCGGTTCAAACTGCTAGCAGATTTAGCCCGGGGGCGTTGAAACGGAAGGCAAGAACTGGTCACCAGGCCTTCCGTGGAGCCAATGGTGAAACCGACCGGCCGACAGGTCGGTTTTATATTTTCGCGACAGGAATCATGAAAGGGCACCGAATGAAAGAGAAGAAGCGCGCTACCAGTCTTATTGCTCTCCTGATAATCCTGTTAATGGCCGCAGGCCTTCTGTCTTTGCTGCCTTCGCAGGACGCGGAGGCTCAAGAGGTCATCATCTTCGAGGTGACAAACACATGCCCCGGCTTTACGCCAGGTGGCGTGGAGGGTACCTCGCTGAGAGACGCCCTGATGTACTCGAGCGCCGATGGGGGCGAGACATCCCGGCACGCCGTGGTGTTCAACATACCCGCAGACGACCCCAACCACGTCGGTTACGCCGACGACGGAAGGCAGGGCATGTTCGACGCCAACAACACCGTCGTAACAATCACGGCCCCGGAACTCGACCCCGACAGCCCTACCTGGTTCAGGATCACTCCCGATGAGTATCTATGCCCTCTCACCTGGCACCACGGCCTCGACCTCGACGGCAGCACCCAGGCCGACAACACCGGAGACACCAACCCCTATGGCCCTGAGATCGAGATCCACGGCCCGAACATGACCAACTTCTTCTGGGGCGGAGTCGGACTTCAGGTCGAGACCGAGGATGTCAGCATTAAGGGTCTCTGTATCAACTCCGTCCCCTGGGTCAACGGTGCTTACCCATCCCCCTGGAAGGGAGGGGGCATATGCCTCCTCAACGACAAGGTGAAGGAAGCACTCATCGAGGACTGCTACATCGGCACCGACGTGACCGGCAGCATAGCCCTTCCCAACGCAGGCAAGGGAATCGTGCAGTACATGAGCGGCTCATACGAAAAAGAGTACGACATAACAATCAGGAACAACCTGATCTCGGGCAACAACCTGACCGGGATCATGGCTTCCTTCGGTCCCTCAGTGAACGGCTACAAGATACTCAACAACAGGGTGGGCACCGACAGGACCGGCGCCTACGCCCTCCCCAACGGCGGCGGGGGCATACATATCCAGGGATCGGACAACGAAATCCGCGGGAACCTCGTCTCGGGCAACCGGTTCGCCGGCATAAGTGTAGTGACCGGAGACAACAACACGGTCGCGGGTAACAACGTCGGGACTGACATCGATACCGCTTATGCAATACCCAACGGACAGGATGAGGCTTCAGGTTTCTTCGGCATGGGCATCTATATATTCGGAGACGTCACCAACGTCGATGTCACCGACAACGTCGTATCGGGCAACTTCAGAAGCGGTATCAACGTATCGAACGTCATCTACCATGGCCTTGACGGGAATCCCACCCCCCAGGGAGAGAACATAGTGATACGCGGAAACAAGGTGGGTACAGACGGCAGCGGGACCTTCGCCATACCGAACAACCAGGAGGGTACTGACAGCCCGGAGCTGGGTGGCATCACCGTCATCTGCTCCGATCAGACAGACCCGACCCACCAGTTCCCCAGCAGCGTCACTATCCAGGAGAACCTGGTATCCGGAAACGCGTGTAATGGTGTGACACTGGGTTCCACCTACCCGGCGGAGTACATATATAACCCTGCACGGGAGACGCTCGTGGTAGGGAACACCGTGGGGGCCGGGGCCGACGGGGCTCCTCTGCCCAACACCGGCCACGGCATCCACATAAGGCGTGCCAGCAGCGGCAACCACGTGGAAGACAACCTGATCGCATACAACGGTCTGGCCGGTGTCTGCATCGAGGACACCCTTAACCCGGAGGGAACCGGTTCCCCTGGTACAACTATCGAGAACACCCTCACCCGTAACCCAATCCTTGGTAACGCCGGCCTCGGTATCGACCTCGGCGAAGGCGGTGACGGCGTCACACCAAACAACGGCTTAAGCGACGAGGAACTCCCGAACCGCGGCCTGGACTTCCCGGAGTTTGAAAAAGACGAGTTCCTCCCAAAAGAAGACGGAACCCTGACTGTAACCGGCACCGCCCCAGCCGGCACCAGCGTCGAGCTCTACCTGACCGGCGATGAGCCCGACCCCAGCGGGCACGGTGAAGGAGCGGTCTTCCTGGGGGGAATCTCGGTGGACGAAAAGGGCGCGTTTGCGGACGAGGTCTCCGGAATTAAGAAGGGCGATCGCCTCACGGCCCTCGCTATCGACGAATCGGGCAACACCAGTGAGTTCAGCAAGATCGCCGGTGTTTGCATTGAGCCGGAAGATGAAGAGGAGCCCGATGTACTGGAAGAGCCCGAGGAACCGGAACCCGGGAAGGTCCTGGGCTCCAGAGCCTGGGTCCTCGCCGAGGGTTCGACCGGTGAAGGCTTCGACACCTGGGTGCTTCTCCAGAACCCCCAGAACGAGAGGGCGGAAGTAGAAATCACCTTCTCCACCCACGATGGCCCGGAGGATCCTGTCGAGCTCGCCATGGAGGCGAGGAGCAGGGCCACGGTGCGGATAGCGGACTACGTTCCAGACAACTGGCACGTATCAACGATGGTGAACTCTGATGTCCCGATAGTCGTCGAGAGGAGCATGTACTGGAACAAGAACAGGCTCGGTGAGAGCGATGAGGATGGAGCCCCCCAGCCTTACGAGATGAGAAGCGGGCATGCCAACCTCGGCATTCCCCTTGAAAGCCTCAAGTCCCAGTCATCGGACGGCAATACCGGCGGCCGCACTACCTACTTCCCAGAAGGAGCTACTGGAGGGGCGTTCGACACCTGGATCCTTCTCTACAACCCGACCGACACCAACGCAGAGGCGAGCGTCAGCCTCATGACAGACGCGGGACTGGCGGCCCAGGAGACCGTTGAAGTCCCGGCTCTGTCCAGGCGGACCTTGCACCTGGATGAGTACCTCCCGGATGTATTCGAAGTAGCCACCAGTGTCTCCTCGAACAACATTATCGTGGCGGAGCGCGCTATGTACTGGGATCCGAACGGGGTCTTCCTCGAGGCCTACGAGATGACGGGCGGCCACTCGAACGACGGATCGCCCGCGCCCTCGAAGGAATGGTTCCTCGCCGAGGGCTCTACCGGTGCCGGTTTCGAGACCTACATACTTGTCCAGAACCCGAACGGCGACACCGCCAGTGTAACGGCCAGTTTCCTGAATGCCCAGGGGGTAGCGGCACAGGAAGAGCTCGAGATGAACCCGCACTCCAGGGCAACCATCAGGGTGTCCGATCACGTACCGGGCGACTGGCACGTCTCCACCGAGGTCACATCCGATAAGCCAGTCGTCGTCGAAAGGAGCATGTACTGGGACAAGAGGGCCGAGAGCGAGCCTTACCGGATGCGCGACGGTCACTCCACGGTCGGTGTACGAAGAGCAGGTTCGACCTGGATGGTGCCCGAGGGTTCCACAGGCTTCGGGTTCGATTCCTGGCTGCTGCTGGCCAACCCGGCAGACAGCCCGGCGGAGGCGAGCATCACCTTCATAACCCATAAAGGCCCGGAGGAACCTGTGACCATAACCGTACCGGCGAGATCGCGCTACACGGTACACGTCAATGACTACGTGCCGGACGACTGGCACGTCTCGGCCTTCATCTCCACGGACGGCGGAATAGTGGTCGAGCGAGCCATGTACTGGGACCGGCGCGAGGCCTCAGGGATACAGCCGTACGAGATGATGGGCGGCCACTCGTCCGTCGGAGTGGACCCTTAAATACGTCTAAATAACCAGCTTACCGCTTTAGATGCTGCCTTCCGCCCTGTAGATCTCATCGGCAAGGTCACAGCCATTCTTGTGTAGCCCCGTCTCCGTTCTCATACTGTCGCCTATCTCCAGGTTCCTGTCGCTATCACTCCGGTACGCCGGCCATTCGACGAGACCGTCACCATTGGGGTTTCCCGTGGCGGCGAAGTTGGCCCAGTAACTCATCATGGAATTGGAGATGTCGAAGTCCTTCTTGTCGAGTATGAAGGCCAACCCCTCCTTGGCATCGTGCTTGAGTTCTTCCCAGAACAGACTCAAGTCCGACATATTGTCCTGGTTGAGCTTGGGGTCGTTTATGAGGTTCCCGAACACGTAAGGGATCTCGATTCCGTGACACGCTCCCAGCTTGTCCTTCGGGGGTACCCGGCTGAACTGATACAGGTACACCTCTGAATTCTTCGACGCCATGGAGGCGGCGGTGAACCTCGCCACCGAAGTGAAGTCCATTACGGTATAGAGGTTGCTTAGCGCCCCGGGCACGTCAGCGTCCTCCTCGACCGGATAGAGCTCCAGCACCCGGTCGGCGAAACCCCCGTAATATTGCTGTATTCTCTCCCTGTAACCTGCCGCTGTGACCCTGGGGTCCTCCAGCAGGCTCGCGGCATAGGTGAAGAGGTTCCCCTCCTGGGCGTTCGAGCCGATCAGGAGCGGGATATCATGCTGCTTGCCCTGCGCCAGTAGTACCCCCGGCTTGTCAGGGAGTAACCAACCGTCCACCACCGGCATGAACTTTACGGTGCTCATGAACAGCCCTTCCTCTGTCAACGGGAAGCTGAAAACTTCCCCTACACTCTTCGAGCGCAACGAGGCAAGAACGTCCGGGGCATTGTCGCATCCCATGGCGGCCGCGAACTGCTCACCGGTCTGGAACGCGGAACCCAGGTCGTTTACCGCCCTCATGAGCAGCCCCTCGTCGAAAGCCGGGGCGCTCTCTGAAATCGCCCTGTGAAAGAGACCCTCCGTGAGAGGGCTCACCGTCAGGTTGAGAACGCTCATTGCGCCGGCTGACTCCCCGAACACGGTCACGCAACCGCTGTCGCCTCCAAAACCACTGATGTTCCTCTTGACCCACTTCAACGCCTCCACCTGGTCCAGCAAACCGTAGTTTCCGCATGCCCCGTTGGGCGACTCTCTGGCAAGGAGGGGGTGCGATAGAAACCCGAGCGGGCCAATACGGTAGTTGAACGTGACTACCACGACCCCCTTGCTCGCGAGTTTGCGCCCATCATAAAGCGCCGATGAAGCGGAGCCCATGTTGTAGGCCCCCCCATATATCCAGATCATCACAGGGAGCTTCTCGTTCGACTTCCCGGCGGGAGTCCAGACGTTAAGGGAAAGACAGTCCTCACTGCCCTCTATCTCCTTCAGCCCTTCAGGAGTGGTAGGGTCCTTCGGCTGTGGAGGAACGGGGCCGAACTCCTTGCACTCCCTGACTCCTGTCCACGACTTGACTGGCTGTGGCTCCTTCCACCTCAGGTCACCTACCGGTGGTTCCGCAAACGGTATGCCGAGGTACGTCCACACTTCCTCCTGGCTGAATCCTCGTACCAGGCCGGAGTCCAGTCTGACCACCTCAAGGTCCGGCTTTCTTCCCCAGCAGCCGACAACAGGAGCAGAGGCCAGCCCAATAACGAGCAGTGCTACCAACAGGGCCGAGGTCTTCCTTACTCCCAAATGCATATTCATCACCGGTCCTTGTCAGGGCATGAATCCGGTAAACGGCAGTTATTAAATGGCATTAACCCCGGATTTCAGAATGGGTCAACCTTCTTGGGACTTCTCCTCCTCGCCCTCGGCCGTTTGCGTCAACCAGGAAGGTTTCCTGAAGCGACGAATCACAAACGGTGTCCCGCACAGGACGATCAGCCCCACAGCCAGGAATGCCACGAAGAAGGCGGGGCTTCCAGTCTTTAGCTGGCTGGGCGGGAAAAAGCCGATGAAAAAGACAAAGACCGTGGCAAGAAGTCCCATCCCTGCGACACCCCACATTCCAAGATTCCCAAAAGGTATCTTATAGGCGCGAGGGACATCGGGCTTCAGATAACGAAGACGTATGGCAGCGATGAACATAAGCAAGTACATAACAAGGTACACCTGTGTGCAGAGGACGCTCAGGATCCAGAAAGAACTGCCCACCGATGGCATAAACAGGATAACCATCGACATGAAGGTTGCAATTGTCGCCTGGACGAGGAGGAGGTTTTTCGGCATTCCGTCCTTGTTGAGCTTCTGAAAGAACGGGGGGAGGTTGCCGTTCCGGGACGCCACCGCTACTCCCCTCGGCGGTCCCGCTATCCAGGTGCTGATGGACGCCACCGCGCCGACGGACGCCATGATGGCGAGTAAGGGAATGAGCCATTTTACATGAAAGGCGCTAAAGAAAAAGTCAAAAGCCTCCATAACTCCCGCGGCAAGGCTGATGCTCTTCTGTGGTATCACGATAGCGATGGCAAGTCCGCCGGCAATCATCAGGGCCACGATGAGCACAAAGGACAGCAGTATCGCCTTGGGGTAATCGCGCTGGGGATTCTTCACGTCCTGGGCATGGACCGCCGACATCTCCATGCCTATCAACGCCAGTACCACCCCGGTAAGGATCGAAAGCTGGTTCGCGCTTCCCAGGTTCGGGATCAGGTTCTTGACCGTAAAGCTTACCTGTGACGGGTTCCCCTTAAGCAACCAGATAGCCCCCAGGATGATTATGAGCGCCCCCGGGATGAGAGTACCCACTGATGTACCCACGGAGCTTATCAGCCCGGAAAGCTTCATGCCACGGAAATTAAGAAACGTCATGCCCCACAGGACTATAAGGACCACCGCTAAGGTGTAGTACTTGTTCTTTGCCAGCGCGGGGTTGAACGTGTATGCGAAGGTAGCGGCGGCAAATGTAAGCGCCGTGGGCAACCACACCACGTCCTGTATTGCCTGAAGCCAGATTGAAAGAAAGCCCCACTTCTCTCCCAATCCTTCCTTCACCCACACGTACACTCCACCGGCCTTGGGCCAACCGGTGGCCAGCTCCGCGGATACCAACGCGGTTGGTACGAAGAAAACGATGGCCGAGAAGGCTACGAAGAAAATCAGGCCCACGCCGTACTCGGCCACCATCGGGAGGTTCTTCAGGCTCAGTATCGCCGCAACGTTTATCATGGCCAATGTGAAGATGCCGATTGTGCGACGGCCCGGGTCTTGTATCTTGTCCTTCATTCGGACACTCCTACTCCTGGGTTAAGATCTCTTGCTGGAGAAGATGAACTCCCGCTATAAGCCGACCTCCCTTTCCCACTCCGATATCGTCATCGAGAGAATCTCCTCCGCCTGCTTTCCCGAAGGCACCGCCTTCTTCGCCAGCACCACGTACGGAGCGCAGGTCAGCGCACAGCCAACGTAGCCTTCAGGTATCCACTCGGTCTTATAGCCCACGAAGATTTCCTTGTACTTCACGTTGGAATCATCCCCGCACCGGATGACGCTGGTGACAATGTTTTCCATGAGGCGGCTCAGGTAGGCCACACGGCCCTCGTCGCTATCGGAAGGGATTGAATCCCCGCAGTCCTCGATAAAGAGGTTGGAGTCCCTCTCGCGATCCTCGGCGATGGCCAGGGCTATAGCGCACCACACGGAAGTGGGCCCCGGTATCGTATTCGACTTGACCGCACACCTGACGTGGGACCCGGGGAGCAGGGGGAACCTCCTCTGTTCGCTGGTCCCAAACAGCCGCTTTCCCGCATCCAGTAGCGGTTCAACGGAGTATGCCGGGATCTCCGTCCCGTCCTTCCGTTTCCTGGTGAACAGCGGCTTTATCGAGCCGTCGGCGATCGATTCAGCTTTTGCCAGATGATAGCCCCACGCCGCACCGTTCAGGCCACAGAAAGACGAGGCGGCTATCATGTTGATCTGTCCAACATAGGCGCCGTCGGTCTCGGCCCTGTCGTAGGAGACGATGCCTTCGAGAAGGCTGTCCATGTCCACAAGCACCTTCCCCGTCTCCAGCTTCAGCACGGATATGTATCCCAGTCCGCTGGCGCCGGCGTTCCCGTACCCGTCGCAGTAGGAGTCAAAAGGCCCAACTGCCCCATTGACGACCTCTCCCAGCGATAATGCCACGATAAGACCTCCTTCTCGGTTGATTCCGTTTCCAGGGCTACTTCTTTCCAGAGTATATCCGCGGACCCCCCACTGCCCAGACGTGCTCGGAGTCGGGAGCGGATACGCTGTAAATCCCTTCTTCATAAGAGAACTGTTTTTCCCAGGAAGACCCGTCATGGAAGTATACGTGTCCTTCTCCCGAGGCCCAGGCGTGATACCTGTCGGGGGCCGCGACGTCGAAAAGAATCTCATCGGCTCGATATACCCTCTTCCAGGATGAGCCGTTAAACAGGGCTATATGGCCGGAACGAGGCCACCCGGTACTTGACTCGAACACGGGGAAGTTCCACTCATCGCCGCCGACCGCCCACACCAGGTCGTCCTCTACGCCGAAGACGCTGAATAGTGTAACTCTCAAGAGGTTTAACTGGCGACCCCAGGTGGAGCCGTTGTAGAAAAGGACGTCTTCTCCCTGGCCCACGGCCCATACATGTTCCCGGTCGACCGCCGAGATGCTGAACATGCCCCCTCTGGCCTGGAACTGTTTGGTCCAAGAGGAGCCGTTGAAAAAATAGATGCCCCCTTCATCCCCTACCGCCCAGACATGTTCCTGGTCCAGGGCTGAGATGCCGTTGATAACTTCTTCCGGCTGGTGCTGCTCCTTCCAGGATTCACCGTCAAAGAAATAGATGCCATCCCCCGCCACCCAGACATGCTTCTCGTCCAGCGCGGAGACCGTGCTTGTCTTTCCTTCGAATGAGCCTGCCTCCTTCCAGCTTTTCCCGTTGAAGTAATAGACAGAGCCCTTGTAATCATTGTCGAAACCCACCGCCCAGGCATGTTCCCCGTCCAGGGCTGAGACATCCCAGAAATAGAAGTCTTCCACCTGGTGTTGAAGGCTCCAGGTATATCCGGCGGTCTCAATATCGGGTGCGGCACATGAGGCCAGGAGGAACACTGCGAGTACAAATGCGAGCGAGATAGCTAAGGGCCTGGCTACTCTCATCTACTACTCACCTTTGCCCAACCTTTCAAGCGTTGAAAAGACTAGCTTTCAAGTAGGTGTTTCAATTATCGTTTCTCATACAACCTTCTGTCAATAACTTTACCCGGATTATCCATATAAAGCCCTTGAGAGGAACGTCGGTCAACTATCCCCCCCTACCGATGTATAATTACGATTGTGATCAGAGCAGATACGTTCAAATCAAGGGGGCGTTTTGAGCACCAGTAACGAAGTTGCAGGTGGAAAGGTAACCGGTCCGGAATTCCAGTGGTTGGGGACCGCAGGGTTTCGCATATCCCTGGAAGAAAGAATCATCCTTATCGACCCATACCTGAGCAGGAA
>SDBS01007875.1_pt1 | contig 10328 bp, 9 predicted proteins | sample 2277091 | NCBI WGS metagenome assembly SDBS01 (sample SAMN10404972, study PRJNA504765) | marine sediment metagenome | isolation source: marine sediment core GS10_PC15, 163 cmbsf | place: Arctic Ocean: Southern Knipovich Ridge | collected 2010 | reverse complement strand
TAGGTATATAATCTGATCATAAGAGTTAGATAATAATAAACCCTATTATAGATATATTATACCATAAAAGGTTTAACTTGTCAAGTGGCTTGTCCAGATAATTCTCAAGATGCAACTTGCGTCCTTGCGAGCGGAGCGAAGCAATCTCGTTTTTGAAAGCAGGATTTGCATAAACCTGTCTTCATGCTTCTTCTGCGGAAGAGGAAACAAATGGATCCCAAAAGACTGGGAAAGAAAATCAAATTATCCCGCGTCGAACTTGATTTGACTCAAACTCAACTTGCCGAAAAAATCGGTGGCAAACAGAAAAGCATCTCTGGTTATGAAACCGTCGCCACACTACCCTCCATACGAACTCTAATCAAAATTGCCAAAGTCCTCAAAAAACCAACTAGTTACTTTTTGGATGATTAAAGAGAATGTGGTGCTGATTTCTTTCAAGATGATAACACTAAAAGGTTACAATCCCGGACTTCGCTTAGAGTCATGTATAAACGAAGTGTTTCGCAAAGCTTGTCAATTTGGGAGCATAACCGAAATTATGCTTTGCTCGAACCCTTCGGATTCGCATTATCGGGATGTGGATGAACGGCTGAAGCCAAAATGCCCCTTCGGGGCACTTTGCTCACCCGCATTCCGATATATGAAATTGCCCGTATCTCGAGGAGGGAGATATAAAATGCCGTGTGTCCTTAAAGGTAGTACTGTGAATTATGTTATATTAACATGGTGAACCCATGAAGAAATTGAAATTAGAAATAGTCCGGATCTCACCAGAGGCGCAATTACCAGAGTATCAGTATCCCGGGGATTCTGGTGCAGATATCTGCTCTATAATCAATTTAGCTCTGAAACCATTGGAAAGAAAGACCATACCCACAGGACTTAAAGTAGAAGTTCCAAAAGGATACGAACTTCAAGTCCGCTCTAGAAGTGGAGTAGCATTGGATGACGGCATTATTGTACTTAATAGCCCAGGGACAATAGGCTCTAGCTACAGAGGAGAAATAAAAATAATATTGATAAATTTAAGCCAAGAACTTTATGAAATAAAAATTGGGCAAAGAATCGCTCAAGTAGTTCTAATGCCAGTCTACTTCGCGGATTTCGAAGAAGTTGGTGAACTATCAATTTCAGAACGAGGAGATGAAGGTTTTGGATCTACGAAATCTAGGCGGCTTAGAAGAAACGCGTGATAAACAGTTCTTTGAATTGAGAAAATGTGAAAATGCTTTTTTTAAAATAGAGCGAACACAAGGTGATATTATTATGAGATATATTGGGTCAAAAGTATCTGTTATCGAAGATCTATACAAACTTATCTCTGGGAGAGTTCCCAAAGGTTTTTTTTGTGATCCTTTTGGTGGCGTAGGAACAATTGGATCATACTTTAAATCTAAGAATTTTAAGGTATATAGCGGAGACTTTCTAACATTTGCTAATTTCTTCCAAATAGCAAGAATTACTCAAGATGGACCGCCAAAATTCAGTGTTTTATGTGATGCCATGAAAATAAAAAACCATGGGGAAGCAATTAACATATTAAACAATTTGGAAGGCAAAGACGGTTGGTTTACAAAAAACTACGCTTACAAACGAAAATTTTTCACTCTACAAAATGGCAAAAAAATAGAAGCTTGTCTTCAAGCGATAAAAATTTGGAGAGAGAGGAGATGGCTTAGTTATGAAGAAAATGCCATATTGATTGCTTCCCTAATAAATAGCATGGACAAAGTTGCAAATACCGCAGGAACGTATTATGCCTATTTAAAAAAATGGTATCGAAAAGCCACTAGACCATTTAATTTTAAACTTATACCTTACACACCTGGAAATCCTTATTGCAGATGTTTTCTTTGCGATGCAATAGATTTAGTAAAACGCTACAAATTCGATATTATTTATCTAGATCCCCCATACAATGAACGTTCTTACGCTGATTATTATCATTTACCCGAAACAGTCGCTCTCAGTGAGACACCAAACGTTCAAGGGAAGAGTGGTATACCTCATGTCAAACGTACCAAATCGGCATTTAATCGAAGAGACAAAGCTTTAAGCGCGTTAAGTAATATTCTTAATATTGCTCGTTTCCGTTTATTAGTTTTTCATTATTCTGATGATGGGATAATACGTCCAGATGAATTGAGAAATTTATTTCATGAATTCGGAACGGTAGATGAATATCTAATAGATAGTGTAGGATATACAAATAAATCTGAATCGCGGACTATAAAACATCGTTTATATTTGGTGGAATCATGATCCCTAGACCCCTACCCAAAAGTATTTCACATTCGGTAGAAGATTTAGTTCCGTTTGCCAAGATTCGGTTGATTATTGCTGATGTAGATGGGACTCTTCTTGGTCCTGAGAAACAAATATGGAGCAATATCCTGCGTCTCAAAAACTCTATGACGCACTATCAGGTAAGATTAACTATTGCAACAGGTCGTACTCTCAGTGGCATGGAAGACGTTCTTTCAGTTTTAAAAATCCGAAGAGGTACTCCCATTATCTTTTATAATGGTAGCATAGTGGTTCTAAATGGCACCTTCAAAACCTTAGCAAAAAAAATTATACCATTAGAATCTCTTAAACAACTCCTTAACTTAATTGATGGACAACCTGTACAAATACTAGCTTATTTCTATAATGAGCTATCTCCTAAAATGCAAAGAAATCCCTTTTCTTTTAGAGATTCTGAGTTTGTTCTCGGTTGGTCAGAAATTGATTGCCCTGAGCGGGAATTTAATGGGATGCGTGTGAAATGGTTAAATTGGGGTGAATGTCCTGTTTTTTCTTCTCCTTCAGCAATTCTTGTAAACACAAAGAGCGAGGGTATGAGTGAATATTTACTTGAAAATGTTTTGAATAAAATATCCGGTGTTGCAGTTATACGAAGTGGAAAAGAATATTTGGAACTCCGGCCAATTGGGAGTGACAAAGGAAAAGCTATGGAAAAAATTTGTACTTTTTTGAGATATAAATCTGAAGAGGTTTTAGCTATAGGAGATAATGATAATGATGCTGAGTTACTTTCTTCCGCTAGTATAGGGGTTGCTGTTAAAAATTCTTCAAATAAAGCAGTGCAAAACAGTGATTATATATCTGAGTATGATTTCACGGGAGGTGTAATTCAAGCATTACGCCTGGTAAGAGACGCTCGACGTTATGCAGAAGATAAATCTTTTAGGAGGCGAGTATATGAGGCAGATAATGACATTGAGTAGAATGGCGAGGGACGTATCTGATAGGTATCAACAGACATTAATAACATGGCAAGAATTTGAGAGAGACATAGGGAAGATCGTAAAACAATCAGACGGTTTCTTAAATGGATTGATATATAGAATTAAAGGTAAAGAGCCTTTTACTGATTTAGAATTTGGCATCCCAGTGGAAGGAGAACCAACATATCAGTTCACCAAAGCGATAGATGATAACCACGCAATGGAGTCGGTTACAAAAATATGGTTGAAATCAGTATCTACCACCAGTAGCGCTATAGAACGAATAGTTGCCCCCATTTTTGACAATTCTTGGAAATCATGTTTCCGAGCTAGCCCTTCAGGATTAATCAGTATAAAAGATTTTGAAGAGGTGAAACAATATGCACAGAATACGATAGATGTGATGACGGAAACGAATAGGGGTGTTTTTTCTGTTTTATATTGTGATTTAGACAATTTCAAAACTGTTAATGACAAATTAGGCGAAGAGGAGGGCGATCAGGTTATTAGAAAAACAGGTGCTTTGATCGAAAAAGTTATCTCCGATACCGGTATCGTTCTAAACAACGGTGGTGACGAGTTTGTCATATTCTATCCAGAGAAATCCTATGAGGATTCAATATTGCTGGCTTTTGGCCTTAAGGGAGAATTTCAAAAACACAATTTTGAAATCGGTGACGTCGCTCTTGATCTGTCTATTGGAATTGCATCAAGTGACAATTCAGAACAGGTATCAACATTTTCGGAGATCCTGGGAAAAAGCGAAAAGGCATTGAAGCTAAATGTTAAAGCAAAGAAAAAGGGCCTTTCTCGATTTCTTTTTGAACAGAGGGATATTAAGACTAATAATATTGGAAAATCATTGGAATCAGCATTTTGTTTAACAAAGAGTAATCTATTGACTTCGCAACTTTATAGTAATGTTTGGCTCAATGCACTTTCTGTGTATGTATCAAAAAAAATTGTGCAGTCAGAAAATTCTTTCCTCTCCCTTAGAAAAGATGTAGATAATTTTATCGATTTTGTTGAATTTGGATATGATAACAATATAATCAAGACGTGTTTTTCAAGGAGCCAAGGACCAGATTTAGAGCCAAAGGTCTCGTTATTGGATATAGCTATGGCTGTCAGCCATGGGGCGATGCGTTGGTTCCTCTCTTGTTCAGGTGGGATGAAAAAGGAAAATGACCTCCGCTTATATTTCAATAAAGATTATAGTAATGTTGCTATTGGATTTTCTCAAGATAGGTTACTATGGGAAAGGGGACGAGATAAAGGCGTTCCAGAGTATTTTTCTTTGGGTGAAATTTGGTCAGCTCAAGATAAAACAAATATTACCGAAGATAGTCTGAGGCTTGCTTTATTAATAAAAATTGGGCATAAGGAATTGGATTTGCCAGAACTCCTCTTTGCAAAGGCAATCGTAGTTGACGATAGACCTACTAAGGGGGGTGGTCTGCCGGATTTTTGGGAAGTAACAATAGCTCGATTGATTAATGTGCTGTCCCAGAATCCGAATATTTCAAAAGTATTCGTTATAACAAAGGGAAAATATGGGGCTAAAACGATTGAGAAGCTTCAAAATGCAAATGCAGGAGAATTGAATTCACATCTCATTAGCGAACGAATAGGTATTCCAATCGAATTAATGGAGAAAACTTCAAACCGATTGAAGCGCAACGTGATAGTGGTAGAAAGTGTGGAAGACATTATCACACAACTAACTGATTTGCTTCGACGTTCTCATGCGCCTTTACCCGTCAACCGAATCTCAACAATTGAAGAGGGTTTCATTAAAAGAGAACTGAGAATGGACTCAATAATGCTTGCCAAAGAGGACGGATGCAAAGTAAAAACCATAAAAGAAGCTTTCCCGACGGTGCTAGAAATTGCAAGAAGTATTAGGGGAAAAGAGATAATTTATGATCAGGATGGATACAAATTGCAGGAATTAGTAGACTTTAAGATTCATCTTACGGAACCGCTTAAAGACCGGGTTCCAAAATTTTATTCCAAAGAAAAGGATTCCTTACAGGGCTATTTTAGGAATCAATTCCTTTCCAAAGAGGGTCTTTTTGGCAGAGTTTTCAAAGAAACAAATCAATTAGAAGAAGTAATCAATCATGTAGTCCAAGCTGTTACCCACTTTCCAAAACCTTTTGCGACAAGACGCTCTATCCTTGTAGTACCTCATATTCCTGAACCTGGACATGAATTAACTCCTTTGGGTTTAGTATCAATCCGGTTTATTCCACGGATTATCTTGAAGAAAATAATTATTAATTACAGCTATACATGGAGAACTGTAGAGGCCCTTGTTGGGTTCCCATATAGTATATATGGGTCAGTTTGTTACAGTGAGTTTTTAACTAAAGAAATTCAATCAAGATTGGTAGAAAATTTACAAGACAAAATTGAATTAGGATTTGTTTCATATATTGCCCACAGTTTACATTTCTTCATGGATGATTATGGACAAAGAATTGCTAAAAGGATTGTTGATGAAGCAAGTATTTGAGCTTGGAAAACTATTTTTTATCTGTCTAGAAGAAGATGTCACTAGTGTGGGGAATCCAGAGAATAAGTTAGGCACGTCTGTGTATATGAATGGACTTGCAATCTGGCCATTATCCAACTCGATTATCGAATTCTTGGATAATGTTATGATAAACGAAAAATTAAGAATTGTCCGTTATCTGGACAGTTTTTATTTACTCGTACCAATGAGCAATCCAATTTCTCGCAGACAATTATTTTATCGATTCTTTAGTTTACTTGGTGAAGATTATGAGACATTCATCGACATTGACAGGAATAAAGAAAACATTAGGTGTTTATTAAGTATAATAAACTATTATCTTCCATTCCTAAAGGGAGTCAAGGTCGTCGATTATGGGTGCGGAACAGGGCTATCAATAGAAATCGCCCATATATATGGAGTTGATGTAATTGGTTTCGACTCATGTCCAATTATGCTTGATATTGCCAATCGACGTGGAATGATGGTATGGAATGAAGACGAGATGTCTGAACAACCATCAAACGGTATTGATGCTGCATTTTCTTCTTATGTTTTTCATTTACTTCCAGAAAATGAAAATTTGCAGATTTTATTTAAGCTTTTGAAATCAGGAGGGGTATTGGTTGCGAATTTCCATAAGGATTTTGGGCGAGAATGGGCCAACCAATATCTTACACGATTGGGTTTTAGACTGGCATCACTTCCTAAGATTACGTTAAGCAAAAGGCATGGTTCATATGCTGTCTACATCAAACCAAAATGAAATATCTCCATTCATCAAATACAATGAATGGAGGTCGTATTATGGAAAAGCAATAGATCACGTACTTGCCCCAGAAACCCTTGGGTCTTGGGCTGTTATCGACACTTTAGTCGATGGAAACATATTGCCGGTATATAGTGGTGGTGGAGATAAATTCTTTTTGAAAGGAGATTTAGACGATATCTCATCAATATTGATTGGGCACTATGGCAAACATTTGTCCCAAGAACTTATCGAGGGACAGTGTGAAGTTATCGGTAAATTAGCTCCTCTCATTCTTAATCAAAAGACGGTAGTTTCACTGACCGAGAGAGTGAATGCTGCCGATTTCGCCTATTATTCAGCAATTCGTAATCTAATCGTTTTTTGCAGAACCATGGAAGACGATGACCAGATTTCATTTGAAGAAATCCCTTATTTTAGTGCAACTACAATTTCATCATTATCAAAAGAAGTATCAGATTTTGTTGCTCATCAATCACAAAGAGCCAAGAAAGTGAGTCAAAGCAAAGCAGGTCTATTTGCTCATTCTGCATATTATATGGGATCAAAAAGAAACCTCGGGGCATTCTTGATCGAAGCAATCTCCCGGTTTCTTCCACGAGATGATGGGGTGATAATCGATTTGATGTGCGGTTCCGGTGGCGCATCTCAAGCATTCAGTACAATTTGGCCAACCTATTCTTCGGATGCACAATTTTTTTGCCGCCATCTAGCTTTAATACAAGGAAGGGGATATACATATAGAAGGGCAAACAATATCCTCAGAAAAATTCTTCCTTCAGCTAGGAAAAATATCAATGAATTAAATGAATATTTTAGGAAATGGATCAAGAAGGAAGATATATTTTTTCACTCAAACATTAATGAGAAATTGTTCGAGGATTATAAAGAGTTTATAGAGGAAACCTCTTGTTACCCAACATATAAAACGTCAACCGGAGAACAACTTTACAAAGAAGTAGTAAAACGCAAAAAAACCCCAACTCTTACTCCATATTGCCTTTTTTCCGCATACTTTGCCAACATATATTTTGGGCTGCGACAATCTGTTGAGATTGATAGTATATGTTACGCTATTAATCAACTAGAGAACTCAACTGATCGGGACTGGGCAATGGGTGCTCTAATTGCCACTATAAGCTACTTGGGTTCAACATACGCAGCTCACTTTGCACAACCTAAAAAATTAACACTTAAAAATCTCCCTGTTTTAGTAGATCAAAGAGCTAAATCTGTTATACACGAGTTTAGTATTAGATTTGTTGCCTTGGCGAGAGAAAGTGAATATGCTAATCATCCAATAAAAATTCTGTCAGGGCCCTGGCAGAAAGCTCTATCAGCAGCCGAGAAGATTATTCAAGGAAAAAAAGTGCTCGTTTATCTTGATGCGCCGTATAAAAGAGAAGAGTATAGTCGCTATTATCATGTTCTTGAAACTGCTGTTCTTTATAATTATCCCTCAGCAACTAAAAAAGGCAAATTACCAGATAAGAAAAAGGGTGAGCGATTCCTCTCAGTTTTTTTTAGTAGAAATCGTAACAAAATTGAAGAGGAACTTTTACAAATAATTTGTTCCATTCTGGAACGTGGATGGATCTGCGCATGGAGTTATTCTGATAATGGAGACGCAAGTATTATGAATGTAATTGAACTTGTTTACAACAAAAAAAACTGTCGGGTAGTATCATTTTCGACGCCATATCGACATAAATCCCAAGGGAAAAGAAAGCAAAAGACTGTAACAGAGTATTATATATTGTTTTTACCGGAGGAGAAATAAAAAAGACTTAAGGAGGAAGAGAGATTCAGCAGAAAGACGAAAGGAAAGGACATATGGCACAAGAGCATGCGGGCAAGTCTGCGGAAACCTTCGGTTTTCTTGCCTCGCCTACTTCATGGGCTCGGTCATATAACAGGCGGGTAGCTGGCTATGGTGCTTCGCATCTTCGCCCAAACCCTCGCTGCGCTCGGACTTCAGATACTAGTATACGACATTTTGAAAATACAAATTAGAACTATTATTTGACGGGAGGTAATATAATGACTGAAAAGTCAACCCATAAGACAGTGAAGTCTAAGCTTGCGGGCAAGACTGGCCGCCAAGAGGTTCCTATTAAGGGTGGACGGCGCCTTGATGTAATGACCAAGCACAAGGCCATAGAAATAGAACGAGGAGGATCTTCTCAACTGGAAGAAGCAGCACAACGATTAAAAGCTTCTCGGAAATCCCAGAAAGTTCTTGTGGTGCCCTTGAAATCGATGAGTAAAGCACGACAAGCAATGCGGAAAGTCGGGGTGTCAGGAACGGTTCGTAACATTTCTGGCACAAAACGTTCATATATTCCTAAGGCAAGAAGGTCTTCGGGCGGAAAGCGACGGAAGTGAGAGCAGAATCTACTAGATATCGTTCTCTTGATTATTTTCTAAAAGATGCTATTGTAGGACTCCTACCTGAAGGGGTTTTTCCTCCTACTTTATATTTCGATACCAATGTCTTCCTGGACATAATTGATAATAGAGATAAGAATTCATGGAATCTTTATCGCTATGCATATCAACGCAAATGGCAATGTGTGACTTCAATCTTTGCAAAGGTAGAAGTGCTTGAAGTTAAACAAATCCATCAATTCAGAAGAGAAAAACAACAAGTTAATTGGTCTAGTAAGCGTATAAAAAGCGAATTGCATAAACGTGATCTTTCCACTCGTATGTTAGGGAACATCTCAAGAAGTCTGACAGCTCGTTTGAAATCTATACATGAAGGTTTCAAACAATACTCATGTCTCGTTGAAACTGGCTGGGTTAAAGTCGAAGAGATAAAGCGGAAAACAAATCTCACCGATAAGGATTCAGTCCATCTTGCTGAAGCTCTTGCTATTGCCTGCGACCTATTCATAACTCGAGATGAGTTTTTGCTGGAAATAGCAAAGAGATATATATGGGCGGAGCGTCCCGATTCTGTGATTGAGATTCTTAAGTCGGTAGGGGGCCAAATCTAAGAAGGACTTGGAGCACGGCAAATGACGCAGCATATTCCTGCAAGCTTACGCCTTTATCCTTCAGAGATATCTCGACCTTGGGTCGCAATGTCTTATATATCGAGAACGTTGTGCGTAAGGACGACCAATTCCAGAGATGCAATACTCGATTATTGTAATTCATAGGGTTAGAACCATAACCATTGGAGTACGGTCCTCCCAATAAAATCCGGGGTATTATCCAACAGTGCTTTCTTTGACGTAAATCTCAAAGATATTGTTTCGCATCCGTATTCCACGTATTCGGGATTTTGGGATCCAGATTTTCATGCCGTTATCAATCAATATGGCTTTATCAGTTTCGTGTAGGATTCGTACTCGGGCCCATATGTATTTTTCTTTGGGATACAAAAGATTGTAGATGCTAAATGACCAGAGCATCGAACTACCTCCTTCCATACTTGCAAGCTCTTATGGCAGTTTTTTTGTTAGTATTTAGGCTTTTGGCTATTTGCTGGTAGGACATTCCGAGAAAACGTAGTTGGGTTGCTTTTTTGGATAATTTTTGATATAAATAGGGTTGGTGGACAGGGAGTATTCTGATATGTGCGGTTATTTCACCAAAAGTTCGAATTGGTTGCGACCGCGTCCGCCAGTTGTCGAAACACCTTATTAACTTGACATTAAGGAGAGTATAGGCTATAGTAATTATAGCCTTGTGACCAAATTGTGACCAAAACCATCTTTGCCTTCCTGCCTGGCCGGAAAGGAAGAAAAGATGGCATCAATTTACAAAAGAGAGAACGTATGGTATCTCTCCTACCGCGCAG
>SDBS01007874.1_pt1 | contig 10329 bp, 16 predicted proteins | sample 2277091 | NCBI WGS metagenome assembly SDBS01 (sample SAMN10404972, study PRJNA504765) | marine sediment metagenome | isolation source: marine sediment core GS10_PC15, 163 cmbsf | place: Arctic Ocean: Southern Knipovich Ridge | collected 2010 | reverse complement strand
TGCCGACTGGCGGCGGGATGCCTGCGCCCGCTCCGGGCGGGGGCGGCATGCCTGTTCCCGATGTCCCTCCGATGGGGCCACCGATCGCTTCGGTTGGGTATTTGAATCCGTTTGGACTGTCGGCCGGCTTCCTTCCACAGGTGCGCCTGGTGCGACGGCCCTAGCTTATTCTTCGGGATTCATGAAGCAGGCCGCGTTCCTCCGATTCAGCCAGGGCGCAATGCGCGGCGAGGTGGCCGTCTGGATCGTGGGCGTCGACGGCCTCGAGGAGAATACACAGAATTGACCTTCTATGCATTCTAATGCGTCGGTCAGAAGAGATTGTCTAGCGTTAACCAGGTAAACGTTGTAAACTTGGTGAGCCGAAAGTTCCAAAAATCGTCGCCCGCTAGCGACCCGCTCAACCTTTGAATCGATTGCACAAAGCGAGCCGTAGTCCACTAGAATCACGGATACGAAGCGAGCCGTCGTTCTACAGAATCGTCGTCGCGAAGCGAGCCGATCGCACCGAGAATCGGGAAAGACAAGCGAGCCGCGAGAGAAGAGAATCGTTAGGAAAAAGCGAGCCGTAATAGCCGAGAATCACTGCACGACAGCGAGCCGTCAAGCCAGAGAATCGTTTGAATTTAGCGAGCCGTCTTCGCCAAGAATCGAGGAATTTTAGCGAGCCGTATCTAAAGGAAAATCGTTAGCAAACAGCGAGCCGTTTAGGACGAGAATCAACAGACTAGAGCGAGCCGGACACTGGAAGAATCGAAAAAACTTAGCGAGCCGAACCGTCGTAGAATCGGGAACAGTAAGTGAGCCGTTGATCCAAAGAATCGTTCGAGTTCAGCGAGCCGAATGTCGCGAGAATCGTCAATGAGAAGCGAGCCGATAGATGGTTAAGCAAATTCCATTCGATGACTTGGTTGAGAAACTCCGAAATAGGGAGTCTGCCGAATTCCAACCTTACGTCTTCTATAACGAAGCGGCGGAGGAGTTGGAAGTGTGCCTGTCACCTGATGAGCGAGAAGAGCATCCTGTTGACTCTTGCGTGTCTGTGTACTTCTCAACTGAAGGACGGAAGCGAATACTGGGGTTTTCCTTACGGGTTGGTGGTCGGGTAAGATAACCTCCTAGCTCTTGCCTTTCAACTGTGTAGGATTATAATGCGGCCTATGGCGAAAAGTATCATGGTGCCTGGCCCTGTTGCTCCTGCCGCAATACGATGGCCACTTAGAGAATGGTGGGAGTGGAATATGTTGATGGCGTTCGGGTCTAGGTTTTGTGGCGTCGATGAGTCCTCGTTCCGGACAACCATCGACACCTTCTACGTGCCGGATTAGAGCGAGGCGACCTATCATGTGCGTGTTTCTGGGCCCCGCTCCTAAGAGTTGCCCAACCTGCAAAGGGGTCACATCATTGTGTCAATGTGATGTTTGCAAAGGGTGGGGTTTTTTTATTGAGGGCCACAGCCACGACAGGACGTATCGGGAGTGGATGAAAGAGTGTGTAAAGCTAAACCAGAAACTGAGGCGAGCCTAATGAACGCAATTCTCCAGCGCATTATCGAACTCATTGAGCTGGCAGAGCAGAATGAGAAGAAGGGACTCTACTTTCACGCTCTCGAAAAATATAACCGGGTCGCAGAGCTGCTTATGACTTTGGTGGTATCACGCGATGTCGGACAGATAACTCTTAGCGACGACGAGGAACAGGAGTTGATGAAGATCCGAGAATTTCTGTTCCGACACCTTCCGGTGCTTAGAAGCAAAATGTTCAACGGACTAAGTGGAGGAACGATGGGAGCTAAAGTGCGCGACACGGCAGAAGAGGCGATTCTCGATGCCATGGATGAACTTCTGGACGCGTTGAAGGGGTAGGTATGGCCTTGGTTAACATACCGCATTTTGATATAGGACAAGCCGCCTCACCCCCTCGAATCTCCAACGAGCAGTTGGAGGCTATCGTTGGACTCAAGCAAAGCTGGGAGCATCTTGAGGACTTTCAGCGTTGGGTTAAAACGGCGACACCTACGACGTTTGAGGCTATTCGAAGGATCACCACCGACAAAGTGGTTGCAGAGCTTAACTGGCTTAATACCTATGTCGTCGGGAAGTCTGGATCCACTGAAATGGAGGTACTGCTCGTCGACGCCTGGGCAAAGCTTTCAACAAGCGTCTCACGGCCGCTCCCGGAGATCTACGAGGTGTGGGCTGACAAGGCCTTGGCGTTCTTAACGTACCTGGTGGAGGAAGTGGGGGAAGTCTGGTCGGAACTGGTTGCGGGAGCGAAGACGATCGCACGGCCTATCATGAAGAAATATTGGGATATGGCCGTCCATGTTCGTGAGCTTCGCGCTGAGTTTGATGAGCTCACGGACGGGGTGTCTCCAGCCGATTATTCTCAAGAGTTTCGTGATCAAGAGGCTAAGATTCTAGGTGCTGAAGCATGGATCGCTACGATTCAAGGATCATTCAAAGCCCTTTCGGGGATGACCATTGATGCAGCGGCCCAGTCGGAATTCGGTCAGTACCCACGGCTCGGCGCTGCCGGCTGGCCTGTCATTGCGCTTACAGCCGCGGCGGTCGCGGGGATTATTATTGTGGCCTATGGAGTCGTGATGGCGATCACCAAGCTGGCTTCCGAATCTCCCTGGGTCTTTGTTGCGCTCGTCGGGGTTATGACTGGGATTGTGGTTTTGCCACAGCTTTTGAGTTCTCGTACATCCTGAGACGGTTTCACCACGGGGCTCCTTTAGAGGTGTCAGCCTCTAAGGGAGTGCGTCATCGGGAGGGGCCCTTTTCCCTCCCCGTGGCGCCAAATACACAGAACTGATCTTCTGTGTATTTGGAGACCTGCCTTATGCGCGTTTAGTAATCAGTGAAACTTTCGCGGGTCCCACGCCTTTCTGCTGCGAGGGTACTCAGGAATCCGGGCTTCCCAGAAGTCGCTAGAGTGAAGGTCTACGTGTAGTTGCGTGATGTTCTGTTGAATCCGGTCGTAGATGGTTCGTAGGTCCCTTAATCGGCGTCGCGTGTCTTCGAGGTGGAGGCTGTTACCGCGTTCGTCTAGGACGCCCATTTGCGGCTTCAGAAAGAGCCATCCGCCCCCTACTGACTGTTCCCACTCCTCGACCCAGGGGAACTCAGCCTTAATCTGCTCTATGAGACTTAGCAGCCGCAACCCTATCTCGGTCTCGGCAATCTGGGAGATCTCCTCCTGATTTCGATAGCGGTATACCTCATCAGGGATATCGAAGACGCCAACTTCGATGGTGAAATTATAGGATTCGCTAAGAAACAGATGCGATATATAAGAGCCGAGCTCCTGCTCGAGATCCCTTTTGGAAAGTTTGGAGACCGCTACCATGAAAGTAATGTACTAAAGGCGCTGATAATATGTAAGGCTTGAATATATTGCAATGCATAAGTTTACTGCGTATACTTATGGTTATGAAGCGAGAAGAGCGGGATACGGAGATCGAGGACATGGCTGATCGAGTGCGCGTTATGGCCGACAACTTTGCTCAGGATCTTCGGCAGGAGTACGGTGTTGACCGCGATTATTCGCTCACACTGGCTTGGGTTGGGATTAGAAGAGCTGCGAGAGAAGGTCCAGAAAGACACTGAATTGGGAGGTGTGAAATGAGCAAAAAAGATCGTATGGATGCGCTGCTGAAGAAGGCGGCAACGGCTCTTGAGGATGGAGCTGATCCGTTTAACCGCAAGTTCCTGGTAGAAAACGAGGTGTCCGCTGACGAATGTATGGGCCTCTCTGAAAAGATGGGGATCATTATCAAGGGGTTTCTGGGGGCTGACCGTGACGACCAGATCATGCTCTTGGCGGTGGGAGCTGTGTATGACGAAGGCCCGGATATGGTCAAGGTATTCCGGTCCACTCTCAAGAAGAACCAAGCAATCAAGCGATTCGAGATGACGCACTAAATTTACCTTCTGTGATAAGCGAGCCGTGAGCCCCGAGAATCGTATAATATCAGCGAGCCGCCCCCTTCGAGAATCGTCAGCGACTAGCGAGCCGATAGAACAGAGAATCGGCGGTGAGAAGCGAGCCGTGATGCATAAGAATCAGCTCTCCAGAGCGAGCCAAAAATGTACGGAATAACTATTCTGTGCATTTAGAAGTGACCTAAATATGATTAAACGGTTGCCCAAGAAAGGTCGGGAGCGCCATGGGAGAAAGCATACTCCTGAATACAAGGCGTGGGAAAATATGAAGCAACGGTGCACCAACAAGAAGCACCGAAGCTATGGAGCTTACGGGGGTCGAGGCATTGACGTTGCTCCTGTTTTCCATGCATCTTTCCAGGCATTCTTTGACGAACTGGGGTCGCGACCAAGCCCAAACCACAGCGTCCAGCGGCTTGATAAAAATCAGGGGTACTGGCCAGGGAACATAAAGTGGGCTCTCCGTTCAGAAGAGAATAAAAACCAACGCAAAACAATACTCTTAAGGGTTGGTCGGGGAGAGAGAAAATCTGTAAGTCAGTTAGCCCAGGAAAGTGGGATGCAGCATGGCACTCTTCTCTATCGTCTTAGGTCTGGTCTTTCTTTACAGGAAGCTATATCTCGTCCAGTTGCAGCTAAGTCCCAGACGAAGTTCCCATTTAGGCCGTTTAAAAGCAGGGGTATGACATTATTTGAAATTCTTCAGAAGCTTATCAAGTTACCGGATTCTAGCGCTGATCGGACGGGGGTTCGGGGAAGAGGGAGGAGGGAGTGATCTCCGCTACTAGAAATCAAACAACATGTCATTATTGTCAGGAGCAGTGTTTTACCCTCATTGGGTTGGGGGAACATCTTTATAAAGTGCACTCACAGGGGGGTTTTGAAAAAGAGGTCCCTGACGAGGAAATACCCGTTAAGAAGACTCTCCGCCCACACCAACTCGAAGCAGTAAACGCGCTTGAGCGGGCCTTTCTAAAGGCCAAACGGGCCACCTTAGTGATGGCGTGTGGCACTGGGAAGACTCTGGTGGGACTGGAGCTTTCGAGACGTCTAAATGCTCGACATGTAATTGTTTTGTCACCTTCTCTTGGGTTAATTCGTCAGCATGTTCAGGAGTGGAAAGCACAAGGAAATAATACGGAGTTTTTATGTGTGTGCTCTGATAAAACTGTTGTCCATGAAGATTCCCCACTTCCCCAACATGTTGGCTGTCCCGTTACAACTGAATCCTCTCATGTACGCCAATTCTTAAAGGCCCACAAAACGGACCCCTGCGTTGTCTTTTCAACTTACCAATCCTCGCCGCTGCTCAAGAGCTGCGCTACTTTTGCCTTTGACTTATGTATTTACGATGAAGCACATCGAACGGCTGGGGACCTTAGCTCTCCTTTTGCGGCGCTCTTAAAAGATAGAGATGTTCACATAAAGAAACGTCTATTTATGACGGCCACCCCAAAATACTACGAACGCAGGGCAGCAGATGGCGCGCTAGCTCAGACTTCTATGGACGACTTAGCTGTATACGGAAAAGTGGCTCACGCTCTATCCTTCAATGAGGCGGTTCAGCGGGGGATCATCTGTGATTTCAAGGTATTGATTTCACTATGTGTCTCTAATGAAGAGCTTCTGGGTGGAAACTCTCTGATTGCCCAGATAGCGTCAGTTGCTAAGGTGATCAGGGAATATCCGATTAATAAAATCTTAGCGTTTCATTCCTCCATTAAGGGAGCTAGGCAGTTTGCGTCGTCACCGCTTCTTCGAAAGGGGCTCCCTGGGTTTAAGCTATTCCAAGTAAATGCGCATACTCCTGTGCGAGCGCGATCCAGAGCGCTGCAGTCATTTGCCTCCTCCAAAACGGCGCTCCTTTCCAACGTACGATGCCTAGCTGAAGGGATTGATGTACCGTCGATAGATATGGTGGTGTTTATATCCCCTAAGCGCAGCCAAGTAGACGTGACTCAAGCCATCGGCCGTGCTGTAAGGAAGTCTCCCGGGAAAACCATGGGGTATGTTTTGGTTCCGCTATTATGTGAACAATCTAATCTTTCTGAAGAGTGGGAGATTGCTTCTGGGTTTGCAGAGATGGTAACCCTTATTGCATCGCTGAAGGGTGCAGATGATGACTTGAGGAGCGCTTTGCGCAACACATCATCCCGTCACATAGGTAAAATAAAAAATGCCAATAAAATGATTGCCCAGATTGTGGATATAAAGGGCCCCCCAGGGCTAGCCGACCTTTTTAAGGGACACCTTGCAATAAAGGTGCTAGGTGGGCCAGCGGCCAGATGGGAGTTTTATTATTCTAAGTTGGAAGCCTTCAAGAAGAAGCATGGACATGCTGATGTGCCATTCAAGTGGAAGGAAGACCTTGGCCTATCTCGTTGGGTGAATACCCAGCGTAGAAATAGGAAGGTGAGCACTCTCTCAGCGTCAGACGCCGCCCGATTGGATTTACTGGGGTTTGTTTGGTCTATTCAGGATGCTCAATGGGAGGCACAGTATAAGGAGCTGGAAGAGTATAAGAAAAGATTTGGATGTTTGTATGTGGTAGATAATGACGCAGATTTTAGACCTCTTTACCATTGGGTGCAGACTCAACGACGTTTAAATCGGAAGGGGTTATTGGACAAGTGGAAGAAAGAAGCTCTTGAGGTGCTTGGCTTTGCATGGGACCCTCGTGATGCCAAGTGGGGGGCTATGTACTTGCGTTTGAAGCGGTTCGCTGAACAACGTGGCAACATAAAACACATATTAGGTATCGGAGATTTAGGTGAGTGGTTGGTTGAGCAACAGGCTCTCATACAGAAGGGTAGCCTCTCTCAAGAAAAGAAGGAGTTGCTGAACGCTTTGGACACCATGGCGAGCACTAAGGCAAGATAACTTTTCTACCAGGATGGAACTAAAAAAGGATGGTTTTGCAGCAGGCGCGCTTCTGAAGGAGTTCCAATGTGTAAACCCTTCCGAGGAATCTCGTTGGTTTGCGTACTTATCTCAGCTTACAGACAGGGAAGCTCGAGAGGTCTTTGAAAAGGCTCGCTGGCCAAAGATAAAGAGGTGCCTTAAATGCCGGTCGGACAGCGTAAGGCGCATCTACGGGAAACGATCACCTCAAGGCCTGCATTATTGTAGAAAGTGTCGGTGTACATTTACGGCGATCACTGGAACGATTTTTGCGGGGTTTCATGTTTCGTTAAAAAAATGGCTTCTGGTAATTTATTTCCTTTGCTGTTCGACGCGTGTCGAATCTATACGGGACGTTGCCCGCGTGGTGGATGTGCCCTATCCAACTGTTCTAAAGATGGCGCCCCGGATTATTGCTCACTTCGACACTTAGGGGCTCTCCGAAAAACGATCTTTCAGATAGGCGTCACCGCGAACTCTACTCTCTCCTAGCAGCACCATTTTATTTATTGCTTGGAAATTGCATAACTTGGGTAAAGCACAGCTTACAGTACTTTCTACTGCAAGGTAATAGCTCAAAGCTGAGTACGTAGAAGGATTATTCCGTGACAAGCGGGCCATACTTTGAAAGAATCGAACGTGACAAGCAAGCCGTCCTTGGAAAGAGTCGAATGTGACAAGCGAGCCGATTGACCTGAGAATCGAAACAACGCAAGCGAGCCGCCCCGGACGAAAATCGATCACATCCAGCGAGCCGAACAAGAAAAGAATCGAGCGAATAAAGCGAGCCGTACCTGTCGAGAATCGAGACGAGATAGCGAGCCGTGAGGATCAAGAATCGAGGAGTCGTGGCGAGCCGTTGGTGAAGGAGTTTCGAGATGATCGACAATAGGATCAAGGGTTTCTTTTGGGGAATGGGGGCGTTAGGTTTTGTCGCTACGTCGCTCATGGTATGGGAAGGCGGTGGCTTCCTTGTCGTCATAAGTTTGATGGGTGTGGCTGTCTCTTTTGCGATGTCCTTAATGTTTCTCTTCTCTAAGAAGCTGGTCGAACAATTTCAGAGGCCCCTGTTTTACGCTGGAGAAGGGGGGGCGGAGCGATTGGAACGTACCTACAGCAAGGAAGCGGAGATGGTCCGAGCGGCACAACTTCGCCATGGAATTAGAACAGTAAACCTTACTGGTTTAGACTTTGACCTTCTTGAGATTGCCGGGGAAGTGGTGCGTGAAGCTGTTGCTGCTGAGCGGAAGCTGTGGATGAAGAAAAGTAAAAGAGGGGTCTCGAGATGACTGAGGATGATGTGGAAGCTCGAGAGCGGTAGCTTATGCCTAGTATTGATGATCTGATCGCCTACCTAAAATATGAGCGTCTGGCTGGTAGGCAAGATGCCCGACATTCCGTTACTAGTGCGGATGAAAGTATGCCTAGTCAGAATGACCCAAAATATTTCACGATTGTAAGGGATGTGGAAACAGGTGAGATCCTCTACTTGCCACCTGATGTTGGTAGCGCCGTGAAGGGGTAGGGTGAGATGACGTTGCACCGTTGGTACGCAGGGCTTGGTGGAGATACCCAACGAGGTCCGTGCCTTGAGTGTGGGAGAAAGCGACGTCCTCCAGAAGGAATATGCCGATGGCCAATTCGTCGACGATCTAAAAATTCACGTAGTAATTCTTCTAAACACTCAAGGAAAGAAACATTGGCGGAGTCAATTCTGCGGGCCCTAAAGGAAGATCTGAGGATGGATGCACTAGATCTAGCGAATAAACTTCAGATCAGCCTTGCATTGTCAACTACCATGTGTGGTGAACTTCTAGCAGAAGGTAAAATCAGAGTTGTTGAATAATAATTCGATGAAGCTTCTCAAGAATAGGAAAGGCGACTGCCTCCCTTTTAATCCGTGGAATCAGAGCATCGAGCCAGGAGATTACCTGGTGCGATCTGATGGGGTCGTATTTAGAGCCGAGGAATCGGGCGGGGTCGATAAGCGGGCCAGTGGCGAGTTGTCAATGAGAACGGTAAAGCCTCCTCCCGGCTTTAGGAGTGGCGTTTTGAGGGGCGATAAGATCTATTGGATTCGCTGAGTAATAATATGGAGTACAGTAAGGAAGCGGAATACAGGAAGTGATATCGGGATCTGGGAAGAACTGATATCACCCTGCATAGTTAGGAGAGAGAACATGACCAACACACAAAAAACTCGCATCCGTAAACAAGCGATGAAAGCCTTGGGTGACATCTCACAGATTCTCCGAGAGTACGTTACACCTGCTATTCCTGAGGAAGGGGATCTCGCTGATCGGGTGGATCGTATGCATGAGGATGCAGATGAGATAGCGAGGGCCCTCTAATGAATGTCACTCCAGGGAATCGTGTTGTAATGGAAAAGTTCCTAGTGATTGAACGCACTATCAATGACGAGGCGTACGCTGGTCCGATCTATTGGGACAGCCTGTATGCGGGGCGGGAGTTCAACACTTACGAAGAAGCAGCAGAAAACTGTCAGTCGGCCAACGCTTATTGCCGTTCTGACGGGCGTCACCATTATCGCGTGGTAAGTACTCTCAGTGAAGAAGGGAGACGTGTGCTGAGGTCCCCTTGAAGTAGCGAGGTCTCCAGGACAAACGATGTACGTCCCTAAATCTTTGGTGGTGATTGCTCGTGCTCGTGAATAAACCAGTCTTGCCTTCCTATCACTAATACCCTATGCTGTAATTGGCAACGGGAGTCGGTTTAGGCCACTCTAGGAGGACCCGGGCGCGAGCCTGTCGTTGCGAGGCAGATCGGAGGCCTTCCGCGACTCTGCCAAACTACACCACCCATCCAGAGCAGCTAGAGCACGACGACACCTTGACACAACGGGTAGTTCTGGTATGGTTCAAATATTAAGATCCATCGGCAGGCCCCTTTTCACATTGAGGGGAATTAGGCCTGCCGATAATATCACCCCTGGGATCCACCACCTTACGTGCCTTCATCCTCTGGTTGACACATGCTGCAAACGGCACGGCCAACACAACCACAGTAGCCTCCCACCTTGTCGTAGCATTCTCGGCACACTTCGCCTCCATCCTTGAGGAAGAACATATCCGCATGTTTGCACGGCCACTCACAGTCATCGCAATACCACCGGACGACCTTGACCGACTTGACGTCCATCCCAGGGCGTCGTCTCAGAGTTACCTGTTTCATAGAATACCCCTCCTTAGAATTATGCACTCGTAGCCTGTTGCACAGCCTATCGTCGCGTCGACCATATCTCTATCCCGCATGGAGAGGCCTTTGTGGTATAAAAATCGTTCATCTTTTAGAAAAAGATATTCAGCACCGCCCAGGGCGGGAATGCCTTTGAGGCAAATACACAGAATTGACATTCTGCGTATTTTTGAGTTGTTCCTCATTTTATGGGCAAGAGCGGTATTTCTTGGGCAAAAGCTGCGTAGGGGCTTCAATTTTGGCCCGACTCTCATAGAACTCC
>SDBS01007873.1_pt1 | contig 10329 bp, 7 predicted proteins | sample 2277091 | NCBI WGS metagenome assembly SDBS01 (sample SAMN10404972, study PRJNA504765) | marine sediment metagenome | isolation source: marine sediment core GS10_PC15, 163 cmbsf | place: Arctic Ocean: Southern Knipovich Ridge | collected 2010 | reverse complement strand
CGTGAAAAAACTACAGGAGACATGGAGGACTATAAAAGCCATCTACCCCGATAAAACCGGCGTAGGAGATTACATCGTCGAAGACATGATTCGTGGAGGGCTACGCAACGTAACAGGAATCAACTTCACCGACACCAGCAAAGAAGCCATGGCAACCGCCCTAAAAGAAAACATGACAACGGTAGACTGCCCAGACTGCAACTGGAAAGGTTCCATCCACGACGAAAAAGGAAACTGGAGAACTACATGTCCCAACAACTGCAAAGTAGAAGCATCTCCTGTCACCCTAAGACCTTTACTTCATATCCCATACGACCCCGAACTATTTGCAGAGCTAAACTTGGAAAGATACGAACTGGGTAAAACTGGAAAACTACATTTCAACCACCCAGAAGGCACTCACGACGACAGGTTCTGGGCACTTGCGCTAGCAGTATACTCCGCTGAAATGGCTCCCCCCACAGCCTCGAACCCATTGGCAAAACAAGTATGAAGATAGTTGTTCACTAAAAAAAAGTCAAACTATACCGTTTATCAATTTATGACCAGAGAAATAGATACGGGAGGAGGAAAAACACACACCTTACCTCCTAGTGACAGCGGGTCGTGAAATTTAAAATATTTTTTATCAGTGTGACCTGATGAAGTGGAAATATCGAGGGCAAAACGGGAGTCGAGATAAGGGCTGGAAAGAATCTACTGGAAACTTCATGTGACTAATGGCTAAAGGAACAAGGCATTAGAGTATAGAAAAAAAGGTGGAGGTATACGCATTGCACATCAATGGACGGGAAAAATGCGCCCTCAACTCATTCACCATGAGGGAAGCAGTAGTGGATGTCAGGGAACCGCGCCTTGAAGGACATGGCCTCCGCCTTGACCTTCTCGATGGGATCGCCGTCTATGATGGCTCGCTTGTACAGCTCAGCCACCTCGTCCATCTCCTTCTCCTTCATGCCCCAGCGGGTGAGCTCCTGGACACCCAGCCTGATGCCCGATGGGTTGTGGGTTGCGTCGTCGCTGGTGTCGTTGGGCAGAGCCATCTTGTTGCATATGATGTTGCACTGGGCCATGAGGCGGGCCACCTTCTGACCTCCCCCGTGCTCCTTGACATCAACGATGACCTGATGGCTCTCTGTGAAGCCCAGGTTCGGGCAGAGCGCCTTGAATCCCCGGCTGTACAGCGCCTTGCCGAACGCCTTTGCGTTTCTTACGATCTGGCGGGCGTGGTCCCCGCCGTACTCGTTCATCTCAAGGGCTGTGATGGCGAGGCTGGGGAACCTGTGGATGTGGGTGCTGCTCAGTGTCCCCGGGAAGACAGCTAGGTCGATCTTCTTCCAGTCCTTCTTGGACAGGCCCGGGCTGCCGATTATTATGCCCCCCTGGGGTCCCTGGAACGTCTTGTGGGTGCTTGACGTGATGATGTCAACTCCCTCGGCGAACGGGTCCTGGAAGATGCCGCCGTAGACGAGTCCCATAACGTGGGCGGCGTCGTACACGAACTTAAGATCGGGGTCTACCTGCTCACGTATCTCCCTGATGGGCTCCGGGAACAGGAACATTGATGCCCCGAACATCACCAGCTTGGGGTTTGACGCCTTGATGATGTCCACGGTCCCCTCGACGTTGATGTTCATGGTCTCGGCGTCGAAGGACATGTCCACGTTCTTCAGGCCCCTTATCCCGGCGGGGCCCCACCTGGTGTGGCTGATGTGGGCTCCGTTTGGTATTCCCAGGCTCACCAAGATGTCACCGGGCCTGGTCAGGGCGTTGTAGACTATGATGTTGGCGATGGCCCCGGAGATGGGGCGTACATCGACGTACGGGGTCTTGAAGTGGTCCCTGAAAAGCTGGTTGCAGCCCTCCTCTATCTCGTACGAGAGCTCTGTGCCCTCGTAGTGGCACTCAGAGCCGATGTGCTCGTTGTACCTTCCCTCAAAGTCAGAGGTGTACAAGCTCTCGGCGAGGGGGGACATCAGGCTCTCGCTGGCGATGAGGTTCAGACACTCTTTCCGCCGCCACCTGTTCTGCTGGTTCACGATATCGATAACCTTTTTTTGATTCATAGACACCACGATGTTGAGATATTTTAGTATTATAGACAATAAAAGGATAACTAGGTAAAAGAGGCTGGCGGGGCTGGATTGAACAGAAACAGCATCGGCTCGCGTCTCACCGGCGGCGGCCGTGCCCCCTGAACAGTTTTTAGCCCATCGATTCCCCGTGTGATGGAGTTTACTCGGGTTTCTTTAGGAGCTGCCTTCTGGCGTCTTCCTCCGGGCTGATGAGATCCTCGATGATATCATTTAACCTGCTGTAGATGTGGCAGTTCTTGCAGTGGAATATCATCTTGCCCGTTGTGTAGCTCTGGCCGCTCCTCTTGTTGACCTCGTCAACGAAGGCTTCCATGAATATCTGGATGCCCGCGAGGTTGGCCGGCAGACCCGCGAACCCGTCCCATGACCTGAAGTAACCCGTGGTATGCAGCTGGCCGCCGTGGAGCTCAACATCGAGTATGGTGAGGCAAGGCGGTTCGTGTTTCATCCCAGCCAGCTCCTTGTACAGGTCCTCGGGCCGCCTGATGAGCATGACTACCTGCCTGTCCCTTGGCTCGTCGGCGAGCCTCTGTATGGCTAACTCCACCTGGTCAATGGGCTCCCTGAGCCTACCCCCGTAGGTGTAGGTCTCGCCCTCGGCCTTCATCCCCAGCCAGAGGTACTGCAGGGCGTATGAGTTGACGTACTTCATGTCGCAGGGTGCCTTGTCTGCGACCAAGGGCCGGTTCTGGGGGTTCTCTATCTCAAGGGTGAGGTTGAGCTTCTTGGTCTCGGTGATCTCTGAACCGTACCCCACGTAGAACGAGTCGCCGTGGTTCCAGATCCTCTCGATTGTCTTGTACCAACCGTCCGGTATATCGAACGCCTTGATGTGTTCATACCTCATGGAATTCCCAGAGAATACTCTCGTACTGAGCATATACTATTTTGCCCATTGATTGCAGTCCAGGGAGATTTTCTCCGCTAATCGTGTTACTGATGCGTTTTATGTCATCAAAAAGCAGTTACCATACCGCTTTTGGTACACATTTTTCGGAAAAACAAGGCGTTCTGGGGGTGGTTATGTGAAAAAAGGGCTGGTTTCAGGTGCGACGCCGTACTCCCTCTATTCTACCTCAACCAGCTGCATCTCGCATAGCTCCCTGTACAGGCTGTTGCGCTTTATCAGCTCCTCGTGGGTGCCCTCGTCAGCGATTGCACCGTCCTCAAGGAGTATGATCCTGTCCATGTCACGTACCGTCGAGACCCGGTGTGTGACCAGTATCACTGTCCTGTTCATCATCTCCCTGCGGAGGGTCTCCTGTATCATCGCCTCGGTGTAGGGGTCCACGCTGCTGGTGGCCTCGTCGAACACCAGTATCCGGGGGTCCGCTATGATGGCCCTGGCAAGGCATACGAGCTGCCTCTGGCCGTAGCTCAGGTTTGTGCCGCGTTCATGGAGGAGCGTGGCGTAACCGTCCCCCAGCTCCGTAATCGCGTCATGGATTCCCACGTACTCGGCGATGCGCGCCATCTCGTCGTCTGATACGTCCGGGTTTCCGAACTTTAGGTTGTACTCGATGGTGCCGTTGAACAGGTAGGGCTCCTGGAGCACGATGGACACCGACTTCCTCAGCGACGAGAACGACAGGTCACGCAGGTCGTGGCCGTCAACCAGGACCTGGCCCTCCACGGGGTCATAGAACCTGCCCAGCAGGTTGATGATGGTGGACTTGCCTGAGCCTGTGGGCCCGAATATGGCGATCTTCTCCCCCGGCTTGATCTTCAGGTTGATGTCCCTCAGCACGGGCTGGCCGGGGATGTAGCTGAAGTTGACATCCTTGAACTCGATCTCTCCCCTCATCTCGTCAACGTGGACGGGGTTCTCGCTCTCCTTGACCTCCGGCTCCTCGTCCAGTATGACAAATATCCTCTCGGCACCTGCTAACCCGCTCTGTATCTCGCCGTATAGCATGGCCAGGTTCTGGATCGGCGTGAAGAAGCTCTCCGAGTAGTTGCTGAACGCCACCAGCTGTCCGATGGTGCGGGTCGCGCCCAGGACCTTCATGCCACCGAGGTACCATATCGCGGCGGTCATTATGCTGCCGAGCACGGTGGCCACGCTGCTGTATGCCACCGAGACTGTCTCGGCCCTGATCTGGGTCTTCATATTGAGGGCGTTGGTCTCATCGAACTCCAGCAGGCTGCGCTCCTCCTGAACCAGTGACTTTGTGAGCTTCGCGCCGTACATCAGGTCCTGGACCTTCCCCGTTAGGGATGCCACGTTCCTGCGTGCGGTCCTCCATGCCGCCTTTATCCAGCCCTGGAAGACCCGGCTTGTGACAGCGAGCAGGGGTGCGATCAACAATGCCACCATTGTGAGTTGCGAGTCGATGAACGCCATAACCAGGACGATTGAGAAGGTTATCATCAGGTCACCCACGAGGCCGATGACCCCTGTTGACAGTATCTTCTTCAACGCCTCGGCGTCGTTGGTGACCCTTGACACCAGCCTGCCCGTGTTTCCGTACTCGAAGAAACGCTGGCTGAGGTCGTTGATGTGGCTGAAAAAGTCCGCCCTGATATCGGCTATCACGTACAGCCCGAGCTTCTCTATATAATACAGCTGGGCGGTGGTCACCGCCCACTCCACGGCCGCGATGGCGATGTAGAGCAGCGAAGCCGCGAGAAGGAGGCCGGCCAGCTGGGGCTCTCCTCCGCTGCCCAGGCTGACCGCTATTGAACTGATGATACCTGCAAGCCAGACCGCGTCATCGGTGGGCGTCCCGGCGATGTAAAAGTCCAGGACTGTCTTGTACAGGTAAGGCCGGGCCAGCACGGTGAGCATCTTGAAGAAGACGAGGACCAGGTCAAGGGCGAACAGGCCCCTGTGCCTCATCACATAGTCCATGACGATCCGTTTGATTATACCATAATCGCTCATGTGCCTAGCGTTGGACTCCTGGGAGCCGATATCGTACCTGTCAACGTACTCAGCCATCTAGCTCGCCTCCATGCCCAGCTCCTGTGACTCAATGAGCCGCCGGTAGCCGCTGCTTGACTTGAGGAGTTCAGCGTGCGTTCCCTCTGCGATTATCCCGCCGTTCTCCATGACCACCACCTTGTCGGCGGCCTCACATGTCGAGGCGCGCTGGGTGATGACCAAGGCGGTACGCCCCTTGAGGAGGGAATCAATGGCCTTCCTGATCTGGACCTCAGTCTGGGCGTCAACGTTGCTCGTGGAGTCGTCCAGAATGAGCACCCTCGGGTCCGTCAGCAGGGTCCGCGCTATGGACACCCGCTGCCTCTGGCCCCCTGACAGGGTTACGCCCCGCTCACCGACCGCGGTATCGTAGCCATCGGGTAGGCTCTCGATGTGGTCGTGAATCTGGGCTGCCTTTGCGGCTGCCACTATCTCCTCATCCGTCGCATCCGGCCTGCCGTAAGAAATGTTGTTCCCGATGGTGTCAGAGAAGATGAACACGTCCTGGAGCACGATGCCCACCTGTTTGCGGAGGTTCCTGAGCTCGATGTCCCTGACATCAACGCCGTCTATAGTGATGCTGCCCTCGGACACGTCGTAGAATCTGGGCACCAGCTCAGCAAGCGTGGTCTTCCCCGAGCCAACGTAACCCATCAGCGCCACCTGCTGCGACGGCTCGATCCGCAGGTTGATATCGTGCAGGGTCTCCCTGCCTTCCCCGTAGCTGAACGAGACGCCGCTGTAAACGATCTCGCCATCCATCTCGATACTCACCGGGTTATCGGCCTCTGGAACGTCCTCGCCGATATCGATGACCTCGAAGACCCGCCTTGCGCTTGCGATGGCGTCGTTGTAGAACATGATGAGGCGGGCGAACATCCTCATGGGGCCCACCAGCTGGGCGAAGTAGATGCCAAACAGCACTATCTCTCCGATGCTCAGGTGGCCCGCAGCCGCCTCCTGACCCCCGTAGTAGACCACGAGGGCTACGCCGATGCCCACCATGGCTGCCGAGCTGGGCCTGTAGATGCTCTGGATGCGCGACGCCTTGAGGCTGGTATCAACGTATCCCTGGTTCTGGGTCTGGAACCGTTCAAAGAAATGGTTCTCCATCCCATGGGTCTTGATGAGCTTGTGGCCCACGATTCCCTCAACCAGCACGCTGTTGAGGTCACCAAACTGGTCCTTGGCCCTTGCCAGGTACCCGCTGATCCTGCTTGAGTACAGGTGTGTGCTGAGGAAGATGAACGGCATGGGTACGCTGCATATCAGCGTCAACCTTGGGTCGATAGTGTAGAGTATGTATAACGTGAAAGTGAACTGCATCCCGTGCCTGAATATCTCGCGCACCGTCTCGCTGTAGAACAGGTCTATGGTGCCCATGTCGCTGGTTATCCGACTGATGATCTGGCCCGACATCACCTGGTCAAGGTACGAGAAAGACTTGTGGATGAGGGCGTAGTAAAAATCCCGCCTCATGACCCGCAGGATATTCTGGCTCAGTGCGGCCCTGAGGGTGATGTGGGTCACATGGAAAAAGCCACGGATCACTGCGAGAAACACTATGAAGCCACATAATACGATCAGGAGCCCCGTCGGGGTTGTGACCCCGGTATAATCCTTCATGATGTCGATGATCCAGTGCTGGGCCCCGGGGACCGGCACAAGGACGAAGTCGATTATCAGTGCCACGATGAGGGGCGCGATCAACGCGAATATCCCGCTCCTGCCGAAGGCCGTGACGAGTATCCCGAGGAAGATGCCCATGAAGGGCCTCATGTACCCCAAAAGTCGCTTTGTCAGGGCCCAGTCGGAGGGGTCATACTCGGAAGCCAATGTAATTCCCTTTAGGGTTGAGGAATTGGTATAACTATCTATTCATGGGGAAACATCAGGGCTCCGCGCCTCGCCTGCATCCTGTGATAAAAGTTAACACATAGGTCAGCCAACTGGTTTTTGATTGAATTGGAGAAGCTCATCATAACCGCGGCGGTGACGGGAGGGGAGTACGTGTCAAAAGCCACCACGCCCTACGTCCCAAGCACCGTTGAAGAGATAGTGGCAGAGGTGGTGGCGTGCGTAGAGGCAGGGGCCAGCGTGGTCCACCTCCACGCCAAGGACCCGGTGACTGGCGAGGCTTACAGCGGGGACCCCAACCCGTTGATGGCCGAGTACGTCGAGAGGATAAGGGAGGAGGTGGACGTGGTCATCAACCTAACCACGGGCGGCGGCAGGGTGGGTAACCCGCCTGATGCCTGGGACAGGCTCGTTGAGGCCCGGTGCAAGCTAGGGTCGGAGATGATGAGCCTCAACATGGGCACCATGAACAGGTGGGCGGAGCACCCCACTGGAGAGATATTCCTGAACACAGTTCGGATGATTGAGCGGTGGTGCGGCTACATGGTGAAGCAGGGAGTCAAGCCAGAGCACGAGGTCTACGACACCGGCATGATCAACGTATGCAAGGAGATCGCGTCAAAGGGTGTGGTGCCGGAGCCGCTGCACGTCCAGTTCGTCATGGTTGGTCGAACCGGATTCCTGCCAACTCCTCGGATGCTGCAGTACTGCGTTGATTTGCTGCCAACTGATTGGACGTGGAGCGTCTGCGCGCTGGGCCGGCACCAGATACCAATGGCGGCATTAGCCACGGTCATGGGTGGCCACGTCAGGGTGGGTTTCGAGGACAATGTTTTCCTCAGGAGAGGTGAGCTGGCCAAGAGCAACGCAGACCTCGTGAAAAAGGCAGCCAACATAGCGAGGGAGCTGGAACGCCCCATCGCGTCCCCGGATGAGGCACGGTTGATCCTCGGGTTAAAGTAACCCATGATTTAATCAACCCGTCCCACTGCCTTGATTATATGGTTATTTCCAAGGTTTGTGTCGTGGGCTCGGGGTACCTCGGCACCCAGATCGGCGTACTCAGCGCGAGGCACGGCCACACCGTGTCCATGCAGGACCTCTCATCCGAGGCGTTGAAGGGGTCAGAGAAGGCTGTTGAGGGCTACATCAGGGACTGGGTAGCAGATGGAGAGATCAGTGAACCCAAGGGGGATGCGATCAAGGGGAGGATCTCGTACACCGTTGACCTGGCAGACGCCGTCCTGGGAAAGGAGTTGGTGATCGAGGCCGTCATCGAGCGGCTTGAGGTGAAGCGCGAGGTCTTCAAGAAGCTGGACGAGCTGTGCGGCCCCGGCGTGGTGATCGCCACCAACAGCAGCAGCATCAAGGTATCAAAGATCGAGGGGGAGATCAGACACCCAGGGAGGGTCTTGAACATGCATTTCTACTCGCACCCGTGGAGGCGGAGGGTTCTGGAGCTCATGAGGGGGACAAGCACCACCGACGAGGCCATGGAGGCAGCCAAGGCGTTCAGCTACAGCATAGGCGTCAAGCCGCTGGTCGTGTTAAAGGAGAGCACCGGGTTCATCTTCAACAGGGTCTGGCGGGCCATCAAGAAGGAGTGCCTCACCGTGCTGGACGAGGGCGTGGCCTCTTTCCAGGACGTTGACAGGGCGTGGATGAGCCTCTACGGCACCGAGATGGGTCCCTTCGGGCTGATGGACCGGGTCGGGCTGGACGTTGTGCGCGACATCGAGATGGTCTATTTCGGTGAATCAGGGGACACGAGGGACATGCCGCCGGAGGTGCTGCTTGACAGGATCAGCAGGGGCGAGCTTGGGATAAAGACGGGAAAAGGCTTCTACAAGTACCCGGACCCCGAGTACAGGGAGCCGGGGTGGCTCCTTAGGGAAGAATAAGCCTGCACGCGCCTACGTTAAATATCCAAAATACAGCAATAGACCATGAAGAAAGACAGTTTTGAGGGAATTCTTTGCCTCCCAGTCACCCCGTTCAACAGGAAAGACGAGGTTGACGAGGCAGCCCTCCGGCAGATAATTGAGAAACTAATCACGGACGGGGTCAGCGCGCTGGTCCCCACTGGCGCCACCGGCGAGTTCCCACACCTGCTCCACGAGGAGAGGAAGTATATCTGGGAGATCGTGCTCGACCAGACAAATGGAAGAGTCCCCATTCTTGCAGGAACCGGTGCAATAAGCACCAAGGAGTCACTGATGTTCACGCAGCAGGCGCTGGACGTGGGCTGCGACGGCGTCATGCTCAGCCACCCGCTTCTATTCAACACAACAGACGAGGAGACGTACGGCTACTTCGAGGAGATCGCGACGAAGGTAGATATCCCGATTCTGATGTACAACAACCCAGGGCTGGGCCGAACCATGTCTCCGGGCGTCATCGAGAGGCTGGCGGACAACTTTGAGAACATCGTCTCGTACAAGGAGGACGACTTTGACAACGACAGGTTCGCCAAAATCATCTACAGGTGCAGGAAAAAGATATCCATATTCATCGGGAACCCGGCGGTGTACCTGTCATTCCTCAGCCACGGTGCCCACGGCGCGCTCATCGCACAGTACCAGTCTTTCCCACACCTGATACACGGGCTCAAGGACTCATTCGAGAAGGGCGACACCGAGAAGACCATGCACTACCACGAGATGATCATGAAGATGTTCGAGATCATCGACAGGAACTTTGTGGGCACCAGCTTCGTGGGCTACCACAAGGCAATCTGGAAGATCAGGGGGGCGGACCTGGACCTCAGGGTACGGGGGCCGCAGACACCTGCCAAGCCAGAGATGCTGGAGAAGGCAAAGGCCGAGTTCATGGAACTGGACATTCCGGACAACTGGTACGTCGATTGATAGAGTTCTATCAAACCTAGGCTCTTTCTTTTCTACCGCATCCTGAACGAGTACAGGTAGCCAAGGTGGTCGAAGACATACAGGTGGTCACCGACAGCTACTGGGACGCCTGATAGCCCAGATAGGAGCGGAATCTCCTGCTTCAAATCACCGCTCAGTGCATCCAGCAGGTATATGTTCCCGTCATTTGAGCCGATTATGACCGTGCCCGTCGACCTGACAAGGGTCGGCGATGACAGGACACTGTCACCTGTATTGAACTCCCACATCTCGTCACCGCTCGATGAGTTCACCGCGTAAAGTGATCCGCCGTGGTTACCGAAATAAACTATCCCTGTCTCCGAGTCCACCGTTGGAGAGGACATGGAGCTGTAGCCGGCGCTGAAGGTCCACCTAGATTTCCCCGTGGTGATGTTGATGGAGTAGAGGCTTCCGTCCCATGAGGTAATGTAGACCATGCCGTCGCTGACAGAGGCAGTGGATTTTATGTCCCCTCCCGTCTTGAACCTCCACCGCTCGGTCTGGTTGCCCATCCAGTAGCAGTATAGGTAACCGTCGTTCTCGCCGATGATGATACTGCCTGATT
>SDBS01007872.1_pt1 | contig 10330 bp, 9 predicted proteins | sample 2277091 | NCBI WGS metagenome assembly SDBS01 (sample SAMN10404972, study PRJNA504765) | marine sediment metagenome | isolation source: marine sediment core GS10_PC15, 163 cmbsf | place: Arctic Ocean: Southern Knipovich Ridge | collected 2010 | reverse complement strand
CGTGGGATTCGAAAATATAATAAGTTTCGCGGTTCGTTCAATCTTCTCATTCCTCGACAAGTTCGTACTCATTATTACAATTGGAAACAAAGAAGTGATAAGTAAAACCCCGACTATCCAAACAGGAACCGGTCTTCGTCGGATAAGTAAAATGATGCCCAAAATAAGCGCCACAAATAGAGCCCAGCGATTTGCAGCCAGGAGCGTTCCATAGGTGAACATGGCAAACGTAAAAGCTCCAGAAAGAATGGCTGATATCATGAGCCAAAGCCAATCTGGCCGGGGTCTAGGTTGATCTAGCATCATCCTGATAGCTACGATCAAGAAAACTAATGAAAGAGGAATCATAACAGTAGCCGCAACAGACGCGCCCCAGAATGTAGCCACGGCTCCGACCCCTACCCATACCGCTGCCGACAGAGTAAAAAGAAGCTTCAATTTATTAAATCGCTGAGGTAAAGCAAAGGCAAAAACAGCGAAACCCACGGGAACCAAGAATGATGCGAGACGTACACCTACCTGGTCGATAACCATGGCCATCGATATCAAATATGCTAGGACAACTAGAATCTTGAGTAATATTTTAACCATGACTACTATTGTAGGAAAGGCTTACAGAGATATCAATCAGGTCTTTTCTTGGCCGCCTGGCTCAAATTAAGTATTCGAACAACGTTCCGTTGGGGGCACAACAATCGGCTGTTTGAGCTTCACGCTATCAAGGACTTGAATCATATATATGCAGGTAGTGGGATTATGAATTGTGGGCCTTAGTGGATAAGCTTCGAACCTTTCGACCTTGTAAATAAGATAGCTTTGACGAGTTTGCCTCATTGTTGTCTTGCTTGTCGTCTGCTTGTATTATCTAAAAATGATCGATTTTATTGTGAGCGTAATTATTGACAGTATTTTCGATGCTTTCGTATGGTTAATTGGCAAACTCATCAATCACTGGCGAATAGTCCTGCCAATTCTTTTAACATTATCTGTTTGGCTCTATCTAAAATAAACTCTTCTGCTAAGAATAATTGGATTCACTTTGTGGGCCTTAGTGGATTTGAACTTGAAGCCCAAAACAACAAGAACATCGATAAGCTTAGAAGATCAGTAAGTGCCGGAGGCGTGAGTAGTCCCCATCGCTCGCCTGGCGCTGTACTGCGCGCCTACGGCGGCAAAACCGGCCACCAGCCTAACAGCTCGCTCTCTAGAGAAGGAACCCAAGGTTCCCTCTCTAGTATCTCACCCTCCTGAAGGATGATTCCGGTGGAAGCCTCTTCCCCCGGAAAATATAACCCCCATCCGGGTTCAACTCCCTCGGCAAAGCACAATAACCCTGATATGTCTCGAAGACCAAGACATATCAGGGTTATTGTGCCGGAGGCGGGAGTTGAACCCGCACAGGTAAAACCTACACGAGTTTGAGTCGTGCGCGTCTGCCAGTTCCGCCACTCCGGCTCGTGACTTTAAGATACCAAAACACACCATATGAAGCTAGTTGTTTTACTCATTATCGGGGCGTGAGGTTTTCTCCGCGACTTGTGAGCCACATGAGCCGAAATCGAATGCAGCGGCGGCGGCAAATTCGCTGTCTGAGTGAAAAGAGCAGGGACGAGGGACGAGTCAGGAGTGAAGAGCAAAGGGGCAGGGCGATCTAGGTTTTAAACACCCGTGTACTCCTGAAAAAGCGAATATGAGCAACATGAGCTGGAGCTGAATTAAACGGTTGCGGCAAATTTGCTGTTTGAGCCGGGTTTTGGCGAGTTCAAATTTCGCCCCGTGCAATGAAGCGGAGGCCATAGTCGCGCAATTGAGCTTACAGGACGTACACAAAAAGAAAAATAGGTAAAAAATGAGAACTTAAAAGAGGGCATTTACCCTAATTGGTACGGTTCGCCTCGCGAAGCGAGGTGACTAGCTCAAGACATGAGCCAGTTCGCTGAGTGCCGGGTCTACGACCACTTTTTTTGTACAGACTTCCGATAGCGGTATGTCGGATATCGCGCCCTCAACCATGCCCACCATAACATCGGCAACCCCCGCAACCGCCAACTTGACAGCGCTTGAGCCCAACTGACTCGCCAGTATACGATCGAGAGCGGAGGGGGAGCCGCCCCGTTGCACATGCCCTAAGACGCTCAGGCGTACCTCGCGTCCTGTCTTGTTTTCAATCGCTTCTGAGACTTTATACGAGGGTCCGGCTCCTTCGGCGACTACGATAAGTGTGTGCGTTTTTCCCTTTTGGTATCGTTCCTCAACCAGCTCATAAATGCGCTTAAGTTGCGTGTCATCGGTGACTGGAGTATCAGGCATGCAAATGTAGTCTGCGCCCCCAGCCAGACCCGCGTAAACAGCGATCTGTCCGGACTCTCGCCCCATCACCTCAATGACAAAAATTCTTTCGTGCGAAGAGGCTGTATCTCTGAGTTTTTTTAGCATATCAATGACTGTGTTGAGCGCGGTATCAAAACCGATTGCAAATTTGGTTCCAAAGACATCGTTGTCGATACTAGCCGGAATGCCTATTGCCTTGAACCCCATCTCGTTCAGAGCGTGGGCGCCTTTCATGGAGCCCTCTCCGCCGATAATAATCAGGCTCTCTATGTCTCTGTTTTTGAGATTCGCGATTGCCTTTTGTCTCGTTTCAACGCTCAGAAACTCAGGGAATCTGGATGTTCTAAGGATTGTGCCGCCACGGTCAATGATCTCCGAGACCGCTGGGCTGGTGAATTCAATTGCTTCATTGTCGGTCAGGCCCCTGAAGCCTGCTACAAAGCCAATAATCCGACACCGCTCGTTTATCCCTTGCCTGACTTCCGCCCTGATGGCGGCGTTCATACCGGGGGAGTCTCCTCCGCTTGTTAGGACTGCTATTTTCATGATCTAGCGGGTGAAAAATGAGCGGACAGAAATTGGCTTCTTAAGCGGTAACGTCGGACTCCCGCTGGTCGGAGAAGACACCGTGTTTTCGAACGCGTTCGTATCGTTCGTTCAGTAGTTCCTCGAGAGGTTTTAATCTCAGTTCCTCCAATGTTGAGCGCAATACCTCGCTGATCTTGTCCGCGACCATTTTTGGTTCGCGATGGGCCCCGCCCAGAGGCTCTTTTATCTTCTCGTCAACTATTCCCATTTCTATCAATTTCTTAGCCGTAAGAGCCAGTGCCTCGGCTGCCTCAGGCGCTTTTTCTTTGTCTTGCCACAGAATTGCCGCGCAACCCTCGGGCGTGATCACTGAGTAGTAAGCGTTTTCCAACATAAAAACCCTGTCGGTCACTCCAAAAGCCAGAGCGCCACCGCTTCCTCCTTCACCGATGTTGACCGATATCGTCGGTGTCGGTAGGGAAGAAAGGGTTCGCAGACATTCTGCGATAACTTGCGCTTGTCCGCGTTCTTCAGCCCCGACACCCGCAAAGGCGCCCGGGGTGTCAATGAATGTGATCAGTGGAAGTTTGAATTTGCCGGCCAGCTTATAGAGTCTGGCGGCTTTACGATATCCTTCAGGGTGTGGCATGCCAAAGTTCCTCTTTAAGCGATCGTGTGTGTTCCTGCCCTTTTCCTGCCCGACGACAATAACGTCATTGTTGCCAATTTTAGCCAGACCCCCGATGACAGCCAGATCATCTCCGAAGCACCTGTCACCGTGAAGTTCGACAAAATCCGTAAATATTGAATCTAGGTATGCGAGAAAATCAGGCCTCTGGGGATGCCGGGAGATCTGAACTTTTTGCCAGGAGGTGAGGTTCTGATAAATCCGTTTCTTTAACTTGTCCACCTGGGTTTCTAAGAATTTGATTTCTTTTTGGATATCGGGTTTTTCGGCCTCTGGCAGCTTTTTCAACTCAATGAGCTGGTTTTCCAACTCGACAACCGGGCGTTCAAAATCAATATAGTATTTTCTAGCCAATTTTACCCCTTAGCTTTGGCTTCACTGTTTCTTTCATGGACAGTCCTGAGACTAATCTGGCCACAGTACTCTTGAGTTCATTGCGAGAGACGATCATGTCTATCATGCCGGACTTGAGCACCGACTCAGAGGTCTGAAAACCTTTGGGAAGTTTTTGATTTAGTGTCTGTTCAATAACGCGGGGGCCGGCAAAACCGATTAGCGCTTCGGGTTCCGCGATGATCACGTCGCCCAGCGAGGCAAAGCTGGCCAGTACCCCACCGGTTGTCGGATTGGCGAGGATAGAAATGTACAGTAGGCCCATTTGGCTGTGACGCTCAAGCGCCGCTGCTGACTTGGCCATCTGCATGAGCGACAACATACCCTCTTGCATACGCGCTCCACCGGAACTCGCCACCGTTATGACCGGCACCTTATGATCGCTCGCGGCTTCAAACAGGCGCGCCACTTTTTCTCCGACAACAGAGCCCATAGAACCGGCGATAAATTTGAAATCCATAACTCCGAAACCCACTTCTCTTTCATTAATGCGTCCAAAACCGGTCAAAACAGCCTCACTAGAGCCGGTTGTTTCAATAGCGTTATTGAGGCTTTGACGGTAGGGTTTTGAACCTATGAAGTTGAGAGGATCAGACGGCCATAGGTTCTTGTCGATCTGGGAAAATGAACCGTCATCCAGAATTAATGAGCTACGTTCAAAGGGAGACAAGTGAAAATGATGGCTACATTCAGGACATACGCGCCAGTTGCCGAGCATATCTTTTTGGAACACCGTATGACCGCAGGCCGCGCATTTGGACCATATACCATCAGGTACTGCTTTTTTATTGGTCGCCGTTCGCTGCTTATTCTGCTCTCTATGTTTTAACCAATCAGTAAATGACATTTATCTAAGACCCAAAGAGATATGTTCTGTTCATTGCTGGTTATTTCTCCCTTATAGCCGATAATAATTCAGCGCCGAAGGCCTCTACGTTCGCTTGGGTATCCTCAGGCCGAGATTTTTCAATAATATCTATGATAGCGCTACCCACTATTACGCCGTCGGCATGTTCAGCGACTTGCGCGGCTTGTGCGGGCTCTGAAATTCCGAACCCGACCGCGACCGGGGTCTTGGTTTTGGATTTTATGTTTTTTATGAAACTGGTCAAGTAGGTCGGCAACTCTTTTCTTGCTCCTGTCACACCAGTCAAGGATACGGCGTAAATAAACCCTGACGCCTTCTCCACAATTTTCGCCAGTCGTTCCTCGGAACTGGTCGGAGCGACAAGAAAAATTGTGTCGATCTCGTTTTCAGTCGCGGCCTCTCGCCAGTCTTGGCTTTCCTCAACCGACAGGTCTGGAATAATCACGCCTCTGACACCTGCAGCTCGGGCTTTTTGTGCAAACCGCTTAAGCCCGTATCGATAGACAAGGTTATAGTACACCATTAGCACAGGTGAGACATCAATCTCGGATGTGACCTCGGTTATCATAGAAAGAACTCCGTCAGTTGTGGTGCCTTGAGCTAAAGCCGCTTCTGCGGCTCGCTGAATTGTCGGACCATCGGCTAGCGGGTCTGAATAGGGTATGCCTATCTCGATAACCGGGCACCCTAGCTTTGCGAAAGTTCTAAAGATAGCAGCTGAGGTAGGCATATCCGGCCAACCTCCCATTATGTATGGTATCAACTGCTTTGAAGTCGAGAAGTGGTCTGAGATATTGCTCATATCTTGATTCCCAGGCGATCGGCGATCACATGCATGTCTTTATCTCCGCGACCGGACAAGTTGACTATGATAATTTTTTCATCATCGAGCGTCGGCGCTAACCGCTCCAGGTAGGCAAGGGCATGTGAGCTTTCAAGGGCCGGTTGAATTCCCTCAGTCTCAGAGAGCAACTTAAAGGCGGTCAATGCTTCCTCGTCGGTTACAGACACGTAGTCAACCAGACCCTCGTCTTTAAAGTAGCAATGCTCAGGCCCGACTCCGGGATAATCAAGCCCGGCCGAAATCGAATGAGCTGGCGTAATCTGCCCAAAATCATCCTGAAGCAGGTATTGGAGGGAGCCATGGAGAACACCTTTTGTTCCTTTTGAAAGCGCCGCGCCGTGTTTTCCGGTCTCAAGTCCTAAACCGGCTGCCTCAACTCCGTAAAGTTTTGTGGCACTGTTTAACCAGGGATAGAAGATGCCAATTGAGTTGCTGCCGCCGCCAACGCAAGCGACAATCGCGTCGGGGTCACGATCTTTTGCCTGAGGAATTTGTTCTTTGGCCTCGTCGCCGATGACCTTTTGAAAAGCACGGACGATTGTCGGGTAGGGATGGGGGCCGGCGACTGAACCGATAATATAGAAAGTCGTGGATACGTTTGTCACCCAATCTCTTAAGGCCTCATTCATAGCGTCCTTGAGGGTCTTACTCCCGCTGCTGACAGGGACAACCTCGGCGCCCAGAAGTTTCATGCGAAAGACGTTCAGCGATTGTCTGGCTACGTCTTCGTCTCCCATATAGATGCAACACTCAAGACCAAAGAGCGTTGCCGCCGTGGCTGTGGCGACGCCGTGTTGACCGGCGCCCGTCTCAGCGATAATTCTCGTCTTCTTCATTCTTTTGGCCAGCAATACCTGGCCGATCGTGTTGTTGATCTTATGCGCGCCGGTGTGACAGAGGTCCTCTCGTTTCAGCCAGATTTGCGCCCCTTTGAAGTGCCGGCTGAGATTGCGCGCGTGGTATAGCGGTGTCGGTCTCCCGACGTAGTTAGCGAGATAGTAGTTGAGCTCATCGAGGAATTCCCGGTCATCTTTTAACCGATCGTACGCGCTTTCAAGTTCTTCCAGCGGAGTCATTAGGGTTTCAGGTACGTATTGCCCGCCAAAACCTCCGAAATGGCCGCGGTCTTCTTTTGTCACTTAGGGTCTCCTCGTTTCGTTTTGAATGCTATTAAACAGCAGGTACCTTAGGTGTCTAATCTGACGCCCAGCGGGCCTGTTCGATAAAGTTCTTCAGTTTTTCAGGGTCTTTTTTACCTGGGAAAGATTCAACGCCACTGGCGACATCGATCGCGTAGGGTGTTACCAGACGAACAGCATCCGCAACATTCTCAGGGTTAAGCCCGCCTGATAAGATGACAGGTTTCCCGAACATTTTAGCCGCGACCGCTAGTTCCCAGTCGAAAGTTGTGCCTGTTCCGCCCGCCATGTCAGGATGGTAGCTGTCGAGCAGAAAAGCGTCGACGTCATAGTCGCCGATCCCTTCGATGTGTTGATCACTTTCCGGCTTGAAACTTTTGATCACCCTGCGCCGGAAGAGACGGCAGAATTCAGGTGTTTCAGACCCATGTAGCTGGACACCATCAAGGCGACACCTGTTCATGGTGTCTCTGATAATTTCTGGCTTTTCATCTACAAAAACACCGATCTTAAGAGTTAAAGGCGGCAATTTGTCGATGATCCCTTTGGCTTTTTCCGCTGTGATAGCGCGCCGGCTTTGCGCGTAGAAAATAAAACCTAGCGCGTCAGCGCCATATTCAATCGCCAGCAAGGCGTCGTCCAGATTAGTTATGCCGCAAATTTTTATCTTAATCATCGTGGTTCCGGTCTAATGGTTGAAGGCGCCAAACCACACGCTTTGCCCAGTCGCCGGACAATCTCGAGAGACGTTATTCTGATTTCTCGACGGTGTAGTCATAATCAATAAGTTTGCCGCCAAGATAGTCGTCATAAGCGGAGAGATCAAAGTAGCCATGACCGCTTAAGCCAAACAGAATAGTTTTTTCCTGACCAGTTTCCTTCGCTTCAAGGGCCTCATCTATCGCCACTCTTATCGCGTGCGCGGATTCCGGGGCTGGAACAATTCCTTCGCTCCGGGCGAACGTAATCGCCGCTTCGAAAACCGGGTTTTGATGACAAGCCACTGCTTCTATCAGACCGTCCTGGTACAAGGCGCTGATAATAGGCGATTCTCCATGATACCGGAGCCCACCGGCGTGGATTCCTTCCGGGACAAAATCATGTCCAAGAGTGTACATCTGCATTAGAGGTGTCATACCGGCGGCGTCACCGAAGTCGTATTGACACGTGCCTTTAGTTAAGGTCGGGCAAGCCCTGGGTTCCACGGCGACCACTCTTACCTCTTTGCCGGCGAACTTATCTGCCAGGAACGGGAAGGCTAGTCCACCAAGGTTGCTGCCTCCGCCACAACAGCCGATTACGACATCGGGATAGTCCCCGACTATCTCAAATTGTTTCTTAGATTCGAGGCCGATTACTGTTTGATGAAGAAGCACGTGATTTAAAACACTGCCCAAAGCGTAATTGGTGTCGGATTTTGAGGCCGCGTCTTCGACGGCTTCGCTTATGGCCATTCCGAGGCTGCCCAGGCAATCAGGGTCTTCTTCAAGTATATGACGACCGAATTCAGTTTGATCGCTTGGGCTGGGTATGACATTGCCACCCCAGACTTCCATAAGTGAACGCCGATACGGTTTCTGCTCATAGCTGACGCGCACCATATAGATCATGCATTCCAGATCAAAATAGTTGCAGGCCAGGCTCAAAGCGCTTCCCCATTGGCCGGCTCCTGTCTCTGTCGCCAGGCGTTTTATGCCTTCAGCTTTATTGTAGTATGCCTGAGCAATCGCGGTGTTCGGTTTATGGCTTCCGGCCGGGCTGCCGCCCTCATATTTATAGTAGATCTTTGCCGGTGTATCTAGAGCTGCCTCAAGCCTGTGCGCGCGATATAGCGGCGCGGGACGGAACAGCGAGTAGAGTTCCAGGACTTGTTCGGGAATTTGTATCCAGCGTTCATTGCTCATTTCCTGCTCTATCAATCCCATAGGAAAAATGACCGCCAAATCATCTGGGCCAATTACTTTTTTTGTCTGAGGGTTGAGTGGAGGATCGAGTGGCCGCGGTAGGTCGGCCAGGATGTTATACCATTGCTTAGGTATGTCTTTTTCACTTAGTTGGATTTTTGTTTCAGACATCGAGTTTCCTCTCTCCTAAAGGCCATAATTTATCTTCCCTAACAGCTCTTTTACCTTCTTGGCAATATCGTCGCTCTCCATAAGAGCGGTGCCTACTAGAATACCATCAGCACCTGCTTTTTCCAACCGCTCAACGTCTTCACGTTCAAATATGCCGCTCTCCACAATTACAGGTCGTTCATCTTTAAAATTCTTTAATAGATCATAGCTAAGGTTCAAGTCGACCTTCAAGGTGTGAAGGTTTCGATTGTTGATCCCTATTAAGTCGGTCTCGCTTGCCAGTACTCGCTCAAGCTCCTCGGCCGTGATCGCCTCGGTCAAAACCTCCAGGTTAAGCTCGTGAGCTTTAGTTATCATGTTCTGAAGTTGAGCATCATCGAGTATGGCCGCGATAAGTAAGACGGCGTCCGCGCCGTTAGCGCGCGCCATGAGAAGTTGAAACTCATCGATAATAAAGTCTTTGCACATAATTGGCACATCGGTGTATTTTCTCGCGGTTCGTAAGTAGAGCCAATGACCGTTGAAGAAATCCGGCTCGGTTAAGACAGACAGCGCGGACGCGCCCGCGCCGCTGTAAATCTGGGCCAGGGCGCCAATCGGGATATCTTTCCGTATCGTCCCCTTGGAGGGAGACGCGGTTTTGATCTCAGCGATTAAGCTGATTTGAGGTTGTTCTTTAATGGTCTTGGATAATGAAACCGTTGGGTTATCAAGGGCCTGTTTCTCCAGCAATTCTCTGCTGGACTCCACAATTTCTCCGTCGACTGATTCCCGTCGGGCTTCGACAATTCTAGTTAGCACTGAGATATTCATTGTGTGTTTGTAAACTCCTTTAAGGCTTCCAGCTTCGCCAGAGCTCCTCCGTTGGCAATAGCCGTGGCGGCTTGGTTCAAACCATCTTCAAAATCTTTAGCGCGACCAGCTGCCACAAGGGCACCGGCGGCATTAAGTAGAACAATGTCGCGGGGCGGCCCTTCTTGGCCCTCAAGTACATTTTTCGTGATTTGCGCGTTGATCTCAACCGATCCCCCTTTAAGGCTATTGATGTCCACCCTTTTAAGACCGAGTTCTCGCGGATCCAGAACATAAGATGAGACGTTGCCGTCGCGGACTTCGCTGATATTTGTCAATCCGGTTGTGGTTATTTCATCTAGCCCGCTGCCGTGGACAACAAGGGCGCCTTTGGTTCCAAGCGTTGCCAAGACATTGGCGAGCACATCAGTTAGGAGTGGATCGTAAACCCCCAAGAGCTGGTAACGGGCTTTGGCCGGATTGGTAAGTGGGCCTAAGATATTAACGCCGGTACGAATCCCAATTTCTTTTCGTGGCCCGATCGCGTATTTCATGGCTTTATGTAAGGCCGGGGCATACATAAAGCCAATACCCACTTCATCGATCGCGGCGGCGATCGCGACGGGTGCGATATCTAGTTTGATACCCAACGCCTCAAGCAGATCAGCGCAT
>SDBS01007871.1_pt1 | contig 10330 bp, 13 predicted proteins | sample 2277091 | NCBI WGS metagenome assembly SDBS01 (sample SAMN10404972, study PRJNA504765) | marine sediment metagenome | isolation source: marine sediment core GS10_PC15, 163 cmbsf | place: Arctic Ocean: Southern Knipovich Ridge | collected 2010 | reverse complement strand
TTTGTCCGGAAAGTCGGCCTTTCATACCCGCTGGAGGTGTCTAATGTGTTTAGTGTGGAATCCGCGGAAACCCTCCAGTTTCTTGTAGTTTTGGATCACGATAAATCAAGAAATAGATCCCTAGAATCGCTACCCGTTTTTCAATCTACGGGGCCGCCACTGTTCCCCATGGCGGCATAAGGCGGTTTTGTGTTTGTGCTCGGGGGGCCTATTTCCTCGTGATAGCTAGTGATTCAAAACCCGCCAAAGTGTCTATTGTGTCTACCGTGGAACCCGCCGAAAGTGTTCACCCTTGTTCACTTTTTGAAATCACAATAAACCAAGAAATACACAGCCTAGACCATAGCTCACTTTTCCACTCGGGCGGCTTCTACGGTTCCCTGGGGCCACCTAAGACGATTTCGCGGTTTCATTTTTAATGCCTATTTTTTTGTGATTTGTTGTCATTTCAAAACCCGTCAAAATCGTCCGGTTTCGTGCGGTTTTCGGTTTCACGGAACCCGCCAAAAGTGTCTAGGTTTGTCTAGGTTTCGGCTTCACGAGATCCCTGAAAAGCGTGCAGTTTCGTGCAGTTTTTAGAAGTTTTACAATGCGGAAATGTGAGCTATTGCCGGATTGAGACGCGGATCACGGGCGGCTTTCGTTCTCACGTAACCCGTCAAAACCTTCCGGTTTCTTCCTGTTTTCAAATTCCCCTTTTCCTGACGTTCCGGCCATGGCCTCGAAATAATAAGAGTATTCCCGCCCTCGTAATCCATTCTGTGACGTCGAAAAGGTCGCGGTTTCTTGCGGTTATGGTCTCAAAACACTCTGAAAATGAACTTTTTCATACAAAAGGGCGCCATTTTAATTGATAACCTCGAATCACGGCCCCTCTCGTGAAGTCTCCCCGTTTTCGATATTCGGGCCACCTCATAATTTAGTACGTCCTAATTCTCAGTTTTTCTCTTAAGACGTAAGTCTTCCTTTCTAAGTAAGATAATAGATAGAGATAGACGTAATAGGGACGTAATCCGTAAAGCGGCTTAAGGAATCGAGGGGGCGGCCAGTTGGTCAACGTCACCGATTCCGTGAAAGTGGGTTGTGGGAGTAGGTGTCAGTTTTTACGTGACTAGGTGTCAATTTTAGTGGGAGTAGGTGTAGTGATTAGTGGGAGTAGGTGTAGTGTCGTATCTGTGCCTCAGTTTGACGGTTAAAAATCAAGATCGTTTAGGTGCTTTTTGTTCTTGATGATTGAAAATATCAATCCGTGTGCGTCCTTTTCGGGGCTCACCTTTGCATCCTCGAAGACCCACCGTAATTTTTTCTCTAGGTCGTCGCGGCTTTGATCTGGAAGCGAAAGGACCGTTTTGAGTATTTCTTCCGCCCCCTCCTCGCTCGTGCTTTCTAGGCCGTGTTCTTTCGCCCAGAATAAAATCTCTTCGATAAGGTCCGGGGGTTCGGGTAGGGGGTCCGAGGGATCGGGCAAGAGGTCCAGCTTTTCACCATGCCTAAAACCTAAAAGGGCCTCTCTTATATCGGTGACTTTGATTTTGTCTAGTTTCCCCATGAGGTCCCGCCCGTCTTCGAGGGCCACGAGTTCATCAAGTGAAAGCCTAACCTGGATTTTACTGTCTCGGGTTTCTTTGAATATGGCCCCCCCTATGTCCTCGGGATACGTCCCCGCCATGAACGATAAACACCGGGCGATAATGTCGGCACAGTCCGGGCGTCGTTTCAGGGTGTCGGGATCTGTCTTGAGTTCATTCTCAAGAATTTTTCTAATTCCCATGAGCTTACTTGTGCCGCGCGTAACCTTCATTTTCAAAAGGAATTGGTAAAACCAGTGATACGTAGGATTTTCCGAGGTTGCCAGGTTCGCTATTTCCGCCAACTGGTACTGATACGTGGCCCTCATTTTCGGGTCTTCGGCCACCCGCTTGATTCCGTCCTCGTATCTATCAACAAAGCGAAGCCGCCAACTAGTCCCCTTTCTTTCCACAGTGTAGAACGCGGCGCAATATTCGTAATCCTTCCTAAGTTTGACGTGATAGGCCGTATGCGCCCCAGTAAAAAGAACGCTCTTTAGCTCCTCGTATTTCTTTCCGCCCTCCGCAATGTCGGCGTCTTTGTATCCCAGTCGCCGCAATATATCCCCCAGCTTGAAAAACACCTCCGCCCGAGAGGTCGGCCCGGCCAGGACTACTTTTTCAATTACCATTGATGCCAGGAGAGTAGTCACTTTATCCTGCATTACGGACACCTTGGGAAATGGTATTTTAACTTTTACCAATTCCTGGGATTCATCCGGGGCGTAGAGATAATAAACTCCGTGAGCAACAAAAGTATTTTCCCATGTTCGGGTTTTTAGGTGGAACGGTTCCCCTCGATGTCGTTCCCCTAACTTCGGACCTAGAACAAGCCTCTTCACTTCCTCCAATTCAACCGGCACGATTGCCCGCCCCCGGGGGCGTCTCCTAACCGGGTAAAATTTGCTAAGTATCCGTTCAAGTTGATTACGGATGTCATCCGGCCACACATAGGTTTCTAAAATTCTGGTTTCGGTTTCAGTTAATGGCACGCCTGCCATGTAGATTCTTAAAACTACGCGCCCTAATTCAATGGCAAAAACCAAACGAAAGTATCCGCGCAATAATATGCGCCTATCCTTATTTTCTGGAAAAAGTTCCGCATCGGTAGCCCTCATCGATGAGACGTCAAACGGGATAGAGAAGCCTATGTCTATAAATTCGGTTTGCTTGGGCGGTTCGAAGGGTTTAGCGGCCACCGTATAAACCGTTTCCGTTTGGAACCGTATAATATCTGTGATTTTCTCGTTTCTGGTTTTCCGTTTCTCCATTAGGTCCCGAAGAAAATTATTTTTCCGGTATCCATTCTCGGGTATTGGCCCATCCACCCCATGCAGGGAAACCGTGCCCGTTGCCTCGTTCTCGACTGCATGGAATGGAAAATCTAGGCCAGGGGTAAACTTGCCCGATACCCCATACTTGAACTTTCCTCTAGCGGGCGGATTAGTCGCATCAACGTGTAATTTGAATTCGTCGTGGTCGAATCTCCCGGCCACCCCAAGCGCCTTAAAGCGAATTATTATGGCCCCGGTTTCCGGGTCAATACTCAACTGACTTTTTTTCCCCTGGGCAACCGCCTTGCCGCTTTCTATCTCGACCGCCCGGATTATTTCCTCCGCTTGGAAAGGGTCAAATCCGACTCGAACAAGTCTGTGCTTTTTGGGTGCCATTTCTCTATGACCGTAATGCAAGGTTTACGGTCATGGGGCTAATTCATGGGTGCTCAAAATTTACGGGCTCAAGCACTGTTGTTACCTTCTTTCGGTTCCCGCCTGTTTTCCCCCATCACAGAATCAAGCTCTTCCTTCGACATCACCGGGCCCGTCAAGTCTATTGGCTGGTAGCCTGTACCATCCTTGGGTTTGATCTTGGGAAGTAATGAGGCCCGATTAGAATACAGATAAGCAAGGTCCATATTTTTTTCCTCCCAAGCTGCTTTTGACAGTGCTTTGAGTTGGTCAATGTCGGCCCGTTTACGGACATGATCGCCAAGCGCCTTCAAATCCTTACCAGTGAGGTCTTCAACTTCGATCCTTGCGAATTCACACCACTGAGCGGCCAGGGCTTGAACCGGGGCGGACCCTTTAGGGGCCGCTCTCTTTGTAATCTCTGAAGTAATCTCTGATGTAATCTCTGGACGTAATATCGAAATAGGGTTTTCGTGTACCGCGACGCCCGAATTCCCTATCTCGGGAAGTAGGGAAATGCTACCTCGGACTTCTTTTTCTTGTTTGGGGGCGAAATATTCGCGTATCTTGGAAATAAAAATGTCTCTATCGAGCTTATAATATGTCTCGTGCTTGATTCGGTCCTTCTTTTCCAATAAAACGCCATGTTTTTTGAGTTGCCGGCGGGCCGTTCTTTGTACATTAACATTCATTCCCGTTTCCTCTTCCCACTCTTTCTGATTTTTCCAAATCCACCCCTCTTTACCCGTTTCCTTTCCAGTCCAATGAAGCAACTGCGAAAGAAATACGGCTGCCCCCGGTCCGCCGAATATTCGAGCGAGCATCGGTCTGTAGGCAACGACCCGATCTTCTAAAAGCATCGTTAGCGCATCTTTGACAATATCGAGCCCGATTTCTGAGTTGAAAAGACTCTTGTCGTTCGTATTCGGTGATTTCTTAAAGGACGTCATTATTTCCTTGCGTCTTTTCTCATTATCTTTTGGCATTAAAAAAACCTCCGTATGGCAAGCGTACAAGGACGCGGTGAGCCTTTCAATCCCGGGGCGGTATAGATGCACCCCCCGAAAATCCACGAGAACAAATTAACCAGGTGTTTCTAAATTCGGCGGGCGTGTCCTGGACGTCCGGGCGTCCGGATCCCCGAACGTGAAAACGAATTAACCAGGTGTTTCTAAGTTTGGCGGGTTTGTCCTGGACGTCTCGCCGGCGGAATCATTTCTCCGATCGAGAAAACGATTAACCAGGTGCTTCTAAGTTTGGGGGCGTGCGGGCGGCCGCCTTGATCGGTACAAAATCGAGTCGTGCGTATCTCCTCTATTTCGTTCGCAGCTTGTCCACTTTTTTTAGAAGGTCCGCGGCCTTCACTCCCAGGGCGTCCGCAATTTGGTAGAGAGTGTTGAGCTGAATACTCCCTTGCCCGTTTTCAATCTTCCACATATGCGCCCTGTGCAGCTTCGCCTTGTCGGCGAATGCCTCCTGACTCAGTTTCGTTTTCTTCTCTCTCATTTCCCGGATGACCCGGCCCAAGGCTTCGTTTGTTTGCATAGGTTGAAAATATTCACGGGTTGAGTAAAGTCTGACCACTCCAAATGAGAAGCCTCCAATAAATAAACACGAGATAGCCGTGGCCCTATTCAAAGGCTCTGCAGAGCGGTAGGGTTTTGCTTGCCATGGGATCATCCCCAAAAGAGAACCGTCCGGCCACCTCCCCCGATCGTAGGAAGGTCGAAAAGTGGAAACGATACTTTTACAGCCTCCACCTGGCAGCACAAGAAAGCGAGAAAATCGAATGCCGGCATTCTGTTTTCCAATCGGAAACAATCGAAAACGAGGACAACCCGAGAAAAAGCCCTAGCGATTCCCTACCGTAACCCCTAGCCGCCCCCCTTAAGAACCCCTACCGATTCCCTCGGGTTTTATTTGGGGCGTAGGCGGTCCGCTTTATTCAGAATATCCCCGGCCCGTATCCCGAGGGCGTCCGCAATCTTGCACAGGGTATTTAGCTGAATGCTCCCTTGCCCGTTTTCAATTTTGCACATATGGGTGCGGTGAACCCTGGCCCGATCGGCGAAGGCTTCCTGTGTCAGTTTCGTTTTTTTCTCCCGTAATTCTCTGACCACTTTTCCCACAAGTTCGTTCGTAAGCATAGATTGAAAATCTCTCGCATTCCGATAGAGTCTGACCACATCAAATGGTGAAACACCAAATAAGAAACTATCCGGCTCCCTGAATAGTGGCGAGGTCGGCCAGAGATGAGGGAATCTATTCTCAAAAACAAAATGAATACGGAGGATCTACTTTATGGATGAGTTAATTTTGATGAAAGACATGACGGATACACAAAAAATGATGTTTCAGTCTGAGATGGGCCGGAACCGGAAAAACCGCACCATAGCACTAATGCTGACCGTGCTAAGTATATTTCTCGGCGGCGTAGGAGTTCAATATTTTTACATGGGAAAGATTGGCGCGGGCGTGGCATCGACCCTGCTTATCTGGACGCTTGTTCCCATTGTCATGTCGTTCATTCAGTTATTTACGATCATGGGAAAGGTAGATCAATATAATTCAGACAAGGCCGATGAAGTCGCGGCCAAAGTAAAAAACCTTGTATGAAAACTATTTTCTATGTGTTTGGTATTTTCGGCTTCCTGATTGTGGGGTCGTGCGGGAGTGACGATATCGGGAAAATTATTTTTCTCGTCCCTAAAGATGATTCCATAGTTTCAGAGGACAAAGCTCACAAGCTTAAGGAAGACGTCAGGCAGAAAGACGTTCGGTTAATCGATAACGAGCGTTTTCTAAATATTTTCACGGTAGTTAATCAAACAAAGCCAAGGGCCATCGTATTCCTTGTATATTTTGATGGGCCGATAGGGGCCACGAAACTAAGATTTCAACTTGTAGATAACTTTACTGGGGCAATTTATTTTCAAAGTGAATGGGATATGAACCCAGAGAATGAAAGCCTCAGCTGGGTCACCGATCTACGTGTACTACCAGACGAAACCGGAAAACCGCTACCAACTGAGTTAGTTTTTCTTGTTATAAAAAAGGATGAGGTTATCGGTAGAGGAGTTCTTAGGGTTCTGACGGGAAAAAATAGAGGATGACGATATGAAAACCATTTTCTACGTGTGTGGTGTTTTCGGATTCCTGATTATGGCGTCTTGCGGGGAACCCGAGGAAATCGGACCCGGAAACATTGTCTTTTTTCAGGCCAACGACAAAAGTATAAATACATATGAGAAACTCGTGGAGGCCATAAACAGCGGGGCTTCTTTTGAACAGATCACCACGATTGTAACCCAAACAAAATCAAAAACCGTTTTGCTTAATGCTTCTTTTCCGTTGAACATGAAAAAGCTGGGGACCACCAAGACCCTATATCAACTAATTGATCCAAGTGGTGGCGTTTATTACGAAATCGAAGTGAGTGCCGACCCTGGACTGCCCGGCATTGGTGCAACATTACCGCTTTCAAAATTCGAACTGGAGGCAGGCAAGCCACTACCAGAGACCATTACGGTTCAAATTATTATCAATAATGGAACTGTCATTTCTCGGGGTAACCTTCGAATAATTAAGGACGAAAAATAAGTCTCTCCTCGGAACCTTTTTCTAGTCCTCTCTTCCCGGTATGGAATCGGTTTTCTGTTTTTTCAAATAAGACGACAAAGCCTCTTCTACGATTTCCTTTTCTTTTCGATTGGCCCAAAATGCAGCCCGCTTGATAAGTTTGGCCGTGTCCAGTTTCACTTGAACGGTTAACCGTCTCCACCCGGGCGCGCACCGTTCCTTATAGCTCTTTAGTTTATCATCGTCGGGGATCGGCTCTCGTAACCGGGGGCGGCCGCGCGGCCTTTCTCTTTTCTGTGATAGTAATTCTTTGGCTGGCTTCTTGAGACCAAACCCGGACGATATTTTTCCCAGGACCTTCCCTAGATCGCTTTCTTCCATGGCATCGTTTTGTACGTAGGTGTTTTTTTTCTTTTTCTTTGCCATTACTTCCGCCTTATCACTTCGCGGGCCAGGTTTCCGTAATCCTCGGCTCCCTTACTCTTCCGCTTGTACGAGAAAATGTCCCGCCCGCTTCCGGGGGCTTCCGCAAGAGAGATATTTTCCCGGATTACAGTCTTAAAAACTTTCCCCGGAAAATGCTTCTTTGCTCGGGCCATGATCTCCCGATTAAGACCCTTTCTCTTGTCAAAACGTGTCGCTAATACCCCGGTGATTTTTATGGACGGATTCAACCGCTTTTTAACTAATTCGATAGTGTCCCGGATTTCTCGGAGGCCATTGAGTGAAAAGGTTTCCGCTTGCAACGGAATAATAACCTCTCGACAAAATACAAGGGCGTTGAGGGTGAGCACTCCGAGACGTGGGGGGCAATCTACCAGGACAAAATCATACCCTGGGATATTTTCTAACCGTTCGGAAAGGATTCTCTCCCGCCCGGGCTCTTCTAATAAGTCAATTTCCGTCCCGCTCAATCTTACGGACCCCGGAATAATATCTAATCCGTTTTTATTTATTATGGCATCTTGAGCCATGACCTTACCCTTGAATAGTTCGCTTATCGTCTTTTCAGTTTCCCGGGCCTTGATTCCTAGCGCGTACGTGAGATGGGCCTGTGAATCGAGGTCAATCAATAGAACTTTCTTTTTAGATAGCGCGAGCCCGGCCCCTAGATTGTTGGTGGTCGTAGTTTTCCCTACTCCTCCCTTATGGTTAATGATCGCTATTTTCCGCATTAGCGTATTAGCTTATATGCGTATATGGATATATTCCGAGATGGGGGGCGTAGGATATAGGCCCGGCTTCTAAAAACCTTGTGTTGGGCTTCTCTGTTCGTCTCATGCCGCATCAAGAGCCCCTTAGCCAGGTAGGTTTCATTCGGTCCACTATGCCACGCCCGCAAGCATGGCGTCAATTTTCTTCTCCGCCGCGTTTCCCATCCGGTCGATATTGTGGGCATATACTTGGGTGGTCGTAATACTTGAATGACGGGCTAGGGCTTGCGCCTCCTGAAGAGAGGCGCCGCCGACAAGGGCAAGAGTGACGGCGGTATGACGGAGAGAGTGAGACGTGAGACGGCTTGAAGTAATCCCGGCCGCCCGGAACCTGGCCTTGATGATTCGGCGAAGGCTTCGGGTTATGAAACGTCCCGAAGTGTTCCGGTTGCTTTGTCCCGAGAAGAGAGGGTCCGTATTCTTAAGCGGCCCACGTGCGGCGAGATAGTCCCGGATCGGACCTAGTGACGGGGGCGTGAGAATTACTATTTCGTCTTTTTCGTCTCGTCCTTTTCCTTGAACGGAGAGAACCGTCTCGCCCGAAGTTTGGCGAATGTCCCCGACGTCGGCCCGGATTACTTCGATAGTTCTAAGCCCGGTCCGGATGAGAAGATTGACGAGGGCGTAATCTCTTTTTCCTTCGATCGTCGATCGGTCGATACTCCCGAGAAGACTTGAAACGTCCTCCACGGTAAGGGGATCTTTCATGAATCCACGAGCCCGGCGGGCTCCCTTGATATCCCGGGCCACGTTCTTACAAAGCCCCTCGGATTCGGCCCACTTGAAAAACTTTTTCACCACAATTAAATACCCGTTAACCGTGAACGGGGAAAGTTCCTTCTCTCGTAAATGGTCCTTGAAGTTAAGAATATCTTGACGGGTGAGGTTGTGCCTCTCCTCTCTCTCGATCCATTCGAGAAATGGTTTTAGTTGCCGCCCGTAGGTATCACGTGACGACTGTCTTACGTCTTGAGAATCGAGAAAGGCCTTAACCAGGTCCTTTATACCTGGGGCTTGTATCGGGCTTTTTTCTTGAGTTGCTAGGTGCATTTTGGTTTCCTCCGTATTCGCGTATACGCTTATATGCGTATATGTAATAATGCCTTGTTGTTTTTGTCAAGCATTGTCTCGGGGGTGGCGGGTTCCAGTATATGGCCCATCGAAGACCCGAGGCTATACTCTCCGCCCTTTCATTGTTTGGGAGGCGCTGGGGGGGGCTCTACGGTCGCCCTGGGTGGTCTCCCATGTTCGGCTCAGGGGTTCTTTTCGGTGGGGTTAAGTAATTCCTGTTTATATTCATACGCGGACTGAGACAAGGACGCGGCCAGGTGCTCGCACATCCATACAAGATCGCTTTTCAAGACCTGTACTTCCTTTTCGCCTTCCCAGGGTCCAGCGTCTAAGTGCTTGCGGTATCTGTCTTGGATTCTCTCGAATGATTCCAATCTTTCAACGGGTGTCTGCATTTATCCCCTCTCTCTTTCTCTCGCCGGTAATGTATTCCCACCCGGTGATAATCGCTAGAGGTGGGTTTACTTCAACTTTTTTGTGCGTTCATTGCTTGGGTGCCCTTAACGAATATTCTCCGTCTTTTATTACTATTTGCGGCCCGGGGGCCCGATTTATTCGGTCCGCAACCAAGACAGCATCAATATAAGACCATATCCACATAACAGCCATGATCACCGCTCCGATACCAACAGCTATATCTTCCCCCCTCACTCCAGCCGGTTGACGAACACCATTGATTTTCTCAACCTCAATTGGTGGGTACATAGTTATCGTCTCGCCCCCGTCTCCTACAATTACCTCGATCCCCCAGGGGTAAAATAAATACACCAAGCTCCACCCCGCGACAAATCCGAAAAACATTAGTCCGGCCTTGAGATAACTACCGTTGTATATTTGGCCACCGCCCGGAAAGAACCTTGATAAGAGGAGGGCCAATCTGGGACTTTTCTTATTCCACGGGGTATTGATTTGGTTTTCCTCGGCCACGTCTTAATCATACCCCTTTTCTCATGTCGTGAGATTCGGAACATTTCAAGCCCGCCGCCTGCTATGACAATAAATCAAGAAATAGATTCCCGGAATCGCTACCCGTTTTTCATCTGTGGGGTCGTTACGATTCCCTACAGTCATCTAAGGCGGTTTTGTGTTTGTGCCTGAGAGACCCTTTTTTTAGTCATAGATAGTCATTCAAAACCTGTCGAAAGTGTCCGCTTTGTCCGATAAGTCCGGCTCTCAAACCCGTCAAAAGTGTCTAATGTGTCTAATGTGT
>SDBS01007870.1_pt1 | contig 10332 bp, 6 predicted proteins | sample 2277091 | NCBI WGS metagenome assembly SDBS01 (sample SAMN10404972, study PRJNA504765) | marine sediment metagenome | isolation source: marine sediment core GS10_PC15, 163 cmbsf | place: Arctic Ocean: Southern Knipovich Ridge | collected 2010 | reverse complement strand
GCAAGCACGATGGGCACCGGACAGGTTGAGGCCACCTGCTCAAAGTTCTCGCAGAAGTAGGTCTTAACCACGTGGGCGCCGTTTTCCGCACAGACACGGGATGCCATAGACAGGTAGCGCGCGTCCCTGGCCATGTCCTTACCCACCGCTGTCACACCGAGGGTGGGAATCCCGTAGCGGGTTCCCATGTCTACCGCCCTCGTCAGGTTGCGGATGGTTACCGCTTCGAACTTGCCACCCACGGCCACCATAACGGCAAGGAGTGAGGCATTGAGGCGTACGGCTTCCTCGATATCCATGACGCACTCATCATTCAGTTCAGTCAGAACCGTGCTCCCTGCCGAATAGCGCAAGGAGACCGGCTTACCCGCTGTTGGCGGCACAAGCGTACGTAAGGCGCCACGGGTACACATGATGCAATCGGCGTACTCGATAAGCGGCAGAATGGTCAAATCCATCCGTTCAAGCCCCGATGTAGGCCCCATGATGTAACCGTGGTCAAAGGCCAGCATCACGGTTCGACCCGACACAGGGCTGAATATGCGGGCCAACCGGTCCTTCATGCCCCATTCCAGTGAATTGGAGCCTTTTAGGAAAAAGCCCTCGGTTTTTTGGGCAATCTGGGCGTTATACTGACTCGCTTCCTTTATTTCATCTATATCCGGCATCGATTTCTCTCCTTTCAAAACAGAATTTCACCATTACGTTCGATTTCTTCACAAATGTTGGAGCATCCTTATCCACCCTTTGATCTCACGACGTCATTATGCCCCTATATTCTGCCCTATCTTGGCGCGACTCTTGCGGTTTATCTACCATATTAAGCTATGGTTGTCACAGCAAAAACTGTCAGGAAGAACGGCACGGTAATTCTATTTAGGGCGGTACAGATGGGCTTTTTAGAAAGCTGGCGAATTATGACAAGGCCAAACCCAATCGTGGGGTAAAGACCGAAAGCTGTTCAACCATAATATGTTATTTTTTCACATATGATTGCCTTTACAAACATTGTCCTGTTTCGCAGGCTTATGGCCTTGTTTTTATTCAGGTTTATAAATGTCAAAAATGGTTAATATGCCAATAAAAGTCAAGAAGAATTCCAGTACCAAACCTTGACTATTTTTTCCTGATCTGCGAACTTGGAGTAAAGATCCGGGGCAGAGGACCAGGATTTCGGCATCCCTCTCCTGCCGGGCAGGTGGAACTTCAAGGTTTTGAGCTTATGAGTAATCTCCAGGAACCTGAACAAATTATGGACGGTGATTATTCTGGGCGCATTCTACGCGGCCAATACAGCAACCGTCTAAGAAGACACATAAAGGACTTAATCGACCGGTTTCGTGCCTTCGATGAAGCCGGGAGTCCGGCTATCCCCTATATTTCAGCGTGGGAGGAAAAGGGGGATACTATCTGGTATGAATTCATCAGCAAACGTTTCATAGAGGCGCTCGGTTCTACATACTTGGAGGCACCCGAGTCTTTTCGTAAAAACATCATTGAACGACACGTTTATAAATACCACGATGTGGGAAGCCCCGTCAGACAAGAGGTTATCAGCAGGGAGGAGTTGAAAGAGCATAGAACAGGCTTGAGAGACGAGGTCAAAAAGAGGGGATTTGTCGAGGCCGTTTACAAGATCGCGCCTGAAAAAGGAAAGTCTTTTTGGGTAAAAGACCTGGCAAGCGTGGAATCATATGAAGAGGATGGCATCTATATTTCCGTGGGGTCCCTTACCATTATTACCAAAGAAATGGAGGCAGAGGAACATCTCAACAAAACCAAAGAGGCCTTAAGGAAGAGCGAAGAGAAGTTCCGGGAACTGGCGATTCACGACAATCTGACTGGGCTTTACAACACGAGATACCTTTATCAGGCCCTGTCTGAATTGATCTCGGAGAGTCTTGTCAGCAAACAACCTTTTTCGCTGATTTTCATGGATATTGATGATTTCAAGCAGGTGGTCGACACTCACGGGCATCTGAAGGCCAGCCAGACACTTCAAGAGTTTGCCTCGACACTTCAAGAGACCTTGCAGGAACCGGCCTATGCGGTGGCCTATGGAGGCGATGAATTCGTTATGGTTCTGCCAGGTCTAAATAAGCGTCAGGCCCTGCATATGGCAGAGAAGGTCCGCTCCCGAATAGGAGAAACTCTCTACCTTCGCGAAGAAGGGCTGAGGATAAGACTGAGAGCAAGCTTCGGTGTCTCCACTTTTCCTGATGATGCAACCAGTCTGTCCGAACTGTTAGCCTTAGCAGACCAGGCCATGTTCTTTGTGAAGGAAAGGGGAAAGAACTCCGTAAGCGGAATTACATTTGGAAAGGAGTAAATACAGTATGTTCGAAAATTCATAATCATACTCTTTTACAGTCTGCTTAAGGGATGTTCGATAATGATTAAAAGTAAGAAAATAATCTAATGGCCGATGTCAGAACCAACTCCGCCTTAACAATGTCGAAAATAGAAAAGTTGAATTTGGATTGCCAATTAGGTCATAGGGTAAGGATAGTTCAACAGAATAGAACGTAATAGAGGGTAGGGGATATGGTCTCGGAAACAGTTAGCAAGATAGAAGATCTACTATCGGAAGCAGTGGATCTGCAGAAAGGTTATGTGGAGAGGATATGTGTCGAGTGCGAAGCTCCTTGCTGCTCCAGGGTTCATTATCTGTTCAATGAGAAGGATATACTTTTCCTCAAATTGTCGGGACGAAAGGGCAGGTGGAAAAGAGAAATATTAACCAAGAAAGGGTGCTGGTTTTTAGGTGAACAGGGTTGTACTCTTGATCCGGAATGCAGGCCGTTCATATGCCACACCTATACCTGTGATGCTTTAAAAATGGAGATGAAAAGGTGTGACTCAGGGCTCATAGCTCTTTTGGAGGGGACGTTCAAGATCATTGGTGAAATGCGAAGTCAATTATGGGCAGAATACCTCGACGAAAAACTCCAAACGGAAATAGGGCTCAAGAGATCCCGGTCAAGCAGGAGATTGGGCGGTTAAACGCATGTCGGCGATTCGACATGCCGCCTCATCCATACTGCACCCAGCAGTTTCAGAGAGTTCAAAAATATTGGACAGGTTCTCCCTGATTGTCTGGATTACTCTTTCCTGGTTTCCTTAACCGGGATACCCAACAGGGCCTTTGCAAGCCTGATCTTTTTGTCTAATTCACCTTCACGGAAGATCATAACCCTTTGAGCCTGTGGCGAACCCGCGCCGTGCATCGATTCAATAAGGGCTGTGCCGCCTGTCATGGCCTCAATCATACGGGCGATCTTGATTCTGTGCTCGGTGGGAATACCCTCCACACCGGAAAAATATTTCTTGACCAGGTGACCGACCTCCTCGCTTTCCAGGTCGTACTGGCTGGGAAGCGTCGCGAGAAACCCACCCGCAAGGTCTACGGCCAGACGGGCGATTTCAAAGTGAAAGCGGGTCACGTTCTGTTTGCATACATTGGCCAGCATGGTGTCTACCATATAGGCGCCTGATGGGGTTGGCCAGCCCTCGGCTGAGCAGGCGATGGAGGAACAGTAAAGGGTTTCACACAGGTGTATCATCTCCGTGATCTTGTCCTTGACGTGGGAGGCCCTTGCTATGCCCTGAATCTGTGCCAGGTAGCTCACTGCCCCTGTCAGGACATCCATAAGACCGGTTTTGCAGGCCCCGTAATTGGCACGGTGGTGGGCGGCAAACCTGTAAACAAGCATACCAGCAAAATTTGTTTCACCATCCATGAAAACCCGCTCTGTGGGTACAAACACATCCTCAAAGGCGATAACAGCTTCGCCTCCGACCGCTCCAAAAGAGGGTTTCCCAACATCAATCCTTTCCATCTTGTCGCGCCGATCATCACTTGCCTGGCGACCAAAGATCATGGTGATGCCCGGGTCGTCAACCGGTATGGCGCAGACAACCGCATAGTCTTTTGAGCGTTCGTCCATGGCCGTAGTGGGCATGATCAGGATTTCGTGTGAGTTAACCGCTCCCGTCATATGGAGTTTTGCCCCCCGGATAACGATCCCGTCGTCCCTGCGCTCTACTATATGAACATACTGGTCAGGATCGGGCTGGTCAGCAGGACCCTTGGATCGATCCCCCTTTGGATCAGTCATAGCCCCTACAACCATAAGGTTTTCGTCCTGAATATAGGTCAGCCATTTCTTGAAGCGTTCAAGGTAATCGGTTCCTGATTTTTCATCAATCTCGTAGGCCACCGAATAGGTTGCATTTATGCCGTCAAGGCCCACGCACCTCTGAAAACAGGTGCCGGTCTTCTGGCCCAGGACTCGCAGCAATTTGATTTTTTTGATCAGGTCTTCAATGTTCTGGTGCAGGTGGGTGAAACGGCTGATTGTCCTCCCGGTAAGGTGCGAGGTGGCCGTGGCCAGGTCCTTATACTCCTCGTCACTGGCTAAGGCGTATGTCATTGCCGCAGCACGCACATGCGGGGCCGTGGCCGGGTGACGGGTCACATCTTCGATTTTTTTGCCCTTATAAAAGATCCTCGGATGTAACTTCCTAAGGCTTTCAGTATATTCCGCTCCATTTATGAGTTTCATGATTTCTCCTTTCTTAGCCTTGACGAAGCCGCAAAAAGTTGCAAAATTCGCAAGAATTGAAATTGGCATGTAGTAAAATCAAGAAGTTATAAGCAGTAAAATCCGGCATCTGCTTTTTAAAAATGCATCGATCTTAGGACTTCTTCTTTTCTCTGAGTATCCGGCGAAGGAACTTTCCTGTTAAGGTCTTCGGGATTTCAGAGACAAATTCCACTTTTCGCGGATACTTGTACGCGGCCATACGGGCCTTGCAAAAAGATATAATTTCTTCAGGTGTAACGGAGTCCCCCATCCCATCCTTTAAGGCCACAAATGCCTTTACCGTCTCCCCACGGTAAGGATCGGGCTCACCCACGACGGCAGTCTCTTTGACAGCGGGGTGCTGATAGATCACGTCTTCCACGTCTCGGGGCCATACCTTGTAACCGGAAGCCACGATCATATCTTTTTTGCGATCTACCACGTAGAACCAGCCGTGCTCATCCATCTTACCCACATCGCCGGTATAAAGCCAGCCATTACGGATGGCGTGTTTTGTTTCTTCTGGTTTTTGCCAGTAACCCGGTATCACGATCGGTCCGGAATCAACTATCTCTCCTACTTCCCCGGGAGCAAGTTCTTGTGAGCCTTCTTCTAAGTCCATTATCTTTATAACACAGTTCGGGACAGGAACTCCTACTGATAGGGCTCCGCTTTCCGGATCTACTGGCGCCCTTTTTCCCCAAGGCACAATGTGGGAGGGGGAGTTCGTTTCTGTCATGCCATAAACATTATAAAGGTACAAACCAGTCAGGTCCTTAAATTGGTTGACAGTGGCCTCTGAAACCGGGGCCCCTCCGCTATATGCCTTTACAAAACTTGAGAGGTCTCTCTTTTTGATATCCGGATGATTTATCAGGGCAATATATACGGTAATGGAAGCAACAGTTACCGTGACCTTCCACTTTTCGATGAGACGGAGTGTCTCACCTGGATCAAAGCGGTAATAGAGAACAACCGGTATCCCGGCCAAGGCGGCGATGGCTAAATGGGCCACCTCACCTGTTACATGGAACAGGGGGGCCACGCCGAGCACCACATCGTTCTCATCGATTTTTTGCATGATTTGATACACGCGGGCGTTAAAGGCGATGTTACCGTGTGTGTTCATCGCGCCTTTTGGCGGGCCGGTGGTTCCTGAGGTATAAGTCAGATACGCCACGTCTTCAGGGGTTAGCCCAGGATCATCCGGCTTTTTGTCTTTGAAGGCCTCGATCATTTCCAACATGTCCGTGGTGCCGGAGACTGGGATCTTTCTGGCCCCTGTTAAAACTCCGGGTAGCTCGGTTTCAGGAGGAAGAAAATCCAAGGGGGATGTGGTGATGACTTTTTCTACGGACGTATCCTTCAGAAAGGAGAGATCCAGACCTGATGCTATTTCATCAAGGGTCACAAATAGCCTGGCGCCCGAATCCTGGCAGAAATAGGTCAGTTCCTTTTCCTTGTACATGGGGTTGAGGGGCACCACGATGGCCCCGACCTTCCATGCCGCATAGGTGGCAATGGGGAACTGGGGAACATTCTGAAGATCTATGACGATCCGGTCTCCTTTTCCGAGGCCAATGTCCTCAAAGGCTGCGGCCAAATTATTCGAAAGCCTGTCGATCTCTCCGTAAGATATGGGCTGATCAAAGTAATATACTGCAGTCGCTTCAGGATTGAGAGTCGCTGATTTCTGGAAGTCTCCGATAGCGGTAGCACGTGTTATTTCAAGGTCGTGGGGGACCCACTCCGGGTAATTTTTCAGCCACGGTCTTTTTTCGTAAATCGAGTCCATTTTACATCCTTCTCAATAGGCATAATCGAAAAAAGGAGATTTTCAATTTAGTAAGGAATAATGAAGGCCTGAGATGCTCTTGCGTGAAATCTATTATATCGGATTCAGTTGTGTCAAGTTATAGGTTTCAAGAAAGAGAGTTTTGCCACTGGGTCCGCATATGGCTTTTTTTGCATGGCGATCAACGGGCGATCGGGCCTGCCTTGCAAGGCCGTGACAAAGGACCTGCCTGACGTGATACAACAAGGCTTTTCTTGACAAGCGAAAAGTTCCAGGTTAATGAACCATGAGTCATAACCTGACCAAAGGAGCAGATAAGGGATGAGGACGAAATATCTTGCTGGAATTGAGGAATAGAAATTGCTGTAGATATTTAAAGGGCTCAGGGCCGAATTTGTTATGGAGGAAGAATAAATGGGCTTAGATATGTTTGATCTGAAAGGAAAGGTTGCCATGGTTACCGGGAGCACACGGGGCCTCGGTGAAGTGGAGGCTATGGCCCTGGCCAAGGCCGGGGCTGATGTGGCGGTATGCGGTCGGGTGGAGGATGATCTGAAAAGAGTTTCCGGGGCTATCAGGGCTTTAGGAAGAGATTCTGCCGGATTTTTTTTAGAGGCTACTTCCAAGGAAAGTATTCATGAGGGTGTGGACAGGATCCTCCAGCATTTTGGGAGGGTTGATATCCTGGTAAACAACACCGGAATAAACCACCGGGTAGCTGCACTGGACTTTCCGGAAGACAAATGGGACCTTATTATAAATACCAATCTTAAAAGCTATTATTTGGTTGCCCAGGCAATAGTTCCTCAAATGATAGGGCGAGGATACGGGAAGGTGATTAATATAAGCTCGATTGTGGGCCAGGTCGCCGTTATAAACCAACTGGCTTACGGCTCTGCCAAGGGCGGTGTGAATGAGATGACCAGAATAATGGCCTTGGAATGGGCAAAAAGTGGGGTTCGTGTCAACGCCATCGCTCCAACCTATTTTGAGACCGATATGGTGAAACAGATTCGTGATGACCCGGAAAGGCTCAAGTTCATCAACGAACGGACACCTATGGGTCGATGGGGGAAACTGCATGAGCTTGAAGGGATCGTTATATTTATGGCCGCTCCAGCCTCAGATTTTATCACCGGCCAGATTATCTGTATTGATGGTGGTTGGACTGCTTGTTAGGACAAGACACCCCTGCGGTAGAAAGGGAGATACTGCTTAAAAAACAAATTAGATTACGGCTGGGACAGAGATAAGGAGATTGGCTATGAAACCCTCATTGAATGCACTTTCTTTGACCCGCAAGCTCCTTGGCTTTAACACCATGAACCCGCCCGGCCAGGAACGTGCCTGCGCAGAATACCTGGGAAAGTTACTTGAGGATGGAGGGTTTGAGACGCGCCTCTACGAATTTTCAGAAGGAAGGACAAGCCTTGTTGCTCGGCTAAAGGGTATCAATGATAGGGCGCCAATCTGTTTTACCGGACATATTGATACCGTACCCCTTGGCGCGACCCGTTGGACCCAAGACCCTCTCAAAGGTGAGGTTGAGGGAGGCAGGATCTACGGGAGAGGCGCAAGTGATATGAAGGGGGGCGTCTCAGCCATGGTCATAGCCGGTCTCCGTGTGGCTGAATTCTCGAAGCGTAGGAGCGGGATGACCATTGTCATTACTGCTGGCGAAGAAACAGGTTGTGAAGGCGCGTATTTTCTTGCTGCACATGGGAGCGCCCTTGGGAAAGCAGGAGCAATTGTCGTTGGAGAGCCCACTTCAAATTGTCCGGTAGTGGGTCATAAAGGCGCCCTCTGGATAGAAGCACGGGCGACCGGGATTGCAGCCCACGGGTCCATGCCGGAGAAAGGGATCAATGCGATTTACAAGGCGGCTCAGGCAGTCACCATGCTGCAAGCCTTCGATTTTGAAGCTGTTCTCCATCCACTCTTAGGATCACCGACGCTCAACGTAGGAACAATCAAGGGGGGAATGAATATAAATTCGGTTCCGGACCAGGCCCTGATTGGTATTGATATCCGCACAATTCCGGGCCAAAGCAATAAAGCAGTCTATGAAAAAGTGAAGGCCTATCTTGGGCAGGAATTGGAATTTAGTCGTTTGGTGGATGTCGATGGTATTGCATCCGATTCAGAAAATGAATGGATACAGGAAGTTTTCGAGGTTATGGAATCATTTCTAAAAGAACGGCCTGTGGCGCGTGGAGTCACCTATTTCACAGACGCTTCGGTACTTACCCCGGCTTTTGGCAACCCCCCTACGATTATCCTCGGCCCGGGTGATCCAGTAATGGCACACAAGACAGATGAATACTGTGAGATTTCCAAGATAGAAGAAGCCAGTGAAGCGTATCTGGAAATTGCCAGGAAATGGTGTGGCTTTTAATCCTCTACGCCCATGACCATAATTCCCTATATGGGAACCCCCAGCTCATCCCATCCGCGGACCTTGTAGTAATCCTTGAGGAGCCGGTCCATCTCTTCCTCGGTTATGACTTTTTTGGTTTCCGGCAGGACCTCTTTGTAAAAACGCTTTGGCAGTTTGTCGTCTTCAGGTGTCAGTCCTTCTCTGATGTTGAAGCGCCGGGTGGCGGTGCTGATGTCGCCGGCGATCGACATCATCTTTTCCCTGTCTAATTCCAGGCCCGTGACCGCCTTGATCATGGTGGCCAATTCCTCCCATGGATAGAGATCGCGATAGAAACGGCAGAGTATCAGGGTGTCAAAGATAATCAGCCTGTCTTCCCATTCTGCGAACATCTCTGCCTTCCCCTCTATCTGATCCGGGTCAATCATTTTAGTTAACTCCGGCTTGTAGAAAGTGGCTCGCAAGTGGCAAGCGCCCCTGGGAGAGGTTCCATAGGCCAGGCCCATGCCTTTGAGCACACGGGGGTCGTAGCCTGCCGGTTCCAGGCCCTTGACATGAATGGCTTGATCTTCCATGTCCCATTCCTTGGCGGCAGCCTTTATTCCTCTTGAAAGAATTTCGCCAATTCCCTGCCGGTATGCCATTTCCTTCAGGAGTCCAGCGATTTTGTCCGGCTGGCCGTAATCGATGTCGTAGTCAATCTTGCCCTGACGGGCCGCCTCGATGGCAAAGGCCGCCAGATTGCCGGCACTGATAGTGTCTATGCCTAAACGGTCACAGATGTCGTTGAGATAGGCGATTTCCTCGATGCTGTCTACCTCGCAGAGGCCGCCGAAGGCATAGATGGTTTCGTACTCGGGGCCTTCGATTTTAAGTCCCTTATGCCGCCCCTCCTTTACGACCGAGAGCCGTCCGCACGCGATAAAGCACTTGAGGCACGCATTTTGGGTAACCTCAAGGCGTTCATGCAGCGCGTCGGCGTTGATGCTTTCCCTGTGAGCCGCTTTGCCCTTGTGCCAGTATCGAGTAGGGAAACTCCCCACATTGCTCATGATATCTACCATCATTGGGGTGCCTTTGCTCTTGTAGGCCTGTACGCCCGCGTCATCCTTGGCATCACGCGCAACGTCCTTTGCGTATTTCTTGGCCAGATCAGGATAGGCCAGCTCTTTCTTCTGGTTGCCCCAAAAGACGATGGCCTTGATCTTCTTAGCCCCTATGACGGCGCCGACCCCTGTTCGGCCTGCACTTCGCCAGTAATCATTTTCAATGACTGCGAAGCTCACGCCGTTCTCGCCTGCCGGGCCGATACAGACGACGCCGCATTTCTTGGCATCAGGACGGTTTTCTTTGATCCACGCCTTGGCCCGGTCTTCTGTCTCAAAGGTGTCAAGTCCCCAGAGATCTCCGGCATCATGAAAAAATATACCCTGGTCAGAAACTTCAATCCAACAGGGATCATCCGAGGCCCCGTGAAGCATCACGGCATCAAATCCGGTCCTTGCCATGTAATCTGCTACGGTGCCTCCGGAATAGGATTCGGCGTAGAAACCTGTCTGAGGGGATTTGGTGTA
>SDBS01007868.1_pt1 | contig 10332 bp, 11 predicted proteins | sample 2277091 | NCBI WGS metagenome assembly SDBS01 (sample SAMN10404972, study PRJNA504765) | marine sediment metagenome | isolation source: marine sediment core GS10_PC15, 163 cmbsf | place: Arctic Ocean: Southern Knipovich Ridge | collected 2010 | reverse complement strand
AAATATCCGTATTGTTCCGTCCGGGACATTGGAGGCTCGAAGATATAATCAATCGAAGCTTTATAAGATATTGCGTTAGCGGTTATTAACAAACCAGACGGAATAGTCATCGAGAAGCTGGTAGTTTTTTGATTTCTTATCTGTTGCCTCAAGCTCCGACAGCCCAAGCAAAAACTTCTTGCCATCAGAAATACGGCGAACACATGCACCAACATCTTCTTCATAGCATATTGCCCACGGGGATTCAGCATTCCGAACTATCTCAAAAAGCTCATAGCGATCTGTATAGGATGGCTGAGTTTTCTTAAGTTGTTCGTATTCTTTTTTATTACCTGGGCCAAAAACATAGATTTCCTCCCACCTGAAATCTTCTATGCCGATAACCTCACATGGCAGTGATAGATTGGTTTTGAGATATTCATGAAAAGTGTCGATTGTCTCGTCGAAATCCAAATCCTCAATCTCTCCGAGGATTGCCGCTATTCGTTCATCCTGAGCATCTTTTTTCATTATGTTTTGCCTATTTAAAGATTAGTTGGTAAATCCTGATTTACCTCTCTACAACTCTATTGAACGGACTGGGCGTTTCAGTTGTTTTGCCGTTGCGTCAAAATCAAAATGCTCCGGGTGCCAGTCGCCAAGCCATTCTCGCCTCGACAAAAACTCTTCCTTAGCATACTCATCCATGTCTTTAAGTTTTGAGTCAGGTATCAGAAGTGCATCAATGCTTTCTTCATATCCCATAATACCCCCACAATCTTCTGGCGGGAAGGCTCTTTGACCTCCGGTCAGTTTTCGTCTGAACTGGCCAGCAATTTTAGTAATTGACTTGAGTGTAACCAGATGCCGCCAGCAATCACCGAAGTCATATTCGTAGATGCAATTGTCGCCGGTTTCTTGAAAGAATGAGTCTATTTCTATTTCATCAGCACTGGGGCAACCATCGCCAGCTCCCTCACAGTATGGTGACTCAGCAATGCGTTTACGGGCATTGTCTTCTATGAAGTGGTACAAGTGGTAGTCTTGCCATCCGCAAGCTTTCTGGATAGTGTCATGGAGCTCATGGAATGTTGAGCTACTGCGTAATAAGAAGGAACGCCATATTTTGGGCTGGACTTCCTCCAGTGAAACTTCAAATTCAAAGTATATTGACATCTTCAGGTACCAATCTTTTTAATGCGTCCAATTTCTTTATTATGCCATTTCAAAACATCTTCGATTTTCGCATCGATCTGTTCCCGTGTCCAACCTTGACTGTTAAACCTCAAAATCACAGTTTCGACTGTGTCGCGCCCACGGCGAAATGGCAAGGCGAGATAGGACTACGGAAATCTCCATGCTCTCTCCGCCCCATCGTAAAGTCTACCCGAATAGTCTTCTTATGTCTTCGTCTGTAATCCTTTCATCAGGTCTTATAGGTTCTCCTCTTCGCCTCCTTAGGTGCTCAAAAAAATCCTTCACATTTCCTGGAGCTGATTTGATCGCGAGCCCCAACGAATATCTCATCAAGGAGATATCTGCTCCATTAAGAACTCCCTTTATAAGCCCGGTTTCTATGTCCTCTTGGTTTTCCATCTCCTTGTTAAATCTGTCCAATACACTCTGTAAACTACCATATTCCATCTCTTCCTCAGCAATTAACTTATTGGTTATTCGAGAGTAAGGCATTTGCATAGCTCTAAGGAGATGTACCGCTTCAGGGGGAATTGCATTTGCATGTTCAAAACCTTCTGTGAACTCCGGTCCACCGTAATGCGGGGGCAACACTATGTGGGGTCTCTGAAGGAGAACAAGGCCTTTCATTACAACGGCCCTGTCCTTAAATCGGCCGTGTTCGGCCACCAGTACATAAGGTAATTCCATATCCCCAAAGGTAAAAAGCATCCGTTGGTATTCTCGAATTACCTCGGTGGATCTCCAGCATTCGTTGAATTTTTCTCTGTCAAATTCGGGCATTTCTTCCTTTTTCAAGAGCGAAACAACAGAAACACACCCTGGACAGTACACGGAGAAAAACGCCTTGCGGATAATATAAGATGCAAATCGCTGGGCAAGGCTAACAGGGAGAGTGGATTGTCATCCGGATATAGCCATTATTCTTACTCCTGGTCGTTGCCTAGCGTCTGCTTCATGATCCGACCCATCTTGAATTTCACCGCTCGCTTGGCTGGAACTTGAACTCGTTCTAGAGTTTTTGGGTTTTGTGCTTTTCTGGCTGCTCGTATCCTGGTCTCAAAAACACCAAAATCACGGAATTCTAAGCGGTTTCCCTCGACAAGCTCAGCAACGATCTCGTCGAGAAAATGCTGAATTACTGACTTAACCAACACGTGCTTGGTTCGAGTGCTTTGTGCAATTCTGTCGACGAGTTCTTTCTTTGTTACTGTTGACATTGGCCATCTCCAGAGTGATTTATTATAACAGCTGTAAGACTCCAACTTGTAGTCAGAGTAGTCTAACAAACAAGGCCCTTCTAATCAAATATTTTGTTGTTTTCTCTCTAATACCACAACGGCCATATATACCAAGACAAATCAGCGGGAACCATTGATAACAGAATCAAAGAGGGGAGTTTGGGTCCTTGGCGGGGGTTCCGGGAGTGGCCCTGGTTCGGCGCTCCCCTCAAATCAAACCCTCGAAGGTCGGCGATCGCAGATGGCCCATTTCCGTCAGCCCGAAGTAGCGAACTCTGCATCGCCAACCGGGCAATCGGTTCGCACCCCAAATACAGAGATTTCCTGATACACTTATGCTTTCCACATTCCGATACATATATTAGTGCTAAGCAAAACTATATATTCATTTTCTGGGCATACGACTCATTAAAAATCCGGTAGGCAGAAACCGAGCGAAATTTGAGTGGGATGGAAATCCTTTAGCTAAAGTAGCACTAGCGGCAGTTCGAGAGGAGACTGAGATATGGAAAGGGAGTCGAAGTTTTATATTCAGACTTCCATCGAAGTACCCAGCGAGTTCCAGCCAAAGCTATCGGTTCAAGCAATCCGTACAGAAAGGCAAATTCAAGAAAAAGTAAAATTGTGTTTGCGTGCCTCCGGATGGAGGATTATTATGTAACTAGGGTGTGGCTGATTTGCACGCCGACCCGTGGCTATTTTGCATAACGATTACCATAGGAGCAGCGAATTTAAAACATCAACTTTATCGGAGGATTTGATATGAGCATTAAGAATACCTTCAGAACTATTATCGTCTTGGTATCCATCTTTTCTATTTTTAGCAGCGTCGGCTGCAATGAATCAATTACCGGTAGTCCAATGGTGTTTTCTATTGATAAGGCTGGATTTATCAGGAATCGGGATCAATACCTGGCTGGTCACTATATTACGGAAGCAGATGTCATTACCATTTCCTTGAACACACTTTTTATAAGATATATCAAGCAGGAAATGGCTCTTGGGGGTAATCAATTGTTGGTTTATAGTGAAGTATACGACTCGCCTGAAGATGCAACCCCTTACTCAACCATTATATTTAATCAAAAGTACCAACCTCAAAATGCAGTCTTGGGTGTAGTAGATCGCGTTATCTATGGACCCGTTAAATTCAAAGGCTACCCAATTCGGATTCGATTATATGTGGTAGAACTTGATAAGAAGGATAATGAGTTAGCGAAGCGAATACTACGCTCTATTGGTGAAGCAGCCTCAACCGCTCAGCCGCATTTAAGCCCTGCGGTAGGAGCGGGTGTTGCATTAGGCAACATTCTTTGTGCATTTAATGAAGATGATTATGAACTTCGCATTGACATCACCTTTCATCCGATGTCTGCCGTCACGAAAAAAACCAAGCTTGATCCAAATGACTTAGGTGTTCCTTGCGATGATGATAGGTCTAAAAAATATCGACAGTTAGAAAATGCTCAAAACTTACCATTGCGTTCAGGCCATTATCTTATTTCTAAAGTCGAAACAGAAAAAAGGGTACGAGCAGATGATATTTCGGTAATGTACGAATATTTACCTGCGCATTATTTTGAATACAGCGAAGAGGACCGTAGAGCGATACTAATTTATAAGGGAGGTTATTTGTGGCTTGATAAGTATAAAAAGAAGAGCGAGGAGGATGAATATTTTCTCGATGTAACAGAAAAATATACGGAAAAAACTTATGCTATTTTAGCAATCAGACATGGAGGACAAGAAGGTGACAAGCAGAAAATGCAGGCGATCGCAGACGAGGAGTTTAAGGCCATTGAAGGGATTCTTCAACAGGATAATCATCAAGACATATTGAAAGATTTAGAATCCATTGGTAAAAGTGTTGCCGTCAACCTTACTACAAGACAAATAGTTAACGCATTAAATAATCAGGTTGCAAAGCAACCTGATTTCAGAAAAAATCCTGAATTTCTGAGAAAGTACGTTCGTCAATTGGTCAATAAAGAAGACGGGGGAAAAGGGGAACGAACAGTTGGAGAAATGGGTGAAAGGTACGCAATAAAGCTGAATGCCTCACTTCTGCGCATCATTGAGTCCACATGCATTAATTTTCCGCTAAGCAGTTTTCTCGATGCTGATAATTGGGAGAGAATCGGTCAAATCAAAAAAGAGGTAGAAGAAGAAAGTCGGATTACATTGAAGGAAGGTACTGAAGGATTATTCATTTGGAGCAAAAAAAGCGATTTATAAAAAGGGCATCCTGCTCGATATTTTGAAAACAGCAACGGAAACTCGGGCAAGTATTACAAGGGTGAAAAAGCTGTCGTAGGCGTGGGTGGTTTATTTGTCATGCAGTACGTGAGATACGAAATAGACTACCGGATGAAGTGGCGGGAAAGTGGCCGTTGGAGTTCTATAGATCACCTTTGCCAACTGGTCTCTTGGATCGGCCCAGAGCCCGAAGGCTTCGCGATCATGCCGTCCACCGTACGTATCTCCGATACGGAGTTGCTGACCACATTGAGGCGCCGCGAGGGGACCTTCCGCTGGATTTCCGCATGGCGCAGTCAAGACAACGCTAAGACCTGGACCCAGGAGAACCACCCCGTCGAATACCTTGGCGAAGGCCGCAAATCAATAAAGCTGAATCAGTCTTTGGTCTGGGTCTCATCTTCAAAGCACCAGACATCATACAGAAACAGCGTATAGGGGTCTTCAGCTATCTCTCTCATCGTTCGCTCCAGGACTTCGCGATCCATGTTAATCTGCTTCGAAAGTTCTTGAAGACACTTTTCTGCCTGCTCCTTGATTTCTTCTAGGCTGCGTGTCTCGCTTGGGCAAAGCTTGTCGATTTCAGCGATCAGGCTACAGATCTCCTGTCCCCCTCGTAAGCTGAACCGCCACATTTTGGCAAGATCTTGACCAAAATAAAGCCAGGCCAAGGCTTGACTACAGCAGTCCACCACGTAACTAAAGGAGAAATTGGTTCGCATCGTCAGATCTATAGGGTCAGAGTAAGCTAACTGAAGGATGCTTTCGATTCCCTCATCTGCAAAACGTTCGGCTTGAACCCTCCGGATGCCCTGCAAAGCCTCCAGTTCATAGCGACGTTCCTCTTGGAAGTTGCCCAGATTAAGCTTGGCTCTTACAACCCTCCGAGCTATCGTGAACAGTGTTCGGGTCGGAAAGGCTCCCAAGAGCACCGCGACGGCAACACCGACCTCATTCTTCAAAAGGGTCGCAACAGCCAACCCTAAAGGCGCCGCAACAAGTAAACGAAATGAAGCCCAAAATAGATTTGTTGGCCCAAGATCGTGTTGCTGTGTTCGCCTGATAAAGTCATGCATCACCCACATGTAAGCGCCCGCAACTGCCGCGACTGCTATGGGAGGAAGGACCAATTGGTGCCTGCTTTCTTCACGTAACCAGAAAAAAATGGTCCAACTAACGAGGACAAGAAGAAAACCGGATATGGCAAACAAACACACACCCGGGATAATAAAATGCTGTCTCCCGAAACGTTTGTCATAAAGCTTCGTAAAATCAAGTTTAGGGTCTTTTATGGCCTCGACCTCGGCAGAAAAGAAAACTTTGAAATACCTTAGAATGGTTCCTTTCCCGAAACTGCTCAAGATTTCGTGGCGTCTGGCGCCCCAACCCCTGATGAGATAATGAACGACCGGCGCGAACAGAAAGCCGACAGTTATAATAATTAAGAAATACTCTGCGTAATTGTCGAAAATCGTGACCATAGTTCACCTCCTTGTTGGTCAAATGTCCCATTTCATTAGGATACCATCCAGCTCTTTACCATAGTAAGCTGGGAGACGACGAATTCTTTGAAATCCTTGCCTTGAAAAGAAAAAAATCCCATTCTCATTAGCGATTGCCACGTTGAGAGTAACTCTTTTGCAAGCCCGACGTTTTGCTTCCTCAATGAAGCATTGCATAAGCCGGTCACCACTCCCCTTTCTGCGTGAGTTTGGTAAGACCGCGATACTATCAAGCGACGCCGACAATTGAGATCTTGAGGTTCTGACTAATCCCGCCACATAGCCAATCAGGGAGGAGTTCAAAATCGCTACTAGGAAGATAACATTCTTATTACGAAGATAATCCATAAAATCCTCTTCGTCAAACCTATGCTCCCGGTAGTAGGTGTCAAAGCATACCTTCTCCAGAGCAACCAAATCGAGAATGTCACACTCTCTTGCCCGCCGAATTTGCAACGCCTTAAGTTTTTTTGGCCTAGCCATAGAACAGATATTCGTAATAGAGCAGAGCGTCCTTTTTAAATCTGACTTAGCTGAAATTTTCAATCTGAGATTCGAACACATGGCATATACACATCTGCCTCTGTAGTTTTTAGTACCGGGATCCGGATCTGTCAAGCAGTTCTTGTTTTTGCAAACTTAGGGATTCTTACAGGGCACAGATGAATATTGTCTATACGGAGCATAGACCTTCGTCAAAGAGGGGAGCTTGAGTCCTTGGCGGGGGTTCCGGGAGTGGCCCTGGTTCAGTGCTCCCCTCAAATCAAGCCCTTGAAGGTCGGCGATCGCAGATGGCCCATTTCCGTCAGCCCGAAGTAGCGAACTCTGCACCGCCAACCCGGCAATCGGCATATAGACCCGGAAGGACAATCCACCAGCTCTTGCAGCTTTGGTGCTTTGGCCAATTCAGCCAGGAAATCCTGCCGTTGCCTTCTGGTAAAACCGCTGCCGACCTTGCCCTTATACATCAGCCTGCCTTGAACCCTCTCACCGAGCAGCAGCGCACGTACGGCCTTTTCGCCCCGTGTCGGGACACAACCGATAACCTCAAAGTCGGCGGTGTGAGCGACCTTAATCTTGAGCCAGTCACTTGAACGTTTGTCAATAAGATAAGGGCTGTCTATACGCTTGGCCATCATCCCTTCAAGCCTGTGCCGCACGATACCGGCGAAGAACTCCACACCATGCCCGACTACGCAGTCTGGCACGATCAGAAGCGGATGGCCAAGTCTGCCCACCAGTTCAATTAGCCGCTGACGTCGTTCGCTCAGCGGCTGGCCAGTAATTCGTCGCCCTCGGACATAGAGAAGGTCAAACGCCATCAGCCTGACCGGCATTCGCTTGCTCAATATCTCGATCCTGGTTGGGTCCTGAAGATGGTCCCGCTGCTGAAGCTTCTGGAAAGATGGCCTTCCATGCTGCAGCACAACTATTTCACCATCTATGACCGTCCCGGCTGGAAGACCTCTCAAGCAGGCTAACTCCGGGTATCTATCGCCTATATTCATAAGATGGCGATTCTGTAGCTGTAAGCGGTCATCTTCAATAAAGCCAAGGCAGCGAGTACCATCCCACTTTACTTCAAAAAGGTGCTTATCGCAATTGAATGGCTCGGACCTCGCCTGGGCGAGCATTGGCTTGATCATCCGGGGCAGCTCCGAGTGGTTTGCTGATTCTTTAGACATAAGACTCTTAATTACGCCCTCTTCCTTTGTTTTAACACCCTTTCCGCAGTCCTGGCTGCGGGCTTCCTGACCTTCCTAATTTTGACCGATGCGGTCACACTTTCCTTGAGCGCATCCATAAGGTTCAAAACCTGCACGTGTTCTTCCTCCACGGCAATCGATGGTTCAATTCCTTCGATCTTGGCCTTAATTACCTCAAGCAGCGAATCCTGGTAGCGATCCTTGAATAATAGTGGTTCAAATGGTGCAGTCTTGTTTTTCAGCAGCTGCTCGGCCAGCTGCAGCTGGTCTTTAGGCACCTGACCATCGGTGATATCCTCAAAGTAGGCTTGGGGGTTCCGCAGCTCCTGAGCATAGTGCAGCCGGATGAGCAAAAATCCCTTCTGGTAAGCCTTCAAGGCAACCAGGTATTCCCTGTTGTGCATGGTTATCTGCCCGATCCCGACTTTTTTCATCTTGCGCATGGCCTTATGGACGATGCGGAACGCTTCCTGGGTCATAGGACCATCAGGGGCAACATAGTATGCGGCATCTATGTAGACCGGGTCCAGTTCGGACTGATTAACGAACTGGATTACCTCAATTGTCCTTGTGCTTTGAAGCTTAATCTTTTGCAGGTCCTCTTGCTCAATAGTGATGTACTTGCCCTTTTCGTACTCATAGCCTTTGGTGATCTCGGACCTGGCAAGCTTGCCATGTTTGGGACAGAAGGTGTCCAGGTGGATTCTGCTCCGGCACTGCTTGTGCAGTTGATTTAAGGCTAACTTCTTGGCGCTGCCGACGGCAGTGTAGAGCCGGACCGGAAAGCTGACCAGCGAGATTTTCAGTTGTCCTTTCCAGGTAGTGGTTAGTGCCATGATAACTCCTCCTATAAAAGAATTTCAGGTTCTATTGCTTCAGCGTTAACTTTTCTTTAGTCCGCTGATAATTCTGGTTCTGCCATAGTACAATCAAAGAGATACTTGACATTGTTTAGTGCCCTCGAGGTTTCCAGCTGGGACCGAATGCACTGTCAGTTTTACAGTACCATCTGGCTTGTTAATCGAAATCTTCTCAATACATCGCCGCAGGGCAACCAGCTTTTCCTGAGCCAGAGCCTGGCGAAGGGTAAACTTCAGGCTTGAGAGGAACTGCATAGCCTCAGCAACCATGTTTCTTATCTCAGCTTGCGATACTACCAGCCGGTCCAATTCTTCGAGTCTGGCTTCGAGCTGCTGCTTCTGCTGTTTCAACTCAGTCAAGCGCTGGTCTACGAGCTCACGGTTAGCGGAAGTTATGTTGTCCAGCAAGTTGTTGATAATCTTCTTGATTCTATCCTGTTGCCTTTGAGCTCGCTTACGAGCAGCAATAAATTCTTCCGCCTCTGAGCCAATCTGTGCCTTCACCGCCTGGGCTAACTTTTTACGGCCACCTGGGGCCAGATACGGCCGGTAGAAATCAATAACCGTATCTGTAACTAATGACTCCAGGACCTTCTGCGGGATAGCGTTAAGTTCGCAGATACTCTTGCCCTTGGTAATATAACCGCCGCATCCATAGTAGCGTGTCTTCACCCGTGTACCATCCACTCGCTTCTTACCTTTGATTCGGGTAACACCCTGGTATCGAAAGTCGCAGAGACTGCATTTCATCAGCCCGGAGAGTATGAACCGGCTGCGCTGACCGTTCCAGGTCTTACCATGGTTTTTAGTCCTCGGGTTGTGTCCTCGCTGTTCAATAGAGGAGGGTTGAGTTTCACGTCGTTGTCTTGCCTGCTCCAACAGTCTCCGGCTTATAAGCGCTGGATGGGCATCACGGACGACAATCCAGTCTTCTTTCTGGTTAGGCACCAACCGGGCCCCATGTATATTTTGGCGGTCTATAGCTTGCCCCTCACTAATCCTGTGGAACCGGCCATCCGTGCGGCGGTTCCATACCATATCTCCGGTGTAGAGAGGATTGACCAGAATGGCTCTGATGGTGGTATCGGTCCACTTGCCACTGTAAATGTATGACCACGCGGGACCACGCGGCGTAGCAATGCCTTCTTGATTGAGCGTATCAGCCAGAGATTTATAGCCTTTGCCTTCTTCAGCATACATCTTGAAGATACGCTCAATGACTTTTACTCGCTCGGGCTCACCTGGTGTAAGTCTGGCATGATCGCGTTTTGATATGTTCAGCGATTCTCCACGAGCCAGGGTCCGAATGACCTTTCCCTGCTTATTTAAGACTTTCTTGGAGCCATCGGGCATATATCGCAGTACTAGAAGAAACTTACTATCGACATTTTCATACCGCAGATCATATCCATATGGAGGTGTGCCGCCCATCCAGAAGCCGCTCCCGGACTTTGAAAGCAGCCCTCGAATGGTGACCTTTGACAGGTCTTTGGATTCCTGACGGGCCTGCCATTGCTTGACGGGCCGCAAAAGGTCATCGGTTGTATCACCATTGAAGTTCTCGCTGACATAGCGAACCTCAATACCGTGGGTG
>SDBS01007867.1_pt1 | contig 10333 bp, 9 predicted proteins | sample 2277091 | NCBI WGS metagenome assembly SDBS01 (sample SAMN10404972, study PRJNA504765) | marine sediment metagenome | isolation source: marine sediment core GS10_PC15, 163 cmbsf | place: Arctic Ocean: Southern Knipovich Ridge | collected 2010 | reverse complement strand
GTCTTTAACCCGTTAGCGTTCGTCAGTGTGTACAAATCAACGTCCTTGCCGTCCGCCGTTTTCCCAAAAGCTTGTTTCTTAATGCTCATTTTTTTCTCTCCATACTTAGTAAGTTTATCACAACCAAACACAAACAATACTATCACAGCTAATAGAATTGGAACGTACCTGGCTCTCATTTCTGCTTTTCCTACCTAAATCTTTTAAAATCCAATTTGCCGCTGGCATGCGGAAAAGAGGGTGGTGTTCAAAACTTCACCCATTACAACACCGCCAGGAAGCTCAATGCCTCTTTGGTACGAATTTTTTAGCGCTAAAAGCAAAAAATCACTTTTGTTTATTTGTGCCGATAGACATCCCAGCCCATGTAACTATCCAGAGCCTCGGCAATTGCATCAGCTTTTTGGCACATATTCATAGCAACGTGATGCTCAAAGCCCATTCTGCAGATGTATTGCATAAGTGTCTGGAGGTTGGGAATTCTCATCACGCCATAGCCGCCAAAGGTATCGAGTTTGTCATTTGTGAACTCGCCTTCGCCTGTATAAACACTAATAACACCGCCGGCATCGTCAGTAGTGGTTCTGCAGAATGTTGCCTTATTAGGAGCTATCCTGCCAACGACGGTACCATAAGTATTTTCTTTGCCCACTGTACCGGCAATTATTTCCTGATAATCCATCTTTGCCTTTTTGAAGAATGACATGGGCACATTGCTGCAATGGAACAAAACGCACTTGTTGGGGTCGGCGGCGTAGTTATTGTTCCAGTCCAGAATTGTGCTTGGCGTGCCGCCGGCCAACTGGAGAATGTACATCCCCAGCAAACCTGTAATGTCGACCTCGCAGGCGCTCGGTACCAAAGCGTCGCTCATCATACTCATAAGCGTGCAGGGCACTATGCCAAAGAATTCCTCAAGACTGGTCCAGCACTGAATAGCTGTGCCGTCAAGTTCGTTGTCCTTTATCCATTGGTCTACTACGTAGCCGAATTTGGCTATCTTTAAAAGCGCATCAGCAGGAATGGATTTGGTCGGGATATATCTCTTGATAGCATTTAATTTGTTCTTAACTCCTCTGTTGCTGTCGGCAAGCAAATCGACTCTTCCAAGGACTTCCGACAAATCCAGCGTCTCAATCGCAATACCTGAAAGCTCGAGGATTTTCTCGCTGTAACGGACGGTATTAAAAGCTGTCGGCCTGGCTCCGAGGGCACCGAAGCGCACGTTTTTAAGACCTTTGACGATTCGGCAAACAGAAGCAAAATCATCAAGGTCTCCCTGAAATTCCTTTGAGCCAACTTTCGAGGTATGTGACTTCGTCAAAGTATATGGGATGCCCGCCTGCCTGAGATTGTTGCAGACACTGATTTTTCCGCAGAAAGAATCCCGCCTGTCCGCTATGGTCATTTTGCCCTGTACATCAGGCTCGGCCTGAATCAGAATCGGCACGCTAAGCCCTGAGCGTTTGATAGTTTCTGCAACGCCTTTCTCATCACCGAAGTTCGGCAGCGTCACAATTATGCCATCGATATTTTCGGCATTCTTCACAAAAAGGGCTGCACATTTTTTGACATCGGAAAAAGTCTCAACCGCACCGTATTTTGTATCCTGTATTGATAAAGCTACTGAGTTGTAGCCGCTTTTCTTCAGAACATCGAGAATATCTTTCCGTCCTGTTTTTGCCAGGTGGTCCGGGAAAAAGCCTCTGTTTCCAACAATCACACCAAATGTAGTTTTCTTCATTTTTTGTTCTCCTGTTATTTCTGTTCGTAATATTCTTAAACATTCGCTTTATCTTTTATATCCAACAGTTTTTTCATCACGTTTGCCATTTTGCCGGAGAAACTGTCCAAGCCAAATGCATCGTGCAGCTGTTTGTAAAGCGGATAAATCTCCTGATAAACCTTCTGGTTTTCAGGGATTGGTTTGTAGGTCGTTTTTTTCATTCCACACATAGCGGCCTGGGCATCAGCAAAGTTGTCGTATCCGCCGGCAGCGGAACCTGCAACAACGGCACCGGCAATGGCTGAGCCGAGAGCACAGGTCTGGGCCGAACGCGCTATCTTCATCTCTCTGCCAATCACGTCGGCATAAATCTGCATCAGCAAAGGATTCTTCTCTGCTATACCGCCGCAATTTATCACCTCGGAAATCTTGACTCCATATTCTTCAAAACGGTTGATTATGGTAAGTGCACCAAAAGCGGTTGCCTCAATCAATGCCCGGTAAATCTCGCCCGGCGTGGTGTGCAGCGTCTGGCCCAGCAAAAGTCCTGTCAGCCTCTGGTCGACAAGAATCGTTCTGTTTCCGTTGTTCCAATCGAGAGCCAACAGGCCCGACTGGCCGGGTTTTAGCTTCGCCGCCTCTTCCGTCAGTGCCTCGTGCGAGCCCGTCGCAGCACCACCCGGCTGGACGTAATTGACAAACCAGTTGAAGATATCGCCAACCGCCGATTGGCCGGCTTCAAGTCCCCAAAAGCCCGGCAAGATTGAGCCATCAACTATCCCACATATACCCGGAACATCAGCTAAATCCTTGTCGGCGGGCCAGACTGCCATATCACAAGTACTCGTGCCGATGATTTTCACTAATTTGCCGGTGCTTATTCCTGACCCAACCCCGCCCAGATGTGCATCAAATGCGCCCATCGCAACAGGTATTCCGGCTTTTAAGCCGAGCTTGGCTGCCCACTCCTCGGTGAGGTCGCCTGCCTTTTGGTCAATAGCATAGGTCTTATCGCCTAAAGTGTCACGGAGCTGTCCCAGTTTTGGGTCGAGCTTTGCAAGGAAATCCTTAGCAGGGTAGCCGCCCCAGTTGTCGTTGAACATTGCTTTGTGTCCGGCGGCGCATCTGCAGCGTTTGATTTTATCTGGGCTTGTGGTTCCCGTCAGAAGTGTCGTCATATAGTCTGCGTGTTCGACCCAGGTATAAGCGGCATCGAAAACCTTGGGGTCAACTCTTAAGCAATGCAGGATTTTGCTGAAGAACCATTCGGATGAATAGGTTCCGCCGCACTTAGCAAGGTATTCGGGATGCTCCTTTTCGGCGAGTTTGGTAATTTCGGCGGCTTCAGCGTGGCCAGTATGGTCTTTCCACAACCAGGCATGGGCGTTTGGATTGTCTTTGAACTCGTCCAGCATGGCCAGTGGTGTACCATCCTTATCAACCGGAAGCGGTGTTGAGCCGGTAGTGTCGATGCCGATACCTATAACCTGATCGACGTCAAAATCCTTATCAGCGCTGCCAGCCTGGCGTATTATTTTTTTCATAGAAACTTCGATACCCTTCAGGTAATCAGCGGGGTTCTGCCTTGCGAGATTATGGTCAGAAGGGTCAAGAATAATGCCTGCCTCGCCGGTTTCGTATTCGTGTACATCGGTAGCAACCTCGGCGCCATTTGTTACATCAACAAGCACCGTTCTTACGGAATTTGTCCCGTAATCAAACCCTAAAGTTAATTTTCTCTTACTCAATTTCTACTTACTCCTTCTTCTAAATAAATATTTTCCGGATTTTTATGTTTTTCAAATAAGCCTATTTTAACGGATTTGATAATCTGCCCTCCTTCTTTCTGTCCACTCAGGCTATCTAACACGTCAAACCGCATTCTGTCTTTTTTGTCCCGGTAATAAATCAACCAATACGGATAATAAAGTGTTTTAGTTTCCGGCTCAGGTATTATGTCAACCCTGCGGTATCGCAAGCCCCCTGTTAGCTTCATAATATCGTACATCAATAGATTTTTGCCTCTTTTTACGGCGGCCTGGTCATCCAGAACCTTCGGCAAAACCTGTTCTTCCGGTATTTGCTCCTTTTCAACTAACACTGTTATGGTTTTACCATCCTTAATTACGTCCGATGAGTCAATTAAAGCCGAACCAATCAGTCCTTTGAATTCCTCCTGTAAACAGCCGTCCTCGAAAACAAACTTTGTATTATTTTTGATATTTATTGGTATCCCCTGCAGCGAATCCGCAAGGAATATCCCTTTTTCAGTCTTGCGCTTGCCGAACAGTGAAACCAGCTCAATCCTGTACTTAAATAAGACAAAAGGCACATAAATTAACTCTATCGAACAGGGTGCCTTGAAAGTTTTACGACAATACCTTTTTATTACATCATCAGCGTCTGAAAGTCTGGGAACCAACCTAACAATTTTCATTCTTGCTTCTTCGCTTGCTTAAAGCGGGCTACGCCACCGATGGCAAAGGCGACTCCCAGAAGTATAATTCCGGTGTTGCTGATTACTGAGCATGTCTTGAGGTAAGACGTCCAGGGATTATCCGTTGGGACGGCACCGGACATACTGAGCATACTCAGGACAAAGACCGTCAGCCCAAATATTATGAGGATTATACCAATGGACGTCATTTGTACCGCAACAATAATCTTAGGGTCTGCACCCTTTCTTTCTTCCATAATTTATATCCTTCTGATTTTTAAGAAACCATTTTTTATCCGAAAAATAACAACAGAGCGAGCTGGACAAGTAAAATTCCAGTGGCCCAGTACTTAAGATTAAGATACCAGGGAGGAATGGTTACTTTTATCTCAGGCATCTGAGTTATTTTAGTCCCATTATTCTCCGCCCGCTGCTCGGTTATATCACCTACCCGAGCGTGGAAATCGCTTTCCCAGGTCAGGCCTTCAATTTTTTCCGGTTTTGGGCGTTTCGTAAGCAAACTGGCGACAACCGTAACTGCAAGTGCAACTACAAAAGACCACCAACTTATCTTAAAGAATACCATCTGTCCCAAAACCTGCTGGTAGTATATGGCAAAAGCCGAGCCAACCAGGTAACCGGTTAAGCTGCCGGGTGTATTAGTCCGGCGCCAGAATATGGCCAATATCAGAATAGCCATAAACGGGCCTAACAGAATAGCAAGGAGGGTCTGTTCCAGCCACATAATCAGGGGGGATCTCGCCACTACTGATACCAACAGCAGTGCTGCAATCATTATCCCGAATGTCGCCACACGCCCTGCGACAAAGTAGTGGTGGTCAGGTTTGCCCTTTACTATGAACCTTTCATAGATGTCTTTTATCACTATAGTGGATGAAGAGTTCAATACACCACTAATACTGGATAATCCGGCAGATACCAAACCTGCGATGAACAATCCTAACATTCCGGCAGGCAGTAAATTCAGGATAAGTTTGCCGTATGCAGCATCGGCTTTTTCTACAAATATACCGTGCTGAGCAAAGATTATCGGGGCAGCAATCATAGGAACAATATACAGAAATGCGCCCAAAGTCTTTGGCAGACCGGCAACAACATAGCCGAGCTTGGAATCATATAATGAGCGTGCTCCTAAATTCCTTTGCACCATTGACTGATGTCCTGCACACCAACCTACTGTGACTACAAAACATTGTCCCAGAATAATCCACGGGCCTGGGCCATAAGGATGATGGTTGTCAGGCAAAACGCTGAAATACTGGGGGCTCACATTCCACTGTGTCAATAATACATCCTTTATCCCCTCAAAGCCGCCGACCATATTCAGCAGGATAAACACCAGCGGTATTGTACCTACCATCATAATTATAAACTGGACGAATTCCATCATAATCGCAGCGCCTAAGCCGCCTAACAATGTATAAGTGCCCACCACGGCGGCCAGCACAAAGACCGTCGGCCAGAAAGGTATATGTAAGATATTCTTAAGGAACATCCCTCCTAAGTACAGCTCTGCTGCTATAGTTATGATAAAGAAGATTAGCCAGCCGATGGAATAAATCACCCTTATTCCGGGGCCATATCTTTTTTCCAGAAAATGCGGTACCGTATATACGCCGGCACGCCAATAAAACGCGATAAAGAACAGACCGGTCAGGACGTAGCCGAACGGGCCCTGGAACCATTCAAAATTGGCCTGAATCAATCCCCATTCATATGCTGCTCCGCCGTGGGCTAAATAACCGTGAAGAAAGCCAATATTTGTTGCCCATACCGCGCCCATAATCCAGAACCAGGGTGCGGAGCGTGCAGCTAAAAAGTAGTCTGCGGTACTCTTTATATTCCTGCTGAAGAATATCCCGGCGGCAAACATCAACGCCAGGTACATCCCAATGATGATAAAGTCGGAAGGCATTACTTTTTCCTCCTTCTTACAATTTATATTTTTTTACATACCTGATTGTTTTGCATACCTACGATAATATGACCTTCTTAGATACAGACCAAAAAATATCGCAAAGACACACCAACCTAAGCCGATACCTAATCCGAACACCCAATCCCAGGCCGAATATTTTGGTGGACCAACGTCAAATCCTTTTGGATGATGGCTTATCCCCCAAATTATCGCATTTACCTGTGATTCAATCTCCGCGTCCCTGCCTGCCACCAACTGAGCAAGCTTGTTTAAACCATCTTCAACCTCGCCTATTCGACCAAAATACTCCTGAAAACGAGGCTTTTCCTCTTTTTGGTCTTCAACAAGCAGTGGCTTAACCTCATTCTGCCAGGTATCTTTTGCTTTATCAAAGCTGTCTTGCGCTGCAACCCAGTCATTGTCCTTTACTGCGGTCTTAACCGATGTGAGGTTGTCGGCCATCTCCTGGCGAACGTCAATAATCTTTTCCTGTGCGATGGCACTTTGTGCAAGAAGCAAAGTGCTTACCACCACCAATAAAAGTATAATCTTTCGCATACTCTTGAACCTCCCTAAGTGGTTTTTTTCTATTCAAATAAATATTCGTTTGGTATTAACCAAATGAAAATTATCAGCCCAATCATCACCAACATATACGCTATTGCGTAAGGGTTCTGCCACCCTGTCCAATCAAGCACAGCAAGCATATTAATTATCTCCTTTCTATTCTAAACGCCGAATACTCCCTTTTTGAGCAAATATTTATATAGCTTTGAAGCTATAATGCCACCTCTCAGAGTTTGATAAAGAGTCACTTTATAGCAATATCTCCTCTATAAGTAAATAAAAAAAATGGGAATCATCCGGAAAAAATATCAGCTAATAATTTCTGAATTTTACTGTCTTTATCCAATTCTGCCCTGCTTAAGATATCCTGCAACTCACCTTTGTCAAACCATAGGCCGTCGCCTCTATGACATTTGTCTAAGAGTAGGACGGGCCTGGAGGGACCAACGATGATTTTTTGCATTCTCTTCAGGCATATGGGGCATTTTCGCCGTTTCTCCGCGCAATCTGAGTCGATTTTGAACGAATCAAGCAATTCTTTGGTCTGCTCGGCATCGGCCAGCAAAAGTTCTAATTCGCCCGCATCGAGCCAGATACCGCCACAGGCAGTGCAATAATCAACTTCAACTTCAGCAAGCTCAAGGGTAATCATCGCGTTTTTACAAACCGGACAATCCACAGGAACTCTCCAATGAAAAAAGTGAAAAGGCGGGGGTATATTATATTCGCTGCGCCTTTGGGTCAAGAAAAACCTCGCAGACAACAGTCATTTTTCCCAGACAAAAAGACCATCCGCAAAACAGGACTTAAATATATCGGCATTAGAATGTGAAAAGAGGCAAAATAGGAATAGCAGGATATCAAGATTACAAAATAGAGAACAAATATTTGTGCTTGACGCGGGCAATATAATCGATTATTGATTATTGGAAATCAACACAATTAAAGGTGCCGGAATATGATAGTTGACTGCCACACACATATAAATTGTGCTGCCGAGAATGTCGAGGCATCTGAGCATTTGGCAGCGGCGGAGACAGTAGACGCTTGTATAGTATTAGCTACTGCAGAGGGGGCGAGCCAGGAGGTCAATAAAAAATTATCTGAGTATGTCAGCAAACATAAAGAAAAAATGGTTGGCTTCGCAGTTGTAGAGCCAACCAAGAATAAGACAAACGTTAAAAATCTGGCACTTATTACGGATAAGCTCCAACTTAAGGGTACGGTTCTGTATTGTTCGAGTTGTGGGTTTCATCCGGCCCACAGCAGGGCGATGAGATTTTACGAATCTGCACAAGAGCTTGGTCTGCCTGTTTTCTTTCATAACGGGGGGCCTCTGAAATCAGAGGCGGTTTTAGACTATGCCCAGCCATATCTTCTGGATGAAGTCGCCAGAGAATTTTCCGCCTTGAAAATTATCATAGGCACTATGGGGATACCCTTTGTCGAACAAACATTGTCTATGGTGGCCAAACACAAAAATGTCTATGCAGATTTGACGATAAGGCCCAGCAATATCTGGCAGGTTTATAATATGGTGGCGGCAGCACACGAATGCGGGGTAATGGATAAATTGTTGTTTGGCAGCGGATTCCCATTCGGCAAGGCGGGAGAGTGTATGGAGACACTGCTCGGCTTTAATAAACTTCTGGCCGATACCAATCTGCCGACGGTCCCCCGAGGTAACATTCGAAACATCATTGAACGCGATACGCTGGAGATACTTGGGATAAAAAAGTAGCGGCTGCAGCGTAATTACGAAGAGATAAGTAGCAATGCCGGAGCTCTTGGAAGAACGTAGGGAAAGCTGGGGGACGCGTGGCGGATTTATTCTTGCAGCGATAGGCTCGGCGGTAGGTCTGGGTAATCTATGGGGGTTCCCTTATAAACTTTACAGCTATGGGGGCGGAGCATTTTTGATTCCATATATAATTGCTTTACTTTTGGTTGGCATTCCTCTGATGATTCTTGAGTTCAGCCTGGGCCATTATACCCAGCGGGCAGCACCCGATGCATTTAAGCGAGGACACAGGCGTTTCGAGGTCGTAGGCTGGTGGGGGATTATTCTTGGTTTTGTGGTAATCACGTACTACACGGTGCTCCTGGCTTACTGCTTGAGTTTTTTAGGCTACAGTATTGCCGGGATATTCAACGGCGGCGAGCTCCCTTGGGCGGGTAAAGGAATTGAAGGAGTTGTGAAAGCTAATAAATTCTTTTTCCAGGAATATCTTGGCCACCAAGAGGGCATGGCTCTCGGTGGTATTCGATGGAACATTGTGTGGCCGCTGATTATTGCCTGGGTAGCGATGTACTTTTGCATTTTCAGGGGGGTCAGGCTGGTTGGCAAGATTGTATGGCTGACTGTTCCTCTGCCGTGGTTGATGCTCGTCATACTCGCTGTGCGAGGATTGACACTTGAAGGAAGTATGCAGGGGTTGGCTTATTATCTCGACCCGGTTTGGTCCGAGCTTGCCAAACCTATTACGTGGCGCTACGCCTTCGGGCAGGTATTCTTTTCACTAAGCCTTGCGTGGGGGGTAATGATTACATACGCAAGCTTTTTGCATAGAAAAAGCGATATCAATAATAACGCAGTGATTGTAAGTCTTGCCGATTTTGGAACGAGTTTTATTGCAGGGCTGGCAGTCTTCACTACACTGGGGGGAATGGCTTTTGTGACACAGCAGGCAGGCAACCCGGTTGCAGTTGAAAACGTGGCGGTGAAAGGACCCTCCCTGGCTTTTGTGGCGTTTCCTTATGCTTTGGCGCAGCTGCCGTATTCAGCGTGGTTCAGCTTTATTTTCTTCTTTGCGCTTGTTACGCTGGGGATTGACTCGGCGTTTTCCATTACTGAATCAATTCTGACAAGTATCGTTGACAAAACAGGATGGCGAAGAGGTATCGTTCTTCCTGTTATGAGCTTGGTCGGACTGGCTTTTGGGCTGATTTATGTGACAAAAGGGGGACTGAACTGGCTTGAAACTATTGACGGCTTTGCCAACGGGACATGGGGTGTGGCATTTTTGGGCCTGCTGGAATGCATCGTTTTAGGGTGGCTTTGGCGAATAGGGATATTAAGGCAGCATGCCAACAGTCGAAGCGACTGGAAATTAGGCAGATGGTGGGATTATCTGATTCGATTAGTGATTCCTATAGTGCTCGGCACGCTTTTCTTCTGGCAGCTTTTTGATGATATTAGCAAGGAAAGCGGCTTTGTGAGGACTCCGGAAGGCGAATGGATATTGGAAAACTGCGTCGGACTGGGAGTTGTGCTGCTGATACCTGTGCTTGCGGTCATTTTGAGTTTGGCCAAAGGTCGCCGCGATGTCGAAGAACCACATCGCAAAGAGCAGGATTTAGAGACCACCGCCAAACTGGGCGGGGCAACAGCGCTTTTGCTGGCGTTGGTTCCAGCAGTGCTGTTTGTAATTTCACGCAGTATTACGACATCGGCTTTGATGGAAAAGATTGCACTTTGGGCACTGCCAGTTGTAGGAATTGTCGCAATAGCGTTAAGTAATTACATTGTAGAAAAGCATAATACTTCCGACACTCAGGCATCTTGGTTTGCGAGATGGGCGGGAATAGTGGCAACGATGAATATAAGCGCATTTATCGCAGTAATCCTGAATAGTCTGACACAAATGGTGAAAATTGAAGAGGC
>SDBS01007866.1_pt1 | contig 10334 bp, 6 predicted proteins | sample 2277091 | NCBI WGS metagenome assembly SDBS01 (sample SAMN10404972, study PRJNA504765) | marine sediment metagenome | isolation source: marine sediment core GS10_PC15, 163 cmbsf | place: Arctic Ocean: Southern Knipovich Ridge | collected 2010 | reverse complement strand
GTCTCCTACGAGGCGAAGGACGTCCTGCCCGAGCGCGATGTCCTGCTGTACTACAGCGTGGCGAACGACCCGGTCGGCCTCAGTCTCATCACGTTCAAGGAGGCTGGGGAGGACGGCTTCTACCTGCTCCTGGCCGCGCCGGCGATTCAGGAGGATGAGCGCGAGGTTGTGCCCAAGAATATCTGCTTCGTGCTGGACACCTCCGGCAGCATGAGCGGCGAGAAGATCGAGCAGGCCAAAGACGCGCTCGCTTTCTGTGTCAATAGTCTCAACCCCGAGGATAAGTTCAACGTCATTGCCTTCAGCTCCGGTGTCAAGGACTTCGCGGGCAGTCTGGTTCCGGCGACCGGGGACCGTATCAGGGAGGCGGGGGCCTTCATCAAGGGCTTCGATGCGCGCGGCGGCACCGACATCAACACCGCTTTGCTCACCGCACTGGGCCAGCGGGTACGGGAGGAGGTCAACTACGTCGTCTTCCTCACCGACGGCCAGCCGACCGTCGGCGTAACCGAGGATGCTCAGATCATCAAGAACGTGGCCGAGAAAGTAGCCTCCATGAGGCGGACGCCGACGCGCCTCTTTGTCTTCGGCGTCGGCTATAAGGTGAACACCAACTTCCTGGACAAGCTGGCGCAGGGCAATGGCGGGCTGACCACCTACGTGCGACCGACCGAAGACATTGAGGTCAAGGTCTCCAACTTCTTCGCGAAGATCTCGCGGCCGCTGCTCACCGAACTGAGGCTCGATTACGGGGACGTGGCGACCTACGACGACTTCCCGCGCGAGCTGCCCGACCTGTTCTACGGCTCGCAGCTTGAGGTCTTCGGGCGCTACGAGAAGGCGACCGCCGGCAGTACGACCGTGCGCCTGCGCGGTGCAGCCAAGAACGACTCGAAGAGCTTCTCGCTGGAGTGCACCTTCCCGGAGGTCAAGACTGGCACCGACCACATCGCCGCGCTGTGGGCGGCACGCAAGATCGGCTACCTGCTCGACCAGATCCGCCTGACCGGTGAGAACAAGGAGCTGGTTGACGAGATAGTCAGGCTCAGCCTCGAATACGGAATCTTGACCGAGTATACGGCCTTTCTGGCGGAAGAGGACGTGGCAGTGCCTCTGGCAGAGGCCGAAGTGCGGGCTTCGGCGGCGATGAAGGTTATGACTGCTCCGCGCGGAGGGTATGGCGCGCCGGCTACCTCCCGTGCGCAAAATGCCCAGGCGATGCAGCAGCAGAAGGGTGTCTACGCGACCAATACCTACCTCGACGCGGCGGGCAATATCCAGCGGATCGCGAACATCCAGAACGTCGGCCAGCGCGGGTACGTACTCCGCCAGGGCCGCTGGGAGGATACCCGCTACCAGCCGGATATGCAGATTGCGCTGCAGGTCCAGGCCTACTCCGAGGCCTACTTCCAGCTCAGCCGCAACTTCCCGCAGCTCAACAGTCAGATGAGCGTGGGCGGTAACGTCCTGGTCATCTTGGGCGACCAGGTCATCGAGATCGGCGCAGCGGGCAAGACGGTGCTGACGGATGCCGAGCTGAAGTCGCTGGGTGCGATCGAGGCGCCTGCGACCAGTGCGAGCCACGGGCCAGACCAAGAGCCGGGTCTGCTGGCGGCACTGTGGGAGTGGCTAGGCGGGCTGTTTAGCTGAGCTGCTCTGCGCTGCCGCGGCGACGGCGTTCATGCACACTCACATTTATATTCCACGCCAGTCTGTTACCAGATTCAGGCCCGGCCAGACCGCTATTTCACCACAAACGCCAGGTCGGCCTCTCTACCAAATGAACATTGTTCACTTGGACCCAGTGTGCCCGTGGACAATCCGAACGGGGAGAAAACGCACGCCCCAGCCCAACACTAAGGATGACTTCTGCCGACTTCGCAATTGCCTGTTTCATCCGTTCAACCGCGGCTACATCGGGCGTGATATGGTCGGCTTCGTAAAGGCGTATATCTGTGACACTCACATCGGGTGCTATCTCACCGTCAGTGAAATGCATGCGAATCTTGGGTTTGCTGCCGGTCCACTCTTTGATGTAGATTTGGGGATTAGCCGTAGGAGATAGACAGCCCAGAGATGCCTTGCCGCACCCCTCATCTGTTCCGCATCCTCGTGACGTGCCCAGGGGCTTAAGCTCATCGCCGAATATGTCCTTCAACGTCGGCTGGCACAGGTCGCGGAGTAACTGCCAGAACTGGTTCTCGGTTGCCCGCCCTCGTAAGCTGGCTGTTTGAGGATCACAAATGCGGTCTTCGACGTGTGGCGGCCGGGCTCTGGAGACTACTTCTCCCAGGTCAACTACGTTCGCGATGTCGAACGGCCCGCCGTTAACAGACAAGTGCGACGTCTCCAACCGTCCGTCTTTCAATACTGGCCGCACGTGTTGATGGGTGTCTACAATCACTCCACCAACGCACATATAGCCCTCTTCCATTCTCGTCAGGTGGTTAACGATGATCTGCACGACGTCCCTCCATCAAAGATGTGTGATCATCACGTCACCTTGCCACTGTCGCTTTAGGTATTCGGCCACCAGGCGTCTGTGGCATTTGTCCGGTTTCAGCTCACTGCAAAGAAGGGCAACCGGGACTTCAAAAAGGCGTTTGTCAAGCATCTTCTCAACTTCCCGGCCCTTCAGAAGCGATAGAAACCTGTTCTCGTATTCCTCCCAGGTGATCAGATCTTGTTCGTAGTCGCTCAGGATGTCCTCCGTAGGTGCCAAAATGGTCTCGTGAACGTAATCGGCGCCGCAGATTTCTCTCAGAAAGTAGGGGAGATGGTCTTTTTTGGCAAATCCGGCCAGATGCGAAGTGTTCTTCAAACGAACGTCAACTACTCGTTTGACGCCAGCTCGCCTGAGAGCCTCGAAGAACTCCTCTGCGGATTTCTCCTTGTAACCGATTGTGTAGATTTCCACTCGTCATCTGCCTCCACATCAAACAACATTCCTTGACCATGCGACTTGTTGTGCTCTTCGAGCTCTGCAATCTCTTGCTCGGTCTGGACACGGCCGTCGCCTCGAATATGCAAAACCTCCATCCCTTCGTCGTTGAGCACACGCCCAATCAGTACACGACGGTGACAATCGGTTGGATCTTCCTCGCTACACATAAGTGCGACGCAGTACTCCTCGGCGCCCTCAACTAGCTGCATGATGCCATTTTGAAAGCGCTGCGACTCGGCAATGCGCGAGTAGAGAACGTGGCTCTCAGTGTCATAGAACTCATCGTCGTCGGGCTGCCCTCCGAGCATGTGCCCCATATACACATATCTTATGTCGAAGTGCCGGAGGTTCTGCTGGATGGCTTCTTTGTTGAAATGAACTGCATAGCGGCTGTATGGGCTCGATCGAACGTCCACGACGACTTGGATGCTATTATCATCCAACAGCCTGACAAACGTCTCAAACTCGTGGTTCGAATGACCAATTGTGTACAACACAGTTCTTGTAGCGGGTCTCGATGTCACTTAGCTCATTCCCCGCCCGCCCAAATCTCGCAGCACGGCAGCACTTCAAGCGTGTTCGCAATGATCCGAGCGTACGTCTCCCCCAGTGCGAATTGTTCAACTGGTAGATCACGCAGTTCGTCCTGATATGTCAACTCTATGGCTCCCTCTCCCGCTTGTCTCGCCTGTCCCACATACGCTCGGCTCAGCGCCATTGTAGAATACTTGTCTGGCGCTTGTCAATCGCGATGAGCCAGCGGCACCCTTCCCGGGGACCGCTTGCGTTTGGCATGCTACTGCGGCGGGGTGTGGGTTGGCCTGGCTGCGGCGCGATCCGGGTTTGCTGTATCAGCGGGTCGTTGGTGCGGTAGATGACTATGTAGTAGACTAGTGCCCCGATCCACTTGGTGACCACGATTAGCACGCACCAGAGGGCCCGTGTGTTCGGGTCGGGGAAGTCGCGCCGCGCGCAGTCCAGGACCGCCAGGATCGTCACCACCCAACTACCCATACTAACCAGCACCATTGTCCCGATGAACAGGAAATAGAAAGCGAAGAAAGCCATAGCAATCATCGGCCCGGCGGCTTCTTCCACCTAACGGTCACCCGCTTTCGGCGAACAGCACTGGCTCGTGACCTCACTAATTGATATTCCCTCTCGGCTGGCCAGTTCCTCCTCCCCCATGCTTCGGCGGCGACGTATAGACCCAGGCCGACCAGGACCACGCAGATTATTCCCAGTATCCCATTGCGGCTTCGGCCCAGCAGAAAGCCCCAGGCCTGGTAGAGCAGAGCGGCACAGTCAGGTCACAGATCGGTCGGCCGACGCCCGGAGTCTCGGGACAGCTTGTCTGGGCCACTGCGGCGACCTCCAATCAACTCGGCATGACCAGCTTCGTTTCGTCTATTACACACCATGGATACGTGACAAGCCGGCCCGCACCATCGAGCATCTCCGGACTGGGAACAATCTTGCCAAAGTCGAGCGGCGTGACGTAATCGGGCTTGCCTTCGGGGGTTTGGAAGATGTTGCAGTCCTTTTCCTCCTCCGCTTGGCCCAAGTCGACCAGATCCCGCATGGCGAAGCGTCGCACGGCGCAGTTTCCGATGGCGGCCATGCCCACCAAATCACGTTCTTCAAGCATTGTGCCTGGGCGATTGAAATCGGGGCCGCGTGAACCGCTGTAGGTGTGGGGCTGGTAGTCGGTCATGGGTTGCTGGACGACGGTACCGTCCTCGCCTCTGACCTTTACCTGCAGATCGATGGTGTGCCGATAGGGAACATCGCAAACCCACTCAGCGAAATGGTGACTAGTGGAGCTTTGGTAGGTCAAGCCCAGTAGAAGCACCTGGGTATCTAAAGCCAACATCACCCCGAAAGACGAGCGCAGATCAAAGACTGACAACGCGGGGTCAATCTCGGTAATCACTCGGGCTCTGCGACCAACGGCAGCAAAGCTATGACGAAAAGCGATGCTCCTCAGAGCATCCGGACGCAAGCGGACCGTTTCGGTAATAATACCCATCTCAGATGGGTCATTGACGGGGTCAATGATGGGATCTTCCTCGGCTTCGTGGACAAAAGTATAGGTCGGCATGACCAACGTCCCGTGCTCACCGAGTATTTCAAGCAGAGCGGCCACCACCGTTTCGGCACCGCCGTCAATGTGCCCGAACGTCCGCATGGCGGAATGAACCAGCACTACGTCGCCTGATTCCAGGCCTGTCTCACGCAGTCCTCGAGCGATTTCATCTCGCGACAGCCCTCCTACAAAGCCCATCGCCTGCTCACCTTCTTCCGGTTGACTGTGGTAAGTGTTGTGTGCGCTAACGACGCCGCAACCTCCAACCTACTTCTCACACTTGATTCAGAGTCGATATTGAATAGAGATGGGCGTCCTGCAGGAACACTCTCAGTTTGACCCGGCGGCCGCGAAGCTCGCCCACACCGGCCCTTGCCCCCCATGTGACCGTTGCCCGCAGTTGGTCCCCCGTGATCGGGTTGGCTTGGTCCCTCATAAAGCCGGGTATGGGCTGACCCTGCTCGTCAAGCAGCTCCAACCTGACCGATCCTTGTTCAGCGTCTACGTTAAGGCACAGATGGGTTCCGTTGAGTTCAATACTCTTAGTAACTAAGACACCCGGGGACGCACCCGCCTCAAGTGAGGCGAACCCGTCCAGTCGCAGGGTGGCTAGACCCGTCTCTTCGTTCCAATTAGCAGTCTTTTGCGGTTTTCTGCTGCCAGGCGTTTGCTTGGTTCGACCGCAGCCGGTGTAGTAGATATGGATGCGATCATTGACCACGAACGGGCGGGCTCCCAGGATAGCGCATTCGTCCCAACTCCCTTCAGCACCGAGGGGAATGAAAGGATAACGATGAATACGCTGCCACTCGACACCGTCCTGGCTAGTCACCAGTTCAGTGTGGAAGATGCGGCACCGGGCCGCGTTCATTGCGATCGGCGGACCCAGGTAACCCTGGCGGATGTTCCGCTCGACAATCTGCTGCCATTCCTGTCTATCAAACTCCGGCAGGTTCTGGATAATCCAAAGCAGACCGACATGGGTACCCTCGTAGTCAACCCCGGACAACCCGCCTATCTCCGTGCCCGGCGGATCTTCGTCATCCGATTGAAACACGAGCTTGGGCGGTAGCTCCCAGCGTACGAAGTCATCGGATTCGGCTCGTGCCGCCACGCGCATCCCGTAGCCGTCGGCACTGCTGTACACCACGAGATTGCCGGCTCGGCGCTCCAGCCCAAAGGGAACAGCCACTTCCGCATCGCCGGGCCAGACCGGGTTATCCGGATGCTCAGTCCAGTGAATGCCGTCGGGTGAAAAGCCAACGCAGTGCCCCAGCAGCCAACCGTCCTTCTGAGATGCATCCTTTCGTCCGCCCCACCACACGGCTTTGAAACGGCGCCGGGGGTCAGGGTCTTTCTGGTCAATAATAGGGGCGGGATCGTGCATCATACACGGAGCCATCAGTACGATGTTGTTGTCCTTGCTGCCTTCGAACTCAACCAGGCCGAGCGAGGGCTTGTGCCACTGTATGCCGTCGGTCGAAGTAGCATAGCACATGTTGGAGCCGTCCTCCGGCCCATAGCAGCCTCCTCCCTGGTACCAGGCCTTGAACAATTGCTCGTCCTGATCGTAAGTAACTAGACCCGTATCCACAAAGGCAGCGTCACGCTCCCAGGGACGATCCACGCGAATCACTGGATTGCTGCGGCACTTGACAGGCTCGTGAAAACAACGCGTCAGACCGGACATCTCATCGACGAAGCGATCATCCAGAAAGAGTTCTTTGCGAACGACTGCATGTGTTGCGCTGTATTGCGTCATTACCGGAATCCTTCCATTTGAGGCTGTTGCTAGAGCCTAGCACACATTCTAGCGGGGGGATGGGGTGAAAGTCAAGGCTTGAATCTGCTAGAATTGGGATCAACGGTGCAAGCAGAACTCTTTACGGGAGCGATTGCAGCTATGCAAGGCGAGCACAGCCGCCCAAGCAGCTTCTTCGGCATGATTTATGAAGACTTAGTCCCCGCTGACCACCTGTTACGCCAACTGGCAGCGGCACAAAACCCGCACTCACGGGCGCAACCAGAAAGTCTACCCGTTTGGCGCGCGCGACGGCCACAGCGGGAAGCTGTACACCGGCTTCTGGCCCGCTATGGCCAGCGGGTCCGGTTGGTATTTCTGTCCACCTACTAACCGTGGCTCAACCGCATCGAAGACACCTGGCAGATCGTCAAAGCCAAAGCCGGCACTAACGCCTGGTGCGACAGTCTCGACCACCTAACTGCTGATTATCAAGCTACCCTAACCGCCATGGACGCCCGTGTCCTCACCTCAACACCTTGCTTTCTGTCAGAATGAGGAATTACTTAGGTGCCAGTTCATACTGTCTGACCAGTCGCACATGCCAGTTCATACTAGGGTGCCCTTTATTTCGTACGGGGTTGCCCGCGGCGGTAGTCCTTTGGCGAGCTTGTATGCGTCGGACAATTCTTCTATAGCGAGCCCAGAGGCCGGACGGCATTCCCTGGCCATCTCCTCGAAATCAGTTTTCCACGTCGTACCTATAGCGCCGAGGTAATGCAAGAGACAGCTTGCCCGCCACCTGATGGATACGATAAGCTGATTGAGGAGTGGCGTAGTCCAGGGGCAGAAAAGATATACCGCCCCACCCCTACCGGCGTCAATGCAGGTGGCTGCGGCAGCCTCAGACCTCGAGGGCGTCGGCGTAGACGAGGCGGCGCTCGGTTCCCATTATCAAGGCGACGGCCATTGCGCCGGTCGCCGGCTTGTCTGAGCGGAAGACTTCGTACTCTCGGATTGCCAGACGGAAGGGCTGCGAGCCCCTCTCGGCGGGTAGGGTGACGGTTCCGGTCCATGCCGACTGGAGACGGCCGACCTGGTGGGCGAGGGGGAAGACCTCGGTGCCCGCCGGAATCCAGCCCGCTGCGCCCTCTGCGTTCGCCATCCGCTTCTCCACGCTGACCTCGATGTGGCTTCCGCGCCGCTGCACCTCCGAGCCGAGGTAGCTGGTGCCGGTCACGGTGACCTGCAGTTTGGTCTGGTCCCTGGGGTCTGCCACCACGGTCGCCGTGCGGTCAGGGGCAAGCTGGGCGAAGTTGGCCAGGACCACTCGCGAGAGCTTGACGTCAGTACTCGCAGTCTTTACCGACATCGGCTGATAGCGGGCCAGGGCCAGGCGAACAAAGGGGAAGTACGCGTTGCCGGGATCAATCTCGATATCGCAGTACCAGAGTTGGCGCTCTTCGTCGTAGCCGACTTCGTGGCCGGCAACCACAACCCGCACTCCGGGCAACTAGTCGAGAGTCAGGTTGGATTCGGTGGTCTGCGCCGTGGTGAAGGCCTCCGGCGATGGGGCAGCGCTCTTGACCGGCGCCGAGCGCCACAGGGGGTCCTGGCCCCACTGGGTCACGTAGCGCTTCAGGCGGTCGCCGGCGCCTATGGTCGCTGCTGTGGTCAGGGCCAGGCGCTGTTGCTGGGGCAGGACCACACCGAGGAGCTCGCCGTCTCCCGAGGAGTACCACGGGCGTTCCAGGTAGACGCGCAGGCCGCCGCCTGAGCGCGTGCTGACAACGCGGCCGTCGTCTTCGGCTCGCTGCCAGCCGAACGTCGGGATCACGTACAGAACCTTGGGGGCGGACGGTCGCGCTGAACTGAGCACATCCACGGCAACTTCCTGAGAAGTGCGGGTCAGGTCAATGTCGCCGGCGGCGACGCGGTCGGGGTCGAAGTACTCCCGGAAGCGACTGGTCGCCACGGCGGTGTAGGTCACCCGGCGGTACTTGGTGTCGCCGAACTCCTGGCGCACGCGCACGTTTGCTTCGGTGTCTTCCGGCTCCAGCGGTACCTCGCCGGCATCCGCCTTGCCCGCCAGTCGCCGGGGCCGGGGCTCGGCCAGCGAATCAAGGGGTTCCTCCCACTGTGACAGGATGTCCAGCTTGGCCGTGCTCTTACCGCTGATCTTCATCCGGTCGGATAGCGTGGCGTAGGTCGCCCCAATGCTCTTGAGGGCCGCCAGGTCGCGCAGATCGGGTATGATCAGCGGCTGCTGGACCGCATGGACAAGGATGATCCGCCGGAAGGGGGTGAGCATCCAGTGCTTGCCGCCCTCGGCCTCCTGCTTGAGCGTGGTTACCTGCTGGACTTGGTCCCGCTTCAGCTTAACCCGGTTCATCCACCGCGGCATCTGCCGCACATCGTGCAACTGGCGGAAGACCTGCTTGGTCTCCGCCTGGGGCAAGTTAGCCGTCCTGAGGGCGGGTGCGGCGACGCCCTCGACTATCCATCGCCACATCCCCAGGCGGGGAAGCTGCTGGGCCTTGGTGTAGCTGCTGATGAGGATCTCCGCCTGTTCCGCCTTCGGCAGGGGCACGCGCAGCACGCGGCGGTCCTCGTCGAAGACTACCTCCGTGCGGCCGGCCAGATGCTCGTACAGCACCAGCCGGAACGGCCTCAGGTCCGGCCAGGTGCCGTCGAAGGGAATCCGCAGGACCTGCTCGGGGGCGTCATCACCGGCGAAGAGCGGCTTGAGGCGGATCAGTACGCCCTCGGCCAGCGGGTCGGGCAGATAAGGAATAACAAGCTGGGGCACGTTATACGATCCCGCCAGCGATTCGTCCCGGCTGGTGATGAGGTTGTAGGTAGCCGCGTCAGCCTTCATACCGTCGGGCGCGTCGAACATCCCGTGTGTCTCCGCCATCAACTGCGAGGTCTTGGGCGGGGCGGCGTGACGCTGGGACTGTTCGGTGGTGGCAAGGCTATCCCTGGGGGGCGCGTTGTTGAAACTGCGGACCACCAGTCGCTCCAGCGATTCGCCCGGCGATCCAGTGAGGTCCGTGCGGGGGACCAGGACCGGAGCTACCAGCGGCTCGTGGCGGAAGTAGGTAAGGGGATCGGTGGCGGTCGAGTCATCCGCCTCGTCCGGGGAGAGGCTGTTGCCGGCCAGGTCAACGGCCCGCGCGCGCAGGCGGTATTCATTGCCGAAACGCAGGCGGGGCAGGGAGTCGGCTGACGCTATGAAGCTGGCGTCAAGACCCATATCTGGCTGTGCGAGGGTAGGGGTATCTTCCGATTCAACGGCCTTTCCCGGACGGGGGGCGCTCAGACTCGAGCCCTCCCAGCGGAACATGACCTCGTGGACGCGCAGGTCGGAGGAGCCGTCGGGCGACTCGGTGGCCGCTGTGGACACCCAGCCTTCGTCCTCCACCGCTAGTTCCGCCCCCGACTTGGTAAACTGGTATGTCCCCACGCGGCTACACAGCGAATGCCCCTGTCCGCTTGCCTCGTCCCAAACATCCACGCGGTAGCCGCGCACGAGGTCTTCGGCATACAGCCCGACGTCCTCT
>SDBS01007865.1_pt1 | contig 10334 bp, 10 predicted proteins | sample 2277091 | NCBI WGS metagenome assembly SDBS01 (sample SAMN10404972, study PRJNA504765) | marine sediment metagenome | isolation source: marine sediment core GS10_PC15, 163 cmbsf | place: Arctic Ocean: Southern Knipovich Ridge | collected 2010 | reverse complement strand
TACTTAATTTTACATTCTTTATGTTGTTATATTCTATTAAACTCCTGAATTTAGCAATATTATTTCCTGAATGTACCCGGATAGTAAAATTCATCTCAGGAAACTTTTCTGCAATTTCAATAAGTTCCGATATAATTAAATCTTCCGGAAAATATAAAAAATATTGCCAGCTACCCGCCATTGAAAGCAAAAGCAAAATTTCCGTTTGCTGAGATTTATTTTTCTTACTCAGGTAATTACCAGTTTTATAAAACTCACCTAATGGCCAGCCCAAAATAAAAAGTTGTTTTTCGTCATACCCAGACGATACAAAATTTTCATAATCCCACTTACCAAACATGCCGTATCTATCGGTAAGTGATATTTCAGTTGCTTCCCGTGGATGAATTCCTGCCTGAATAGCAGTAGTCGGTATATTGTTTTTCCTGCAATATGATATCAGCAGAGACGGCTGGACTTCCCAGTAACTTGGGAATATAACCAGTGAAGGTGAATATTTTTTGACAAAACTCTTAAGCAATTTATGATTTTCAAGATAGGTATCATAATACCCAAAAACATAATTTGCCAGGTAATAGGAAATAATGTCTCTTGAAAAACACGGCTCGTTATTCTGTAAGCAAGCAGATACAACCTTTGTAACTTTATCTATTTTTTCCTGAGGAATTTCTCTCGATAAAGGCAATAAACCCTTAATATGAATAAAACTTAGATTGACATTCTTTTCCAATAATTCCCGGTGTTCGTTCGACAACCAATCAGTGACAAATAAATAATAATGCTCTTTATCATTATTGAAATACTTCCAGATAGCCTGATTTCTGTAAAAATGATGTTCAAAAAGATATACTATTATTATTGGCTTTCTATCTATATTAGGTAAGATTTTTCGGGAAATTATGGAGGGAGATTTCTTCAGGTAATTTTTTACAGCGCGCTTAAGCTTTTTTAAATATCCTGTCATTTTCCCTTTAAAATTTCCCTCGGGACTAAGAAAGATGCTTTCGTAATTAATATTACTGCTCCTGCAGAATTGTTTAAGAACCCGGGGTTCAAAATTCACATTACTATTTATGGTTCCATGAAAAACTTCGCTTTTCTTGTCCAATACATAAACTTTTTTGGGATTGAAATAATCCATAATTTTATCAATCGTCTTTTCTGCACGTAGACATTCACTCACTACCCTATGCAGTCTGGATGGTATAGAACTCACTAGATCTTTCCTGTCTTCTTCTAAATTAAGGGAAGACAAACAGGCATCTAATAACTGATACGTTAGTTTATATGACTTTGGTAAGAGTTCTTTAAAAAAACCGTTCCGGGCATCGATACCAAGATCGTCATAATAAAAGACAGGATAATTCTTTCTCCATTTTAATTTGTCAAGATAAGAAGTTGAAAAAATCGAAATATTATCACCTGCTGAATAATACTCTGATAATTTCTTAATATCATGATTGCTACGATCAATGAAGAAAAGTGTATTCATATTACATTTATGCACTGAGCGCCAGTCTTACAGCATATTCATAAGCTTCTTTCAAGCTGGAGTAATCTGCCCTTCCTTCTCCTGCCTTTCCAAAAGCAGTCCCGTGGTCCACGGAAACACGAATAACGGGAAGCCCTACAGTTACATTTATTCCCCTGACAATCCATGATTTTGTTTTTTCATTATAGATAAAACCTGCATATTTTAATGGAATATGGCCCTGGTCATGATGCATTGCAACTACAATATCAAACATACCACCTTTTGCCTTGCAAAAAATTGTATCTGCAGGAATAGGTCCCTGAACATCAATGTTTTTTTTCTTAGCTTCTTCTATTGCAGGAATTATTTCTTCTATTTCTTCATCTCCAAACAATCCTCCTTCGCCCGCATGAGGGTTCAAAGCAGCCACACCTATCCGAGGATTTTTTATGTCAAGTTTTTTACATGTATGATTAGCAATTTGAATAACATCCAATATCCTGTCCTTGTTACAAACCTCTACAGCTTTTTTTAATGAAACGTGTGTCGAGACATGAATAGTCCGCAGATTCTTATGAACAAGCATCATCGCATATTTCTCAACTCCTACTAAATCAGAGATCATTTCAGTATGTCCCGCATACTTCTTCCCCCATCCACCCAAAGTAAAAGATTCCTTATTAATGGGGCAGGTCACAATGGCATCTATCTTTTTCTCTAATGCCAAATATACTGCTTTTTTGATATACTCCCCAGCTGCTTTTCCTCCCTTAGCGGATATTTTGCCATATTCAAAATCCCCCTGCTTGATATTATTGCAATCAATATATAATATCGATTCTTTTGAATAGTTACTTACACCAATTTCCTCTTCTTTTATTGCTATATCCTTTTTACTTACACCTGTGATTCTCATTCCTTCATTTATTAAAAATTTTGAGCCGATAATTACTGGTCTTCCTATTTTAAAAGTCGTCTCATCATTCAATAGCTTTACTGCAATCTCACTTCCTATTCCAGCAGGTTCACCTATGGTAATTCCAACAATTGGCCATTTATCAAACAACATTTCCTCCACCGTTTAAAATATTTACAATTTCATTATGAACTCTTCCATTAGAAACAATAACATCTTTTACTGACTGTAAATTTACCTCATTTCCGGAAAAATCTGTTGCCTTTCCACCTGCTTCTTTAACAATTAAAGCTCCTGCAGCTACATCGCACAGTTTTGTGGAATTCCAGATTCGTGCATCCAATATCCCCTCGGCTACATAACAAGCATCCCGTGAAGCAACACCCAATATTCTTACTGTAAAAGTCTTTTCCTGAATTTTAACAAAATTAGCAATGCTGTTTTGACTAAGATAAAACTGGTTATCGTATGCCACAATACTTTTCTCAATATCATCATTTATTGAAACACTGATTCGACAGTTATTTTTAAAAACTCCACGGTCTTTCTGGGCATAATACAAGTCTTCTGATTCTGGAAAATAAATTGCTCCTAACATAATTTCATTATTTTTCAAATATGCTACAGAAGTACCGTAAAAAGGCAAACCAGCAACAAGATTATGCGTCCCGTCTAAAGGATCGATTATCCAGCAATCATTACCTCGTATTTCTGGAACTGATTTTTCTTCGGATATAAATGTATGACAGTCGGTTTTTGAGCCAAGATAATTAATTAGCTGTGCTTGAACCGCCATATCAATTTCAGTAACCAATTCTTTCATATCTTTTCTGATTACTCTATACCCCGTCATTTTTTTAGTTTTAATTAACTTTCCGGCCTCAAATACTGCTTCTTTTGCATAGGCTAGATACGTTTGCAGCTTATTTTTTTCCATAATATCCTCTATTGTAATTTTCTTTAAGCTTTCTTTTAAGAATTTTTCCTGAAGGACCCAAGGGGATATCTTCCACAATATAAATCTCTTTGGAACACTTGAGTGCTTGAAGATTCTTAACACAATAAGACCTGATGTCTTCTTCTTCTATTAAAAATCCATCTTTTAATTTAACAAAAGTAATTATTTCTTGACCAAAAATTATATCTGGAACACCAATAACAGCAGCAATCTGAATTTCATTCATCTGATACAAAACTTCCTCTATTTCACCCGGTAATATATTGACGCCACCTTTAATTATTAAACTCTTTTTGCGGTCCACAAAGTAAAAAATTCCTTTGGCATCCTTATACCCAAAATCCCCTGTCAAAAAATAACCATCGTACATCATTTCTTTATATGCTTTTTCATTTTTGTAATATCCTACAAAGACATTTTCTCCTTTAATTGCAATTTCACCAATTTCGCCAATATCTGCCTCGCTTTTATCTTCTTTAAAAATAACGCACTCACAAACGTCAAAAGGCCTTCCTATTGAGCCAGGTTGCCAATCTTCATTAAATGGATCATCATAATGTGTAGGACCCGTTTCTGACAAACCATACAAATTAATTACAGGTATATTAAATTTTTTCTGAAATTTCTTTTGTACATCCACCGCAAGAGGTGCAGACCCACATCCAACATACCTTAAAGTATTATTTCCCTCAATATCGGAACGCTCGTATGGCGTATTTAATATCATAAATAACGATGTAGGTACCATTTCAACATAAGACACATTATTTTTGCTAACAATCTTCCAGAAATCAGGTCTTATCTTCATAAGACTTTCACACAAAATTAACGTACTAGCATTATATATTACAGGAAGCATGGTATAATTAATTATCGCTGTATGCCCCAGTGGCAAAAAGCCCAAATGGATATCTTCAAAACAAAAATGAAAAGACCTGGTCATCGATCCGATGAGCGAAACCATATTCTTATGGGAATACATAATACATTTGGGATCACTTATGGTTCCTGAAGTGTAATAATAACACGCCACGTTTTCTTCATCAATACTATATTCATACTGGGAAGCATATCTCGATAACTCATCAAAAAAACTATCATATTTACGAGACATGAAAAATACCTGATCTATAAAACTAAAATTTTTACCTTGATGTTGGTCATCAATAAGTATCATTTTACTTGACAAAAATTCTAAGTTTTTTCTGATCTCTTGATATGACAAAGAACTGGGTAATGGATTAACCGCTGCATTGAGCCGCAAACATGCAAAATAAATAACAATAAAGACGTAACTATTTCTAATGCAAATAGAAACAATGTCGCCCTTGCTTAAGGAGTGTGCCTCCAAAAAATGGCAGCACTGATTCACTTGACTATTGAATTCACTATATGTCATTTTCCTACCTGTTGAATATTCAATGCAAAATATTTTTTGGGGGTATTCTTTTCCATTAAATTCAATAATCTCCGGAAAACTCTTAAAATTCACGTATCTACCTTTTTGCTTACGATTTTTATAATAGAATCCACCGTAGTAATATTAAAAATATCTTCAACTTCAAATTTTATTCCAAATTTATTTTCAACAGCTATAATTAAGTTCAATTGTCCCAGGGAATCCCATTCTTCAACATCTGCTGATGTCATATCTTTTTTTATTTCCTCAACAGGTATTTTAAAAACTTCTGCAAATACTTTGTAAACTTGTGACTTTATATCCACGAAAACTCCTACTTAAAATCCTCCATATTCTTTGGCACAATCCTTTTTATCGGTCTTCCAAAATTCCCTCCGAACACACAAAATGAAGGTACTTTTCCCTTTACTGTACTCCCCACCGAAATAATCGAATGCTCACCAATTTCTGTATCGCGAAGTATAATACACCGCCACCCGACAGCGGCACCTTTACAAATTCTCACTTTTCCCCGGGCATAGGGATACTCCGTTTTGCCAAGAGGGGTCTTTCCAAGGTTAAAATGAGTAATAATACAACTTCTTGACCCTATATGAACGTAATCTTCAATAATAACATCATCATTTAAATCAATAATTACATCCCACAATATCCTGACATGTTTGCCTATTATCAGATGTTTATATTTTTCCCTATTTTCACAATTAATAGTTATGCCTGGCCAAATACCGGCATCTTCCCCAATTTTTGCTCCTAAATACTTTAACAAAAAAACAGGGCTGCTTAAACTTCTGATATAATTATTTAAAGCCATCTGTCCAAAAAATAACGATATGAACTCAGCTTTTATTATCTGACATAATTTTATAAATTGTGAAATAATTATTTTCATCTTTTTCTCCTATCAAAAATATACAAAAATATTCACTATTTAGTTACTCCGTTTAAAATTCATTTACAGATTTACAGATATAATCTACTTTCTTTGCTCCCATATATGGATACATTGGCAATGTCATTATGTTTTTTATATGCTTTACTTTGCTCCTAAATTTGCTTCCTTTATATAGAGTAAATGTTGGAATTAAATCATAATGTTTACTTGTTTGAACACCCACATTTGTTAGTTTCTGTCTTACCTCTTGGTAATTATTTTTTATAATTATGGGCATTACGTGGGGTGTTGCTTGCTCCAAGTTTCTCTCAGCAAATGGAGTAATTACATTATCATTATATTTTAAGGCATCTATATACCGTCTATAAATTTCTCTCCTCTTCTGATTATTTTTTTCTAACTTTTTGAGTTGTTCAATCCCGATAGCAGACCGTATTTCGTCTATTCTATAATTATAACCTAGCATTACCACGTCGTAACCACTTGCGTGTCCTTTATGCCTATCATAAGTAAGTGTAGTCATCCCGTGAGAACGCAGCAATTTTATTTTATCTGCCAATTCATCATTATTGGTTGTTATCATTCCTCCCTCACCAGTTATTATGTTTTTATTACTAAAAAAGCTAAAACACCCAACATCACCTATTGAGCCAACAAATTTTCTGGTTCCATCTTTGAATCGCCACCAGGCAAGTGGAGCATGTGCACAATCCTCTATAACCTTTAAATTATATTTTTTTGCAATTTCCAGAATCTTATCCATATGGCAGGGAAAACCTGCATAGTGAACAACTATGATTGCTTTTGTTTTATCTGTTATCTTTGCTTCTATATCTCTTGGATTAATCGTCAAATCTTTTTCTGAAATTGAATCAACAAAAACTACAGTTGCTCCTGTATATCGGATTGCATTGGCTGTTGCAACAAATGTCAAAGCCGGGCATATTACCTCATCGCCAGATTTTATTCCCAGTACCACATTAGCAATATGAAGTGCAGCAGTGCAATTTGTTACCGCAAATGCATACTTTGCCCCTATTTTTTCAGCAAATGCTTTTTCAAATTTTTGCGTAATTTCTCCCATTGTAAGCCATTTACTCTTTAGAATCCTTGTTACCGCCTCTATTTCTTCCTGTCCAATATCTGGTTCACACAATGTAATTTTCCATTTCACCGCCATACCTCTTTATAAATTCAGTTTTCCTATATCTTCGTTCGCTTTTTCGTAGTCTTCGGGTCCGCCTATATCAAGCCAATAGCCATCGTATGGATAAACCTTTATTGTCTGCTTTTTATTTAGCAATGTAAACATTAAATCATCAAATCCGAACGGTTTATTATCTGGAACAAAATCCAAAACTTTCTTGTTAAATACATAAACACCCATGCTTACATTTAGTATATATTCCGGTTTTTCTTTAAATCCTAATGCGACATTGTTAGCCTCATCAATATCTAAAACTCCGAAATTTATTTTCGGTTTTCTTTTGTATGTTGCCACTGTAAGCAATTCTTTACTTTCTAAATGATAATCATACAATTTCTTGAAATCTAAATCCGTTAAAAGGTCGCCGTTCATAACAAAAAATTCGTGCGGTAAATTTTTTATTAGTTTTATAGGTGCAACGGTGCTTAAAGGTTTATCTTCAAAAGAATATTTTATCTTCACACCCCATTTAGAACCATCGCCGAAATATGCCATAATTAATTCGGCCAAATGATTAACGCATAATGTGAGATCTGTAGTGCCACACTTCCTTAATCTACCAATCAAAATCTCTAAAATGGCTTTGTTCCCTATTGGCACAAGAGGTTTTGGTATTATCGTAGTATAAGGTTTCAATCTTGTTCCCTTGCCTCCTGCTAAAATAACCGCCTTCATCTTGATCACCTATTTATTGTTAAATGTTATATATACTTGGTTTGTAAAATTTCAAATTGTCTGGATTGCCAAACCATTCTATCGTTTCTTTTAATCCTTCTTCTAATGCAAACTTTGGAGACCATCCTAAAAGTTCTCTTGCTTTTTTATTATCTGTCCAAAGCCTTTCAACTTCGCTTTTTTGCGGTCTTTGTCTTCTTTCATCGGTTTCTACCTCAATTTCAACGCTCATAAGTTTAGCAATCAAATTTGTTAACTCTCCAACAGATATTTCAAAGTTGCTTCCGATATTTATTGCTTTGCTTATAGAGTTGTCTGATTCTGCTACACTAATAAACCCTTTCACAGTATCTTTAACATAGACTAAGTCCCTTGTTGGATAAAGAGAGCCGAGTTTCATTCTTGTTTTCCCTGAAGCTATTTGAATGATGATTGTAGGAATTACTGCTCTTGCAGATTGTCTTGGTCCATAGGTATTAAAAGGTCTAATTACAGCCACGGGTAAGTTAAAAGAGCGATAAAAGGACAGAGCAAGAAAATCAGCGCCTGCCTTTGTAGCCGCATAGGGGGATTGAGGATTAACAGGATGTTCTTCTGTAATAGGCACAAATTGGGCAGTTCCATACACTTCACTGGTAGAGGTGTGAATTAGTTTTTCCACTCCAAGCTCCCTTGCTGCTTGTAAGATATTTAGTGTGCCCTTAATATTTGTATCCACGTAGGTATCTGGAGAATGATAAGAGTAAGGAATGCCTATTAATGCAGCTAAGTGAAATACAACATCGCAATCTCGCATTGCCTTTTTTACTCCATAAGGGTCTCTTACATCTCCAGCAAAAACTTCTACGGAATCTTTAACGTTCTTATCTAAACAATCTATCCATCCCCAAAAGTTGAAGGAATTATAATGTACAAACGCCCGCACTTTGCATCCTTTTTCTACAAGTTCTTCTATGAGATGACTACCTATGAATCCTCCCGCACCTGTAACTAAAACTCTTTTATTCAATAAGTTCATTTATTTTCTGTCTTCAGAATGGATTTGTAAAAACTTATCATTTCATAAGCATTATTTTTAATCTTGGTATTTTTTACTTTATTCTTGAATTTGTCTATATTTAACAAAACTATCTTGGTTTTCTCATGCAGATCATCTAAATATCTGGTTTTGAATAAGACTGCCCCTTCTGGTCTTGGAACACAATCGCTGGCTATAACAGGAGTTCCAACAGACAAAGATTCTGAAATCGTTAAAGAATTTCCATCAGTATTGGTAGCTCTCACAAATAAATCACTTTCTTTCCATAAACTAGAAGCTTCTTTTAAAGGATTGGTGATAAATAGAAATCTGTCCGAGATATTGAGCCCCATAATTTGCTCTTTAAGCTTCAAGAAGTAACTATTATTTCCAATCTTAGGCAGCAAAAAGCAGAATGCGGCATCTATATTCTCTTCATTCAATCTTGCTGTTAGTTCTATTAACATGTCTATAGCATAAAGATCTATACCATTGTGGAAGTAAATTTCGGCTGCGCTTGAAGAAAGTAAAAATTCGTGTTTTTTGCGAATTTGCATGATTGAGCTCTGCTCATTAAGAACAGGAACTTCTGAAGGGGGAATAAATTCTGGAATAACAAATATTTTGGATTTAGTCTCGATTATCCGTTCGGCGATGGCACGACATTTTGGACTATCTACAATAACATAATTTATGGCATTAATAAATCTAATTGTTAATCGCTGTATAACTCTGGGTGCTTTTTTGATTTCTACTAAAAATCTTTCATTATGGAATGATAGAATTGTAAAATGCTTAAATCCTAATATGTAATATATAAGTGTGTTTTTCCAGGAGAAATTATGAAAATGTAAGATAGCTTTCTTATGGAAAAATAAAAACATAATAGCTTTTTTCCAAGACATAACCTTAATTTCATTATTCGTTTTTTCCTCACTATTGCACCTTGAAAGGTCAATTATTATATTGTCTATACCTCCCTTATCTAAGTATTTCTTCAATCTTTCTAAATGAACCGATACGCCGCCAAATGGTGGAGGATAAGAACCGATGTTTATAATCTTCATTACAGTATGTCCTTAGATTTCAATCCCCTTTCATCAAATACTTTTCGATAGTAAGGCACATTCTCATAAGTGTGATGTAAGAGTTTGCTCAATTGGTGCATCTGATATTCTTCCAACTTTTCTCCGCTCCACCACTGCGATTTCTGTAAGAAATCATAAGTATCCCAGAAGACTTTGCTATAACGAAAACGAGGAGGTACAGCTCCGTAGACGTATTCGAGTCCTTGTTTCATTGGATAAGGAAGAGGTTTTCTTTGCCTCAAAGCTTATTTTTTGTTGCTTGAATTAATTGCTACAGCAGCATGGGTTAGCCGCCGTCAGTCTTTATTGACTCGCCAAACTCCTGCAGTTCTTCAAAATGCCCCCTCGCACCACTTCTGATCTCACAGCCTTTATTTACAAACTGAATACATTAAGTTTGTAAATCATTGATGCTTAATTAACGGCCTCGCTAAAGGAATTCGCCTAATGCCAAGCTGAAGTAATTTTTTGAACCGAAGATAGAAAACTTTCCCGCCTTTTCGGGAAATGCAAATAGCTACAGTTACTATACCTAAAAGTCTTTGTTTTAGAGTGCGCTCAATTCTGAGTTCTCTGATCACCTCACTTATGAAGATTCGAAGGTCTTTGCTTGATGTGGGGACAAAGAAAATCTCTGTCCGAAAGCGAGATAAGGTAAAATCTGAAAGTGATTGTAGAGTAAA
>SDBS01007864.1_pt1 | contig 10335 bp, 8 predicted proteins | sample 2277091 | NCBI WGS metagenome assembly SDBS01 (sample SAMN10404972, study PRJNA504765) | marine sediment metagenome | isolation source: marine sediment core GS10_PC15, 163 cmbsf | place: Arctic Ocean: Southern Knipovich Ridge | collected 2010 | reverse complement strand
AAAACTTCACTTTCTTGAGCAGCATCACGTTCCATGTCAGTTATCACCCGCGCAACTGCCTCAATTGCAACTCGCTGTTTGCGATATAAGTCAGCTTCCGACATGGCTAACCGCATGGCGACATCTCGAACTTTGCGACCCTCAAGAAATTTCATCTCTAAAATGTTGTACAACATCCATTCTGCCGTAAAGCGACGATCACCCTCTGGTCGAACACGTTCAATCCCACGACGCAGGATAGCACGTAAAGCGTTTACCGGATTACCATCATGCTTATCCAAAGCCCTACGAACCACGCGTAATTGAAGTAAGGGGCTCTCGGTTAGTCTCGGACCGCCCCAGTAATGACTTAACGCCGCGCGCACAAGCTGCACAATATCTGCATCGGAACTTAACGCCTCTAAAGATCCTGTAAAAGCTTCCGAGCCGATATACCTCGCGGCAGCACGCATCCTTTGTATCTCTTCAATTTGAGGTACTAGTCGATCCACAACTTTGAAAACCTCCCTCTGAAGTTGTCGATCAGAGAGTGCCATGGTCGCTTGGGCTGCCAGAGCCTGAATGGAGAGTGCTTCATCCTCGTTATAATCAGGCTCGTCTGCTCGAGCGCGAATGCCCATGATGCCGCTAATTTCCTTTTCCGTCTGGCTGCTTTTTAACGGGACCAGCCAATACTCCTCCCAGATAAAGACCGTCCCTAAATTGTCGATCTCTCGCTTCTTATCGGCTAACAAGAATGGCGCAAGCTCTCTTGCTTCCTTCAATGGGCTGCTGGGGCCAACCGAAACCTCGAGCTCCAATCCATCCGTTCCAAGTACGGCGATGAAGGCCGAATGAGAATCAGTAATATCACATACTGCATTCAGCACAGATTCGAGAAATTGCGTCAGATCACCTGTCGTTAACAGCCGGTCTTCAAGCAATTGCAGTCTCACCACATCATCGCGGTCTCTTCCATAGAACAACCATCGCTCGATAGGTCGCCGGATAAGTGTAATTACATATTGGAGAAGCAATATTGTAGCAACCATTGCTAGAGGGATCAGGCGGCTGTTTTCCATATTAATTCGAACAGCCAATCGATTCATCAAAACAGTTACGGCCAGGACGGATGATGCAACGACCGGGCCGCGCACGATCCATTGGAAAAGTCGACTTTTAACAACTCGATCTGGATAGCTTACGCCCGAGTATGCGACCGAGTACGCCATTAAAACCAGCATAAAGGCAACACCAATTGTGATAATTACCAGAGAGCCCCAAAGCAAGAGTGGAAAGGCATCGGTCACTCCCCCGCCGATCATCAGAAACGGGTAAGTTGCTAGGATGGGCCCGAGTGATCCAAACATGAGGTAGCGTAACCTCCGGCGACTCGTCCGGGTAAGGCATCGATTGTAAGCACGCCAATAGTTGAATCCCGAGAATCCCAATATGATCACGAGGAAGATCGAATAGACATAGAATAATTGACCCGGCTTTAGATATCCCGCCGAGGCTGATCTGTCCAACTCTCCCACGATGAGCGAGGTCTGGGTCGCAAGCCAAAGCACGATGATTCCGATTACGTAGCTAATGAGGACGATGATTCTTCGACGACCTTTGGATGGTTTCCCAGTTGCCGCCAATAAAGCATCGGAAAAATGCAGGTACGCAGCAGGTACGAAGGAAATACCGATCCATTCCAAACGAATCCACATCGCAAGCTCTGCATCTGATTGCGCAGTGCTGGCGAGCACATCACCAAAGTACACAATCGTCACACACCCCAACAGAAGCGCAAAAGATCTCGCTGCACGCTCACGCAGGTTAAATGTCAGTGAGTACAGCAGCAGAGAAAACGCTGTAATCGCATTCCCAGCGGTGACGATCTGATTGATAGCGATTAAGTTTGTGATAAGCGTCGATTCCATCATTCTTTCCGGGTGGTGATGATAATTCTACGCGTCCTTCCAATAAGGGCTATGAAAGGTCAAGACCAAAGAATAATGCGATGTCCAGATCTGGATAGTAGCTATCGCTATAACCTAAAAACCGCATACCGATTTTTTTACAAAGGCATATGGCAGGATAGTTCTTGCTCTGCATCTCTACATATAGGCGCTGAAGATTTCTTTCTTTGCACCATTCGATCCCCGTTTGCAGCAACTGAGTCCCCACTCCCTGTCTCCGATCACTGTGGCCGACTACCAGGTCGGTTGTCCAGGCTGCATTTGGTGCAGGGCCGTCAATAAAGGCAATATAACCTAATAGCCCACCATCACGCTCAGCGACCAAGAAGCCTGAATGCAAGATCCATTCATCGATAAGCAGGGAGGGATTCCTTGGGTATTTCACCCTCATTGGCCTTGGTAATCGGACCTCACGAAAGGAAATCGCTAGTTCTTCTTGATCCTCTCTCACGTTCATTTGCCACACATGATCCGTTCGATAGCCATGTTCAAGTTGCGTCAAGTGAGGGATATCGCTCGAGATTGCATTACGAATTTTGAGAGTTTGCATAGTTGATCATCCTTTAACCAGCCTTAATCGTCAGGCAGAACACGCAACTTAATCGTGCAGGGCATTGGTGCATTTCCAACCGTATCCATCACCACGAGCCTAAATTCATACTCGCCAGGAGTGACTAAACTTGTATCCCAAGTTCCGAGGATATTCTCATCATCACACGATGAACCACAAACAGGTTGAGTTCCCGCCGCAATCGCTCTCCATACTGCTTCGAGCGTCATCGAGCGAATCTCTAATTTGTAAAATGCAAATCCTGGTATGTCGGCTACACCAAGAACATCAATTCTGCCGCTGATTGTTTCACCATCTTGTGGAAATTGAACCGTTGCATCCTGATTGGAGCAACCCAAATTCGAAGGGCTTTCATCTCCAATCGGGGTAGCGAGTTCGACTTCGCTTCCAAGACCATCATTCTCATCTGGGGTGCTCAGGAAAGATACGGTGGGCGCTGGCGTTGGCCTGGAAGATATCGGAAGACTTGGTCCTACGAAGGTAGTAATTACAAATACCGCGACGAAACCAACCAGTACTAAACCAAACATCGTCCCTGCACGTGTCAATCTTGCTCGCGCTCGCTCTCGCTCTAATCCAAAGAATGTTCTCTGGAGTTCACCTATTCTAAAAACCAATAAGCGCAGATAAATCAGACCGACGGTTGCAAGGGTAACATAAATCCAAATTTGATTCTCTTCAATAAATAGGAGAGATTCTTCCATGTACCACAACCTATATTTGGCGCAGTACCCCCTTAATGAGTTTTGATAACTTCGGAGCAATCATATGGCCTGCTTCAAGTACCTCTTCATGAGTAGTGATGGTGTTTCCATCTAAATTGGCCTTATTGCTAATTCCAGATACACCCATAACTCGCATTGCGCTATGCCGAGCGACGGTCGCTTCTGGTACGGTTGACATACCCACCGCGTCGACCCCAATCCCACGTAAAAAGCGCAAATCGGCAGGCGTTTCGAACGCTGGTCCAGCCAAACAAATATATACACCTTCTTGAAGCTTAATCCCTAATTCGACAGAAACATTGCGTGCGATCTCATGCAAATCGCGATCATAGACCTGGCTCACGTCCGGAAATCGGGGGCCAAAGTCCTCCAAATTAGGACCTCTCAAAGGTGATAACCCCGTCATTCCCACGAGGTTTATGTGGTCAGTAAGGAGCATCAGATCCCCTGGTTCAAAATCGGAATTAACCGCTCCAGCAGCGTTCGTAACAAATAAAAACTCCGCGCCTAGCCGCTTCATGACCCTGACAGGTAAGCCAATCTGGGGCATCGAATACCCCTCGTAAAAATGGGCTCTTCCCTGCATAACCATCACATTTTGATTTTCCATTTCACCAAGGATAAGTCGCCCGGCATGCCCTTCCACAGTTGATTTGGGCCAATGAGGGAGATCGGCTGTCATAATCTTTGTGCTGGAGGAAACTTCTTCGGCAAATTTCCCCAATCCCGACCCAAGGATCATCCCTACTTTAGGTACTAGGGTTGTGCGAGATCGAATTGCCTCCGCAACTTCATCTATGATTTCACTCGAGAGGAAGTCCATATTTACTGCCTTTCTCTGAGAGACATAATCGCTGAGTGTTTTTGAATGATATGTAAACGTCATTCCATCTCAGACGACGGTTCTCGTTGTGCTAAAAATATTCGAATCGAATTGGGGCTTTTCAATCCCAATTTTTGCTGAACTTCCTTAAGACTCCATCCAGAATCTATAAGATGTTTTGCCAAACTATGACGCAATGTGTGCGGGGTGACCTTTACTTCGATATCGAGTTTCTCGACCCAACGGCGCACGATCAGCCACAGACCTTGCCGAGTGAGACCAGAGCCCCTTTGGTTGAGAAATAGCGCGCGTTCCTCTGGAACGCGCGCTAAATGAGGTCTGCCATTGAAAAAATAATCACGGATAGGGTCAATGGTTTCAATGATCGAAATTACACCGGTGGACGACCAGGGAGATCTGACCAGCCCGCGCTCTAGATCAAGCTCATCTAAGGTCAAAGATACAATATCAGATGCGCGCATCCCGGTGAAGTACATCAGCGCGAGAATCGCCGCATCTCTTCGAGCAAGTGGATTGTCCTTCCCGGTGGGTGCTGCAATTAGCCTATCAATCTCCTCCCTCGAAAGTACAACAGGAAGCGATCGTTCGACCGATTGAGTATCGAAATTATCCATCAAATTCGTGGCTGTAAGCAGATCTTCCCAATTCAAGAAATCAATAAATGAACGGACCGCAGACCACTTGCGGTTGACCGTTGAGAGTTGATAATTTTTTTCATTCAACCAGTGGTGAAATATGTTGAGCAGCTCTTGGGATAAATCTTCAGGATGCAAAGGACCTTCAATGCGCTTCCTCAGAACCGCAATAAACTGACTTAAGTCGTTCTTGTATGCGACGAGGGTGTTCTTGGAACGACCCTTCTCGATTTCGAGATATCGGATGAACAAATTGAGCGAGTCTTCCACTTGATCCTTCCTGGAGTATTGCGGCGCAATTATACCATTTGACCCATTACTTTCCATAATTGACATGGGGCACTCGTGACACATTGAGTAACAGGTGCCCTTGCATCCTCCCCATACACGGATGTCATCATGATAAAATCTCAGCTGATTACAATAGTTTCTCTCCATCTTTAATTTGCCAATGGAGATGAGGGGAGCAATCGATGGGGTTTGAAATGAAAACGAGAAAAATGGTAGTGTTGAGCCTAATTACTTTCATTGCCCTAATTCTCCCGTCTCAACTGGCCTATGCAGAGGGCCCTGGAACTGGAGGGCGCAGGATTCGATTGGATGAAGAGCCTGCTGGACCCTATGTTGTTCGTGTTGTCACCTCCCCTACGCCACCAAAAGTAGAAGACCTATATCTTGAAATTCGCGTCCTGAATGCTGAAAGTCGGGATATACTGACCGACTTGATTGTAACGATCAGCGCAAGTTCCACTGAGGGCGAAGATTCAACAATAGATGTAATCGCAACACACGATAATGCACCGATCCCTGATGAATATGCAGCTCACCTCTTAATCCCACGTGCCGGAGTTTGGAGCATAGCTATCCAAATCGATGGACCGCTAGGCACTGGCGAAGTTTCCTTCCTGGAGAGGATTTCAAGCCCTAGCAGCTTGGGCCCAATTATCTCCATTGGAGCACCATTCGCGGGGCTAGCTATTTTGATATTTATTTTCTTACGTATGCAGCGGGATTCCATGGATAAGAAGCAGGATTCTGAAGAACAACCCTGACAAAAACTGATCCTTAAAACCCCCGGGGGTTACGGTCAGGAGTCATACACAAAAGAACGCAACCGGTAGGTCGCCCTATGATTCAAATTTTAGATCATAATTGAATTTCTACTTCTCCCTGTCCGACCCATTCTCTCCCGGTCCTAAAAGTGAAATCAACCCGAGAGTCCCCATATTCGCGAACAACATAGGCGCAAGAAATGGCGCTCCTCGCAAGAATCGCTCGGGGACAACTTCACCTCCAGTGGTAAGGTCTTCACCGATATGCAGAATCAGGCCGATTATCCCGACAACAATTAATGCGATCATTCCCCCGGAATAAGCCATAAGGTCTTTCTTCGTTGGCTTGGATATGCTGCCAAGTGCCACAGCCACGATAGCCCCAAATACGCCAATCGTCGTCGGCAGCCAGAGCCACGGATTCTCAAAGGGAGTGCGCGCATGATCGAGCACACTGCTGATAAGTGTCGCTAAGATACCTAAGCCCACTAAATAAACATATGCCCTGGTTTTAGAGAGCGGTAGGCGTAGTCGTCGCTTCTCCGTGAGTACCAATATGCCGCTATCTGGTGTCTCTTCTAACCACGCTGCGCTGATACCCAGCACGCCTATCAATGAGAAGGTGAGCGGCCCGAGAATTGGCGGTGCCCAAACCAACAAATCAATACTGATCCGTTCACCTACTGGGCCAAAGGGCAAAATCGCCCTTACAAGATGGAAGTATGCGCCAACCAATCCCACGATAATGCTGCTTATGAAAACAAGCGTCGCAAGCAATGTAGCTAATCGCCGTCGACGCAAAGCTAAAACCCCCGCCATCAAAAGGAGCAATCCTGCAACAGGTCCGAATATGATCGGTATCCACTCCCTTTGCGTAATGGTCCCACTGAGGTTATGCGCTAAGAAGATGTCTACTCCCAGAAAAAGCTCATTGAGGGCTGCCATAAGCAGCATTATTTGATCGCGTGACAGTGGGAGTTTTATATGCTTAAGGCGTGGAAATACAACCGCTAAATAACCCATCTTAATCACCCACCTCAGCGCCCTCGAGCTTTTCTCCTACAACCTCACGGAGTTCTGCCAAATCGCTGAGCAGCTCATACGCACCATGCCACTGAGTGTAATCAGGACCTTGCATCCACACACCAAATTTCGCCGTTCTACCCCAGTGATGCCAGAGCTCAAAGTAGAGGAAATCGATCGGTTCATCGAAGGGTTCCGAGGTGAGCAGGTTTGCGTCCTTCAACGGTTTGATAATTTCATCGCTCAGCTCAACCCAGGCGTTCACAGCTTCGGTTGCCTCATCTGCATCTTCGTAGAACTCTGCAATATGTTTCTTGTTATGACATGCAAGACACACAGATTGCATTCTGGTTTTATTATCTTGCCACCCAATACGCCGAGTGCTAATTGGTGTAAAAAGGAACCACGTAAGGCGATCTCCAACATCATGAGTTGTGCCGGTTGACCCAAAGCCGCTAAAATGGCAAGTAGCACAGGTTGGTGCAGGGAAGTCCTCTACCCCCAAAGTTCCTGGTTCTGCTTCCCAATTCCAATCATCTCCACCTGTCAGATATGCGATTCCATGCGGGGATTCCTGATAGATTTCCCACTGTGGATGGTCGGGGCCAATGTGACATGCATTGCAGGTTTCTGGTTTACGAGCTTGTTCGAGGCTGAATTCATGCCGAAGATGGCATTTGTTGCACTCGCCTACCGAGCCATCCATTTGAGGTTTTCCGACATTGTGGCACGCTTCGCAAGCAAAGCGTGTTATGGCGGGTCCCTCCAATGCGAAGAGTGCGTTACGCATTTTATCCGGAGCGAATCTTCCCTCCGGAATTGCTTCATACATAGCTAGCTGCTCATCTGTGAGGTTGCCTGTTCCTGCATAGGCAACATAGGCCGGAAGCCCGTGCCGGCTCTGATTGTACTGTTGTACTTCAATGGTGTGGCAACGTTCACACATCGCGGTGGTGGGTTGGCTCAAGACATAGGACCCCTCATGCTCCACGGCACCTGGATAATCAGATGCAACCTCGTGGCAATTCTGACAGGCGATTCCAGCAGCTGCCATCGTACCAATCCCAAATTGCTCTACAATACCCGGAGTAGTGCGCTTATGACAAACAACACACTCATCCGAACTTGATGCCAAGGCATTAACCCGATCCTGCGCAGGGGCCTCAGACCCTGTCCCAATAGTGAGAATGACCCAAGAAAGGCCAACGACTAGCGCGACTGCAACAAGTCCAAGAACCAATACCCGACTTGTTTGAAAGAAATTAGATTGATTTGATTCGGACATTTGGATACTCCTCAATCAGAAAAATATGCAAATAGATCAGATCTACTCATTCGATAATCCGCATGTCTTTGCGACGAATTTCACAATATCTAATTATGTCTAAAGAGCTGAATAATACAATAAGGAGGGAGGTACGATTTAGACTGGGTAATTCCACATGTTTCTAAACTGCAACTTTATTAAAACCACCTATCAGCTTGCAATAGTCAGGAATGCAAACAGGACAAACATTACTGTTGGGAGGAGGAAAATATAAGTGTAGAGTTTAGCATCAGAACGTAAGTGCATAAAAAATGCTGCGACGAGGCTCACCTTCGCCAGGGAAAACGTCAGGAACGCTATGTTCGTCGTTTGCCGTGGAAGGGAAAAAGTTGTTAACAGCACTTCAACGGCTGTGATGATGGCCAAAGTAATAAACACAAAAAAGTAGATTCTGATATTCGAACTGGGTGGCTGGTTTTCCACTCTCGATCTCCCCAGGTTCCGGCTCCGGCGCGATGCTCATTTCGCCCGAACTGGATTGATTACCTGTGTCATTTTATATGAGTGCACTGAAAAACTACCTTCGATGCGAGTGAAGGGTCATATGTTGGGTGCGGGCTGCGCCCGCACCCAACATATTCCGATCCTCTTCTCGCGTTTGACCTTTTTTCAGTGAAGACATAAATATCAAATCAGATAGATGATCGTAAAAAGGATGATCCAAACGATATCTACAAAGTGCCAATACAAACCGAAAACCTCAATACCTTCTGATGTTTCGGCTGAGTATCCGCCTCGTAATGCTTTGATTGCATTACGCGTCGCCCAAAGAACGCCAATCAAAACATGTAGTCCGTGAAAACTTGTCAGGGTGAAAAAGCTGGATCCGAAAACACTTCCAGTTAGTGTGAGTCCGTCATTTGCTAGGTTATTGAATTCATATGCCTGACCCGAAAGGAAGATGAGACCCAATATCGCTGTAATCGCCAGAAAGATAGCCGATCTCCTCACCTTCCCTCGTTGGATTGCATCCAATCCAAGCACAACGGTGAAACTTGATGTGAGAAGAACAAAAGTGTTAAGACCCACCAAAGTCACGTCAAGTAATTCACCTTCGGTGGTGGGGAAATTTATCTTGAAGTTTAGAAAGGTGGCAATTAAACCACCGAAAAACATCACCTCAGAGGCAATGAAAATCCACATCCCTAACTTCAGATGGTTGAGCCCAAGTTTTCGCCCTGCCGCAAAGTGGTCTTTATGAACCGCAGTATCTGATCCCATATCAATATTGCCTCAACTATTTAATCACTTGTAGCTGTCAATGCATCCTGTGCATCGACGATTCCAACATCGGTCCCAAAATCATAAGGGCCTGATGTGACCACCGGAGGTTTTTCAAAATTATGAATTGGCGGGGGTGAGGACGTTTGCCATTCGAGTGTAAGTGCCCGCCAAGGATTGCCAGATGCCTTTGGGCCTTTAACCCAACTGATGATCACATTGTAAAGGAATGGGAAGGATGATAACGCCAGTATGATCGCTCCCAGCGTGGCCAAGACATTAAATATTTGAAATTCCGGTGCGTAGTCAGAAACACGCCTTGGCATTCCCAAAATCCCAGCCGCGAACATCGGGAGATATGCCAGGTTGGTTCCGATGAAATTCAGAATAAAATGTACTTTCCCTAGCCGCTCGTCATACATTCGACCTGTTATCTTCGGGAACCAGTAATATAACGCTGCATAAACGGCCGATACGCTGCCCCCAAATAAAACAAAATGTAGGTGGGCGACGATGAAATATGTATCGTGTACATGAATATCAAATGGGATGGCTGCCAAAAAAATACCAGTTACTCCCCCTACGAGGAACAAGGAAATGAATCCCAGAGAAAATAACATTGGAGTGTTAAATCGCAGTTTCCCATCCCATATCGTAGCGAGCCAGGAAAATACTTTGACCCCAGTCGGCACGGCAATGATCATGGAAGTGATCATATACGGGACCCTGAGGCCAGGATTCAGGCCACTGGTGAACATGTGGTGCGCCCAAACCGTTAATCCGAGCACACTGATAGCCATACTCGAAAGAGCGATCATCTTGTAACCGAAGATCGGCTTTCTCGAAAATACTGGGAAAATTTCTGAGATGACCCCCATTGCTGGCAAAATCATGATGTAAACGGCGGGGTGTGAGTAAAACCAGAAGATGTTTTGGTAAAGAATTGGGTCCCCGCCAACACTCGCATCGAAGAAAACCGTACCAAGAA